>SMEZ01000071.1_pt1 | contig 30062 bp, 29 predicted proteins | sample 2456351 | NCBI WGS metagenome assembly SMEZ01 (sample SAMN10132605, study PRJNA489261) | soil metagenome | isolation source: day120 antibiotic-loamy sand soil ammended with composted manure from dairy... | place: USA | collected 2015-04-01 | reverse complement strand
GCCGGTGGCCTACTCGCTGTTCCAGCGCATCATGCGCCACGACCCCGCCGACCCGGAGTGGCCCGCCAGGGACCGGTTCGTGCTGTCGGCCGGTCACAGCAGCCTCACGCTGTACATCCAGCTCTTCCTCGCCGGCTACGGGCTGGAGATGGAAGACCTCAAGCAGCTCCGGAAGTGGGGCTCGAAGACCCCCGGCCACCCCGAGTACCGGCACACGCCGGGTGTCGAGACCACCACCGGCCCGCTCGGTCAGGGCTTGGCCAACGCGGTGGGCATGGCCATGGCGGCACGTCGTGAGCGCGGTCTGCTCGACCCGGACGCCCCGCAGGGCGAGAGCCCGTTCGACCACTACATCTACGTCATCGCGTCCGACGGTGACATCGAGGAGGGCGTGACCGCCGAGGCGTCCTCGATCGCGGGCCGCCAGGAGCTCGGCAACCTCGTCGTCATCTACGACGACAACAAGATCTCCATCGAGGACGACACCAACATCGCCTTCTCCGAGGACACCGCCAAGCGTTACGAGGCGTACGGCTGGCACGTCCAGGTCGTCGAGGGCGGCGAGGACGTCGCGGCCTTCGAGCAGGCCATCGAGGCCGCGAAGGCCGAGACCACCCGGCCGTCGTTCATCGTGCTGCGCACCGTGATCGGCTATCCAGCGCCGAACAAGATGAACACCGGTAAGGCCCACGGCGCTGCGCTCGGCGCCGACGAGGTGGCCGCCGTCAAGGAGATCCTCGGCTTCGACCCCAAGGTCAGCTTCCACATCGACGACGAGGTGCTCGCCCACACCCGCAAGGTGAAGGAGCGTGCACGTGCCGCTCGCGAGCAGTGGCAGCAGGCCTTCGACGCCTGGGCGCAGGCCAACCCGGAGCGGAAGGAGCTCGCCGACCGGCTCCGGACCCGCTCGCTTCCCGAGGGGTGGGCCGAGAAGCTCCCGAGCTGGGAACCCGACCCGAAGGGTCTTGCGACCCGGAAGGCGTCCGGGGAGGTCCTCAACGCCATCGGCGATGCGCTGCCCGAACTGTGGGGTGGCTCCGCCGACCTGGCCGAGAGCAACAACACCCTCATCAAGAACTCGGACTCGTTCGGCCCCGAAAGCGCCTCCACCGACATGTTCACCGCCCACCCCTACGGCAGGAACCTGCACTTCGGGGTGCGTGAACACGCGATGGGCGCGATCCTCAACGGCATCGCCCTCCACGGAGGCACCCGCCCCTACGGCGCCACGTTCCTCATCTTCAGCGACTACATGCGGCCTTCCGTCCGCCTCGCGGCGCTGATGAAGGCCCCCGTGATCTACGTGTGGACGCACGATTCGATCGGCCTCGGTGAGGACGGGCCCACCCACCAGCCGGTCGAACAGTTGGCCTCGCTGCGCGCGATCCCCGGTCTGAACGTCGTTCGCCCCGCCGACGCCAACGAAACGGCCGCGGCGTGGAAGGCGGCGCTGGAGGACGTCCACAACCCCACGGGCCTGGCACTGACCCGACAGAACGTGCCGGTGCTGGAGGGCACCAGCGCCGAAGGCGTCGCCAAGGGCGGCTACGTGCTGGCCGAGGCCTCCAACGGCTCCCCCGAGGTCGTGCTGATCGCCACGGGCTCGGAGGTGCAGCTCGCGGTGGAGGCCCGCAAGGTGCTCGAAGCCGAGGGAGTGCCCGCCAGCGTGGTGTCGATGCCGTGCGTGGAGTGGTTCGACCGGCAGGACCAGGAGTACCGCGACGCGGTTCTCCCCCCGACCGTCAAGGCCCGCGTCATCGTCGAGGCCGGGACGGCCCAGCCGTGGTACCGGTTCGCGGGCGAGGCGGGCGAGATCATCTCGATCGAGCAGTTCGGCGCCTCGGCGGACTACAACACGTTGTTCGAGAAGTTCGGGTTCACCACCGAAGCCGTGGTGGAGGCCGCCCGTCGGTCGCTGGCGAAGGCGAAGAGCTGATCCCGAGCACAGCACAGCAGCGCAAATCGACGGGTGGGGCGTCGACACGACCGCCGCGGCGGCGCCCCACCCGTAAGAAGCCGCAACGAGAAGAGGGATGACGTCATGGGCAACACCGACAGGCTGGCTCAGCTGTCCGAAGCGGGCGTATCGATCTGGCTCGACGACCTGTCGCGCGACCGACTGCGGTCGGGCTACCTGGCAGGGCTGATCCGCGACAAGCACGTCGTGGGGATCACCACCAACCCGACGATCTTCGCCAACGCGTTGTCTCGCAGTGAGGCGTACGACGAACAGCTGCGGGAGCTGGCGGCGCGGGGCGCGGACGTCCACACCGCCGTACGGGAACTGACCACCAGCGACGTGCGTGAGGCCGCGGACCTCCTGCGGGACGTCTACACCGCGACGAACGGTTTGGACGGTCGCGTATCGATCGAGGTGGACCCCGGGTTGGCCCGGGACACCGAGAAGACCGTGGTCGAGGCCGAGGAACTGTGGCGCGCGGTGGACCGGCCCAACATCTTCGTCAAGATCCCGGCCACCGAGGAGGGGTTGCCCGCCATCACGAGGACACTCGCGGCCGGGATCAGCGTCAACGTCACACTGATCTTCTCGGTGGAGCGTTACCGCGCCGTGATCGACGCGTTCTTCGCCGGGCTGGAGCAGGCCAAGGAAGCCGGACACGATCTGTCGAGCATCCAGTCCGTGGCCTCGTTCTTCGTCTCCCGAGTGGACTCGGAGGTGGACAAGCGGCTGGAGGCCATCGGAACCGACGAAGCGCTGGCGCTGCGTGGTGAGGCCGCCCTCGCCAACGCCCGTCTCGCCTACGCCGCCTACCAGGAGAAGTTCGCCAGTGAGCGTTGGGCGGCGCTCAAGCAGGCCGGTGCGAATCCACAGCGTCCGTTGTGGGCGTCCACGGGTGTGAAGAACCCCGAATACTCCGACACTCGTTACGTGGACGAACTCGTCGTCGCGAACACGGTCAACACGATGCCGGAGAAGACCCTGGAGGCCGTCGCCGATCACGCCGACATCCACGGCGACACGGTGACAGGCACCGCCGAGCAGGCCCAGCAGGTGTTCGACCGGGTCACCGCGGTCGGCATCGACGTCAACGACGTGTTCCGCACGCTCGAGGACGAGGGTGTGGAGAAGTTCGAGAAGTCGTGGGCGGAGCTGCTCGACACGGTCCGGAGCCAACTCGAGTCGGCGAAGGTGCAGAGCTGATGGCGGATCGCACGACAGTCGAGATCACCGATTCCGTCCTCGCCGAATCGGCCCGGCAACTGCTGGACGAACTCGTCTCCGACGGTGTGGCTTCGAAGCTGACCGCGCAGGACGCCACACTGTGGGGGCCAGAGGCCGAGGCCGAGGCGTCGATCCGGCTGGCGTGGACCGCGCTACACAGAAGCTCGCGGCCGTTGATCGGCGAGGTCGAGTCGTTGCGGACCGAGCTGCGTGCCGAGGGACTCGACCGCGTCGTCCTCGCCGGGATGGGTGGTTCGTCACTCGCTCCCGAGGTCATCGCCTCCACCGAGAAAGTGGCGTTGACGGTGCTGGACACCACCGATCCCGGCCAGGTCGCCGACGCTCTCGCCGGCGACCTGGAACGCACCGTGCTCGTGGTGTCGTCGAAATCGGGCACGACGGTGGAGACGGACAGCCATCGGCGCATCTTCGCCGAGGCGTTCGCCGATGCCGGGATCGACGCGGCCAGCAGGATGATCGTGGTCACCGACCCGGGCTCGCCACTGGCCGAACTGGCCTCCGCGGAGGGGTACCGCAGGGTCTTCCTCGCCGACCCCCACGTGGGTGGCCGCTACTCGGCGCTGTCCGCGTTCGGTCTCGTCCCCGCCGGGCTGGCGGGCGCGGACGTGGCTCGCCTGCTCGACCAGGCGGCGAGTGTGGCGGGGCAGCTGTCGACCGATTCCCCGGACAACCCCGCGTTGCGCTTGGCGGCGGCACTCGGCGCGGCCCACGCGGGCGGGGCCGAGAAGGTGGTGCTCGCCGACACCGGTTCCGGCATCACCGGGTTCGGCGACTGGGCCGAACAGCTCATCGCCGAGTCCACGGGTAAACAGGGCACCGGACTGCTGCCCGTGGTCGTCGAAAGCCCCGACGCCCCCGGCTTCGCGGACGCCGGAGCCGACGCCACCCCCGTAGCGGTGGGACCGGCGACCGGGGCCTCCGCCGTCGCCGTCACGGGTTCGCTCGGCGCACAGTTCCTGCTGTGGGAGTACGCGGTCGCGGTGGTGGGGAGGCTGCTGCGGATCAACCCGTTCGACCAGCCCGACGTCGAGGCCGCGAAGAAGGCCGCGAGAGCGCTGTTGGACAACCCGCAGGCGCTGACCAGCACCGAGGAACCGGCGGCCGTGATCGGCCCCGTCGAGGTGTACGGGCCGGTGGACAAAGCGAGGACGGGCACGCTCACGGACGTGCTGCGCGAGTTCGTCAGCGATGTCGCCGACGGCGGCTACCTCGCGGTACAGGCGTATCTGGACCGACTCGACGACGCCTCCGCCACCGTGCTTCGCAGCGAATTCGCCCGACGGACGGGCAAGCAGACGACGTTCGGGTGGGGGCCGCGTTTCCTGCACTCCACAGGCCAGTACCACAAAGGTGGCCACCCGAACGGGAGCTTTTTGCAGATCACGGGGTCGAACGAGGAGGACGTGCCCGTGCCGGGCCGCCCCTACACCCTGGGCACGTTGCAGCTCGCACAGGCGCTGGGGGACGGCCAGGTGTTGGCCGGGACGGGCAGGCCTGTGTTGCGGCTGCACCTGACCGACCGGGCGGCGGGCCTGGCCGATGTCGTCCGAGCCGTACAGGAGCTCAGCCCATGAAGGAAGGTTGGGTCAACCCGCTGCGCGACCCGCGCGACAAGCGACTGCCGAGGATCGCCGGGCCGTCAAGCCTGGTGATCTTCGGCATCACCGGGGACCTGTCGCGGAAGAAGCTCATGCCCGCGATCTACGACCTCGCCAACCGTGGGCTGCTTCCCGCGGGGTTCTCCTTGATCGGCTTCGCTCGCCGGGAGTGGGAGCACCAGGACTTCGGCCAACAGATACACGACGCGGTGGCCGAGTACGCACGGACACCGTTTCGGGAGTCGGTGTGGAACCGGCTGGCCGAAGGTATCCGGTTCGTCCACGGTTCGTTCGACGACGACGAGGCGTTCGACGAGCTGGCCGAGACGGTTCGGACCATGGCCGAGGAGCGCGGTACCGGCGGTAACACGGCGTTCTACCTGTCGATTCCGCCGTGGGCCTTCCCGGTGGTGACGAAACAGCTCGCCCGGTGCGGGTTGGCGCAGGCCTCCGAAGGCGTGTGGCGTCGGGTCGTGGTGGAAAAACCGTTCGGGCACGACCTGGAAAGCGCCAGGGAACTGAACGCCGTCGTCAATGAGGTCTTCCCCGAGGATTCGGTGTTCCGCATCGACCACTACCTCGGCAAGGAGACGGTGCAGAACATCCTGGCGTTGCGGTTCGCCAACCAGTTGTTCGAGCCGATCTGGAACGCGAACTACGTCGACCACGTGCAGATCACGATGGCCGAGGACATCGGCATCGGTGGGCGCGCGAGTTACTACGAGGGCATCGGCGCGGCACGCGACGTGATCCAGAACCACTTGCTGCAGCTGCTCGCGTTGACCGCGATGGAGGAGCCGGGGTCGTTCGAACCGGAGGCTCTGCGCGCCGAGAAGGTCAAGGTGTTGAGCGCGACCACACCGGTGGGGCCGTTCGAGGAGACCACGGCGCGTGGCCAGTACGTCGGTGGGTGGCAGGGTGGCAAGAGGGTGCTCGGCCTGCACCAGGAGCAAGGCTTTCCGAAGGACTCCACCACCGAGACCTACGCGGCCGTGACCCTGCAGGTGCGTAACCGCCGGTGGGCGGGGGTCCCGTTCTACCTGCGCACGGGCAAGCGGTTGGGGCGCAGGGTCACCGAAGTGGCCGTGATCTTCAAGCGGGCTCCGCACCTGCCGTTCGACTCGACCGCGACCGAGGAGCTCGGCGAGAACGCTTTGGTGATCCGGGTGCAGCCGGACGAGGGTGTGACGTTGCGGTTCGGTTCCAAGGTGCCGGGAACCACGATGGAGGTCCGCGACGTCACGATGGACTTCGGCTACGGACACGCGTTCACCGAAAGCTCGCCGGAGGCCTACGAGCGGTTGATCCTCGACGTGTTGTTGGGCGAACCGTCGCTTTTCCCCGGTAACGAGGAGGTCGAGCTGTCCTGGCAGATCCTCGACCCCATCCTGAAGCATTGGGCCACTTTGGGTCCGCCGGAGCCGTACGAACCGGGTTCGTGGGGGCCGCCGTCGGCGGAGGCGATGATGCAACGCACGGGCCGCCACTGGAGGCGTCCGTGACGGAGGATGGTCTGCCCATCGCGGACGCCGACCGGGTGCGGGCGTCCCGCACAACACCGCAGGCGTCCGTGACGGAGACTGGCCTGCCCGTTGTGGACGCCGACCGGGGTGGGCCCCTGCTCCGGCTTGCCCGGCAAGTCCGAGTAGGGAGGGTGTCCCGCACAACACCGCAGGCGTCCGAGTCCAGGGGCGGCTCGCCGGGCGCGGACCGACACAGGAGACTTCGATGATTATCGATCTGCCGTCGACCACAACGTCGCAGTTGAACAAGAAGCTCGTGGAGATCCGCGAGCGGGGCGGCGCGGTGGCGTTGGGCCGGGTGCTGACCCTGGTGATCGCCGCGGAGGACGACGAACAACTCGAGGACGCCATCGACGCCGCCAACGAGGCGAGCCGCGAACACCCGTCGCGGGTGATCGTGGTGGCGAAGGGAACGCGGAGCGCGGCGCCGCGGATCGACGGCCAGATCCGGGTCGGCGGCGACGCGGGGGCCAGCGACGTCATCGTGTTGCGGTTGTACGGCCCGCTGGCGAATCAGGGCCGCAGCGCGGTCGTCCCGCTGCTGTTGCCGGACACCCCCACGGTCACCTGGTGGCCGGGCAAGGGCCCGAAGGCACCGGCGCAGGACCAACTCGGGCAACTCGCACAACGCCGGATCACCGACGCGGCCGCCGAGAACAACCCGATCCGGGCGTTGAGGACTCGCAGCAAGAACTACGCGGCCGGGGACACCGACCTGGCGTGGACACGGCTGACCAACTGGCGAGCGCAGTTGGTGGCCGCCCTCGACCTGCCACCGTACGAACCGATCACGAGTGCGTCGGTGACGGGGGAAGCCGATTCCCCCTCCACCGAGCTGCTCGCGGGTTGGCTCGCCGAGTATTTGAACGTGCCGGTGAAACGGGTCAAGACCACGGCGGCGCAAGGCATCGTGGCGGTGCGGCTCGACCGGCCATCCGGCCCCATCGAATTACGCCGACCCGACGGCAAAACCGGCACATTGATCCAACCGGGTCAACCAACCCGGCGGGTCGACCTACATCGCAGGGACAATCGTGACTGTCTCATCGAAGAGCTGCGCAGGCTCGACCCCGACGAGGTCTACGAGGCCGCGCTCCGCGGGTTGACCAAGCTCTCGTCCGGACGGAAACCGACTCAAAGAAGCAAACGCGGCGGCGCCGCGGCGGCGAACGGCCAGGAACCGGCCGCGGAATCCACGGCCACGAAGGAACCGGAGGCGTAGGCATGAGCATGGATCCCACTGTCGTCGTCCACCCCGCGGCCGCCGCCGCCCGACTGGTGTCGACGCTGGCCGACATTCAGGCCCGCAAGGGGTCGGCCTCGGTCGTCCTGACCGGTGGGGGCACCGGCATCGCCGTACTCGAACAGGTACGTCGCAGCCCCGCCAAGAACGCCGTGGATTGGTCGCAGTTGGACATCTTCTGGGGCGACGAACGCTTCCTCCCGGCGATGCCGGTGCCCCCACCGGTCAGGACGACCGAGGCCGACCCCTTGCGGGCCTGAATGTCGGCCAGCGTCGACACCAGTCGGGCGGCGGCGGCCGCTCGATCGTCGAGCACGGCCACCGGCGCCGTCGAAGTGCCCACTTTCGACATCCTGCTGCTGGGCATCGGTGGCGAGGGACACGTCGCGTCGATCTTCCCGTCCTCCCCCGCCGCGGCGGAGACGCGTTCCACGGTCGTGGCCGTGCGCGACTGCCCGAAACCCCCACCCACCCGGTTGTCGTTGACTTTCCCGGCTATCCGCGCCGCCGAGGAGGTATGGCTGCTCACCTCGGGCGAGGCCAAGGCGGATGCCGTGGCGCTGGCCCTCGCCGGTGCCGACGAGATGAGCCTTCCCGCGTCCGGTGCCCGGGGCAAGCAACGCACGGTGTGGCTGATCGACCGGTCCGCAGCGTCGAAGATCCACACCTTGCGGCGCTGAGGCCTGTGTTCCGCCCATAGCACGGAACGTTTCACACGGTTTTGTTGCAAGCGCACATGCTCTAGGGGTTGCTTTTGTAGCCCTTGCACCAGAAACCTCTCTGTGTCGAGTCCACGAGACGAGAGGTCGAAACCCATGACCACACAGGGAATATCCCTAACCGGGGTCCCGGTCAGCGGTTCTGGCGCGGAGACAGCGGAGCTGCCGCAGCAGCGCAGTGCGAGCCCGGCAGACCCGTCGACGGTGAGCCCGACAGATCCGTCGACGAAGGTGTTCGCGAGACGCCCTGCCCTCACCGGTATCGCGACGGATCTGGCTTTCGTCGTCATCGCGGTGCTGGACGTGTGGCTGGTGGTTCCCGAGCAAGCACCGCCGTATTCCGTGTACCTGTCCGCCGCCAGTTGTGTGGCACTGCTGTTGCGCCGCCGCTTCCCGTTCACCGCGGTCGTGCTCGCCGTTCCCGGTTTCTTCGCGGGCTGGGCCCAGTTGGCCGCCATGTTCGCGTTGGGATACCTCGCACGCCGTAAGCCGTTCCACTGGCACATGTGGGTGGGGGCCGGTCTGGTGTGGCTGTGCCGGTTCATACTCTGGCCGCTGGCCGATTTCTTCGATCTCACCTGGCGCATGCACATCCTCGACGCCATCTACGGCGTGATCGTGGCGGGCATGCCGGTGGCGATCGGTTTGCTCATCCAGGCGAGGGCGGAACTGGCCGCGCGTCTGGCGGAACTTGCGGAAAGCCGGGACCGGGAACGACAACTTCATACACAAGCGGTGCGGGCCGAGGAGCGGGCCCGACTGGCGAGGGAAATGCATGACGTGGTGTCCCACGACATCACCCTCATCGCCATGCAGGCGGGGGTGTTGTGCGCGGCCGACACCGACCCGGAGGCCAAAAAGACCGCCGACACGATCCGCACGCTGAGCAGACGCACCTTGGAGGAACTGCGGGGGCTTGTGGGTGTGTTGCGGTCGGGCTCCGACATGACCGTCCAAGCGGATCTGGACAATCTCGACGAGCTCATACGTCATGCCGGTGTTCCGGTGAGAGTGTCGGTGGAGAACCTGCCGAGCTCACTGCCACGCCAGGTCTCGGCGGCGGCCTACCGCACGGTGCAGGAGGCGTTGACCAACGTCCGTAAGCACGCGCCGGGGGCCACCGCGTTCGTACACATCTCCGCGTCCAACGACACGCTTTCCGTGGAAGTGCGCAACGACCGCCCCAACGCCCGCCGTAATCCCGCGCTGCCTCCCGGTGGCGGCTACGGCCTCGCCGGGCTCGCCGAACGCGCCAAACTCCTCGGAGGCACGTTCGACGCCGAATGCACCGACGACGGTGGGTTCCGAATCCGGGCCCGCTATCCGCTCACCTAACCACGAAGGCCACTTTTCCTGTGCAAGTGAAGGCCACCTTTCCCTGCGGCTGGCTCAGGAAAGGTGGCCTTCGTGGTATGTACCTTTTGTTGTTGTCCCAGCTTCAGCTGTCGCCGGAGGAGAAACCGGATCAGCCTTCGCCTTCGCGGCGACGACGCAGCCGTTCCAGCGCCTCGGCGAGGATGGCCTCACCGTCGGCGTCGCTCCGACGTTCCTTCACGTACGCCAGATGCGACTTGTACGGCTCCGTGCGAGGGGCTGCGGGAGGATTCTCCCGGTCCCGCCCCGCGGGCAAACCGCAGCGCGGGCAGTCCCACTGTTCCGGAGTCTCCGCGTCCATCGCGAACGACGGACGTGACTCGTGTCCGTTGGCGCACCAATAGGAGACCCGACGTCGCGGAGCAGCCTCCCCACGCTCCGTCTCGTTCGAGGGGCCCGCCCCGATCCGCGTGCCTCGAATCGCGTTACCGCCAACCATGAATCGTCACCCCACCAGAAAGTTGACGTACGCTCCTCGCACGCCAACGCCGATCAGAGTTTCACCAGCAGACCGAGCCCAACGATGGCGATCACCCACACAGCACCGATCCCGAGCGTGATGCGGTCGAGGTTCTTCTCGGCCACGCTCGACCCGGAAAGGCTCGACTGCATACCGCCACCGAACAGGGACGACAGCCCGCCGCCTCGACCACGGTGCAGCAGCACCGCGATGATCAGCAGCACGCTGGAGACGATCAACAAAATTTGCAGGAACAGTTCCATTGTCATCCTCTGTGTACTGCGCGTGGCGGGGATACCAAGAGTAGCGCAATCCGCGCCGATGTCACGGTAGTGGGCCACCCGCCGCGAGAGCACACAGTTTCGTGAACTCCTCACCGTCGAGGCTGGCACCACCCACGAGAGCTCCGTCGACGTTGTCACACTTGACGAGGTCGGCCACGTTGCTCGACTTCACCGAGCCACCGTAGAGCACCCGCACCCGCTGGGCGAGGTCGGCACCGTACTTGTCGGCCAGCGCCGTCCGCAACGCGGCACACACCTCTTCGGCGTCGGAAGGGGTGGCGACACGGCCCGTGCCGATGGCCCACACGGGTTCATAGGCCACCACCACGTTGTTCACCTGTTCGGTCTTGAGCCCCTTCAGCGCCGCGATGAGCTGAGACGTGGTGTGCTCGATGTGACCGCCGGCTTCCCGAACCTCCAACTGCTCGCCGACACACACGATCGGCGACAGCCCGTGCTTGAGCGCGGCACGGACCTTCTTGTTCACGAGCTCGTCGGTCTCGCCGTGGTACTCGCGCCGCTCGGAGTGGCCGACCACGACATAGGTGCAGCCCAGCTTGGCGAGCATCGGAGCGGAGATGTCGCCGGTGTAGGCACCGGAGTCGTGCGGCGACACGTCCTGCGCCCCGTAGGTGAGCAGGAGCTTGTCCCCGTCGACCAGTGTCTGCACGCTACGGATGTCGGTGAACGGCGGAAGCACCGTCACATCGACCTTCTCGTAGTACTTCTCCGGCAACGAGAAGGCGATCTTCTGAACCAGGGCGATGGCCTCGAGGTGGTTCAGATTCATCTTCCAGTTGCCTGCGATCAGCGGCTTGCGGGCCATCACTGCTCCTCACTCAACACGGCGACGCCGGGCAGGTCCTTGCCCTCCAGGTATTCCAGCGAAGCCCCGCCTCCGGTGGAGATGTGCGAGAAACCGTCCTCGGGCAGCCCGAGCTGACGCACGGCCGCGGCCGAGTCGCCGCCGCCGACGACGCTGAACGCGTCCGATTCGGCGATCGCCGTCGCAACACCTCGGGTGCCCTCGGCGAACGGTGCCATCTCGAACACGCCCATGGGGCCGTTCCAAAACAGCGTGCGCGCCTCCCGGATCGCCGCCCCGAACGCGGCCACGGTCTCCGGACCGACGTCCAGTCCCATCCAACCGTCCTCGATCCCGGTGATGGGCACGGTGCGCGTGGCGGCATCAGCGGAGAAGGCATCGGCCACCACGACGTCCGTGGGCAGCATCAGCTTGTCCCCCGCGTCGGCCAGCAACCGTTTGCACGTGTCCACCATGTCGGTCTCCAGCAGCGAGGAACCGACACCGTGCCCCTGTGCGGCGAGGAAGGTGAAGCACATACCACCACCGACGAGCAGCCGATCGACCTTCGGCAACAGCGCCTCGATGACGGCGAGTTTGTCCGACACCTTCGACCCACCGAGCACCACCGCGTAAGGCCGTTGGGGGTCACCGGTCAACGTCTTCAGCACGTCCAACTCGGCGAGCACGAGACCCCCCGCGTAGGGAGGCAGCACACGCGCGACGTCGTAGACCGATGCCTGCTTGCGGTGGACCACGCCGAACCCGTCGGACACGAACGCACCGTTCCCGCCGGTCAGTTCCGCCAACTCCCGGGCCAACTGCGCCCGTTCCGATTCGGACTTGCTGGTCTCCCTCGGGTCGAACCGCACGTTCTCCAGCAGTACGACGTCACCGTCGCCCAGTGCGGAAACCGCGGCCTTGGCCTGGTCCCCCACCACGTCGCCGGCCAACGGCACCTCGGTGCCGAGCAGTTCGCCGAGTCGAGCGGCCACGGGCCGCAGGGAGTACGCCGGGTCGGGCGCACCCTTGGGTCGACCGAGATGCGCCGTCACGATCACGCGGGCCCCGGCCTCCGCCAACGCGCGGATGGTGGGCAACGCGGCACGGACCCGACCGTCGTCTGTGATCTTCTCTCCGTCGAGCGGGACGTTGAGGTCGGCGCGCACGAGCACGCGCCGACCGGAAACGCCCTCGCCGAGCAGGTCGTCGAGCGTCTTCACTGCCATGTCGTTGTCAGGACAGCTTCGTACCGACGAGCTTGACCAGGTCCGCGAGGCGGTTCGAGTAGCCCCACTCGTTGTCGTACCAACCGACGACCTTCACCTGGTTGCCGATGACCTTGGTCAGCGGCGCGTCGTAGATGCACGACGCGGGGTCGGTGACGATGTCGGCGGACACGATGGGCTCCTCGCTGTACCGCAGGATGCCCTTCAACGGCCCCTCGGCGGCAGCCTTGTACGCGGCGTTGATGTCGTCCACCGACGCGCTCTTCGACAGCGTCACGGTCAGGTCGGTGGTGGAGCCGGTGGGAACCGGCACCCGCAGCGCGTAGCCGTCGAGCTTGCCGTTCAGCTCCGGCAGCACCAGGCCGATGGCCTTGGCCGCGCCGGTGGAGGTCGGCACGATGTTCAGCGCGGCGGCACGAGCCCGACGCAGGTCCTTGTGCGGCCCGTCCTGCAGGTTCTGGTCCTGCGTGTAGGCGTGGATCGTGGTCATCAGGCCCTGCTCGATGCCGAACTCGTCGTGCAGCACCTTCGCCAGCGGAGCGAGGCAGTTCGTGGTGCACGAGGCGTTCGAGATGATGTTCTGCGACCCGTCGTAGGCGGAGTCGTTGACCCCGAGGACGACGGTGAGGTCCTCGCCCTTGGCCGGCGCGGAGATGATGACCTTCTTGGCTCCACCGTCGAGGTGGGCCTTGGCGTCGTCGGCCTTGGTGAAGAAACCGGTGGATTCGACGACGACGTCCACACCGAGGTCGCCCCAGGGGAGTTTGGCGGGATCGCGCTCGGCCAGCGCCTTGACCGTCTTGCCACCGACGACGATGCCCTCGTCGCTGACACTGACCTCTTCGCTCAACGGGCCCAGGATGCTGTCGTACTTGAGCAGATGAGCCATCGTGGCGACGTCACCGAGGTCGTTGAAGGCGACGATCTCGATGTCGTGATCGCTGGCCTGCACGGCACGGAAAAAGTTACGGCCGATACGGCCGAAGCCGTTGACCCCTACGCGAACCGTCACTGCTCTACTCTCCTCGGGGTTCGGCCCGGTACCCGACCGGGCTGGCACTTCATGGGTTCACCAGCCACCCTAGCGTGCTGGCCAGCGAATACCCGAGTACCCCGAGTCGAGACCTGGTTCACTTCCCCCGGTGAGACGAATCGATTAAGAAACCGATCAAGACATGCGGTTCACATCGCCTGGGTCAGCGTGTCCGCTTGTGCGGACCCCGACCCGGGACACACGATTTTCCGCCTCCCCCGAAAACCCGGACCGGACCGAACCGCTCGACCGCCGGACCGGTTCACGTCCCCGCCGTGGGCGGGGTGTCGATGTCACCGCGCCAGCCACCGGTCTCGTGCCCGCGGCGCTCGATGAACTCCTTGAACCGGTGCATGTCGCCGTTGACGCGCTTGCCCAGCATCCCGGTCTTGTCGGCCACCTGCTCCAGGAAACCGTCCGGATCGATGTCCATCTGCGCCGTGACCCGGGTGCGGCTCGGCCCGAGCCGATGGAATGTGATCACACCGGCGTGCCGCGGCCCGGATTCCGAGGTCCAGGCGACCCGCTCGTCAGGGTGTTGCTCGGTGATCGTCGCGTCGAACTCGCGCGTGACACCCCCGACCCGGGTCACCCAATGGGTGTGCGTGTCGTCCAACTGCCGAACCTCTTCGACACCCTCCATGAACTCCGGGAACGACTCGAACTGGGTCCATTGGTTGTACGCGGTGGACAGCGGAACATCCACGTCGACCGCCTTCATCACCGTGCTCACGACAATCCCCTCCTTCGGGTGCGGTCGGTGACGCCGAAACTCGGCGTATGACGGTGTGTGTCTCGGGTACCCGACCACCCATGACACACACCTCCCGACCGGACACCGCCACGGTGCGAGCCGTGGGCAAGCTCACCGAGGCCTGGGAAGCGGTGGAAGAAGCGCGTGGCCACCTCTACGCGTTCCATCGGCTCACCGGAACCGCCGACTTCGCCCTCGAGGAAGCCATCGGCATGCTCCACGACGCCGGGCACCACGAACTCGCCGCCCGACTGGACCGAGAACTCCTGGGCCGCAACGTGCTGCCGGGACGCTGGACCTACCAGGTCGTCGAGGACTACGAGGACACCTACTACGGCGTGTTCCACCGATTCGTCGACCAGGCACGCGCGCTCACCCCGGGACAACGGCACGCGTACGAGGCGGAACTCAAACGCACCCGACGCACCCGAGGCGAACCGGGACACGAACCCGACCCCGACACCCTGCCCGGCCCGAACGGACCCATGCCGTCGACCACGACACCGTGAGACGACCATGAGCCCCGGTACGGTCGGTTCCCGGACCGACGTCGCACGTGGGGTGGCGACCGTGTCGACCGCCGACGGCGAACACCGCGTCGAGCGGGACGGGAAGCGACCCCGCCCCCATCACGGCTAGGAAGCGGCGTGCAGACGTTTCTGCCCTATCCCGACTTCGCCGCGACGGCCCACGTCCTCGACCAACGACGGCTGGGCAAACAACGGGTCGAGGCCCTCCAGGTGTTGCGGGCCCTGACCGTGCCGGGACACGGCTGGCGTCGTCATCCCGCGGTGCGCATGTGGGCCGGTTACGAGGAGGCGCTCACCCGCTACGGGCTGACCATGTGCGAGGTGTGGCGCGCACAGGGTAGGGCGGACACGTGCGCGCGGAAGATGGTGGCCGACCTGGCTTCGGCCCTCGGCATCAGGGTCGTGCGTGACCAGGCGACACTGGCCGTGGCCAACGACCTGCCGCCGTGGCTGGGCGACGAGGAGTTCCACCGCAGCCACCGCTCCGCCCTCGTGCGCAAGGACCCGGAACATTACCGGCCGCTCTTCCCCGACGTACCGGACAACCTGCCGTATGTGTGGCCGTCCTCCGACCGACCACAGCTCACCGATCCGAACCCGCCTGAAGCGAGCTGACCACCGCGGTTGCCGCACCGACGGTGAGGCATCGGCGCCCGAACGGACTAAAAGAAGCCTCCGGTTCTGCGGTCGAGCCGTTCGACGCGGCCCGAAGCAGCGCCGAAACAGCGCCCGCTCCGGTGACGCGGTCTTCTCGGACGCGGTACTCGCCCTACCACGGAGGGCCACTCCGCCCCGTGGGACGCACCGTGCGCAGTGGAGGCCGCTCCCGCACGGTGAGATCGGTGACCATCCACTCCCGTACCGCCCCATCGGCGGCCTCGCTGCGGCGGAACTGCGCGAGCAACGCGGACGGCGGCTCCGCCACCACCAGCCGGCCACTGCGGTCGAGCCGATCCATGATCGTCAACATGATCTGTCCGGCCATCTGCCCCAACGCATGGGTGCTTTGATGCCGGTGGGTGCGCATCCCGAGGTCGACCTGAGCGAACGCCTCCAACCCCCGCCACCGCAGCAAGTCGATCAAATGCGCGACCTCGACTCCATAGTGTGTGACGAAGGGGATGCTCTCCAACACCTCGCGTCGCCCCGCGTACTCCCCGGCCAGAGGCTGCACGAACCCGGCCAGGTCAGGCCAATACATGTTCAACAGCGGACGCGCCACCAGTTCGGTGACCCGCCCGCCCCCGTCGGCGTCGACCTGAGAACCGTGGACCAGCGGCCGCTGGTAGAACCCCTTCACGTAGTCCACGCCGGGATCGGTGAGCAACGGACCGAGAAGCCCGATCACGTACTCCGCGGTGAAGTCGTAAAGATCGCCATCCACGAACACCACGAGATCGCCGGTGGTGGCGGCGAGCCCTTTCCACAACGCCTCACCCTTACCGTGCATGTCCGGCAACGGTTGCAACACGGTGTCCTGCGCCACGACCCTGGCCCCGGCCTCCGCAGCCACCCGCGCCGTGTTGTCGCGAGAACGCGAATCGACGACCAGCACATCGTCGACGAGCGGGTACTCCTCCATCAACGCCGTGCGGATCGTCTTCACGATCCGACCCACCGTACGCTCCTCATCACGCGCCGGGATGACGACGGTCACCGTGCGCTCCCCTTTGAGGGCACACAGTTCGGAGGCCGTCCAGTCGTCGGCGCGAGCGGACCGGTGCCGCAACCAGGAACGAACCCGGGAGGAGAAACCCAGATCGGCGTTATCGGCGCTCAGGCCGATCCTTGTCGTGTCCACGAGGTCCCCTTTCGTCCGAGAGCGGCCGGTCAACCTCCGCTGGGCGCTCCAGCCGGTCACGTTGCGGGCCGTCGAACGGCTGAGACAGCAGACGACACCCTGACCTCTACACCCGGATGGACGTAACTCCGTCGGTTCACACCTCGAACGCGGGAGCAAAACAAATTGCCTTCCGTCCACCGCATGACAACGGTGGACGGAAGGCCTCAGACCAGCACAAACCCGTTCGAGGGCGGGATCGGGGTTTTCTCAGCGACCTTCCTCACGTCGGTCTTCGTGGTTCACCACCACCGGCCCTCGTCGGGGCCTCAGACGCTCTCTTCGAGCATCTCCGGGGTGACGGCGGATTCGGTGTCCGGCACACCGAGTTCCTTGGCCCGTTTGTCCGCCAAGGCCAGCAGCCGCCGGATCCGTCCTGCGACGGCGTCCTTGGTCATCGGCGGATCCGCCAACTGCCCCAACTCCTCCAGCGACGCCTGCCGGTTGGCCAACCGCAGCTTGCCCGCCGCGAGCAGGTGCTCGGGGGCCGTGTCACCGAGGATCTCTATGGCGCGTTCCACCCGGGCCGCAGCCGCCACGGCCGCCCGTGCCGAACGGCGCAGATTGGCGTCGTCGAAATTCGCCAACCTGTTGGCGGTGGCCCGCACCTCGCGCCGCAGTCGCTGCTCCTCCCACGCCAACACACTCGAATGCGCGCCGAGGCGAGTCAACAACGCTCCGATGGCATCACCGTCGCGCACCACCACCCGATCGGCGCCACGTACCTCACGCGACTTGGCCTGGATGCCCATCCGACGGGCCGCGCCCACCAAGGCCAGCGCCGCCTCCGGCCCCGGACACGTCACCTCCAACGACGACGAACGTCCGGGCTCGGTCAACGAACCGTGAGCGAGGAACGCCCCGCGCCACGCCGCCTCCGCATCGGCCACCCCACCGGAGACCACCGAGGCGGGCAACCCACGAACAGGACGACCCCGCTGGTCGATGAGCCCTGTCTGCCGTGCCAGCCCCTCACCGTCCTTGACCACCCGGATCACATAACGAGTCCCTTTACGCAACCCGCTCGAGGTGATGACGTGCACTTCGGGAAGATGCCCGTACAGTTCGTGGATCTCCTTGCGGAGCCTGCGCGCCACGGACCCGGTGTCGAGCTCGGCTTCGACGACGACCCGCCCCCCGACGATGTGCAGCCCGCCCGCGAACCGCAGCAGCGCCGACACCTCCGACCGGCGCGGACCGATCTTGGTGACTTCCACGCGGCTGAGCTCGTCCTTGACCGCCGCCGTCATCGCCATCTACTGCCCCTCCTCCTTGCCCTCGGACAAGCCGAGAGCCTCTCGCACACAATCCGCCAAGGCATCCGGATCATGCCTGCCCATCCTGCCCGGAGCAGCGACCGAAGCCAGATGCGCACGCCCACCCAAGGAGTCAGCCGCCCGGCGTAGACGCACGGGGGTGGGCACGGAGTCACGGTCGGCGATCACCGCGTCCACCTTGAGCCGGGGAGCGTGTTCGAAGAGTACGTGCAGGTGTTGCTCCGGTGAGAACCCCGCCGTCTCCCCCGGCTGCGGCATGAGATTGAGGATCACCACCTTGGTCGCGGTCGTGCGCACGAGCGCGTCGTGCAGGTCCGGCACCAACAGGTGCGGCAGCACGCTCGTGAACCACGAACCGGGGCCGAGGAAGACCGCATCGGCGTTCAACACGGCCTCCACCGCTTCCGGACACGCGATCGGGGGCTGGTGAGGGCGGCCAGGGTTGTGCAGACTGATGCGCCGCACCTGGCCGGGTGTGCTCGCGACCGCGACCTGGCCCCGGATACGGCTGACGGCCTCACCGTTACCGTTGTCCAGCCCCGTGACCTCGGCCTCGATCTCCAACGGTTCGACCGACATCGGCAGCACCCGTCCGCTGATGCCCAGCAACCGGGCGGCCTCGTCCAGTCCCGCCACGGGGTCCCCGAGCACCTCGAACAGGCCGGCCAACAGCAGATTGCCGACCGCATGCCCGGTGAGAGCCCCGGTACCGCCGAAACGGTGTTGGAACACCTCGGCCCACAACGTGCCGCCGTCCTCCGCGGCCGCCAACGCGGCCAACGCCTGCCGGAGATCACCGGGCGGTAGCAGGCCCAGCTCCCGACGGAGCCTTCCCGACGACCCCCCGTCGTCGGCGACGGTGACGACCGCGGTCACGTCCGGGGTGAGCCGTCGCAACGCCGACAATGTCGCATGCAGTCCATGCCCACCACCGAGTGCGACGGCACGCATCCTCGGCCTCACTCCCTGCCCAGATCCCGGTGCACGACCTTGACCGCCATACCGTCCTCCTTGGACAGCCGGTTCGCCAGCTCCTCGGAGATGGCGACACTGCGGTGCTTGCCACCGGTGCAGCCCACGGCCAAGGTGAGGTAACGCTTGCCCTCTCGCTTGTACCCGGCCCCCACCAAACGCAGCAACTCGTGGTACTGCTGCAGGAACTCCTCAGCGCCCTCCTGGCCCAACACGTAGTTGCGCACGTCGCCGTCGAGTCCGCTTTGGTCCCGCAATTCGGGGATCCAGAACGGATTGGGCAGGAAACGCACGTCCATCACCAGGTCGGAGTCCATCGGCAAGCCGTACTTGTAGCCGAAGGACAACACCGTGACCCGGGTCTGAGTACTGGACTCGGTGCCGAACGCGTCCTCGATCTTGGCGCGAAGATCGTGCACCGACAGCGCCGACGTGTCGAGTATCAGGTCGGCTTCCTCCCGCAGCGGCGCCAGCAACTTCCGCTCGGCGGTGATGCCGTCGACCAGCCTTCCGTCCCCCTGCATGGGATGGCCGCGACGCACCTGGTCGAAGCGACGGATCAGCACCGAATCGGTGGCTTCCAGGAACAGCACCCGAGGCTTGTAGCCACGCGCGTCGAGGTCCTTGATGACCGAGGCGAGGTCATCGGTGAAGGCACGCGACCGCACGTCCATCACGACCGCCACCTTGGTGATCACACCCCGCGCCTGCGCGCCGAGCTCCACCATCGTGGAGATCAACTCGGGTGGCAGGTTGTCCACGACGAACCAGCCCAGGTCCTCCAGGCATTTGGCGGCGGTACTGCGGCCCGCCCCGGACAATCCGGTGACGACCGCCACCTCCATCCCGGAGCCCCTGGCGCCCGCTCCCCCAACGTTCTCGGTGTGCTCCTCGGTCACGTCTGCGACTCCCCTCTGCTGTCAGTCCGGCCCCCTGCGAGCGCGGCATGGACCACCTCGGCTGTGCGGGTACCGAAGCCCGGCACCGCCGCGATCTCGGCCACGGTGGCCTCTCGGATCTTCTTCACCGAGCCGAAGTGCTTGATCAACGCGGCCTTCCGGACCTGCCCCAGTCCAGGGATCCCGTCCAACACCGACTCCTGTACCCGTTTCGACCGTTTCTGCCGCTGATAGCGGATCGCGAACCGGTGCGCCTCGTCACGCACTCGCTGCAGAAGGTACAGCGCGTCCGACGTCCTCGGCAGGATGACCGGGTTGTCGTCGGCGGGCAGCCACACCTCCTCCAGCCGTTTGGCGAGTCCGACCACGGCGACGTCGGTGATACCGAGCTCGGCCAGCACGTCCGCCGCGGCCGTGGCCTGCGGCCCCGCACCGTCCACGACCAACAGATTGGGCGGATAGGCGAATTTACGAGGCTTACCCGTCTCGGGGTCCAGTGCCTGATTCACCCCGGGCGTCTCCGTGCCCCGCTCAACGCCCTGAGCCTGGGTCTCCTTGAGGTATCGGGAGAAACGGCGCCGGACGACCTCCGCGATGGCGGCCACGTCCCCCTCGGTGGCGGCTTCCCGCAGCGCGAACCGCCGGTACTCCGACTTGCGGGGCAACCCGTCCTCGAACACCACCAGCGAGGCGACCACGTCGGTACCGGCCAGGTGGCTGACGTCCACGCATTCGATGCGCAGTGGGGCACTGTCCAACCCGAGGTACTCCTGCAGTTCCGACAAGGCCGCCGAACGAGCGGTGAGATCGCCCGCCCTACGCAACTTGTGTTGCGAGAACGCCTCCTCTGCGTTACGGGCCACGGTCTCGGCCAGCGTTCGTTTGTCCCCCCGCTGCGGCACGCGGAGCCGCACCCGGGAACCACGCAACTCCGACAGCCACTGCTCCATGCTCTCGGCATTGGCCGGCAGCTCGGGCACCAGCACCTCACGCGGTACGACGACCCCGTCGGTGGGTGTCTCGGCGGCCAGCTCGGCCTGACCGGCGTAGAACTGCGACAGGAACTGCTCGACGAGGTCGGACACGTCCATCTCCTCGACCTTGTCGATCACCCAGCCACGCTGGCCCCGGACCCGACCGCCCCGCACGTGGAAGATCTGAACGGCCGCCTCCAACTCGTCGTGCGCGAACGCGATGACGTCGGCGTCGGTGCCATCGCCCAACACCACGGCCTGCTTCTCCATGGCCTTGCGCAGCGCGGCGAGGTCGTCCCGCAACCGGGCCGCCCGCTCGAACTCCAGCGCCTCGGACGCCTCGGCCATCTCCCGCTCCAGCTTGCGGACCATCTGATCGGTGCGGCCGGAGAGGAAGTCGCAGAAACCCTCGACGATCTCGCGGTGACGTTCGGCCGACACCGCGCCGACGCACGGGGCCGAACATTTGTCGATGTAGCCGAGCAGACACGGGCGGCCGATCTGGCTGTGCCTGCGGAACACCCCCGTCGAACACGTCCGTGCGGGGAACACCCGCAACAGCAGGTCGAGAGTCTCCCGGATGGCCCAGGCGTGGGCGTAGGGGCCGAAGTAGCGCACGCCTTTCTTCCGCGGTCCTCGATAGACGTGCAGGCGCGGGAACTCCTCGTTCAACGTGACCGCGAGCACCGGGTACGTCTTGTCATCGCGGTAACGGACGTTGAACCGAGGATCGAACTCCTTGATCCAGTTGTATTCGAGCTGCAGCGCCTCCACCTCGGTGCTCACCACGGTCCACTCCACGCTCGCGGCCGTGGTGACCATCTGCCGGGTACGCGGATGCAGTCCGGCGAGATCGGTGAAGTAGGAGTTCAGTCGGCTACGCAGGCTCTTGGCCTTGCCGACGTAGATGACCCGTCCGCCGGCATCGCGGAACTTGTACACGCCGGGCGAGTCCGGGATGGTCCCCGGGGCGGGTCGGTAGGTGGAAGGGTCGGCCACGTCATCCAGCCTATGGCGCTGGTCCGACGGTGCGTTCGACCCCTCACCCATGTCGTGTGTGCGACAGTCTCGACCCGATGGACCTCCCCCAGCCCCGCCGTATAGGACGTTATACACAGCTGGTGTGCGATTCTCCCGGTATGCGCATCGCGACGTGGAACGTCAACTCGATCACTGCCCGGCTACCACGCGTGCTCGCCTGGTTGCGCTCCACACAGCCCGACGTGCTGTGCCTCCAAGAGCTCAAATGCAGTGACGACGGTTTCCCGCGCGACGACATCACCGAACTCGGCTACGACGTCGCCTCCTACGGCGCGAACCGGTGGAACGGCGTGGCCATCCTGTCCCGGGTCGGACTCGAGGACGTCACCCGAGGACTCGTCGACGAACCCACCTACGAGGACGCCCTCCACCCCCGGGCCGTCGCCGCGACCTGCGGCGGCGTCCGTGTGTGGTCGGTGTACGTACCCAATGGGCGGGAACCCGATCACCCGCACTACACCTACAAACTGCGCTGGTTGGAGGCCCTTCACACCACCGTCCTCGCCGAGAACAGCGACGACCGGCCGTTCGCCGTGCTCGGCGACTTCAACATCGCGCCCACCGACGACGACGTGTGGGACATCTCGCTGTTCGCCGACTCCACGCACGTGACCGAACCCGAGCGCAAGGCACTCGCCCGGCTCCGCGACGCCGGCCTCACGGACGTCGTCCCCCGGGCACTGAAGTACGACCGCCCCTACACCTACTGGGACTACCGCCAACTCGCGTTCCCGAAGAACCGCGGCATGCGCATCGACCTCGTCTACGCCAACCGTCCGTTCGCCGACGCCGTCACCGACGCCTACGTCGACCGCGAGGAGCGCAAGGGCAAGGGGGCCTCCGACCACGCCCCCGTGGTCGTGGACCTCACGCTGTGACCTGTGACCGTCGACCCGCACACCGGCAGCCGCACGAAAGCGACACAGGACCACTCGAGCAGGCACTCGCCGTTCGTCCGGCGTGTTCTGCCGGCCCTGCGCGCTGAACAACGGTGCCTGACTCCCCGCTTGTGCCGACGCCCCGGCACCGACGACGATCACGAGCGTGACAGAACCGCCCGAGCGCGCTCCCATTCCCCGAACCGACGCCACGAAGGCCGCCCTCGCCGCGGCCGTGACCATGGTCCTGTGGTCGTCGGCGTTCGTCGGCATCCGCGCCATCGGTGAGGTGTTCTCCCCCGCACCACTGGCCCTGCTGCGTCTCGCGGTGGCCTCCGTGACCCTCACCGTCCTGATCGGCAGCAGTACCCGCCGGCTCCCCCCGCTGCCCCGTGACCGCACGTCGTGGCTGTTCGTCGCCTCCTACGGCGTGCTGTGGTTGTGCTGCTACACCGTCGCCCTCAACGCCGCCGAACTGCATCTCGACGCGGGCACGGCCGCGCTGTTGGTCAACATCGCACCGCTGCTCGTCACCTTCGGCGCCGGAGTCGTCCTCGCCGAGGGCTTCCCCCGCCCGCTGCTGCTCGGCGGCTCGATCGGCATGAGCGGGATCGTCATCATCGGCCTGGGCACCGACGGCGAGGGCGACTGGATCGGCGTCGCACTGTGTCTACTCGCTGCCGTGCTGTACGCAGCGGGGGTACTCATCCAGAAGAAGGCTCTGGACCGGATCGACGCCACGACCATCACGTGGCTGGGCTGTCTGATCGGCACCGCGGTCCTGCTGCCGTGGACGCCGCGACTGGCCTCCGAACTCGCCACCGCGCCGACCTCGGCCGTGCTCGGCGCCGTCTATCTGGGGGTCTTTCCCACCGCCATCGGATTCAGCACCTGGGCGTACGCGCTCAAGCGCACGGAAGCGGGCAGGCTCAGCGTCTCCACCTACGCCGTTCCCGCACTGTCGGTGGTGCTGTCGTGGGTGCTTCTCGCCGAGGTCCCCACCGGCTACGGCCTCGTGGGTGGCGTCGTCTGCCTGGCCGGAGTGGCGGTGTCGCGTTACCGACCGCGCCGTGCCGTCACCGGCACGAACACGGTCGCGCCCGACACGGCCACTCGGCCTTGCGAACCTCCGGAGCGTCAGCCCCGGTGAGCGGCGGCGTGGAAACGACGCAACGCCCGTACCGCCTTCACGGCGCGTTCCCGGTCGACCGCCTGGATGGCCATCATCGAGTAGTACTCGAAATCGGGAAGTTCCAGCCGGGCGAAGGAGGCTCCGTCGGGGAAACTCACCGACAGCACCTCGTCCCAGCGGAAGTAGCGGGACACGCCGATGTTGCGCACGTGCACACCCTCGGCGTCGGCCCGTACCCGGGGCGTGGCGAACAGCATGGCGGCACCCGCCAGCATCACCCCTACCCCGACCATCGCAATCTGGTCGCTGACGGCGAAGATCGCCCCGGTGTCCACCGACCGGAGCAACACGGCCACCGTCACGAACACGGCCAGCAACACGACCGCAAGCGCCGCGGACATCCAGAACGCACGGCGCGGTCGCACGATCACGACCTCGGCGGCCACGTCCGTCCTCGTGCCCTCACTCACACGAAACCCCGTTCCGTCCATGGCTGTCGCAGACCACGCAACACGTTCGCGGTGGTCAACGCGGCTATCGTCGCTTCCCGTCCCTTGTCCTCCACCGACTCGGGCAGTCCCGCTCTGGCCAGCGCCTGTTCCTCGGTGTCACAGGTCAGCACACCGTTGCCCACGGGAGTGCTCTCGTCCAGCGCCACCCGCGTCAGTCCCGCCGTCACGGCATCACACACGTACTCGAAGTGGGGGGTTCCCCCGCGGATCACCACGCCCAACGCCACGACCGCGTCGTGACTCCGAGCCAGCGCCTGCGCCACCACCGGCAACTCGACCGCACCGGAAACCCGCAACACCGTCGGTTCCTCGGCCAGTTTCACTTCCCCGGCCGTGCGCAATGCCGAAGCCAGCAGGCTGTCCGTGATCCGCGCATGCCAGCGAGTCGCGACGATCCCGAGCCGCAGATTCTCACATTCACGCAGCTCGTTCTGCTCGTCGGGACGGCCTTCTCCACTCATATTCCACCCGCACCTGCGACCTTGCCGTTACCGTTGCCGTTGTCACCGATATCGGCACCCACTTCGTCGAAGTGCTCCAATTGGGACAACTCGTGCCCCATCCTGTCACGCTTGGTTTTCAGGTAACGGAAGTTCTCCGGATTGGGTGAGATCGGCAGCGGGACCCTGCCCACGACCCGTAGTCCGTAGCCCTCCAGGCCCACGCGTTTGGCGGGGTTGTTGGTGAGCAGTCGCATCGACCGCACCCCGAGGTCCGACAGGATCTGCGCCCCGGTGCCGTAGTCACGGGCGTCGGCCGGCACACCCAGGGCCAGGTTGGCGTCCACCGTGTCGGCACCGGCGTCCTGCAGCTCGTAGGCCTGCAGCTTGTGCAACAGGCCGATGCCCCGGCCCTCGTGCCCACGCACGTAGAGCACGACACCCCGGCCCTCGTCCGCGACCGCCTTCAGCGCCGCTTGCAGCTGCGGACCACAGTCGCACCGCAGCGATCCGAACACGTCCCCGGTCAGGCATTCCGAGTGGACCCGCACCAGGATGTCCTCACCGTCACCGATGTCGCCGTAGACGAAGGCCACGTGCTCGATACCGTCGAGCAGGCTGTCGTAACCGATGGCGCGGAACGTCCCCGCCGCCAGTGGGATACGCGCCTCAGCCACGCGTTCGACCTGCTTCTCCCGCCGCTTGCGGTACGCGATGAGGTCGGCGATCGTGATCAGCTGAAGATCGTGGTCGGCGGCGAAGACCTCCAGCTCGTCCCGACGGGCCATGTCGCCCTCGTTCTTCTGGGACACGATCTCGCACAGCACACCCGCCGGCGCCAGTCCCGCCATGCGGGCGAGGTCCACGGCGGCCTCGGTGTGCCCCGGCCTACGCAGGACACCGCCGTCCTTGGCGCGCAGCGGTACGACGTGCCCGGGCCGGGTGAGGTCGGAGGCCTTCGAGTTCGGGTCGGCCAACAACCGGATGGTGTGGCAGCGGTCGGTCGCGGAGATACCGGTCCCGATGCCCTCGGCGGCGTCCACCGTCACGGTGTACGCGGTACCACGCCGGTCCTGGTTGCTGTGGTACATCGGCGGCAGGTCGAGTCGGTCGCAGTCCTCGCCCGTCAGCGCCACGCAGATGTAGCCGGAGGTGTAGCGCACCATGAAGGCGAGCAGCTCCGGTGTCGCCTTCTCGGCAGCGAAGATCAGGTCTCCCTCGTTCTCGCGGTCCTCATCATCGACGACGACCACGGGGCGGCCGTTCGCGATGTCCTCGATGGCCCGTTCGATGGATTCGATGTCCACCGACGGGGCGGGCTCGATCATCGTCACCTGTCCTCCTCGCCCCCGCCGTCCTCCACCGATGACCTCGTCAGGTGGACAGCGGCCAGCTTCTCGACGTACTTCGCCAGCACGTCCACTTCCAGATTCACCGAGTCGCCCGGTTGGTTGCGACCCAGGGTGGTCGCACGCAACGTGGTGGGGATCAACGCGACTGCGAACTCCTGATCCGTCACCCGTGCCACCGTCAGCGAGACACCGTCCACGGCGATGGAGCCCTTCTCCACCAGGTATCGGGACAGTGACGGCGGGTACGCGAAGTGAGCGAGCCCGTCGTGGTCGCGCGACAGGAAAGTCCCGGTGCCGTCGACATGACCCTGTACGACGTGGCCGCCGAACCGACCGTCGGCACTCATCGCCCGCTCCAGGTTGACCAACCGGCCGGGTTCGATGCCGTTCAAGCTGGTGCGCTGCAACGTCTCGGGGACGACATCGACGGTGAACTCGTCATCGGTGGTGTCCACAACGGTCAAGCACACGCCGTTGACCGCGATCGAATCTCCGTGCCGTGCGTCTTGTGTGACCACCGGACCCCGCACGGTGAGCCGCGTGGCCTCCGCGTTCGGCTCCACGCGCGTGACCTCGCCAAGTTCCTCGACAATCCCGGTGAACACCTAGTCGCCTCCCTCACCTGTGACCGGAACGGCGGAGATCCGCACATCCTCACCGCACATAGTGGCCCCTTCGACCCGCCAACGGTGTGCTTGGGTGATGGTCGACACTCCTGCCGGCCCCAATGCCGCCGGTCCCGCGCCCAACAACGTCGGCGCGACGTAGGCGATGATCCGGTCGACCCGACCTGCTGCGACGAACGCGCCCGCCAGTGTCGGCCCGCCCTCCAACAGGACGTCCACCACACCGCGTTCGCTCAGCAGGGCCAACACCTCGTCGGGATCATGGGAGGCGATGCGCACCGTCTCCGCTGTGCTGTCCAACACCCGCGCGCCCTCGGGTATGCCGCGTGTGCCCACCACCACACGTAAGGGCTGTCGGGGCGCGAGCTCCCCGTCGGGAGTGCGCACGGTGAGCCACGGGTCGTCGGTGAGTACGGTGCCGGTCCCCACGACGATGGCGTCCACGGCGGCCCGGAGAGCGTGGACGACCCGGCCGTCGAGGCTGGCCGCGTACTTCCACGTCACATGCGGCCGCCCGGTCCGTTCCCGGTGCAGCCACGCCCGCAGCGGCCCCGACGCCACCTCCTCGGCGAGGACACCGCCTGCGACATCCACGCCGGCCGCGCGCAGCCTCTCCGCACCGCCGGAGGCCGCAGGATGCGGATCCGCCACCGCGTACCGCACGGCGGCCACCCCGGCGTCGAGCAACGCCTGCGTACACGGCGGTGTCCGCCCGTGATGCGAACAGGGCTCCAACGTGACGACGGCCGTTCCGCCCCGCGCCCGCTCCCCCGCCTCGCGTAAGGCCACCACCTCGGCATGCGGGCCGGGAGGCGGTTGGGTCGCTCCCGTCCCGACCCGGCGTCCCTCGGCGTCGAGGATCACGGCCCCCACGGGTGGATTGGGACTGGTGTTGCCACGCACGCCGGCGCTGAGGGCGAGCGCGACCTCCATGGCCTCACGGACGACGCGCTCCGTCACCGCCGACGCACTCACCGCGAACGGGCCGCCCGCGCTCGTTCGCGCAATGCCGCGACCGCCCTGGCCGGGTCATCGGCGCCGTAGACGGCCGACCCCGCTACGAAACAGTCGACCCCCGCCTCAGCCGCTTGCTCGATCGTGTCGGGGTTGATCCCTCCGTCGATCTCCACCAGCAGCTTCAGATGACCGGTGTCGACCAGCCTGCGGGCCGTACGCACCTTGTCGAGCACCTCGGGGATGAACGCCTGACCACCGAAGCCGGGCTCCACCGACATGATCAACAGCGTGTCGTAGTGCTTGAGCGTGTCCAGGTAGTCCTCGAGCGGCGTGTTCGGCTTGATGGCCAACCCCGCCTTCGCGCCGGCCGCCCGCAGGTTCTTCGCGAGCATCACGGGGTCACGGGCGGCTTCGACGTGCACGGTGACGTTGTACGCGCCCGCCTCCGCATAACCCGGAGCCCACCGATCGGGGTCCTCGATCATCAGGTGGCAGTCGAGCGGGAGGTCGGTGCGTCGCAACAAGGACTCCACCACCGGAAGTCCAATGGTGAGGTTCGGCACAAAGTGGCCGTCCATCACATCCACATGCACCCAATCCGCTCGGGCGTCACCGGAGCCGGCGACAGCGTCGATCTCCGTGCCGAGGTCAGCGAAGTCGGCGGACAAAATACTGGGTGCGATCAACGGTTCGTGGGCCACTCTCCCGAGTGTAGACAGCCGAAATCGGACGGCAGCACATGGCTGTTTCAGTGTTTCGGAACACTCAGGCGGGTTTGCGCAGCATCGCGCAGAACATCGCATCGGTGCCGTGCCGATGCGGCCACAACTGCACCGTCGGACCGTCACCGAGGTGGGGCACACCCGGAAACGCCACCCGCGCGTCGATCAGCTCCGCACCGAGACGTTGGGCACTCGCCATCACGACTCCCTCGGTCTCGGCCAAGTGCGGCGAGCACACCACGTACGTCACCACGCCGCCCGGGCGAACCAACCGGTACGCCGAGGCCAACAGCTCGGTCTGCAACCGCGTGAGCTCGGCGATGTCACCGGGCTGTTTCCGCCACCTCGCCTCGGGCCTGCGGCGCAGCGCACCGAGACCGCTACAGGGAGCGTCCACCAACACCCGGTCGTAGTCCCCGTCCAGTTCGGGAGCACGTCCGTCGGTGACGTGCACGGTCACGGGCAGGCCGTCCGTGGCCTCACGCACCAGCCGGGCCCGATGTTCGGCGACCTCCACCGCGTCCACGGTCGCTCCCATCGTCTGCGCGAGACAGCCCAGCACCACCGTCTTACCGCCCGGCCCCGCGCACAGATCGAGCCAGCGGGTGTCGCGGCCGTCAGCCGCATCACCGAGCGGCGCGTTGACGGAGGCCACGGCCACGAGTTGACTGCCCTCGTCCTGGACCGTGGCGAGTCCCTCCTCGATGACCTCGGACTCGGCGAGATCGCCTCCACCGGACGGTAGGTGCACCCCGTACGGCGAGTACGGTGCCACGTCACCGCCGGTGATGGCGGCCAGCTCCTCGGCACTGATCTGTCCGGGTTTGGCCAGAAGATGCACCGCGGGCCGCGCGTCGTCGGCTTCCAGTGCCGCCCTCAGTTCGTCGCCTTTGTCCCCGAGTGCCTCCGCGAACGCACGCGCGATCCACCGGGGATGGGATGTCCGCAACGCGAGGTCCGCCAGGGGGTCGGAACTGTCGGCCGTCAGTTCCGCCAGCCATTGCTGTTCGTCCTTCTCCGACACCCGGCGCAGCACCGCGTTGACGAAACCCGCGACCCGTGAACCCGCGTCCTCCCGCACCAAGTCCACAGTGGAGGCCACCGCGGCATGGTGGGGGATGCGGGTGCGCAGCAACTGGTAAGCGCCGAGGCGCAGGGCATCCCGCACCACTGGGTCCACTGTGTCCAGTTTCCGGTCGACACAGCGCGCCACGATGGCGTCGAGCAACCCGGTCGCCCTGGCCGTGCCGTAGGTGAGTTCGGTAGCCAGTGCGGCATCCCTTCCGGTGATACGGCGCTGGCGCAACAGCTCCGGCAGGATCAGGTTGGCGTAGGCATCGCGCTCGGTCACCGCGCGCAGGGCATCGAACGCCGCGCGCCGCGCGGGATCCCGGGTCGGGGGCCTGCGCGGCCCTTGCTTACGAGGCGCGGGCCGGTGGCCACGGCGGTCTCGATAGCCCCGCTGGGGGCGAGGTCGTCCCCTCCGATCACCGGTCATGTCAGACGTTCCCCCTGCTCGATCCGTGTGCCGCGTGCCCAGTCGGTGGCGGCCATGCGCTTCTTTCCTTGCGCTTGCACCTCGCCCAGCACGACGGGCGTCGTCGCGGTGCCGACGAGTACCCGTCTGCGTTCCACCACCAACTCGCCCGGCGCGAGCCCCTCGTACTCCCCGTCACCGAGCCT
>SMEZ01000149.1_pt1 | contig 30251 bp, 28 predicted proteins | sample 2456351 | NCBI WGS metagenome assembly SMEZ01 (sample SAMN10132605, study PRJNA489261) | soil metagenome | isolation source: day120 antibiotic-loamy sand soil ammended with composted manure from dairy... | place: USA | collected 2015-04-01 | reverse complement strand
GTAACCGGGTCCCTTTTCTTTTTGCGCATGGCATTCTGTCGAAGCCGTGTCGAGCCGTAAGCTGAGATGCGTGAGCACATCTCGTCTCCTGGTTATCCAGCCGGATGCAGCCGATCCACCGGGACCGCTCGGTGAATGGTTCGTCGACGCCGGTGCTGAACTCGATGTTCGACTGATGCCGGACGCGGGGTTGCCCGACACCCTCGACGACTACGGCGGTGTCGTCTGCCTCGGCGGTGGGATGAACGCCGAAGAGGACACCCGGCATCCGTGGTTGGCGGCTGTCCGGTCGCTACTCGGTAAGGCTGTCGCCGCTGACAAACCGACCCTGTGCGTATGTTTGGGCGCCCAGTTGCTGGCGGTCGCTGCAGGGGGACGTGTCACGCCGGGACACGACGGTCCGGAGGTCGGTCCCGCGTTGGTGATGAAAAAGGACGCGGCGGCAGGGGATCCACTGTGGGCTGACCTTCCTTTACTGCCGGATGTGCTGCAATTCCACTCCGATGAAATCGCACAACTTCCGCCGGGAGCCGTGCTGCTGGCGTCATCGCCGCGTTATCCGCATCAGGCATTTCGGATCGGACGCCGGGTTTATGGAATTCAATTCCACATCGAGACCACGCCGGAAGTGGTGTTGCGGTGGGCGGCGACGTCCAAGTCGAAAGCGGAGGCCATTCAGCGGAATGCATTCGACGAAGAGACTCTGATACGTCTTCACGCCGATATCGCAGAAGCCTGGCGTCCGTTCGCGCGTCGATTCGTCGACCTCGTTGCCGGTCGAATCGAACCCGCGAAATCCACACCTTCGTCATTGCCGATCATCAATGGCTGAACGCGATCGACCCGCCGCGTCGGTTGCCCGCTACGGCTTCACAGACCGTCGGGCGCAGGACATGCTGCGCGCGGCGGGATGGTGGACCGACGATGGACCGTCGGACACCGCGGCCGACGTTTTGGGAGCACTCGCCCGCACACCCGATCCGGACCTGGCGTTGCATAGCGTGGATCGGCTGCGAACCGTCGACGAGGAGTCGTGGCAAGAGATCAACGACACGCTCCGCACGAACACAGCTTTCCGGGCCCGGCTATTGGGGGTACTCGGTTACTCCACCGTCCTCGGAGATCTGTTGGCGAGCAGGCCGGGGCAGTGGCGTCGCCTCGTACCGGCCTCTTTGACCGCGACGCGGGACTACGAATCACGCCTTGCGGAGGCAGTGTCGTCCGAAGGTGACGTGCTGACCGGCCCCACCGCGGTGCGCTCGTTGCGCATGGCATACCGAGAACTGCTGCTGGAAATCGCCGCCGAAGACCTCGCGCACGTGGTGGAGTCGGAACTCCCCCGACCGTCGCTGACCGATGTCACCCGTGCGTTGACGGAACTGGCCGAGGCGGCCCTTCGGGCAGGACTGCTGATCGCACAACGCGAGGTGGGGCACAGTGCCGACGGGACGCTCGCGATCATCGCCATGGGCAAATGCGGCGCCCGGGAACTCAACTACGTCAGTGACGTGGACGTCGTGTTCGTCGGAGGAGACGACATCCCCGTGGCCACGCGTCTTGCGACCGCGCTGATGCGAATAGTGGGGCAATCGTGCTTCGAACTCGACGCCGCATTGCGACCCGAGGGTAAAGCCGGCGCGTTGGTGCGGTCGTTGGACAGCTACGAGTCGTACTACACCAGGTGGGCGCGTACCTGGGAATTCCAGGCACTGCTCAAAGCAAGACCGGTGGCGGGGGACGCCGAGCTCGGGCAACGTTACGCCGAGCTCATCGCGCCCATGGTCTGGTCGGCGGCCGAGCGGGATGATTTCGTGGTCGACGTGCAGCGGATGCGCCGTCGAGTCGAACGACACGTGCCCGTGGAGATCGTCGACCGCGAGCTCAAACTCGGACGCGGCGGACTGCGTGACGTCGAATTCGCCGTGCAGCTGTTGCAGCTCGTACATGGGCGTGTCGACACCACTTTGCGTTCCCCATCCACTGTGGATGCCCTGGAAGCCTTGGGAGTGGGGGGATATGTGGGGCGAGTCGACGCCGCGGAGTTGCGCGAATCGTACGAGTTCCTGCGCACCGTGGAACATCGGTTGCAATTGAGGGGATTGCGTCGCACCCACTTGTTCCCCGAACAGGACGATGTGGAACGACTGCGATGGCTCGCACGCGCCTGCGCCATACGACCGGCGAAGGGGAAACCGGAAAACGAGATTCTGACCTCCGAGTTCCGCAGGCACGTACGGCGCATCCGCAGACTGCACGAAAAACTGTTCTACCGCCCCTTGTTGGAGGCGGTGTCGAAGGTCCCGACCGAGGCTTTGCGGCTTACGACCGAACAGGCGGCCAGCAGGCTCGCCGCGCTCGGATACCTCGCGCCGGACGGTGCGTTGCGGCATATCCAAGCGTTGACGTCGGGGGTGTCCCGGCGAGCGGCGATCCAGAAGACACTGCTACCCGTCCTACTGGATCTACTCGCTGACACACCCGATGCCGACGGAGGGTTGCTGGCGTATCGGCGCGTATCCGAAGCGCTGGCCGACACCCCCTGGTACCTGCGAGTGCTCAGAGACGAGGCCGCGGTCGTGGAACGCCTCGCCACGATACTCGGCATGTCGCGACTGGTGCCGGACCTTCTGGTGAGAGCACCGGAAGTGCTGCGACTGCTGGGGAATCGGGAGGAGTTGGCGGGGAAGTCCGTCGAGGAGGTGGCGCGATCGCTACGTATCGCCTCGGACAGACAATCAGGACTGAAAGCCGCGGTGGCTACGGCACGGTCGTTGCGGCGGCACGAACTGCTGCGGGTGGCGTGTGCGGACCTGCTGGGACTGATGGACGTGAACGCGGTCTGTGTGGCGTTGTCGTCGGTGTGGACCGCGGTACTGCAGGTTGCGCTGTCAGCGGCGATCAGACAGCGCACAACGGACACGGGCAGTGAGCACGCGCGGATCGCGGTGATCGGCATGGGGCGTCTCGGAGGTGAGGAACTCGGTTACGGGTCCGATGCGGACGTGCTGTTCGTGTGCGAACCCGTGAACGGCGCCACCAATGAAGAAGCCGTCAAGTTCGCCACCGCCGTGGCCGAGGCGGTACGGGGAACCCTCGGGGCCCCGAGCCAGGACCCGCCGTTGGTGGTGGACACCGATCTCCGACCGGAGGGACGCAGTGGACCTTTGGTGCGCACGCTTGATTCCTACCGCGCCTATTACGCGCGATGGGGGATGGCATGGGAGGCGCAGGCACTGCTGCGCGCCCGCGTGGTAGCGGGTGACGACGATCTCGGCGCCAGATTCATCGACATCGTGAACCCACTGCGTTATCCCGAGGGTGGACTGTCCACGGAGAAAACGCGGGAGATCAGGCGGATCAAGGCACGGGTGGAGACCGAACGGCTGCCACGGAGCGCCGATCCCACGACACACACCAAATTCGGTAGGGGCGGCCTCGCCGACGTGGAATGGACAGTACAGCTGTGGCAGCTGTGGCATGCCCATGAGATCGCCGAACTGCGGACCACCTCAACGCTCGCTGCGTTACGAGCTCTCGCGAACGCCGAGCTGGTGGACAGCGACGACGTCGACGCATTGGCGCGAGCCTGGGAACTGGCCACCCGTGCCCGCAACATCACGATGCTCGTCAAAGGCAAGCCATCGGACCAGCTTCCGACGTCAGGCAGGGAACTGGCGGCGGTGGCGCGTGCGTTCGGCTATTCCGCCGACGACGACCCCGGCGAATTCCTCGACAATTACCGTCGCGTGACCCGTCGCGCTCACGCCGTGGCTCAACGGTTGTTCTACGAGTCATGATCGTCACCGATCGGGGACGGTGAACCCGAGTTCGTCCTATGGTGGTGTGGTGAGTCAGCAGGAGCCGTTTCGAGTCCGTATCAAGGTCCGCCATTACGAGCTGGACAGCCTCGGTCATGTGAACCACGCCGTGTACCACCAATACGGTGAGGTCGCCCGACTGGAATTATTCGAACAGGCCGGTGGCATGGAAAAAGGCTTGGTCGAAAGCGGGATATCCCCCGTCCTGCTGGAGTCTCACATCGTCTACCGACGTGAGCTGCGCGCGGGCGATGTGGTCGACGTCTCCTGTCGGGCCACATTCGGCGAGGGCAAGGTCTTCTGGATGCACAACGAGATCGTCAAGCTCGACGGCACACTCTCGGCCGAGATCAAGTGCACGCTCGGACTGATGGATCTGACCAAACGCAAACTGGTTCCGGAGCCCCGCAGGCTGATCGAGGAAGCGGGTCTCGACCTCGACGTGCTCTGCGGCACGGCCGGTGTCCCACAGGACAGCCTTCCGACTCGGTGAAAGTCCGTATCACCGCATAGAGCAGGGTGATACGGACAGAAGCCGGGATCTTCCCGTCCCACTCGCCCACGCATCGTTTCTCGAGTGAGCGCCGCGCGGCCCACTCGGTCAGGGACCGGTGGGCCGCTGTCGGTGCCTGTTTGCCACAGTGTCGGATCAGTCCGTCACACGTCGTAGTACAGGGCGAATTCGTAGGGGTGGGGGCGCAGTCGCAGCGCTTCGATCTCGTTCTCCCGCTTGTACGAGATCCACGTCTCGATCACATCCGACGTGAACACGCCGCCTTCCAGCAGGAAGTCGTGGTTGGATTCCAGCGCGTCGAGCGCGGTACCCAGGTCGCCCGGCACCAGCTTGACGTTCTTGGCCTCCTCGGGGGGCAACTCGTAGAGGTCCTTGTCGATGGGTTCCGGCGGCTCGATCTTGTTCTTGATGCCGTCGAGACCGGCCATCACCATCGCCGCGAACGCCAGATACGGGTTCCCCGACGAATCAGGACAACGGAACTCGATGCGCTTGGCCTTCGCATTGCTGCCGGTGATCGGGATACGAACACAGGCCGAGCGGTTCCGTTGTGAATACACCAGGCTCACCGGCGCCTCGTAGCCCGGCACCAACCGGCGATAGGAATTGATCGTCGGGTTGGTGAACGCCAGCAGACTCGGCGCGTGCGTCAGAATGCCACCGATGTAGTACCGAGCCGTGTCCGACAAGCCCGCATAGCCGGACTCGTCGTAGAACAACGGTTCCCCGTCCTTCCACAGGGACTGATGGCAGTGCATACCGGAGCCGTTGTCCCCGAACAACGGTTTCGGCATGAAGGTCGCGGTTTTACCCGCGGCGAAAGCCGTGTTCTTGACGATGTACTTGAACAGTTGCAGATCGTCGGCCGCGTGCAACAGAGTGTTGAACTTGTAGTTGATCTCGGTTTGTCCTGCGGTGCCCACCTCGTGGTGAGCGCGTTCCAGGACGAACCCTGATTCGATCAGGGTTCGCGAGATGTCGTCGCGCAGATCGGCGTAGTGGTCCACCGGAGGCACCGGGAAATAGCCACCCTTGAATTTGGTCTTGTAGCCCTTGTTCCCGCCTTCCTCCTCCCGGCCGGTGTTCCACCAGCCTTCGATCGAGTCGATCTCGTGGAAGGCCGCGTGCTCGGAGTAGTCGAAGCGCACCGAGTCGAAGATGCAGAACTCCGCTTCGGCGCCGAAGAACGCCGTGTCGGCGATACCGGTCTCGGCGATGTACTGCTCGGCCTTACGCGCGATGTTCCGTGGGTCGCGGCTGTACGGCTCCCGGGTGAACGGGTCGTGCACGAAGAAGTTCAGCGACAGCGTCTTGTGTTTGCGGAACGGATCGATACGGGCGGTGGCGGGGTCGGGAAGCAACAGCATGTCGGACTCGTGGATCAATTGGAAGCCACGGATCGACGACCCGTCGAACGCGAGTCCCTCCTCGAACACGTCCGCGTCAAGCGTCGACGCGGGGACGGTGAAGTGCTGCATGACGCCCGGCAGGTCACAAAACCTCACGTCGACAAACTGCACGCCCTCGTCCGTGATCAGACGGAGGACATCGTCTGGAGTGGTGGACACCTGGGTGGCTCCTTCATAGTCGGTGCCGGCGGCAGTGTTTTCGTCGCTCTCGTCGGTTTACGGTAAAAGTGCGGTGTTGCCCGACCGTCACCCCGGTGTTTCACGCATGTTAACTGGCTCGGGGCTTGCGAGGTCCTGACACCATTGAGTTGACCAGGGCGAACAGGACGAACGCACGACGAATACCCTGGACGAGTGGCACGATGGACCGGTGAATGGCTGTCAACACTCTCGTCCGGGGAGGCGACCACAGGCGAGCCGTCGCGCTGGCCGGGCGAACGTCTCGGACTGCCCGAACACGGGCCGAACGCCGTCGCGGGACAGGGACGGCGACTGCTGGCCTTGGTGGTCGACCTGGTCGTCGCATCGCTTTTGACGGCGATCTTCACACGCCCCGACTACTCCGACGTGGCCAGCATGCAAGGCCACAACCTCTGGTCGTTGGCGGGGTGGGCCGTCATCACGGTGGTGCCCGTGGCGTTGCTGCGGTGTGCGCTGACTTTCTTCATCATCCCCGCCGCTGTGCGCAACGCCGACGGACGTGGCTGGCACGACAGGCTCACCAACACCGTTGTCGTCACGATGCGGTGACAGTCGGTCATGCCGGCTGTACGTCGACGTTGACCGTCCTCAGCGACGCCGGATGGTGCGCTGCAGGTTCCGCATCTTGGCGCCCTGCGGTATCGGCCCCTTCGGCATGGCCGCGCCCCGGTTGCCCAACGCCGCGAGCTTGGTCTCGAGCGCGTCGACCTCCCGGCCCCTGAGGTTGCGGGGGAGCTTCATGAGGTAGCCCTGCAACTTCCGCAGCGGCACCTGGCCCTCACCCGTACCCACGATCACGTCGTAGATCGGGGTGTCACCCACGAGCCGTGCGATGCGCTTCTTCTCCTGCGCGAGCAGGTTCTTCACCCGGTGCGGCGCGCCCTCACCCACGAGGATGATGCCGGGCCCACCCAGCACACGGTGCACGGCGTCGAGCTGTGTCGTCGCGGCGACGGTCTGTGTCACGCGCCAGCGGCCACGCAGGTTGTCCAGCGCCCAGGCGGCCGCGCCGGGTTGTCCCTCGGCCTTCGTGTACACCGTCTTCTGCACCCGACGGCCGAACACGATCACGGCGGCGAGCAGGCCCAACATGATGCCGATGGGCAACAGCCACCACTGGATGCCCATGAGCCAACCCAGGCCGAAGACCGCGCCGGCCACGACGAGGAACCACCCCAGCATCCAGGGGATGAGAGCCTTGTCCTCCTTGCGTTGCATCGAGAACGCTTGGAAGATCTGCGCCCGCCTCGCCTTCTTGGCTGCGCGCTTCTCCTGCTTGGCCTGCTTGGCAGCTTCCTTGTCCTGCTTTCCCGCCATAATCACCCAGGATACGGGCGTCCGGGTGGGCGTCGGTCCGTCGGTCCCCTCTGCGAGGATGCGGGAGTGGTCAGCACGCATCGCTTGAACCGGTTACGGGATCCTCTCGAAGGGCTCGACCCGGAACAGCGCGCGGCCGCGAGCGCTCCGCGTGGCCCGGTGTGCATCCTTGCGGGCGCGGGCACGGGGAAGACCCGAACGATCACACACCGTATCGCTTATCTGGTGCGACAAGGCCATGTCGCGGCCACACAGGTGCTCGCTGTGACGTTCACGGCCCGTGCCGCGGGGGAGCTTCGAACCAGACTTCGGCACCTGGGGGTCGACGGGGCACAGGCTCGGACGTTCCACGCCGCGGCGCTACGTCAATTGCGGTACTTCTGGCCACGGGTGGTGGGCGACTCCCCATGGGATCTGATCGACGGGAACAAGCTCAGACTCGTGGGACACGCCGCGAACAAGGTGGGACTGCCCACCGAGACGGAGGTGCTACGGGACCTCGCCGGCGAGATCGAATGGGCCAAGGCCTGCCTCGTCGCGCCCGATGACTATCCGGCCGTCGCCCGAGCCCGCCGCCGCGACGTCGGGCACCCCGTCGAACGAGTCGCCGACGTGTACCGGACCTACGAACAGCTCAAAAACGATCGCCGGCTGCTCGACTTCGACGACCTGCTCCTGCACACGACGGCCGTCCTGGAGGAAAACCGCGGGATCGCGGAGGAGTTCCGTAACCAGTACCGCTGCTTCGTCGTGGACGAGTACCAGGACATCACCCCGGCTCAGCAGCGACTGCTCGACGCGTGGTTGGGTGGGCGGGACGACGTGACCGTTGTCGGCGACGCCAACCAGACGATCTACTCCTTCGGAGGAGCGTCTCCACGTCCGCTGCTCGACTTCACCCGACGGTATCCCGATGCCACCGTGGTCCGCCTCGAACGGGACGGCTCGTGGGCCAGCGACCGGACGGGCCGCAGCCGGTCTTCGCCGAGTACGACGACGAACCGGCCGAGGCCGCCGCCGTCGCGCAACGCATCCGCGATCTCGTGGGAAGTGGCATCCCGGTGAACGAGATCGCCGTGCTGTTCCGCGTCAACGCGCAGTCGGAGGTGTACGAGCGCGCTCTGTCCGACGTCGGGGTTCCGTACCAAGTGCACGGCGGTGAGCGTTTCTTCGCCAGGTCGGAGGTACGGCAGGCGATGTCGGCTCTACGGGCCGCCGCGGCGGCGGAATCGGAGGGGCCGGACGACCTGACGACCGCGGTGAAACGCGTACTCGCGCCACTGGGCCTGAGCGACCGGCAGCCTGCCGGTGGTGCGGCCCGGGAACGGTGGAGCGGGCTACACGCGCTGTACGAGTTGGCGGAGGACCTCGCGGCCACCGTGGAGAAACCGACGCTGATGCGTTACGTCGCCGAACTCGACCAGCGTGCCTCCGCTCAACACCCACCGACCGTGGACGGCGTGACATTGGCGTCCCTGCACGCGGCGAAGGGGCTCGAATGGGACGCTGTGTTCCTCGTCGGACTCGCCGAAGGGACGGTGCCGATCCAGCACGCCACCACCGAAGAGGCTGTCGAGGAAGAACGAAGGCTGTTCTACGTCGGCGTCACCAGGGCCAGGGAACACCTGTCGCTGACATGGTCGCTGTCCCGTACCCCGGGTGGGAGACCCCACCGTCGCCGCAGCCGATTCCTGCACGGACTCGTACCGGAGGACCAGCCGTCCGCTCGACCACGTCGGCCTTCTCGCCGACGCGCCGGAACCAAGACGTCGTGCCGGGTGTGCGAACGCGGCCTGGGGTCGGCCTTGGAGATCAAGATCGGGCGTTGTGTGGACTGCCCCTCCGACATCGACGAAAAGCTTCTGGAACGTCTCAAACAGTGGCGTTCCGAACGGGCGAGGGAGCTGAATGTTCCGGCGTTCGTCGTGTTCACCGACGCCACGTTGCTGGCCATCGCGGAACAGCGTCCGCTGGACGCCCGAGGGCTCGCCGAGATCTCCGGCATCGGTGCCACGAAGTTGAAGCGGTTCGGTGACGACATCCTCGCCGTCGTCAACGAGGACGGCTGAGCCGGCGGGGTGTGCACGTGCACAGGGAATCCGCAGGTCAGAAGGCTTTACCGCGGAAGCGGAGAGTTTTCTGAAAAATAAGTTGCCGTGCCGGTGACAGGGCAATAACCTGCAAGCACTGAGTGGAGATCTGCGACTTCTGCTGCTCTTTCGAGTGGTGGGTCGCCGGACAGCGAGAGGAGGTGCCGGAGATGAAGCTCAACTGGGAGAACGACGTCGCTGGCACGCCGCTGTCCGAGGTCGGTGGGATCGTCCGTGAGTCTCGACCCCGTTCCGCGTGGCGGTATGTGCAGCAGCGTCAGGGGGCCCGTATGTCTTTCGACGGTCGGGTCGTCCCCTTCGCCGCTGTTAGCGACGTCGAGGCTGTCGACTCGACGTCTCGTCGTGTGACCGCCGACCTTCCGAAGCAGTTCCGGGTTCCGTTGTGCCCACAGGAGAGCGTCCCCTGACCTGAGAGTCAGGAGTGCAGGCTCACGAAGGCCGCGGAACCGTTCGTCGGATCCGCGGCCTTCGTGCTGTTTCGGGCCGGATGTCGGCTGAACCAGGTAACGCACAACAACATGAAGGAGAACACGAATGCCATCGGCACCCGCCTTCACGTCAGGGAAGGCGCTCACCGGCGACCGGATCGACACCACCGGCGTAGCGGAGCTACTCGATTCGGTCGCCTCGCCGGAGGCCGCTCTACCGTGCCGTTCGGGTGATGCGGACCTGTGGTTCGCCGAAGCGCCCGCGGAGCTGGAGCGAGCGAAATATCTGTGCGGTGACTGCCCTGTGAGGGCGTCATGTCTTGCAGGAGCGCTCGCCCGACGCGAGCCGTGGGGTGTTTGGGGAGGCGAGATCTTCGAGAAAGGAGTGATCGTGGAGAGGAAGCGGCCGCGAGGCCGTCCGCGTAAACACCCTGTCGTTCCCACCACGGCGCGGACACCGTCGTCGCAGCAGTCGAGTGGACAGCGGAGCGCGGCATGACCATCGCACATGTCGACGCACGGGCCCTCGCCACGGCCCACAGCACCACGCTCCCGCCCTGGACCACCGAATCGAACACCAAGGAGCGCACCGCTATGTTGATTCATGAAGAACTCGCCAGAGCGCGAATACGGGACATGCTGCGATCGGCTTGCCAACAGCGTCGCGCTCGGCATGCCAGGAGTGCCCACCGATGGGCGCGTGTGGCCGCCTGGGCCCAGCGTCGGGCGGACCGGTTCGAATCGTGAAACGGAAACGGGGCAGCGAGGACAGTGTTTGCGCTGCCCCACGTTTCCGTCTCTCGGGAAGGAGCTCTGCCTCATGGCCACCACACACGACGACATCGACTGGGCCGCTCGGCTGGAGATGATGCGCCGGTCCGACGCCTTGGAAAGCGATGCGTTGCGGCGTGTGGCGGTCAGGCTGGCGTCGGGTCTGGGCCCTGACGGGGTCGTGGTGGACGCAGGATGCGGCTCCGGCGGGATGAGCGCCGCGCTGGCCTCGGTGCTGCGGGACAACGGTGGAGGTCGGCTCATCCTCATCGACGCCACCGAGGAGCTGTTACGGGCGGCGCAGGAAGTGGCCTCCTCCGCCGGAGGTGAGACCGTCACGGTGACGCCGGTGGTCGCGGATCTCGGTGCCGTCTCATCGGTTTCCCAACTGCCGCCTGCCGACTTGGTATGGGCCTCGGGCGTGGTGCACCACTTGCCCGACCAACAAGCGGGTGTGACCACCCTCGCCTCCCTGCTCGCTCCTGGTGGAACACTGGCTCTTGCCGAGGGTGGCCTGGGGCAGAGGTCCCTCCCGTGGGACCTCGGTGTAGGACGTCCGGGGTTGGAGGAACGGCTTTACGCGGCCCGTAACGTGTGGTTCCACGAGCTGCGTTCCGCCATGGACGGCGTCGTGGACATGCCCTACGGATGGACGACGGCTTTGGCTCGTGCCGGGCTTGAGGAACCCACATCATTCAGCTACCTCGTGGATCATCCGGCCCCTGCGCCCGAGGTCGTGCGTGAGCATGTGGTGGAACATCTGGCGCGAACGGCGGAGGTCCTGGCCGACTATCTGGCTCCGGACGACCGCGACACCCTTACCGTGTTACTCGACCCCGAGAACTCGCATTACCTCGGTGCGCGTGACGACGTGTTCTTGCTCAGTGTCCGGTCCGTGCACACAGGACGGCGCCCTCGTTGAGCTGCCGTCAGAGGGCGGCACAGCGTGCTTCGGACAGCACAGGGGGACGGGGCCGTGTCGCTGCCTGGCGGAAGGCGCGAACCAGTTCGGTGGCGACGACGTCACCGTGGTGATGCAGCATCGAAGGTGCGGTGCGCACCAGCACCACGCCCTTCGCCGTCAGGGCGAGTTCGTCCCGTTGCTCCTCCGGGCCCTGTGACCCGACCGACGGCGCGTTCAGCAACCACCCCATGCCGACGTCGTCCCACCATGCGTCGACCATGCCGAGACGTCGTCCCGTCGAATCGGTGATCGTCACGTCCCAGCGTGGCGGTGGCAGCGGACAGCGACGCGCAAGGTATCGAGCCGCTCGGCGCAACCTGTCTTCGATCGTGTGCCTCAACGCTCTCAATTGGATGCGGACAGCCGCGGAGCCGCGTTGATTGCCCTGGTCGAGTTCGGTGATGAGTTCGTCGAGCGTACACAGACCCTCCTGCACCGGGACGGTCAGTAAAGACCGCAGGCGGTCAGGGTCGTTCTCGCGTCGAGCGGCGTCGAGCACCGCTCGTGCCGGTGGGGCGAACGGCAATTCGGACTGCACCAGTGGCGTCGGCATCCGCGCCGTACGTTCGAGGGCCACGAACGCAGGGGGTGTCAACCGACGTTGTGCAGACACGAGGGTGTGGACGAAGCGGGGAACGGGCAGCTGTACGCCGTGTATCCGCAGCGCGTCCACACCTGTGATCACGCTGCCGCTCCCGAGATACGCGATGGCGGCTTGCAGTAGCTGATAGCGGGTCGGCTCTCCGGTGCCGAGCATGACGACTCCCGTCGCGAGCCGACGCCACGGACCACCGGGACGGCAGCGCTTCGTGATCGTGCTCGGGTGGAAGCCCAGTGCCCGAAGCTGTGCGACCGACAGCACGCGAACTCGAGGATCGCAAGGAGCGCTGGGAGCGGTGGCGGCGGAAAACATCGACGTCATCGTGCCGACGGAGCGGATGGTCGCGGGCCGTGCCGCGTGGGTCGTCGTTCTCATGCCCTGAGCCTGCACCGGTTGACGATGCCGGCACCGCTCGTCATTCAGGATGTGGATAACCCGCACCCACGAACGGAGTGTTCGAGGAACTACTCGACCACCCCTGTGGACAACTTAGTCCGGCGTTCCGGAAACCCCGTCAATCGGCGAAGCCGGGCTGCCATCGTTCGACGATGGCGCGCACGGGTATCTCCGCCTCCAACTGACAGAGGATGCCGATAGCCCCTGCCGTCACCCTGTGGATCAACAACCACTGCGGCGGCAGGTTCAGCGAACGGCCGGTATGGAAGTCCTGGCTGCGCAAGTCGCCCATTCGGATGGCCTGGCTCTGCGCCCAGCGGCGAGTGAAGTGGAACGTCTCAGCGGCAAGCGGAGCGACCAGTGGAGACAACCACGCGTAGACGTCGTCGGCGTCGAGGCCCACTTCGGGGCGCACGAACCCCTCGGCGCGCAACGACTCGAACAGCTCCTCGGAACGGCCCTCCAAGGCGAGTCGCATCATCACCCCGAGCGCGCGTGGCGCACCGTCGGGCAGGTTCGCGACGGCACCGAAGTCGATAACGCAGAGCCTTCCATCGTCGAGCAGCATGAAGTTGCCCGGATGTGGATCCGAGTGCAGCAGGCGCACCCTGGCCGGAGACGAGTAATGGAACTCGGCCAGCAATCGGCCCGCCTCATTGCGCTGTTCGGCGCCGCCGGAAGTGATGATCTTCGAGTAGGGAGTGCCGCTGACCCATTCGGAGACGATCACCTTCGGTGCGCTCGCCACGACTTTCGGCACGAACACCTGGTCATCGCCGTGGAACGCCTTCGCGAACCGTCGCTGGTTGTCGGCCTCCGTCCGGTAGTCCAACTCCTCGTCCATCCGCTTGGCCAACTCGGCCAGCAGCGGTTTCACCTCAGTACCCGGCAGCAGGCTCTGGAAGAGTCTGCTGAAACGCTGCAATTGCCTCAGATCGCTACGGAGAGCCTCGTCAGCTCCCGGATACTGCACCTTGACCGCGACGTGCCGACCGTCATGCCAGATCGCCCGATGCACCTGGCCGATACTCGCCGCAGCAGCGGGCTCGTCGTCGAATTCGGCGAACCGTTGGGTCCACGACCTGCCGAGCTGTTCCGCGAGCACACGCCGTGTCTGACGGGATGACATCGGAGGCGCTGCGGACTGGAGCCGGGTCAACGCGTCACGGTAGGGAGCGGCGAACTCCTCGGGCACCGCCGCCTCGAACACGCTCAAAGCCTGGCCGAATTTCATCGCGCCACCCTTGAGCGTGCCGAGTACCTCGAACAGCTGCTCGGCCGCCTTCGCCGACAACGTGGCGTTGACGTCCTCAGCGCTTTGACCGGCGAGCCGTCGGCCCCAACCGCCCACGGCCCGGCCCGCAATCCCCAGCGGCAGGCTCGCCAGCTTCGCCGTCCGCGCCATCGTCCGGCGGGGGATTGAGGTGTCCGGTCGGTTGTCGGGGTAGTCGTGGGAGTCCGTCACGACAGCGATTCTGCCTGTTGGGGCGTCGCTTATGCATTGATTTTGGGATGCGAAAACAAATCACAGGTGTGCGGGGTGGTGCTTGGCGCCGCACGAGCAGCGAGGATGCGGCGGCCACTGTCTCCTCCGCACGACTCCTGTGACGCAGTTGAGTTCGAGTGTCGCGTTCCACGTCGGTGGAGGTGCCGCGTCGGGAGTGGAAGCCGACAGTGCCGTCAGCGTCGCCAGGACCTGTCCTGTGGTCAGAGCCGCGGTGCCGTGAACACTGGTGAGGTCGGCTTGGTGATAGCGACCGGCGAGTTGACTCGCGATCCGCGGCCAGCACGAGTCGAATCCGGTGCGGTGGAGATCCGCACATCGCGCGCAACTGCTTCGACCCGGCACGACGAGAGGGCCGACGATACCGATGCCTTCCCTGACCCGCGTGATCAGGTGCGGAGTACCCGCCGCGACCAATTCGGTGAGGACCTCCGGGGCGGGTACGACGGCGTCGGTGAGGATGACCAGGTCGACGGCTCGAGCTGAGGGGCGGAGACGGGCGGTCCGGATCTCGGGATTGACCCGTCGCGCGATCGCGCCGAGTGCGGTCCGGCGATCGCATCCCACGTCATCGTCACGAAAACCCGATCCGAGATCGGATTCGGACACCACCCCCTCGGCGGCCAGGCTCAGCTGGCCCACACCGGATGCGGCGAGCAGTGTGGTCACGGCCGCCGCCAAGCGGCCACCTCCGTGAACGCCGATCGAGTACGACGCGAGGGAGCAGGGGGAGGACAGATCGGGTGAGGTCGGGTCGGATACCGTCGTTTTCCCTCCGCGGTCTCCGCGCCGTGGTTCCGCGTCCTCCACAAGGCCGCGCTCGGTGAGGCCGCGTAGTACGGCACGCAACCTGTCGGCGTGTTCGTCCCGCGCGAGAGCCAACAAGGTCGTCGTGCTCCGTTTCCCGTCCAGTCCGCGCAGGATGTCCATGAGGATGGGCGGGAGGTCGGTGGCGACCACGGCATGGCGCGGGTCCAAGCCGATCTGTATCTCGTTGGCCCGGCGTTCCACCACGGGCAATCCGGGCCGAAGGCGCGGTCGCCGTGGTAATGCCACACGCGAAGTCACCTGTGCTGGTGATCCGGTCATGTGCCCACTGTGACGGCATGCCGCCCGAATCGCACGTCATGTAGTCGAGTTATCCACAGGCGGAAACAATTGTGTACAACCCCGTGTGATCCGAATCCTTGATCGCTGCGAGGCCGCTTCTTGGCTCTACGGTTATCCCCGTGGCCGATGCACGGGTTCCCTCGCTCAGGAATCGGAACAGGACACAGCGGAACACTCGGAACTCTCGACATTCCGCTGAGAACGAGCAGAAGGTTGAGGTTCGGCGGAGCCCTCGCCGCCGCCGAACGGTCACCGCGTACCGAGACGGTGACACGATGGTCGTGCTGATCCCCGCCACCATGACCAAGGCGGAGGAGAAGCATTGGGTTGCCGAGATGCAGCGCAAGCTCCAACGCGCGGAAAGTCGACGGACAAGCCCAGCACGAGCATCGGATGAAGCACTGCTGTTGCGCTGTACGCAACTATCGCAGCGCTATCTCGACGGCATAGCGCAGCCTACGAGTGTGCGGTGGGTACCGCCGATGCGTACCCGTTGGGCGTCCTGTACCCCGGCCGACCGAACCATCCGCGTGAGCGAACGGCTTCGTGACGTGCCGTCGTGGGTGCTCGACTACGTCCTCGTGCACGAGTTGGCGCATCTGCGGGTAGCCGAGCACAACCGTGAGTTCTGGAACCTGGTCAACAGGTACCCGAAAACCGAACGGGCTATCGGGTATCTCGAAGGTCTTTCCGCCGCCGAACGACTCGGAGTCTCATCCCTCTGACACGAGCGGATCCCAAGCCGCTCAGGCGTCGCCGGGTTCCCGCCCGGCGGCGCCTTCCCCACCGTCCTCGTCGGTCTCGCCTTCCTTGCCACCGTCGTCCTTGTCCTTGTCGACGGTGCCGCTGTCGCCCTCGGCCCGCTCGGTGCGTTCCAGCTCGGCGATCGGGTCGATTCCCTCCCCCAAAGCACCGGTGTCACCGAGCCGCTCGGCGAAGCCGATCGGATCGTCGAGGTCCTCGGCCGTCGGCATGAGGTCGGGGTGTGACCACAGCGTGTCCCGGGACTTCATGCCGTGTCGGTCGCCCACGAGCTTCCACAGGGCGGAGGCGGAACGCATCCGACGAGGCCGCAGCTCGAGGCCGACGAGTGTCGCGAACGTCTGTTCGGCGGGGCCTCCGGTCGCCCGCCGTCGACGCAGCGTTTCCCGCAAGGCCTCCGCACCGGGCAGCCGATCGCCGGTGGCCTCGGCGACCACGACGTCCACCCAGCCCTCCACCAGCGCGAGCAACGTCTCGAGGCGACCCAGCGCGGCCTTCTGCTCCGGCGTCGTCTGAGGCTCGAGCAGCCCTGACGACATGACCTGCTCGATGCTCGCCGGATTGGCCGGATCGATCTGACCGGCGAGCTGCTCCAAAGCCGAGGTGTCGACCGTGATCCCGGAGGCGAACTCCTCCACCGTCGCGAGCAGTCGCTGCCGCAACCACGGAACGTGGGCGAACAGGCGCTGGTGTGCGGCCTCACGTGCCGCCAGGAACACGAGCACCTCGCTGGCGGGTCGCTCCAGCCCCTCGGTGAACTTCTCGATGTTCTTGGGCAGTAGTGCCGAGGTGGACTCGGGGCCGAGCGGCAATCCGATGTCGGTCGAGGTCAACACCTCCGAGGCGAGGCCCGCCAGTGCGTTGCCGAGCTGGGAGCCGAACGCCATGCCGCCCATCTGGCCGACCATGGACAACAGTGGGCCCGCCGCCTGCTTGGCTTCCTCGGGAAGTGCTTGCATCCACGCGGAGGACACCTGCTTGGCGACCGGATCGCAGAGTCGCTGCCATGTGGGGAGGGTCTTCTCGATCCAATCGCGGGCCGTCCACGCCGCGGTGACGGAGGCGCCGGTCGGGAGGATGGTCGCTTCGTCCAGCCACAGCTCCGCGAGGCGCGCCGAATCCCGCACCGCTCCTTCGCCCGTTCGATCTCCGGCCGCGAACCCCAGCTGCCCCTCGGAGCCGAGACGTTGCAGGGCGATCTGCTTGGCCAGGTCGTAGTTCACCGGGCCCGAGGAGCTACCGGCTTGGCTGAGCATTTGCCCGAGTTGGCTGAGCATCTGCCCCAGCTGCTGGAAGGGGTCGGCACCCGAGCCCGACGGCCCGCCGGCGCCCGACGACTCGTCGTCGGGACGCTTGTCGGGGTCGGGGAATCCGAAGCCGAACGGTGGGTTGCTCATATACACCACCGTACGCGGACGGGGCGGCAGGGGAAGCACGGACCGGCACCTGGTGACGGATGCCCGCGGACCCGCGGATCAGCGGGGTCCGTAGGCTTGTCGCGTGAGTGACTCCCCGGACAAGGCGGTACCTGCCGGAGAAACCACCGCACAGTCCACCGACACCGTGCGTGACCGGCTGTCGAGTGACACGGATTCGCGCCGGGGTGGCCGCCCGCGATTGAGCAGACGTGGCTGGACCATGTTGGCCAGTGGTGTCCTGGTGCTCACGTTCGCCCTGCTGGGAGCGTTCGTGCGGGTGCCGTACGTGGCGTTGGGCCCCGGGCCGACGTACGACACGTTGGGAGCGGTGGACGGCACCGAGGTGATCAGCGTCGACGGCACGCGCACCTACGAGACCGACGGTGAATTGCGTATGACGACGGTCTCGCTGAACGACAACATGACCTTGTTCGGAGCTCTCGGTATGTGGCTCAGCGGTCGTTACGCGCTCGCGCCGAGGGAGGAGTACTTCCTGCCGGGGCAGTCCGACGAGGAGGTGCGGCAGGAGAATCTCCGGCAGTTCCGTAGCTCGCAGAGCAACGCCGAGGTGGCGGCGCTGCGACGACTCGGTTATCCGGTGCAGGTCGTGGTCGAGCAGGTCGTCGACGACAGTCCCGCCGCGGAGGTCTTGCAGCCGGGCGACCGCATCGTTCGGATCGACGGCAAGGACGTCACCGACTCCGAGTCGGTGCGGAAGGTGCTCTCCGGAACCCGACCGGGGCAGACGGTGACGGTGGTGTTCCAGCGCGACGGCGGGTCGGAGCGTACGGAGTCGGTGACACTGGCCCGACACCCCGAGAGCCCCCACGGTTTCATCGGAATCCAGCCCGCGGACAGGGCCGATGCGCCTTTCGAGGTGGACATCGCACTGGAGGACGTCGGTGGGCCTTCGGCGGGTCTCATGTTCGCGCTGGCGATCTTGGACGAGCTGACCCCGGGGGCCATGACGGGTGGGCAGAGCATCGCGGGTACCGGGACCATCGACGCGGAGGGCAACGTCGGCGAGATCGGCGGTATCTCGTTCAAGCTGGTCGCCGCCCACGAGGCCGGAGCCGACGCGTTCCTGGTACCGGAGGGCAATTGCGGCGAGGCGGTCGCCGCCGCGCCGGAGGGGCTCACGTTGGTGCGGGTCGCCACGCTCGACGACGCCGTGAGCGCGGTGGAGTCGTTGGCGGAAGGAAAGTCGGCGCCGTCCTGCACCGGGTGACCCGGTGCAGGGTCTTTCGGGCTCGCGACTTCTCAGGGTTGGAGTGTGGCGTGCAGGGCGGCGATGAGGTTGGGTGCCAGATCGGCGCTCTGCACGACCTCGTCGGTGTCCGAGGAGGGCTCCTCCGTTTGCGGCTTGCCCTTCAGCCGCAGCACGCAGGAGGCCGAGCCGTCCCGAAGGACGGCGGCCACGAGGCGGGCCTCGGTGCGACGCGGATGGGCGGCCGCCGCCTGGCGGAGGTGGTCCAGGTCGGCCTCGCCGGCCGCGTCGACGTCCGGTAGTTCCGATTCGGCGTCCGGGGGCAACACGATGATCTCCTGGGCCAGTGCACAGCCGTGGACGGTGTCCGGCCAGGCGATACGCCCCAGCGTCTCCGCGAGATCACCCTCCGGAAGGGGGTCCTGTGCCACCGGGGTGAACTCGCTGTCTTGGTCGAGTTGCCCGGCCAGGTTCGGTTGCTGGCGGAGGATGTCCGCGGTCGGCACCAGCGCGAACAACTGTGGTTGCTGGTCCCAGCCTCCGCTCGCGACGAACTCCTCGACCTCGCGCGCCAACGCGGCTACGCTTCCGGAGTCTGCTTGGTTCCCGCTCTGCGTCATGGCGCCATCCTGGCAGGTGGACCGCGACCGTGACGTGGCGCCCGTTTTGGGGGGCTTCGGGAACTCACACGGCGGTCCGTACAGTTAGGGAATCAGGGACGCTCGCAGGTCAGCGCCCTGACAACGACAGCCTTGACCACGGGGAGTGTGCGTAGTGGCCACCCGGCCCTCAGCCAGCCTGCCGAAACTGTCGCGGCGTGCCCGCGTACTGTTGATCATCGCGGCCGTCATCGTCCTTCTGCTTCTACTCGGTGCCCGGTTGCTGGATACGTACGTCGACTGGCTGTGGTACGGAGAGGTCGGCGCACGTGGCGTGTTCGGCACGATCCTGCTGACACGCGTCGTGACGTTCTTCGCGACCGGCGCGTTGGTGGGTGGTCTGCTCGCGCTGAGTCTGTGGCTCGCGTATCGCACGCGGCCGGTGTTCGTTCCCGTGACCTCCATGGAGGACCCCCTCGCGCGGTATCGGTCGACGGTGGTCGCGCGGCCCAAGCTGTTCGGCATCGGCATCCCGGTGGTGGCCGGGCTCATCGCGGGGGCCAGCGGGCAGAGTAACTGGGAAGTCGTGCAGATGTGGCTGCACGGCACGGAGTTCGGTCGCACCGACCCGGTGTTCGGCAAGGACGCCAGCTTCTTCACGTTCGACCTGCCGTTCTACGGCTGGGTGCTCGGCTGGATCTTCGTGGCGCTGATCGTGTCGTTCATCGGCGCCGTGGCGACGCACTACCTCTTCGGGGGTATCCGCCTGGCCGGCCGCGGTGGGGAGATCTCCGGCCCCGCTCGGGTGCACCTGCTCGTGCTGGTCGGCGTGTTCGTGCTGTTCAAGGCGCTGGAGTTCTTCTTCGACCGTTACCAGCTGTTGCAGGCGGGCCGTAACGATCTGTTCACGGGTGCCGCCTACACCGATCTGCACGCGGGGATGCCGGCGAAGCTGATCCTGCTGTGCATCTGCGTGCTGTGCGCGATCGCTTTCTTCGTGGGGGCGTTCCTGCGGAACATCCAGCTGCCCGCCATCGCGTTGGTCCTGCTGCTGTTGTCGGGACTGATCCTCGGGTTGGCCTGGCCCGCCGTGCTGGAGCAGTTCTCGGTTCGTCCGAACGCCAACCAGAAGGAAGCGACGTCGATCGAGCACAACATGGAGGCGACCCAGTACGCCTACCAGCTCGATCCGGAGCACGTCGAGATCGATGAGGAGTACACGGGTAACACCGAGGCCTCACCGGAGGAGATCCGGGCGGACGAGGGCACGATCCCGAACATCCGCATCCTCGACCCGAACGTGCTGAGTCCCACCTTCACCCAGCGTGTGGGGCGGGAGAACTTCTACGGCTTCCCGGAGAAGCTCGACGTCGACCGCTACACCGTGGACGGCGAGGAACAGGCGTACATCGTCGCCGCGAAGGAGATCAACACCAACGGTTTGGCGGAGAACCAGCAGACCTGGATCAACCGTCACCTGGTGTACACGCACGGTAACGGATTCGTCGCGGCCCCGGCCAACACCGTCGACCGCGCGCTCGAGGACGCCGACAGCGACGGCGGTTACCCACTGGCGCGGACCAGTGACACTCAGAATCCGGAAGGTGCGGGTATCCGGGTCGACGAGCCGCGGATCTACTACGGCGAACTGGCGACCGATTACGCGATCGTCGGTGGTACGCCGGGACAGGCGCCCGGGGAGTACGACACCGCCACCGACCGCAGCTACCTCTACCAGGGCAAGGGCGGGGTGCCCATCGACAACCTGTTCAACAGGCTGGTCTTCGCCGCGCAGTACGGGGAGCGGAACATCCTGTTCTCCGACCAGATCAGCGAGGGCGCGAAGATCATGTACAACCGGGACCCGCGGGAGCGGGTCGAGAAGGTGGCGCCCTGGTTGACCGTGGACAGCGATCCTTACCCGGCCAGCAGGACAACCGGATCAACTACATCCGTAACTCCGTGAAGGCGACGGTCGACGCGTTCGACGGCACCGTCACGTTGTACGCGATGGACGAGAACGACCCGGTGCTGCAGACGTGGATGAAGGCGTTCCCCGGGATGGTGCAGCCGCACGAGACGATCAGTGACGAACTGCGGGCGCACTTCCGGTACCCGGAGGACATGTTCAAGGTCCAGCGTGAGCTGCTGACGAAGTACCACGTGAAGAACGCTCAGGAGTTCTACTCGACCCAGACCTTCTGGAACGTGCCGCAGGACCCGACCATCGAGGGCGGGCTCGACCCGAACTCCGACACGGCGAACCAGCCGCCGTACTACGTCTACGCCCAGGCGCCGGGGCAGGACAAGCCGACGTTCCAGATCACGAGCGCGTTGACGCCGCTGGCCCGGCAGTACCTGGCGGCGTGGATGACGGTGTCGTCGGACCCCGAGGACTACGGCAAGATGACGGTGCTGAAGCTGCCCACCGGCGGCGGTCAGCAACTTGAGGGACCCGTTCAGGTTCAGAACGCTTTCCAGAGCAACCCGAAGTTCACCCAGGACCGTACGCTGCTCGGGAACCAGAGCGTCGACATCATCTACGGCAACCTGCTGACACTGCCGGTCGCGGGCGGATTCCTCTACGTGGAACCCGTGTACATCCAGCAGCGCAACGCCCAGAGCTATCCGCAGCTCGCCCGGGTGCTGGTGTCGTTCGGTGGCCGGATCGGAGTCGCCTCGACCCTCAACGAGGCACTGGACGAGGTGTTCGGTGAGGGAACCGGTGAGGCGGCCACCGGACCCGCGCAGGAAGAAGCCGGTGGTGACGGCAGCGGTGATGACGAGCAACAGCAGGCACCGCCTCCGAAGGACGAGCAGCGCGAGCCCGACCAACAGAAGACGCCGCCGCAGGACAGCGGGGACAGCGACATGGACCAAGCGGTGGCCGATATCCTCGGCCGAAAGGCGTGTGATCTGGCGTACACCCACTTTGCGCTGGGGGGAAACCTTGGCGTAAGGTGGGTGTTGCCGTAGTCGCGAAGGCTGTATCGGCTACGGTGATCCCCACCGACCCCCCTGGAAACAGGGGAACGGGGATGTGTTAGAGTAGAAGTACAACGACGCGGGGTGGAGCAGTTCGGTAGCTCGCTGGGCTCATAACCCAGAGGTCGCAGGTTCGAATCCTGTCCCCGCTACTGATGAACAGAGGCCCGGACTTCATGGTCCGGGCCTTTGCTGTGTGTCACCATCGCGATGCACAGAGTGAACCAAGGGTTCCACTGTGGACGACATCTTGACCACTGTGGACAGATGGCGATTTTCGTGGCACGGTAGAGACGTGTCCGATTTGAACGCAACTGCCGCAGCATTACTAGGTTTGCTCCACGATGGTCCCGCGACCGGTGGTCAGCTCGTCGCGGCGGCTGAGGAACGATTCGGCACGTTCTTCAGCGTCACGAGGAGCCAGGTCTACCGGGAGCTCCCAGCGCTGCACAAGGAAGGATATGTGCGGCTCGGGAAGCAGGGGCCCCGATCCAGCCAGCAATATGTCCTCACAGCAGCGGGGAAGAAGGCCTTCAAGGCCTGGCTGATGAGCCCGTCCTCGCCTGACCACCTGCGGAGTCCGCTGATTCTCCGGATCGTGAACTCCGGTGTGCTCACGCCGAAGCAGCGCGCCAACCTGTTCGCCACCGCCAGGGAGACCTACAAGGCGGAATTGGACGAGGCACGGGCCGCGGTGAAGGCCGCGACCGATCCGGTGGAGAAGGCGGTCGCCGAGTTCGGTCAAGCACATGCCAGGGCCGCGCTGAAGCTGCTGGACACCGTGTCGTCGGACTGACGATCCACGGCGAGACGGCTCACGACAACGATGCAAACGGCGAGTCCGAGCGACCGCCGGGAAGCGGTCGCTCGATTTGCCGTAACCTTGTGTTTCGTGAGTGCCGACTTCGAAGCAGCCCTGAAAGATCTCGGCGGCAAGCTGGCCCAGGTCGAGGCCGTGATGGACCTGGACGCGCTCCGCAGGGAGGTCGCCGAGCTGGAGGAAGAAGCCGCGCGTCCCGACCTTTGGAACGATCCTGAGGTGGCGCAGCGGGTGACCAGCCAGCTCTCGCACAAACAGGCATCGCTACGCAAGGTGAGTGAACTGCGTCAGCGTGTCGATGACCTGGGGGTGTTGCACGAACTGGCCGAAGCCGAGGGCGACAAGGCGAGTCTTGCCGAGGCGGAGGCGGAGCTTGCGCAGCTGACCAAGGACGTCAACGCCCTCGAGGTGCGCACCCTGCTGTCCGGTGAGTACGACGAGCGCAACGCCGTCGTGACCATCCGGTCGGAAGCCGGTGGTGTGGACGCGGCCGACTGGGCCGAGATGCTGCTGCGCATGTATCTGCGGTGGGCGGAACGGCATAACTACCCGACCGAGATCTACGACATCTCCTACGCTGAGGAAGCGGGCATCAGGTCGGCGACTTTCAAGATCAGCGGTCCCTATCTCTACGGCACGCTTTCCGTCGAACAAGGCACCCACCGCCTGGTGCGCATCTCGCCGTTCGACAACCAGAACCGGCGTCAGACGTCCTTCGCTCACGTCGAGGTGCTCCCCGAGGTCGAGGAGATCGACCACGTCGAGATCCCGGAGAAGGACATCCGGGTGGACGTCTACCGTTCGTCGGGGCCCGGTGGGCAGAGCGTGAACACCACCGACTCCGCCGTGCGGATCACCCACCTGCCCACGGGCATCGTGGTGTCCTGCCAGAACGAGAAGTCACAGCTGCAGAACAAGGCGTCGGCGATGAAGGTGCTGCAGGCGAAGCTGTTGCAGCGCAAGAAGGAGGAGGAACGCGCGGAGCTGGATGCCCTGCGTGACAGCGGGTCGAGCTGGGGTAACCAGATGCGTTCCTATGTCCTGCACCCGTATCAGCTGGTCAAGGACCTGCGCACCGACTACGAGGTGGGTAACCCGTCGGCCGTTCTCGACGGTGAGCTGGACGGTTTTCTCGAGGCCGGCATCCGGTGGCGTAAGCAGCAAGCCGAGGCCGCCTGAGCCCAGTCGGGGACTCGGTGGGTAACCGTGGCCTAACCGTCCCCGACTGTAGGATGATCGACCGTGATCCGGCTCGATAGTGTCTCCAAGGTCTACAAGACCTCCTCACGCCCCGCGCTCGAGAACGTCTCGGTCGAGGTGGACAAGGGAGAGTTCGTCTTCCTCATCGGCCCGTCGGGTTCTGGTAAGTCGACGTTCCTGCGGTTGTTGCTGCGCGAGGAAGTGCCCAGCAAGGGCCGGGTGATGGTGTCGAACTTCGACGTGGCCAAACTCCCCCGGCGTAAGGTCCCTCGGCTGCGGCAGACCATCGGGTGTGTGTTCCAGGACTTCCGGCTGCTGACCAACAAGACCGTCGCGGAGAACGTCGCCTTCGCCCTCGAGGTGATCGGCAAGCCGAAGCGAACCATCACCAAGGTTGTCCCCGAGGTGTTGGAATTGGTGGGCCTCGACGGTAAGGCCGATCGCATGCCGCACGAGCTTTCCGGTGGTGAGCAGCAGAGGGTGGCCATCGCGCGGGCCTTCGTCAACAGGCCACTGGTGCTGTTGGCCGATGAGCCCACCGGGAACCTGGACCCCGACACCAGTCAGGACATCATGCTGCTGTTGGAGCGCATCAACCGCACCGGGACGACGGTGCTCATGGCCACTCACGACCACTCGATCGTCGACTCGATGCGTCGTCGGGTCGTCGAACTCGATCACGGGCGCGTGATCCGAGACGACCGGCGTGGAGTGTACGGAGTCGGTCGCTGATCTAGGCCAGCTCCGCCCCGCCCTACCCACCCATTTCCCCCGACCCAAGGAAACGCCCTACCGATGCGTGCCAGCTTCGTCTTCAGCGAGGTCATCACCGGCTTGCGCCGGAACGTCACGATGACCATCGCGATGATCCTCACCACCGCGATCTCGCTCGGAATGTTCGGCGGCGGCCTGCTGTTCGTCCGCACCATCGACAAGATGCAGGCGAACTTCCTCGACGACGTCGAGGTCACGGTCTATCTCGACGATGAGGTGAGTTCGACCGACTCGTCGTGTTCATCGCAGACCTGTGCCGCGTTGCGGCAGTCGTTGGAGACCAACCCGGCGGTCGAGTCGGTGGTCTACGAGAACCGGGAGCAGGCCTACAAGCGGTTCCAGGACATCTTCGAAGGACAGCCCGACCTGCTGGAACTCGCGCGCCCGGAGTCCTTGCCCGCGTCGTTGCACGTGAAGTTGTTCAACCCCGAGCGCAGCGACGTGATCGTGCAGGAATATTCGGGCAAGGAAGGCGTTGACCATGTCAACGACCAGAACAAGTTCCTGGAACGGTTCCTGGAAGTGCTCAACGCCGGGCGCAACGGCACGTTCATCGTGGCGTTGATCGCCGCACTCGCCGCCGTGCTGTTGATCGCGAACACGATCCAGGTTTCAGCGTTCACCCGCCGTACCGAGGTCGGGATCATGCGTTTGGTCGGCGCCACCCGCTGGTACACGCAGCTGCCGTTCCTCCTGGAGGCCGTGGTCGCCGGCGTGCTGGGTGCGATCGTCGGTACCGCCGGGCTGGTCGTACTGAAGTACACGGTGCTCGATTCGATCCTGGAACGGACCGGCGAAGTGGTCCCCAAGATCGAGTTGTTGGAGATCTTCTTCCCGGTCGCGCCCATCCTGCTCGGTGTGTCGGTACTGATCTCGGCCATCACCGGGTACGTGACACTGCGTTTGTACGTGCGGCATTAAACGATTCGGATCGCGAGTTCGAGAAGATACAGTCGAGATATGGCGAAGGAAAACGGTCGCAAGGTGATCGTGTCGAACCGTCGTGCCCGGCACGACTACACGATCGTGGACACCTACGAGGCCGGGGTGGCGCTCGTGGGTACCGAGGTGAAGAGCCTGCGCGCGGGCAAGGCGTCGTTGGCCGACTCGTTTGCGACCGTGGACGACGGCGAGGTCTTCCTGCGGGGCCTGCACATCCCCGAGTACTCCCACGGCACGTGGACCAACCACGAACCCCGGAGGACTCGCAAACTGCTGCTGCACCGCAGGGAGATCGAAAAGCTCATCGGCAAGACCAAGGAGAGCGGATACAGCCTCATCCCCTTGTCCCTGTACTTCAAGGACGGCAAGGTCAAGGTCGAGTTGGCGTTGGGTAAGGGCCGCAAGGCCTACGACAAACGCCAGGCCATCGCCAAACGGGACGCACAGCGGGAGATGGCGCGCGCCATGGGTCGTGCAGCGAAGGGTAAGTATCGCCGTTGAGCAGGCCAGCCGGTGACGAAAGCCCCGGACCGCGCTCTGACGACGAAGTCGCGGTCTGGGCGCGCCGTCTCGGTTTGGACGGGCTGGTGGATCTCCACGTGCATTTCCTGCCCGAACGCGTCCTGCGCAAGGTGTGGGCGTATTTCGACGACGCCGAGACGCATTACGGTTTGCGCTGGCCGGTGCACTACCGGTTGCCCGAGCCCGAACGGGTCGCGGTGCTACGGAAACTGGGGGTGCGAGCCTTCGCCCCGCTGGTGTATCCGCACAAACCGGATATGGCCGCGTGGCTGAACCAGTGGATGCGGGAGTTCGTCGCCGAGGTGCCGGAGGCGGTGCTGACGGCGACGTTGTATCCGGAGCCGTCCGTCGATGCCTACGTGGCCGAAGCGCTGACCGCGGGGGCGCGGTGCTTCAAAGCCCACGTGCAGGTGGGTGCGTACGACCCGCGCGACGAGGTGCTCCACCGAGCGTGGGGATTGCTCGCCGAGGCGCAGGTCCCCGTCGTCATTCACTGCGGGCACGGGCCGTTACGGGGGGAGTACACCGGTGTCGGTGTTTTCGAACAGGTGCTGCGACGGCACCCGCGGCTCGTGGCCGTGCTCGCTCACGCGGGCATGCCGGAGTACGACGAGGCGATAGCGCTGGTCGAGCGCTACCCCAATGTCTACCTGGACACCACGATGGTCGGGGTTCCGTTCACGGAAGGGTTCATGCCGACCCCGCCGGATTGGCCCCGCCGTCTTGCCGGGATCGCCGACCGCGTGGTGCTCGGTACCGACTTCCCGAACATCCCCTACCCCTACGCCACCCAGCTCCAGGCCGTGGCCCGTTGGGCCGAGGCCGACCAGGGGTTGGGTGACCCCTTCCTGCGCGCGGTGCTGCAGGACACACCGTCCCGGTTACTGAGGTTGGTGCCGGAAGCGACCGGCGTGGGCGGATGACGTGGGAAGTCGGCCTGGTCAGTGGCCTCGACGGAACAGGGGCGTCCCTGTCCCGACACGAGGGGACGGTGGGAATTATCGACTTGCCCGCCGCGTTATCCTGGATGCAGACGATCGGGAGATCGAGTGATCAAGGGGGTGAACGGTTTCGACTCTGGACGTTGATCCAGGGGAAGCGTGCCGGTGCAGGCAACGACCACCGCAAGCGTCGTTCGCATTAAATATAAGCGCCAAGACGAATAGTCAGCGCGACTTCGCCCTCGCCGCCTGAGCGAGCGCGGAGTCTGTCGGCCCGGGAGCGCCTCCGTCCCGGTTCGCCGGCATCAGCTAGGAGGCTCACCGCCGGTTCCGGCCACGGGAACCGGTTGGGAAACAAACAGTGGCTGGGCCCGTCACACCGGCTTGTTCGCGTGACCGGTGGGGCCGAGTAGAGGCACAGCGAACTGCGCACGGAGAAGCCCTGGAAAGGCGACAGAGGACCCGGGTTCGATTCCCGGCACCTCCACGGAACCTTTCCACACCGCAAGGCCGTTCCCGCAACCATGCGGGGGCGGCCTTGCGGCGTATCAGGGGGTATCAGGGGACGTCCCGTCGGCTCTCGAACGCCGCACGCGAATGCGTGCCCGAAGACCGCCACGACTGTTTGGACCCTCGTGAACCCGGCAAGTCTGTGAGCGCGGCGGAAAGAACGAGGACCGCGCGACCGCGAAGCCCGGTCAAGACGAAAGACCTCACCAGCTTTTTCACAGCCAGCAACGAAGAAACGGGGCCGAAGCAGACGCTGTCGGCTGCCCAGCTGGAGAAGGGCCGGATCATGGACCACGATCACTTCATCGGTCAGGTACAGGCACGCGCGCAACTGCCCAGCCGCGGCGATGCGGAAGGCCTCACCCGCGCCACGCTCGAAACACTGGGTGAGCGTATTCCGGAGCAAGTGGCCATACACCTCGCGGACCAGCTCCCCCTGGAGATCGGCGAGCACCTCCGTAGGACCGTCACGATGGGTGGCGTCGGCACGGGGGAACGGTTCGGCATGGACGAGTTCGTGCGCAGGGTGTCCGATCGCGGGCATCTGGCCGAACCCAACGCGGTGTACGGGGCTCGCGTGGTGTTCGAAGTGACCGGCGAGGCGACCCAGGGCGTCCTCGACAAGGTCCGCGACACGCTCCCGGCCGAACTGCGTCCGCTCATCGACGCCGGGAGCAAGGGCGAGATGCGAACCTGAACCTTTTAGGGTGCTGGTATGGCACCCGATATCACCTCGTCTTTCACGAAAGTCGACGACCTACGCGCCTATCTGTCCCAGCCGAAGGACGGCGGATCCGGCGGCATGCTCCTGCTGCCGATGATCACGGGGATAGGCGCGCAGCTACGTGAGTTCGCCGACGACATCGCCCGGGCCGGTGTGACGGCTCTGAGCTGGGATCCGTGGCACGGGGTGAGCAGTGACGACACGCCTCGTGAACGACTGCGTGAGTTGCTCCGGAAGCTCGACGACGAGACCTGCCTTTCCGAGATGAGCCGCCTGCTCGACCACATGACAGGCGAGCTCGGACTGGAGAAGGTCGGCGTCATCGGATGGTGCATGGGCGGACGGTTCGCGCTGCTTTTGGCCGGACACGACCAGCGGGTGTGCAATGTCGTCGCCTACCACCCGACCGTGCCGATCCCGCCCGCTCCGAACCACACCCTGGACACCGCCGAATACGCCGCGCGCATCACAGCGCCCGTGATGATGCTCTACCCGGAACAGGACTCGATCGTGCCGTGGGAGAGCTTCACCCGGCTGCAGACGGCGTTGCAGTCCAGGTCGACCGGAGCCAGCATCGTGCACGTCTATCCCGGCGCCGAGCACGGATTCTCCGAACGCAGCCGGCACGACAACAAGGTCAACGCCGACGCCTACGCCCTGTCGTGGCCGCAGGTGCTTCAGTTCATCCGTACCACGACGAACTCCGCCTCGTAGGGGAAGCGACCGGACCCGTAGGGAAGCCTTGAGGGCCAGGCGCATCCGGGAGCACCGCGGGACACGCTGATCGGGGTCGATTCGGCAGAATACCGCGCATGAGGACCCGCAGCGCCGGCAATCCGGTCGTGGACATCGTGATGCTCGTGCTCGCGGTGCTCTCGGTCGCCCTGCTCACCTACGTGCTTCTCGGCGACGTTCCCGCCGGGACGGCACGCGTCGTGTTCGCTGCGGACACGGCCATCTGCGGCGTCTTCCTGGTGGAGTTCCTCTGGCGCTGGCGGACGGCACGTTGGGACAGACGGTTTCCGCTGCGGCACTGGTACGAAGTGCTGGGCATGATCCCCATCGCTCATCCCGCGTTGAGAGGGTTGCGCTTGTTGCGGGTCGTGGTGCTACTGTTCCGGCTCGCCCGCGCCACCGACCGGGTGTTCGGGGAGAAGGCCACACAGCGGTTCGTGGAACGTTTCTCCCGGCCGATCGTCACGGCCATCAAACAGCCGATCACGATCGCGGTGCTCGACGAGGTGGCCAAAGTGCTCGAAACGGGACGCTATCCACGCAACATCGCGCATTCGGTGGACGAGCACAGGGAACTGTTGCGGGACATCGTCACGGAGAAAGTGAAGAACGACCCGCAGCTGGGCGTTTTGTCGCGGTTACCGTTCCACGACGAGATCATCCGTTCGCTTGTGGACACCACCATCCGGGTCCTGCTGGAGGTACTCGCCGACCCTCGGATGGACGTCTTCTTCGCACATGCCGTGCGGGAGAACCAAGCTCAGATCCGCGCGGCTGTGGAACAAGGACTGCATGAGACACGAGGTGAACCCACGGCAACGAGCAACACCGTGTCCGCAGGGTAGGGCGTCGTGTCCGCAGGTTGGGTAGTCGTGTCCGCAGGTTGGGGCGTGGTGTTGGCAGTTCTCGTCGCCGTGTCCGCGCCTCAGGCTGCGGACACGGCATCGCGGGCTGCGGACACGGCATCG
>SMEZ01000145.1_pt1 | contig 30268 bp, 25 predicted proteins | sample 2456351 | NCBI WGS metagenome assembly SMEZ01 (sample SAMN10132605, study PRJNA489261) | soil metagenome | isolation source: day120 antibiotic-loamy sand soil ammended with composted manure from dairy... | place: USA | collected 2015-04-01 | reverse complement strand
CAGGAATCCGTCGACGCCATTGCGCGAGAGCTGGGTCTAGACAAGCCGTTGATCCCCAGGTACTTCGACTGGCTCGGTGGATTCGTCACGGGTGACTGGGGTATCTCGATCGCGCAGGGCTCGGCCATGGAGCCGGTGCTCCCGAAGATCATGAGCGCTTTCTGGGTGTCGATCCGGCTGATTCTCGGTGCCGAGATCCTCGCGCTCATCCTCGGCGTCGCGGTGGGTCTGCTGGCCGCGGTGAAGCAGTACAGCGTGGTCGACTACGTGGCCACCACGGTCGCGTTCCTGTTCTTCTCGATGCCGATCTTCTGTGTCGCCATCGTGCTGAAGATCTACGCGATCGACCTCAACGTGATCATCAACAATCTCGGCCTCAGCGATATCTTCGGCAACCCGTTCTTGAGGACGACGAGTCCGGAAACGCTCGCGGCGGACGGTTTCTGGGACTTCATCATCAAGTACACCGGGGCGTTCCTGCTGCCGACGCTGTCCATCATGTTCATCAGCTTCGCGGCGTACAGCCGATTCCAGCGGTCGTCCATGCTGGAGACGTTGAACATGGATTACGTGCGTACGGCGCGGGCCAAGGGGCTGTCCGAGCGGCGCGTCATCTTCAAGCACGCCTTCCGGAACGCGCTCATTCCGACGACCACGTTGTTCTCCGTGAACTTCGTGGGCGTCGTGGCGGGTGCCGTCATCACCGAGCGGGTGTTCAACTGGAACGGTATGGGCGCCGTGCTCGTCGAGGCGGTGAACAAGAACGACCCGAACGTGATGATGGGCTGGATCGTGGTGATCTCCATCTCGGTGGTCGTCGCGAACCTGATCGCGGACTTGTTGTACGGCATTCTGGACCCGAGGATTCGCGTTGGCTGACATGAACTCGCTTGTGACCGGTGCGGAGACCGGTGGCAAGCCTCTCGACGAAAGTGGGCTGAGCGCCGACGCGCTGCCGGAGCCGCGCAGCCAAGGGGCACTCGTCCTCCGCAAGTTCCTGCGGCACAAGCTCGCGATGACGAGCGTCGGCATGCTGGTGCTGATCACACTGATCGCGCTGATCATGCCGTTGTTCTGGCCGCACGGTTACTGGGACTCGTCGTTCGCGTCGTTCGCGCCGCCGAGTGCCGAACACCCGCTGGGCACCACCCAGGTCGGTAAGGACATGGTGTCGCAGATCCTGCGGGGGACGCAGTACTCGCTGCTGATCGCGATCACGGTGTCGCTGGTGGCGACGCTCATCGGTGTCGTCTTCGGTGCTTTCGCCGGGTACATGGGCGGCTTCGTCGACTCCGTCATCTCCCGCCTCACCGACCTGTTCCTGATCATTCCCGCGATCGCGGCGGCCGCGATCCTGGTGAAGGTGTTCAGCGGCAGTTGGTGGGTCGTCGCGGTGGTGCTCGCCGTGTTCGCGTGGATGCCGATCGCCCGTATCACCCGGGCCGAGGCGATGTCACTGTCGCAGCGGGAATTCATCGAGGCGGCCAGGGCGTCGGGTGCGGGCACGGGACGCATCGTGTTCAAGCACCTGGTGCCGAACATGGTCGGAACCATCACCGTGAACGCCACGCTCGCGGTCGCGCAGGCGGTCCTGGCCGAGGCGGCGCTGTCGTTCATCGGTCTCGGTGTGAAGCCGCCGGACACGTCGCTGGGGCGGGTCATCTCGGAGAACTACGCGCAGATGACCGGACGTCCGTGGCTGTTCTTCGGTCCGTTCCTCGTGCTGGTGTTGATCTCACTGTCGATCAACTTCATCGGTGACGGTCTGCGGGACGCCTTCGACCCGCGGCAACGCAGTGTCAAGCCGGTCAAGCCACCGAAGAAGAAGGCGCCTAAACAGGTCGAAGCCTGAGGCGAGAGCCGACGAGGGGACACCATCCGCCGGGCGGTGTCCCCTCGGTTTTCCCGTGCGAGCGGTTAGCGCGACGACTTTCCAAGGCACCGCAAGGAGAAAGGGGCCCCGGTCCGACCGGGGCCCCTTTCTTCCGCTTCGAGTCCGTCGAGGACGGCGTTTCGGTCAGTCCTTGACCGGCGCCACGCGGCCTTCCTCCCACGCGCGCCTGCGTTCGGCCTGGAGCACCGGGTCGGCCACCGGTGCGGCGGACAGCAGGCGCTTCGTGTACTCCTGCTGCGGTGCGTGCAGCACTTGTTCGCGGGTACCCACCTCGACGAGCTTGCCCCGCTGCATCACGGCGACGCGGTCGGCGAGGAGGTCCACGACGGCGAGGTCATGGCTGATGAACAGGCACGCGAACTGTAGATGCTGCTGCAGGTCGAGGAACAGGTCGAGGATCTTCGCCTGCACCGACACGTCGAGCGCCGAGGTGGGTTCGTCGGCGATGAGCAGCTTGGGGTTCAGTGCGAGCGCGCGGGCGATGGCGATCCGCTGCCGCTGTCCACCGGACAACTCGTGCGGGTAGCGGTTGCGGTAGTGACCAGACAGCTGCACCTTGTCGAGCAGATCGGTGACCCGGTCGGTCAGTTCCTTGCCCGACAGGATCTTGTGCAGGACCAACGGTTCGGCGATCGACTCACCGATGGTCATCTTCGGGTCCAGAGTGGATGCCGGGTCCTGGAATAGGATCGAGAAGTACCGACGCAGCGGACGCAGCTTCTTGTGCGACATCGTGGTGATGTCGGTGCCCGCGATGGAAACGGTGCCCGAGGTGGGTTTCAACAGCCGAATGGCGCAGCGACCGACCGTCGACTTACCGGAACCCGATTCGCCGACCAGGCCGAGGATCTCGCCTCGTTCGATGTGCAGCGAGACGTCGTCGACCGCGCGGTTCTTCCCCTGCCGGCCCTTCCCGGGGTACTCCAGCACGAGGTTCTCGATCTTCAGCGCAGGGGCGCTGTCGTCGATGTACGGCTTCAGTTCCTCGTGTGCCTTGCGGATCGCCTCGTCGGTCTTGCTCTCGACGACCTCGACCTTCGGGGTGTCCAACAGCCGCCGCCCCTCGGGACGTTGGCCGAGCACGGGAACGGCGGCCAGCAGGCGCTTGGTGTACTCCTGCTGCGGATTGTTGAACAGCTCGTGCACCGGGGCCTGCTCGACGATTTCGCCCTGGTACATCACCACCACGCGGTCGGCCAGGTCGGCCACGACGCCCATGTCGTGGGTGATGAGCACGATCGCGGTGTTGAGGGTGTCGCGCAGTTTGCGCAACAGGGCCAGGATCTCCGCCTGTACCGTCACGTCGAGCGCCGTGGTGGGTTCGTCGGCGATGATGACCTTGGGGTCGCACGCGATGGCGATGGCGATGACCACGCGCTGCCGCAGACCGCCGGAGAGCTGGTGCGGATACTGCTTGAAGCGTTTCTCCGGCTCGGGGATGCCGACCATGTCGAGCAGCTCGATGGCTCGTTTGTTGGCGGCCTGCTTGGAGATGTCCTTGTGGGCCAGCAGGGCTTCCCGGACCTGCCAACCGATCGTGTACATGGGGTTCAGAGCCGTCATCGGCTCCTGGAAGATCATGGCGACGTCGTTACCGCGGTGCTTGCGCAGCTCCTTGGACGTCATGTGACTCAGGTCAACCGCGCCCAATCTGCGCTCGCCCTGGATGTGGGCGGTCTTCGGCAACAGGCCGGGTACCGACATCGAGGTGACCGACTTGCCCGACCCGGACTCACCAACGATCGCCAGAATCTCGCCGGGGGCGACGTCGAAACCGATTCCCTTGACCGCTTCGACGACGCCGTCCTCGGTCGAGAAGGAGATCTTCAAGTCCGATATGGACAGCACGGATTCCGACGACGTATCCGCCGCTTGCGGCGACATTGCTTCTACGCTCACCAGAAGCCCTTCGTGGGGGAGTTTGGGGTCGTCACGGCGTGTGTGGTTGTGACTTGGCGCGAGGATAATGCAGACGCGCCGCTGTGGGGACGGTACTAAGGAACTAATCTTAAGTTGTGACCTCGGTAGACGGCCGCAGGGTGCTGTTCGTTCACGCACACCCAGACGACGAGAGCATCACCACGGGCGGGACCATCGCCCGCTACTCGGCCGAAGGGGCGCACGTCACAGTGGTGACCTGCACCCTCGGTGAGGAGGGGGAGATCATCCCCGCCGAGCTCGAGCAACTCGGTGCGTGGGCCGGTGACCAGCTCGGCGGCTACCGAATCGGCGAACTGGCCGAGGCCGGGGTGGCGCTGGGCTGGTCGGAGCACCGGTTCCTCGGCGGGCCCGGCCGTTGGCGTGACTCGGGTATGGCGGGTGTCGAATCGAACGAGCATCCGCGCGCTTTCGTGCGGGGAGCGATGTCCGAACAGGTCGAGCAGTTGCTCGCCGTGTTCGACGAGGTACGTCCCGAGGTGGTCGTGACGTACGACCCCAACGGCGGCTACGGGCACCCCGACCACATTCGGGCACACCGGGTCGCCACGGCGGCCGTGGAGCGTTCCGAGGGGGTTCGCCGCCTGTTCTACACGGTGTCCTCTCGGGAGGCGACGACCCGCGGGTTGGCGGCGTTGCGACGTGACGAGCGGGTGCCGTTCCGGGTGCCCGCCGACGAGGAGTTGCCGACCACCCCGGATGCGGACATCACCACGCGTGTCGACATCAGTGCCTACCGAGAGGTCAAGTTCGCGGCGCTGCGGGCGCACCGCACCCAGATAACGGTGGGGCCCGACTGCTTCGCGCTGTCCAACGGCATCGCCCAGCCGGTGCCCACCACCGAGTTCTTCGTGCTCGCTCGCGGTCCGAAGGAGGGCGCCGACACCGACCTCTTCGGAGGACTGTGACCGTGGCCACGTCGTCCGTCGGATCGAGGGAGACCAGGCGGTCGGTGGACTCGAGGGGAGCGACGCGGGGCCGAGGGTGGCCGATGATCGCGCTTTTGTCGTTCGACGCCGTGTTGCTCGCGACGTTGGAGCTGTTCTACCTGCCGTTGCGGTTCGACGGCCTGGTGCTGCCCGAGCTCGGTGACGCGCCCTTTCCGATCAGTGTGCTCGTCGCCGTCGTGACGACCCCGTTGTTGGTGGTCGCGGCGCAGCGGGTGGCGTCGCGCAGGTTGGCGATGATCCCGCTGTTGGCGTGGTTGTCGACCCTACTCGTGCTGGGGGTGGCCGGACCGGGTGGGGACACGGTCCTCATGGTCGATTGGCGAGCGATGTTGCTGTTGGTCGGAGGTGCCCTACCCGCCGCCGTGGTGTTGGGCGGCGCGGCGGCCAAGGAGTCGATGCGGGTCGGGTAGTCGTCGACCCGCCCCGCATCGTCGGCTTTCGTGTCGCGGCCGGTGGGTCGTGCGGCGGCGGTCGGGCTCGGCGTCGGCCGGTCAGCGCCAGAACATGAACAGGTACTGACCGGCGACCGCCGCGAACGCGTCACCGCCGACCGCGGCGAAGACGAAATCGGTGAACTGCCACAGGGCGGCACCGACGCCGGGAACACCGATGATCAGCGCGAACAGCACGAGTGGAGCCCACGGTCGGGCCTTTGCGCCGAACTCGCGCATTTGCGGTGACAGGTAGGGTTCGATGGCGCCGAATCCGTCGAGGCCCGGCACGGGCAGGATGTTGATGACGAACGCGAGGATCTGGAGCGACGCCAGGTAGGACAGCCCGGCGAGCAGGCCGAACGGCATCGACACTGTGGCGACCACGGCGGTCAGCACGACACCGATCGTCAGGTTGCTCAGCGGGCCCGCCAGGGACACCCAGGACGACACCGACCGTGAACGCAGCGCCCAGCGGTTGATCCAGACCGCACCGCCCGGCAGCGGGATACCGCCGATGGCGAGGATGATCAGGGGGAGTACCAGGGACATGACCGGATCGGTGTAGCGGCGGATGTCCAGTGACAGGTAGCCCTTGGCCGCCACCTCGCGGTCCCCGCCTTTGTAGGCGACGATGGCGTGACCGAATTCGTGCAACGTCAGCGAGAGCGCCCACCCGCCGAGTACGAGGAGAAACATCCCGAGCGTGCCGAGCACCGGTCGGTCGCGGAGCTCGGTGAGCTCCATCGTCGCGGTGAGCGCGCCTCCGACGACGGTGACGGCGAGGATGGCGTAGAAGAGCGGGCTGGGTCGGACGACTGAACGTTGCACGGGCTCGGTGAGTCCTCTCCGTTCGCCTGTGGGCGAACTTCGGCGAAACCGGTTGCGATGTTGTCGGCGTGTCCACTTGCGCGTGCCGCCACAAGTATCCCCCAACCTCGCTACTCCGCTTGACCCGGCAGCACTACACCGGTGTAATCACATTGATGTCATTTCGCTGTCTTAAAGGGGGGCAGTGGGGGACATCCAGTACCGCCGGCCCTGGGAGTGCGTGAAAGCGAGGAGGCGGACGTGCGGCTGGACACTACTGGAAGAGAATGGGGGAACGTCATGGAGAGGGGTGGACACCCGGAAGAGGAGGGTCTGGGTGTACTCACCGAGCTCTTCGACGTCGCTGAGGAGCAGGATTGGCAGGAACGCGCCCTGTGCGCGCAGACCGATCCTGAAGCGTTCTTCCCGGAGAAGGGGGGCTCGACCCGGGAAGCCAAACGCATCTGTCAAGTGTGCGAGGTCAAGGCCGATTGCCTCGAATACGCACTGGCGCACGACGAACGGTTCGGCATCTGGGGCGGACTGTCCGAGAGGGAACGTAGGAAGCTGAAGAAGCGCGCCGTGTGACCTTCCGGGTCGGCCGCTCGTTAGAGTGAGTGCCCTCGATCGTTTCGCCACGCGGAGAGGCACTTGCCGTCCACGTTCGTTGCTTCAGAGGTTCGTCTCGCGCCTGTTCTGGCTGTGATAGTCCGCCGGGACGCGCACGGACGACTGTCCGAGACAGTGTCCGAGACGCTGTCAGCTCTGCGCAGCGGCCCCGTCCGACCGCGACGTGTCCTGTTGGTGACCACAGTGTCGGGCACGCCGGGCATTGTGACCGACGTGCCCGACGAGGTCGAGCACGTCGCGGTGGACGGCGTGTTGCGCGTGTCGGCGGACACCGACGACGCCGAGGCCGTGGCCCGCGCGGTCGACCATGCGCGGCAGCGGTGGGACGACCTCGGTGACTGGGTGTGGCCGCTGTACGACGGTCGGGTTCCCGCGCCGGACTGTCTCGCCTCGCTGGTGGAGGCGGCCGAGACGGCGCCGTCGACAGCGGTGCTCGCCCCGTTCCCCGGCGAGAGGAACGGGGGAATCGGAAAGTCGGATCGCGACGGCGGATCGGGCAGGGCATCGGACGTGCCCGAGTCCGGAGCGTTGGTGCCACTGGCGTTCTGGGACGGACCGGGTACGGACGGGCCTTTGCTGTGTGTGCCGCGGGCCCGCCTTCAGGGGCTTCCCGCGGGGGAGGACCAGAAGCGACAGAGCACCGTCGTAGCCGAGGACCCGGCGGGTTCGGGGGACGAACGTGGGGGCGGACGGCTTTCCCGTTTGGTCCGGACCCGTTGGTCGCCGCCGGTGGCGCTGCTGGTGGCCTCGGCCGTGGTCGCCGTGGTCTTGAACTCCGGACGGCTCGGGTTGGACCTCGCCGGTGGCGCCCTGCTGCCGGTCGGTGACCTCGGTCAGGTGTGGAGGGAGTACCTCGGCGCATGGCACGGCGTGTCGGGTGGGACCGCGAGCGCGGCTCCGACCGCTCTGGCCGTGCTCGGCGTGCTGGGTGCTCCGCTGGAGCCGTTGGGCGGTCCGGCGGCGCTCGTGGCGCTGTTGGTGCTCGGTGATGTACCGCTCGCCGCGTTGTCGGCATATCTGGCCATGCGGCGGATCCGGGTCGGGCGTTGGGTCAGGACGGGGCTCGCCGTCGCGTACGGGCTGCTTCCGCCTGCGACGGCGGCCGTGGCCTCGGGGCGTCTCGACGTCGTGGTGGTCCACATACTGCTGCCGCTCGTGTTGGTCGGGACGGTGGCTGTCGGTTACGGCCCGGTCCGTTCCCGCAGGGTGTACCGGAGTGTGGCGACGGCACTCGGTGTGGCGGTGTTGTCGGCGTTCGCCCCGTTCACCTACCTGCTGCTGACGGTCGTGGGTGTGATCGCGTTCGTGGTGGCGCCCCCGTGGCGGGAGCGGCTGGCGAGGCGGGCAGGCGGGCTGGCCGTGCTCGTGTTGTTGCCTCTGGCGCTGCTGTTGCCGTGGGTGCCCACGCTCGTCGCTCGTCCCGCTCTGGTGGTGCACGGGGTGGGCGGGCCCGCCACCGCCGAACCGAGTGTGGGGCAGTTGCTCACCCTCGACCCCGGTGGGCCCGGTGGCTCACCGGTGGGGGTCGTCGTGCTCCTGGCGGCCGTCGTGGCCCTCGTCGTACGGCGTTCGGTGCGTATGGTGCCCGCGGGTGGCTTGGTGGTGCTCGGCGCGCTCGGGGTCGTCGCGTTGTCGTCCGCCGAGGCGATACCCGTGCGGGGTGGCGCTCCGGCTCCCGGCTTCGTCGGGGTGCCGTTGTTGTTCGTGGGGGCCGGTCTGCTGGCGATCGTGCTCGTCGCGTGCGCGGAGCGATCCGCCGGCGGACGGGAAAGGGATTCCTCCGGCACTTCCGTCCGCCCCCATCGGTCTGTGGGGGTGCGGGTGGTCGCTGCCGCGGCCGCGGTGGCCTTACTCGTCCTGGCCGTCGGCGACGTGCTCGCCGGACGGGGTGGCTCCGTGCGGAAGACATCGGAGCTGCTGGCACCGTCGGTGAACGCCGAGCTCGCCGCCACGGGGCGCGGGGTGTTCGTGCTCGGTGACCCGGACGACCCCGACGACATGCCCAGGCTCACCGCGGGACGTGCGCCGAAGTTCGGGGACGACGCGCTGGTGCCCGTCGGCAACGCGCCGTCCCGGCTGGCCACGTGGCAACAACAGTTGCTGGCCGCCTCCCGGGAGGCGGTGACGGCCGTGGCGGCCGCGGGCGTGCTGTTCGTGGTGCTCCCCGAAGGGGAGGACGGTGCTCGGTTGCTGCGGGAGGCCGACGACCTGGTCGCCCCCGCGCCTGCCACCGCCGACGGGCGTACGGTGCTGCGGCTGACCCCGACCGCGGGAGCCGTGACGCTGGTCTCCTCGGAACAGGCGCGCCGCTCGGTCAACGGCCAGCCCCCCGATGCCGAATTGATGACGTCGCCCGCGTCCGTGGCGGTCGAGGCCACGCCCCCGGATGTCGGGGTGCGGGTGTCGGAGGGGCCCGAGGGGCGGCTTCTGGTGCTGTCGGCGGTGTACGAACCCGGTTGGCGCGCCACGGTGGACGGCGAAACGGCGCCGATCGTGCTCGCGTGGGGCCGTCAGGTGGCGGTCGCGGTGCCGCCCGAGTCGGCCGAGGTCCGCGTGTGGTTCGACGGCGATCGGTATGACCTGCTGCTGTTGGGGCAGCTCGGCGCGGTGTTGTTCACCGTGCTGACGATGGTCCCGTCCCTACGTCGAGTGCGGTGACGGCCGCGTCGACCAGGGCGGCGACGTCGCCGGGCCGGGTCAGCGGAGCGAGGTGGTCGTACTGCCGCCGACGTACCCACCAACCTCGGCGTTCGGCTTCGTCGGCGACCTCGTCGTACCCCTCGCTCAACCTCAGGTAGGCGGCCGGGTTCACCTCCGCTGCGGAGGGAGCGGGCTCGGCCAGGTACGTCACCGGAACTCTCGGCAGTTCAACGACGAACTTCTCGCGGAGGCCGGGTTCGGGCAGCAGCTCGGCGAGCACCTCGGGCGGGAACCATTCGTTCCACGGCGGTAGCAAGCCGTTGTGGGCGAGACCGAGGAGGTGGTCCCGCAGTTCCTGCGGGACGGTGTCGAGCCAGCGGCTGCCGGGGTGCGGTGGCAGGGCGTCGACATAGACGGCCGCCCGCACCCGGTCACCGAGCCGCTCGGCGACGACCGGAAGCAGTGCCCCCGCCCCGCTGTGAGCGACGAGCACCACCGGCTCCCCGGTGTCCGGCACGGGCAGCGCCACGGCGTCCGCGAGTGCGTGGTAGAGGCCCGGGTCGCCGCTCTTCGCGAACACGCCGGTCAGCGAGGGGGTGACGACCGGATATCGACTCCCGAGTCGCTCGGCCACCGCCGTCCAGGTCGAGGGGCCCACCAACGGGCTGTGGACGAACACGAGCAACGGCCGCGCCGTGACCTCCATGCCGTCATCCACCTTCGATGATGTCCGGCTCCACCCCGAGGTAATTGGCGATCTGTTCGACGAGCACGTCGTGGACGAGTTCGGACAGCTCGGCCGGGTCCTTGGCCCGTGCCTCCAGCGGTCGGCGGTACAGCACGATCCTCGCCCTGGTGGGCAGCCCGTCCCGGTCCACGCCGGGGGGCACCAGTCGCGACAGCGGCACCCTCCCGTCGAGCAGCACACCGTCGATCTGCGTGGGCGGGATCTCCATGTGCACTTCGGGGACCTCGTCCACGGCTACGTCGAGTTCGGTGAGGTCGTGTCGCCATCGCGCCTCGATCGGCTCCAAGGCGTCGAGCACGAGGGCGTCGAACTTCTCGGCCCGGCTCGACGCGGCAGGCACCGTCGAGGGGAACAGCGGACCCCGCAGACCACGACCGTGCCGGTCACGGTGCACGCCTCGCCGTCGTCGCGCGCCTCTCGACATAGCCACGTGGGGAAGCCTAGCCCCCGCGCCATGGCGACATTCCGGTGTGTCGGCGCCGCATGCGGCCGTTCACAGGCTATGGTGAGCAATTGTGCGGAGCGTGCGAAAGTGTTCGCGGACGGGTTGCCTCGAGCCCGCTGTTGCGACGCTGACCTACGCCTACAGCGACTCCACGGCTGTGGTCGGCCCCTTGGCTACGGCGTCGGAGCCCCATTCGTACGACCTCTGCGAGGCACACGCCCTACGGCTCACAGCGCCCAAGGGGTGGGAGGTCGTCCGTCACGAGGGAGAATTCGCTGTGCCGGAGCCGTCCAGCGACGAGCTGACCGCTCTGGCCGAGGCCGTGCGCGAGGCGGGGCGGTACGACCGTCCGGCGCCCCAGTCCTCCGAACCGCCGGAGCAGCCCAGAAGGGGGCAGGGCAGGCGGGGACACCTGCGGGTACTGCCCGGCCGCGCCTGAACGTTCGGACGTGTCGGTAGGCTGCCCCGCGGGTATCGAGGCTTGACGAAGAGCCTAATCGGAGACGATCGGGGAGTGGCGTGTCAGACCTGTCTGCCATCGTGAAGGCGTACGACATCCGTGGTGTCGTCGGTGAGGACTTGACCGAAGAGCTGGTCACCGATTTCGGTGCAGCCTTCGCATTACTCATCAAGCCCGATTCCCCGTCCGTAGTGGTCGGGCACGACATGCGGGAGTCGTCCCCGCGACTGGCGGACGCGTTCGCGCGGGGTGTGACGTCCCAGGGGCTGGACGTGGTGTCGATCGGCCTGGTCAGCACCGATGAGCTCTACTTCGCGTCGGGATCGCTGAACATGCCGGGAGCGATGTTCACGGCCAGTCACAACCCGGCGCGCTACAACGGCATCAAGCTGTGCCGGGCCGGGGCGAGTCCGGTGGGGCAGGAATCGGGGCTCGCCGAGATCAGGGACACCGTCGAGCAGGGAGTGCCCTCGTTCGCCGGACAGCCCGGTACCGTCACCGAGCGGGATGTGCACGACGACTACGTCAAGCACTTGCACTCGCTGGTCGACCTCAGTGGCAGCCGCACCCTCAAGGTGGTCGTCGACGCGGGCAACGGTATGGGTGGTCTCACCGTGCCGCGGGTGTTCGAGGGGCTGCCCATCGAGATCGTGCCGCTGTACTTCGAATTGGACGGCACGTTCCCCAATCACGAGGCCAACCCACTCGATCCCGCCAACATCGTCGACCTGCAGGCCAAGGTCCGCGAGGTGGGCGCCGACGTGGGGTTGGCGTTCGACGGCGACGCCGACCGATGCTTCGTCGTGGACGAGAACGGTGATCCGGTGCCGCCGAGTGCCATCACCGCGTTGGTGGCCGTTCGCGAACTGAAGAAGGAACCGGGCGCGACGATCATCCACAACCTCATCACCTCGAAGGCTGTGCCCGAGATCGTGCGGGAGCACGGGGGCAGGCCGGTGCGTACCCGTGTCGGGCACTCCTTCATCAAGGAGGAGATGGCCCGGACCGGGGCCATCTTCGGCGGTGAGCACTCGGCCCACTACTACTTCCGTGACTTCTGGCGGGCTGACACGGGCATGTTGGCGGCCCTGCACGTGCTCGCCGCGTTGGGAGAGCAGGACGGACCGCTGTCGGAGCTGACCGCCGAGTACACCCGTTACGTCTCCTCCGGGGAGATCAACTCGACGGTGGACGACCAGGCCGGACGACTCGCCGCCGTGAAGGAGGCGTTCGCCAGCCGCGACGGGGCCGAGATCGACGAGCTGGACGGGCTCACGGTCGACCTCGGGGAGGCCGGCTGGTTCAACCTCCGTCCCTCCAACACCGAGCCGCTGCTCCGGTTGAACGTCGAAGCGGCCGACGAGGCGTCGATGCGCGCCTTGACCGACGAAGTCCTCGCCATCGTGCGCGGTTGAGTCGTCGAACATCTTTGAGAAGCAGCACGTGGTAAAGAGGAAGCATGGCCGTCACGCTTGATGCGCAATTGTTGGAGATCCTCGCGTGCCCCGCGCCGGACCACGCGCCGTTGACGCCGGGTACGCCCGACGATCCCGATGCGGACGCACTGACCTGTACGTCCTGCGGACGGGTGTACGAGGTCCGTGACGGAATCCCCGTGCTCCTGCTCGACGAGGCGATCCCTCCCGACGGGAGCGAAAACGATGACCAGACCGGTTCCGATGGCGCTTGACGACAGTCTTCTCGACGATCCGACGCGGTTGGCCGAGGCCGATGGCGAGGACCTGTTGCGGGCGGCGGCGATGGCCGGCGCACAGGTTCGGGCCACTGTCGAAACCGCCGCGGAACTGGGGCTGGCCGACCGGCTCGACATGGGTCGTCCCCGCAGTCTGGTACTCCTGACGAGACCGGGAGTCGGTCGTACGGCCGCGTCGTTGTTGAAGTCTCTTGTCATGGCGAGCAGCTCGGCACCGGTCGTCACCAGTGATGTGGTGCCGAGTTGGGTCGGCGCGCTCGACGTGGTGTTCGCCCACACCGATGACCCTTACGACACGGAGTTGGCCCTGTCCTTGGAGCGCGCGGCACGGTACGGCGCCGGTGTGGTGTTGTCGGCACCTTCCGAAGGCCCCGTGGCGTCCTCGGTGGCCGGCCGTGGACTCGTGCTCGCGCCGCGTGTGCCGGTGCCGGCCGAGCTGGCGTTGCCGAGGGCGTTGGCCGCGGGGTTGTTGACGGCGAACACGCTGGGCCTGTCGGTCGCCGACGTCGAGGGCCTCGCCGACCGTCTGGACCATGAGGCCGAGCGCTGCCATCCGGGGCATGTGGGGTCTGGACAACGTGGCCGTGGCGGTGGCGGAGCACGCTGCGTACGCCTTGGCTACGCACGCGGCCGTGGTGTCCGAGGTCAGCCACTACCAGCATGCTCTGACGCGCTCGGCGCTACGTCGAGCGGTTCTGAAGTCGTTCGCGGTGGATACGATTTTCGCCGACCCGGACGAGTCGGAGGGCGACGTGCTGCCGATCCGCCTGGTGCTGCTGTCGATAATCACAGGCCAGGCTGCCGATCACGTTCGGCGCCATGCGGGGGAGCTGTTGCCGTCGGCGGATGTTCAGGCACCGGCGGATGAGATCACAGCCGACGACGCTGGCCGTGCGGCCGTGCTCGCGCTGCGTTTCGAGCTCGCGGCGCTCTATCTCGGTCTCGCGGCAGGAACGATTGGGGGAGCTGGCCGTGCGTCTGAGACGACGTAGGGTCAGCACGAGGACAGGCCGGGAAACGGCTGGCGAGGAGTTGAGTTGACCGTGGAACTGCTGCGTAATGCAGTCCGGCCTTATGCCTGGGGTTCCAGGACCACGATTCCGGAACTGCTGGGCAGACCGGTTCCCGCTCCGCATCCGGAGGCGGAACTGTGGATGGGGGCGCATCCGGGGGACCCGTCGCACGTGATTGCCCAGGACGGGACGGAGACAAGTCTGCTCGAACTTGTGGACAGCGACCCGATAGGCCAGCTCGGTGAGGAGTGCGCGAACCGCTGGGGTGGTCGACTGCCGTTCCTGCTCAAGATCCTGGCGATCGAGGAGCCGCTGTCGATGCAGGCTCATCCGTCCGCCGAGCAGGCCGCGGAGGGATGGGCCCGCGAGGAGGCCGCGGGGATACCGAAGGATGCGCCGAACCGTAACTACCCCGACCCGACCGCCAAGCCGGAACTGGTGTGCGCTCTGACGGAGTTCCACGCGCTGGCAGGCTTCCGTGACCCCAAACGCACGGTTCAGTTGTTGCGGGCCATCGACACACCGGGCCTGACCAAGTACACCGAGCTGTTGGCGGCCCAGCCGGATTCGGACGGGTTGCGGGCGTTGTTCACCACGTGGATCACCATGCCGCAGCCGACGCTCGACCAACTGTTGCCCGAGGTGCTCGACGCCTGCGTGCGGCACATCAAGGAGGACGGCGAGTTCGACCTGGAATGCCGCACGGTGCTCGAGTTGGGCGAGGCGCATCCCCACGACGCGGGTGTGCTGGCGGCGATGCTGCTCAACAGGCTGACGTTGAGCGCGGGTGAGGCGATCTACCTTCCAGCCGGCAATCTGCATCTGTACTTGCACGGCACGGCGGTCGAGATCCTCGCGAATTCCGACAACATCCTCCGAGGAGGATTGACACCCAAGCACGTGGACGTGCCCGAGCTGCTGCGCGTGGTGGATTTCGCGTGCGGGGACATGCCGGTGCTGTGCGGTGAATTCGGGGACGTGGACGAGCGGATGGCCTTCTACCGCACCGATGCCCCCGAGTTCGAGTTGTCGCGTGTGGAGTGGAGCGGCGGCGACCGTGGGGAAGTGCGACTGCCCAGGTCCGGACCGGAGATCCTGCTCTGCACCGAGGGCGAGTTGCTGTTGTGCTCGGAGGACGGCACCAAGATCGAGTTACGGCGGGGCGAGTCGGTGTGGCTGCCGGCCAGTGATCCCGAGGTGCGGATACGCCCTGTCGGTAGCGGTCCCGCCGGTGTAGGGGAGACGTCCGACCCCGCTCGGGTCGCTTTCGCATGAGGGGGAGAGGAAGCAGGCGGCCTGGTGGGGGCTGTGTGTCGTGCCGAGGTCGAAAAATTCCGACGACTTGTCGTACCCGTGGCTTTGTTGCGACTTGGCCGCGATTGTGTACTGAGTCGTTACTGAACGGAATCAATCGGATCACCGACTCACACTTGGCATGATCGTTTCACGTTCCGGGTATAAAGTCCGGAACGGCCTCACCTCCGACTTTCGAGGCCGCTCCCTGCCCTTGTTCTCCTTGGCCGTACTCGGAGTGCCGGATGACTCTGGATTCGCGAACGCGTCCGCGATCGGTTCTCGCCGCCGGGCTGATCGTGGGTCTTGTGGTCGGTTCCGGTGCTACCGCGTCGGCGACGGAGACCGAGGAGCCACGGGCGGCGAGCCGCGAAGGTGGTGTCACGACGTGCGACCCCTTCGGTGGCGGTCCACTCGTCGCCGTCGGTGAGAGTGAACGGATCACGAACCTGCCCGACCTCGTCTACGAGGGTGGACAGCCCGGGGTGGACACGCACCTGAGCATCACGGACGTGCCCGAGGGCATCACGGTCACGGCGATCGTCGTCAAAGGGGGAGCGCGCCACAACGTCTACGTCCCGGGTGAACGGGCACTGTCGGCCGAGGCGCCGTGGAAAGACCTGCACGCGCCGCCGAACGACGACGGTGGCATCCCCGTCATCAACCATTGGTTCGCCTGTGGCGAGGAATCGCCCACCTTGGAGCCGACCCCTGAATCGGACGTCGCGGTCCCGGCCGAACGACCCGATGCCCAAGACATTGGTGAGAAGGAGCCTATGGCGAACGAAACCGAGGAGCAGACCCTGCCCCCGATGACCGAAGCCACCGGTTCGGCCTCGCCCCGGGAAGCCCCCGCTCAGGAAAAGACGCCGAACGAGAACGCGGCCGCCGACGACCTGGCCTCCACGGGATTCAGCGGTGGCTGGTTGGTGGGTCTCGGCGTGGCGCTGCTCGCCGGGGGTGGTGCGCTGTTGGCGCTGACCCGGCGACGCCGCGGCAAGGCGTCCTGATCACCGTCGAGGCGGTGTAAGGAGCCGGCCACGAGGCGGCTCAAGGCGATTGCAGCGATGAGCCGGTGACCCGACCGCTGCCGTTTCGCGGTTCGCCGGGAACGTCTTTCAGATCCGAGGTCGGACCGACGGGATGACTCGGTTCCGGAATGGTCGGTGACGGTTTCTCCAACCCGGCCGCGTACGCCACGGCCCTGTCCCATTCGGGATCGGCGAGGTAGTCGGTGTGCTTGCGCACGCCCGGAGCCCACCGGCGGCCGCTCACCGGTTTCGGCATCGGGTCGGGAAGCCAGTGGTCGCCGCCGAGGACGAGCGCACCATGCGGTCCCTGTTCGGCGGTGCCCAGCGGCCCGACACCGCCTTCGGGTAGATAGCCGACGCCGACCAGCTCCCCGTCTTCGACCCGGTGTCGCCAGGTGGTCGCACCTCCGCCGAACGTGTCGGTGCCGCGGCAGAGCCCACGCCAGCGACCTCCCAACGCGCCGTACAGCCGCACGAGCGCGTCATGCCCGAACACGCCGGGGAAGGCCCGCTGATACCCCCACTGCAGCGGCATCCCCGCGGTCAGCAGGCCGAGCCGCTCGAGTTCGGCATCGGACAGTTCGGTGGTCAGCCTGCCCACGGTCATGAGCGCGAGCAGACCACCCACGTGATAACCGGCCAGCACGACCCTGCAACCGGGTTCGCGCAGGTGTTCCTTCGACCGTTCGGCGAGTTCGGGGATCACTTTCAGCGCGTACGACGGTGGCACCACCGGATGTGCGGCACGGGGCCAGAAACACACGAGGTCGGCGAAGGCGGCGAGGTGGCGCACCCGCTGGGTCCCGGTCGCGGCGGTGTAGACCGCGCGAAGTAGCGCTACGGCCAACACTCCCAAAGCCACGACGCCCACAGTCGACAGAGGTTGCAGTACGGCGGGGATCTCCGTCGTCGCTATGCGCATCACGACCAGTACGGCGGCCCCCACGCTCATCGCCGACACGACGGTCAGCACGGTTCGGTGCAGGTTCTTCCGTTCCCAGGCCGCCCGGGTCCAGGCGTCGGCCGCGGTGTCCAAATCGGCTTCTCGGGTGTCCATGAGCTGCAGTACTTCAGGAATCCCCCGGCGGAGCCTCCGTAAGGGGACGGCGATGGTGAGTACCGATGCGGCCACCAAGGCGGCGAACGCCAGTCCCGCGCCCCACAGCAGTGTGATGAGGGTGTATCCGTGGGGTAGGGAGAGCTCTTCCGAATCCAGCGCGTGTCGAGCCGCGATCGCCAGGCCCGCGCCGAATCCCCCGCCCAACAATCCCGCCAGCGCGAGTGTCGGCGCGGCCGCCCAGCCCCCGGCCCAGGGACGCAGTCGGTGAGGCAGTGCCGCCCAGGCTCGCCTCGCGGTGACGGCCGCGGGGATCAACAGGAGTGCGAACACCACACAGACGCCGAGCAGTGCCGCCGCGATCAGCTCCACCGTGGCCCCCGCGCCCGTGGTCGCCGTTTCCGTGGAACGTGTGGACAGCGGGGTTCCCGCTATCGACGCGACACCGACCAGGACCGAGGCGAGGCCCAGGAGGACCGAGCGCGGCACCGGCCCCAACAAACGGTGGGTTCGGAACGCCGCCGCACCCACGGCGAAACCCAGTAGCGCCAGGCTGAGCACCCACGCCACCGTCTCGACGGTGTGGTCGGGTGGTGTTCGTGGGCCGCCGAGTACGGCGAGTGCCACGGTCGCCAAGGCCGAGACCGTGTGCAGACACCGCAGTGTGGTGGTCTCCCGTTCGTCGTCCACCAACGTGCCGCCGGGGAGGTCGGGTCTGCGTTCGCGCAGCCGGTCGGTACGCACATCCCACGAGGTCGAGGCCACCGCGAACAGGACCCCCACCACGGCGAGCAAGGGGAGTACGCCCACGGCCGTGCGCACACCCGCATTCCTCAGCCATGACGGCGCTTCCGGCAGACACTCCGTTCGAGGCGACAGGCATTGCGCGGCCACCAGGTCGAGGGTGACGACCGCCAGTTGGCCGATCAGCAGCATGGTCAGCAGCAGCGCGGCGACCCGGAGCAGTGACCGGCACACCGCCGACAGCGGTGCCGACAGCCGGGACGAATCCGACTCCGGGGGCAGCATCCACTGTGCGACGTTGGCCAGTGAGAACGGGAACAGCAATGCCCATGCGGCTTTGGCGGCCCCTCCCGAGGTCATGCGGTTCCACAGATAGCCCTCCAGAGTGCGGGGCACGGAACGTCCGGGGATCTGCAGTACCGGGCCGGGAGCGGGACGACGGAGACGATCGCAGGGCCGGATGACGCGGCCGACACCGTCACCGGCGACGTCGACGGTGCCCGTGGCGTCCAACAGGTTGTCGTCGTCCGTGCCGATGAGCCCAGGAACACGTAATTCGACGACGTGGGTGTCGGGTCCGGGCAGTGGCACGTGGAAGACACCTCATTCGAAGCCGCGATGATGTGGCGAACAACACGATCGAACACCCACGGTAACGAAAATGTGGTGTTCTCGCTGGTTACCGAACGCAATGGGCCGGTGTCACCCCGGAGGGGGCGCGCGGGTACGCCACAATGGGGCGCATGGGGCGATTGGTGGTCGTCGAGGGCCTCGACGGTGCGGGTAAACGCACGCTGACGGAGTCGCTGACCGCGGCGCTGCGCGAGCACGGTGCGACGGTCACGACGATGACCTTCCCCCGCTACGGCCGGGACGTGCACGCCGATCTCGTTCGGGAGGCTCTGCACGGGGCGCACGGAGACCTCGCCGAATCGGTCTACGGCATGGCGGTGTTGTACGCGCTGGACCGTAGGGGGGCCCGTGACGACATCCGGCGAGCACTCGACGAGCATGATGTGGTGCTGCTCGACCGGTACGTCGCGTCGAACGCCGCCTACCAGGCGGCCCGACTGCGCCAGGGAGTCGACGGACCGGTGGTGCGGTGGGTGCGGGAGCTGGAGATCGACCGGTTCGGGCTGCCCGTTCCCGACACACAGCTGCTGCTGCGGGTGCCGGTCGAGGTGGCGGCGGAGCGTGCTGTGGCCAGGGAGCGGCAGGACACCTCCCGGACCCGGGACGCCTTCGAATCCGACGACGCGCTCCAGGCCCGATGTGCCCGTGTGTACGACGGGTTGGCCGCTTCCCATTGGCTGTCGGAATGGCGTGTCCTGGACGGCACGCGGAGCGTGGCGGCGAACCGGGAGGCGATGGTCGTGCTCGCCAAGGAGCTCTATCTCGGGAAGTGACCCAACTGGGACGACAGCTCCGCGGCGGCGTCCGCCAGTGGGTGCACGAGCTGGGTGATGTGCTCCCGTGGCAGTCGGTACGAGGGGCCCGAGGCGCTCATGGCGGCGATCACCTCGCCGTCCGCGCCGTGAATGGGCACGGCGACGGCGTGCAGTCCGACCTCCAGTTCCTCGAAGGAGGTGGCGTAGCCGTCGTGACGCACCTGTCGCAGCTCGGCACGCAGGGCGTCGGGTGCGGTCGTCGTGCGCGGCGTGTATTGCTCCAGCCGGTGGCGCAGCAGCGGTTCACATTTGTCCTCCGGCATGTAGGCGAGCAGCACTTTGCCGCTGGACGTGGCGTGGAGCGGAGTGCGCCGTCCGGTCCAGTTCTGTGCGGTGACCGCCGCTGACCCGAACGCTTGACTGATGTTGATGGCCACGCCGTCGTCGGCGACGGCGATGTTGACGGTCTCCCCTAGCGACTCGGCCAGTGCCTGGCAGGTCTGATTGCCCAGTTTGGCCAGGTCGAGCCGGCCCATGGCCGCTCCGGCGAGACGGACGATGCCGAAACCGATGACGTATTTGCCGCGCTGGCCGAGTTGCTCCACGAGGTTACGGGTTTCGAGTGCGCTGACGAGCCGGGAGGCGGTGGACTTGTGCACCTCCAGTTCGGCGGCGATCTCGGTGATTCCCGCCTCTCCATCCCGGGCGAGCAGTTCGAGCACGTTGATCGCACGGTCGACGGACTGCACAGGGCTGGCGGCACTCTTCATGCGCTCAGGCGGTGGTTCCGGTGCCGCTTCAGGCGTCGCCTGTGATGCTTTCTCGGAGTTCCGCATAACGCAACAGTAACTTGCAAGGCAAGGGGCACATGTGTACGAACGGCAAATCCTTGCGAGGAAGAGGTTTCTCCTCCTCGCAAGGCTCGGAAAAAGTCACAGTTCACAGCCGTTCTTGGCCGGGTCGTGCACGAAGTGGGTGACGATAGTGCGAATATGTGCCCCATGAAGGCGCGTGTGCTGGTCGTTGATGACGACCCCGCTCTGGCTGAAATGCTCACCATCGTGCTGCGCGGCGAGGGGTTCGACACCGCCGTGGTGTCCGATGGTTCTCGTGCACTGCCTGCGCTGCGCGAACTCAAACCCGACCTGGTCCTGCTCGACCTCATGCTGCCCGGCATGAACGGCATCGACGTCTGCAAGGCGATCCGAGCAGAATCCGGCGTGCCGATCGTGATGCTCACGGCGAAGAGCGACACCGTGGACATCGTGCTGGGTTTGGAGTCGGGCGCCGACGACTACGTCGTCAAGCCGTTCAAACCGAAGGAACTCGTCGCGCGGGTGCGGGCGCGGTTGCGGCGCACCGAGTCCGAGCCCGCCGAGACGCTCACCATCGGTGACCTCACCATCGACGTGCCGGGGCACGAGGTCACGAGGGACGGCAAGGCCATCCCCCTGACCCCGTTGGAGTTCGACCTGCTCGTGGCACTGGCCCGCAAGCCGCGACAGGTCTTCACCCGTGAGGTCCTGCTCGAACAGGTCTGGGGTTATCGGCATGCGGCCGATACGCGGCTGGTCAACGTGCACGTTCAGCGACTGCGGTCGAAGGTCGAGAAGGATCCTGAGCATCCCGAGGTCGTGCTGACCGTCCGCGGCGTCGGTTACAAAGCGGGTCCCCCGTAAGGTGAACGCATGAACGGACGACTGGCTTCGTCGAGCCGGTCGGCGTTGTCGGTGGCCAGGCGTGCAGCCGCGTTCGGTCGGCGCAGGATGGTCGCCCTGGGGGAACTGTGGCAACGCTCGCTGCAGTTCCGGGTGACCACGTCCACGCTCGCGCTGTCGTCGGCCGTCGTCTTCGTGCTGGGCGTGGTGCTGCAGAACCAGATCGTCGACCGGCTCGTCGAGACCAAGGAGAGGGCTGCGCTCGAGCAGCTCCGAGTGGCCGTGCGTACGGCGGAGAGTCAGCTCGTCGGCGACGCGGGTGAGAGCGACTCCCTGCGTAAGCGCTTGTCCAGTGCGATCAAGGCCATCACGAACGGTTCCGTGGGCACGCAGGACACGGAGAATTCCTCGGCAGGTGCGTTCGAGCCCGTGCTCGTGGCCGGGGACCCTCGGAGGGCCGTCGAGGAGGTCATCCACGCCGGGCCCCTGGAGAAGGTGCCCGGCGGGTTGATGAACTACGCCGAGAACAACCAGGTCGCGGTGCAGTACCACACCGAGGACGGCTCGACGTATCTCATCGTGGGCGCGCCGGTGACCACGGCCACGCGACCGATCCAGCTGTACCTGCTGTTCCCCCTGAACACCGAGCAGAACACCGTGGCCACGGTGCAGAACACGCTGTTGGTGGGGAGCGCGTTCCTGGTGGTTCTGCTCGCGGTGATCACGTTCATGGTGACCCGCCAGGTGGTGTTGCCGGTACGCAGAGCGGCGGCAGCGGCGGAGGACTTCGCCGAGGGCGATCTCGACCGCAGGCTCGACGTGGACGGGGAGGACGATCTGGCCAAACTCGCCGTGTCGTACAACGAGATGGCGGCGAGTATCCAGCGACAGATCCGTCAGCTCGAGGAATTCGGCCAGCTGCAACGGCGGTTCACCTCGGACGTGTCCCACGAGCTGCGTACCCCGCTCACCACGGTGCGCATGGCGGCCGACGTGCTGTACGCCTCGCGTGACGAATTCCCACCGGGGTTGAGTCGGTCGTCGGAGCTCCTCGTCAACGAGCTGGACCGTTTCGAGACCCTGCTGCGTGACCTGCTGGAGATCAGCCGTCTCGACGCGGGTGTGGAGGAACTCTCCGCGGAGTCGACCGACGTGCGGTCCATCGTGCACAGCGCCGTCGAGCAGGTACGGGGGGTGTTGGAGGGGAACACGGGCAGCGACATCGTGCTCGAACTCCCCGACGAGGAGGTCACCGCGGAGGTCGACAGTCGACGGGTCGAGCGGATCCTGCGGAACCTGCTCGCCAACGCCGTGGACCACGGCGAGGGACATCCGGTGCGGCTGATCCTGGCCGCCGACGACCATGCCGTCGCGTTGAGCGTGCGTGACTACGGGGTCGGTCTGCGTCCCGGAGAGGCCGAGTTGGTGTTCAACCGTTTCTGGCGGGCCGATCCGTCGCGGAATCGACGGACCGGGGGCACGGGCCTGGGCCTGGCGATCAGTCACGAGGACGCACGACTGCACGGAGGTTGGCTGGAGGCGTGGGGTGAGCCGGGGTGTGGTTCCTGCTTCCGACTCACGTTGCCGCGTGTCGCGGGCGACACGTTGCGGCACAGCCCCGTTCCGCTGCCTCCGGACCCGCCTGCCGAGTCGGGCGGTACCGCCGGTGAGAACCGCGCGTCAACGTCGTCGATCAGGAGGAGACACGGTGACGAGGTGCGGCGTCGGGAACAGAGCGGTCGCTGTTTTGGTGGCCGTTCTCACCTGTGCCCTCGTGACGGCGGGGTGTGCGGCGATCCCGACCGAGTCCCAGCCGAGGGCCGTTCCGCAGCAGAACGCGGGCCAGCCCACCCAGGAGATCCCGGAACCCCAGGCCAACCTCGACCCGCTGTCGGTGGTGCGGGAATTCGTGCGCAACGGTGCGCAGACCGCCAACGACCACGCGGCCTCCCGGGCCTATCTCGCCACCCGGATCCAGGAGAGTTGGAAGCCGGGGTCGAGTGTGACGGTGATCAGGGACGATTTCGGCACGGTGTACGCCCCCGAGGCCGAGCAGCCGAAGGACCCCAACCAGCGTGTGGTCGCTCTTCGGGCCACTGTGCTGGGGCGGTTGGCGTCCGACAACTCGTTCATCGCGGATGAGCAGAAATCCATCCGTAAACCCGTCCGACTGCAGCGGCAGTCCGACGGGGAGTGGCGCATCGTCGAACCGCCCGACAACATCATGATCACCGAGAGCGACTTCTCGGAGGCGTATCGCCAGGTTCCGGTGTATTTCTTCGCGCCGGACGCCCCTGCTCTCGTCCCCGACGTGCGGTATGTGGTGGCTCGGCCGCAGTCGGGGCTGCCCGCCCGGGTCATCGACCTGTTGCTGTCCGGGCCGTCCGACGGCCTGGCCGGAGCCGTCCGCAACCCGCTCGAGGACACCACGCTCGACAGCAACGTCACGACGAACAGTGACGGGTCGTTGGTCGTGCCGTTGACGGGGCTGGGCGACGAAAGCGAGCAGGACCGGAAGTCGATGGCCGCGCAGATCGTGCGGTCGTTGCAGCACGTCACCACGAGCAGGGTCAAGTTGCTGTCCGACGGCGCCCCGCTCGTGCCGGGACAGCCGGAGTGGCGGCCCAGCGACCTCCCCGCCTACGACACCGTGTCGTCGCCTAGTTCGGAGCTGCCGGGACTGCTGACGCTGAACGGTCGGGTGCACTCGCTCGGCAACGGCGCGCCGATCAACGGGCCGGCGGGCGACGGGACCTACGACGTCGTCAGCGCGGCGCAACCGATCAACGGTCAGCAGCTGGCCGTGGTGGAACGTGTCGGTGAGGGGGTGCGGCTGCGTGTCGGCGGCTACGGTGGTCCGACGCAAGTGGTGGATCAGCAGGCCAAGACCATGACCCGGCCGACCTGGCGACCACCCGTGACCTCGGACGACAAGTCGACCGAGGTGTGGACCGTCGTCGACGGTAGGCAGGTGATCCGGGTCCAGCAGAACCCGGCGGGACGGTGGGTGACCCAACGGGTCAACGCCTTCGACCTTCCCGACGAAGGGGCGATCACGGGGCTGCGGCTGTCCCGCGACGGCACGCGGGCCGCGCTCATCGTGGATCGACAACTCGTCGTGGCGTCGGTGGTGCGTTCTCCCACCGAGGTCACGTTGCGCGCCCCGCGGGTGTTGCAGGAAGGTCGGATGGACTCGGTCGTGGATGTGGACTGGCTCGACCAGGACACGCTCGTCGTCGCCTTGACGTCCGAACGTTTCCCCGTGGTCCGGGTGTCGGTGGACGGTTTCCGGCTCGACCAGTACAACAGCTCGAACCTGATGCAGCCGATACGTGCGATCACCGCGGCACCGGGACGGCCCATCGTCGTGGCCGACAGGAACGGCCTGTGGACGGTCAGTGAGATCGGCGCGGTGTGGCGGCCGCATCAGCAGAGTTCGCCGAACGCCGTCCCGTTCTACCCGGGCTGAACCGTTCGCTCCCCGATGTCGTCCACGATGCGGCCGTCGGCCTGGTGGGTGTCGGTGGTGTCCGCGATCGTGTCGGCATGAGGACACGAACGTCGGGACGGCCGCTGCGCTTGCCCCGTCCGGCTCGGGCCGCCACAGCCGTCGCAGGGATGGGTGCGGCGGTACTGGATCTGTTGTTGCCGTCGTCCTGCGCCGCCGGTGCCGCAAGAGAGCTCGTACTCGCCTACAAGGAACGAGGCAGGCGTGAGCTGGCCGCGCCGTTGGGGCGGGCGTTGGGACGGGTTGTGCCGACGTTGGCGCAGGCCAGGCCGGATTCCGGTGGTACCTGGTGGCTCGTTCCCGTCCCGTCGCGGCCCTCGGCCTCACGGGTCCGCGGTGGTCCGCACGTCACGGCGTTGGCACGGTGGTGCGCCGCCGAATTGGCCGAGCGTGGGCAGGCCGCGGCCGTGGCCCCCGCCCTGCGGCTGTCGGGGCGAGTCCGGGACGCCGTGGGGTTGGGACGTGCCGAGCGGGTGGCCAACCTGTCCGGGCGTGTGGGTGTGGTCCCCGCCGGTGTGCCCGCACCGGGAACGCCCGTCGTCCTGCTCGACGACGTCGTGACGACGGGGGCGACCCTGGACGCCTGCGCTCGTGCGTTGAGCCGGGCCGGGGTGCGGGTGCGGGCGGCACTGACGCTCACGGCGGCGCCGGCGCCGCGGAGGTCTTGAGCGAGGGCCGTCGGGCCGGGGCGATCCGCCCTGACCTGGGGTGACTCGTCCCCTGGGAGCTCGAACGTGACCGTATGTCACCCACACAGGTGGTTAGGGAACTTAACCGTGGGGGCGGTCGTTGACCGGATATGACGCAGCCCACGGTCACGCAGAGCCAGGCCGGGGTAATCCGATTGCGTCACCGGTATGAAGCAATTGCCGGAGCGCTGCCTCGAGGGGGTGACGGCGTTCGTGTTGCGACCCTTGTTTCGTCACGCACTGTCACCACTCGTCAAGTCACAGTCTCCCCCTTCGCGGGGGCTGTTGTGACGGCTCCACACGGGCTAACGTGCAGCGCTAACGAACGTCCCGGCCGCAGGGGAGGTGAAGAGTCGATGTCCCCGGTGCCGGAGCGCTGATTCGGCTCGGACGCCCGATATCTCTGTCGCGTCCGGTCTCCCGCCGTTGCTTCGGTGCCAGAGGTCGCCGTTTCAACACTCGCACGTGCATGAGCGAGGAGGTCGTGAATGGACATCGTCATCAAGGGTCGCAACGTGGAGGTTCCCGAGCATTATCGGAACCACGTCGCGGGGAAGATGGCCCGACTGGAGCGTTACGACAGAAAGGTCATCAGCTACGACGTGGAGCTCTACCACGAGCCCAATCCCCGGCAGGCCAAGACCTGCCAACGCGTCGAGATCACCGGCAAGGGCAAGGGCCCGGTCGTTCGTGCCGAGGCACGAGCAGGCGACTTCTACACGGCGCTCGACTCCGCGATCAGGAAGTTGGAGAGCCGGCTTCGCCGGATGCACGATCGGCGACGTGTCCATTACGGGCGACGGAGCCCGGAGTCCCTCGCCGAGGCCACCGCGGCGGCCTTCCAGGCGTCGACGGCGGGTCGTGGTCGTGGCCGTGGCGGGACCGCTGTGTTGGAGGCCCCTACCGAGCCCGTGACCTCCTCGACCGACGAGACAGCCGAGTTGGACGTGCCCGAGCAGCGTTGGGACGACGGTGTCGTTCCCCGGCAACCCGGGCGCATCGTGCGGGAGAAACAGCATTCGGCCGAACCGATGACGATCGACGATGCCCTGTACCAGATGGAACTCGTGGGTCACGACTTCTATCTGTTCAATGACTCCGAGACCGGGAAACCCAGCGTCGTGTACCGACGGAAAGGGTTCGATTACGGAGTGATTCGACTGGGCTGACACCCCTCGACGGCCGCTCTGATCAGGCCGTCTCGGCCCGCGCGTAAGAATTCGCGCGGGCCGCCACGTGCACGCGGGCCTGCGCATTCCCTACGATGGGGGTGCTGCCCGGCGCCCTGTTTGGGTGCTTGTAACGACCACTACAGACACCGCTAGCGAGGTCGACCCGATGCTTCTGAACCGCCTGCTCCGCGCGGGCGAGGGTAAGATGGTGAAGCGGCTACGCCGCATCGCCGATCACGTCAACACCCTCGAAGACGACGTCAAGGACCTCTCGGACGCCGAGCTGCAGGCGAAGACCGATGAGTTCCGCAAGCGTTACTCCGACGGCGAGTCCCTCGACGACCTACTGCCGGAGGCATTCGCCGTGGTGCGGGAGTCCGCCAGGCGCGTGCTGGGGCAGAGGCACTACGACGTCCAGCTCATGGGCGGTGCCGCGCTGCACCTGGGGCAGGTCGCGGAGATGAAGACCGGTGAGGGGAAGACGCTCACCAGCCTCCTGCCCGTGTATCTGAACGCGTTGCCGGGCAAGGGTGTCCACGTCGTCACCACCAACGACTACCTCGCACAGCGTGACTCCGAGTGGATGGGTCGTGTCCACCGTTTCCTCGGCCTGGAGGTCGGGGTCATCCGGTCGGATCTGACGCCCGCCGAGCGTAAGGCCGCCTACGCCGCCGACATCACGTACGGCACGAACAACGAGTTCGGCTTCGACTATCTGCGGGACAACATGGCGTGGAGCCTGGACGACTGCGTCCAGCGCGGGCACTACTACGCCATCGTCGACGAGGTCGACTCGATCCTCATCGACGAGGCCCGGACACCGCTGATCATCTCGGGTCCGGCCGACCAGTCGTCCCGCTGGTACGTCGAGTTCGCGCGGATGGCGCCGTTGATGAAGCGGGACGTCCACTACGAGGTGGACGAGCGCAAGCGCGCTATCGGTGTCACCGAACTGGGGGTCGAGTTCGTCGAGGACCAGCTCGGGATCGACAACCTCTACGACGCGGCGAACACCCCGTTGGTCGGGTTCCTCAACAACGCCTTGAAGGCGAAGGAGCTCTACCACCGGGACAAGGAGTACATCGTCCGCAACGGCGAAGTGTTGATTGTGGACGAGTTCACCGGCCGGGTCCTGCCGGGTCGCCGGTTCAACGAGGGCATGCACCAGGCGATCGAGGCCAAGGAAGGCGTGGAGATCAAGGCCGAGAACCAGACTCTGGCCACGATCACCCTGCAGAACTACTTCCGCCTCTACGAGAAGCTCGCGGGCATGACGGGTACCGCCGAGACGGAGGCGGCCGAGTTCCACCAGACCTACAAGCTCGGTGTCGTCCCGATCCCGACGAACCGGCCGATGATCCGTGTCGACCAGCCCGACCTCATCTACAAGACGGAAGAGGCGAAGTTCGAGGCGGTCGCCGACGACATCGCGGAGCGTCACGAGAAGGGCCAGCCGGTGCTGGTCGGTACCACGAGCGTCGAGAAGTCGGAGTACCTGTCGAAGCTGCTCCTCAAACGGGGAGTGCCGCATGAGGTGCTCAACGCGAAGCATCACCACCGCGAGGCTCTGATCGTCGCGAAGGCGGGGCGGAAGGGTGCCGTCACCGTCGCGACGAACATGGCAGGCCGTGGTACGGACATCGTGCTCGGTGGTAACCCGGACATCCTCGCCGACGAGATGTTGCGGGAGCGTGGCCTCGACCCCGTGGAGAACTCCGAGGAGTACGAGGCCGAGTGGCCGAAGGTGCTGGAGGAGGTCACCGCCGAGTGCAAGGCGGAGGCCGAGGAGGTCGTCAAGGCGGGCGGCCTCTACGTGTTGGGCACCGAGCGCCATGAGTCCCGCCGGATCGACAACCAGCTGCGCGGCCGTGCCGGACGTCAGGGGGACCCGGGTGAGTCCCGTTTCTACCTGTCGTTGGGCGACGAGCTGATGCGGCGCTTCAACGCGGGCATGGTGGAGCGGGTCATGACCACCATGCGGCTGCCCGACGACGTGCCCATCGAGCACAAGATGGTCTCCAGGGCGATCAAGAGCGCTCAGACGCAGGTCGAGCAGCAGAACATGGAGATCCGCAAGAACGTCCTGAAGTACGACGAGGTGATGAACCAGCAGCGCAAGGTCATCTACGCCGAGCGCCGGAGGGTGCTGGAGGGCGAGGACCTGCGCGAGCAGATGCGGCACATGATCACCGACGTCATCACCGCGTACGTCAACGGCGCCACCGCCGAGGGGTACGCGGAGGACTGGGATCACGCCAAGCTGTGGACCGCGTTGAAGACGCTCTACCCGGTGAGCGTGACCTGGGAAGAGATCATCGAGGAGAACGAGGACATCGACGCCGAGCGGCTTCGGGAGATCCTCGTCGAGGACGCGCTCGCGGCATACGACAGGCGTGAGGCCGAGATCGACGCCAAGGCCGGCGAGGGCGCGATGCGTGAGCTGGAGCGCCGCGTCGTGCTCTCGGTGCTCGACCGGAAGTGGCGTGAGCACCTCTACGAGATGGATTACCTCAAGGAGGGCATCGGGCTGCGGGCGATGGCCCAGCGCAATCCGCTCGTGGAGTACCAGCGTGAGGGCTTCGACATGTTCAATGCGATGCTCGACTCGCTGAAGGAGGAGGCCGTCGGCCTGGTGTTCAACCTGCAGGTGCAGCAGGCCGAGCAGCAGCAGGCCGAGGAGGCTTCGAAGACGGAGCAGGCCCGTAAGCCGCAGGCCCCCGCCGCGAGCGGTAACGGCAGGGCTTCCGGGGCGGCCGCCAAGACGTCGACCCCGCGGCACGCGCGTCCGGTCCCGCCGCAGCCGAAGATCCCTGGGCAGTCCGTGCCCGTCGCATTGCAAGGTCAGAAGCTCGGGGGACAGATCCCGCAGGGGCTGACGTTCTCGGGCCCGTCCGAGGGCGGCGGCGTGCAGTCCCGCGGTGACGGTACGACCTCGGCGAAGAAGCAAGGTTCGGCTGCCGGTGGTACACGTAGGGAACGGCGTGCCGCCGCCCGCGAACAGGCGAAGAAGAACAAGCGCAACGCGCGCCGTTAGCGGCGAGGCTCGAGCATGGTGAACAGGGTGCAACGCCAGCCTGTTACACCATGCTCGAAGCGCGCCACGAGGGCACGAGCCCGGTTGTTCAGGTAGGCGGTGCCGCATACCTCCAGTGCGTCGTCGGCCGGTCGGCACACGTGGATGTTCCGTAGGACGTAGCGGGTGCCGACCGCGCGGGGCGCGGTCCGGATCAGCCGCTGCAGTGTGGGTGTCAGCCAGTTGTCGAGCTGGGCCGCGGCCCTGCGTCCGGTGTGGACTTCCAAGAGCGCGGTGAGAACCCGGTGCAGCATTCGTCGTCCGGGGGCGGGAATGGTGCGCTCGTAGTGCGTGGGATGTTGCGCATGCAGTTCGGCCAGTAGGTCATCGAGCGTCAGTTGCCCTTCGGCGATTTCCCCCTTGGCCAGATCGCCGAGTTCGGCCGGCTCGTACGGACTGAGTGGAAGCAGCCCGTTGTCCGACTGGAACGTTCGCATTGCTGTTCCTCCGTTGTGTTGGTGGGCAGCCCCCCTGACTGCCCACTAAGACAGAGGGTGCGAATGCGCTTTTCGCCCCAAACAGAACCTGATGAGGTGATCGGGTCGATCTCGGCGCGCGGGATCGGTGGGAGTGTGTTATAGGTCTGCGCGCCATTGGTTCGTGCCAGTGGGGTTCGTACGTGATTGCTCGCTGGGCCAATCCGCTCCGGCGTGGAAGCGAGTCTTCATGGGGTGTCGAGCGGGCTTGGCCCTTTTGAGTGCTGTGCCGTTTCCTGTAGGGCTTGTCGGCTCACCTTTGGCGAAGAAGGTCGAGGGTTCCGTCGTTCGGCTTTGTCCCTTTGGGCGACGTGAAGGGAATCGAATACGCGTTTCGCTCAAATAGGACTTAACGGGGTGATTGATTTCAATCTCGGGCCGCCGGTTCGGTTGTGGTGTGGAAGTGTGGGCATAGGGTTGCGGAATGGTGCGGGGGTTGGTTCTGGACCATGCGGGTGTGCTCACGGATGTCGGCGGGTGGCGATTGCTGGAGGCGGTGCGGTGGG
>SMEZ01000285.1_pt1 | contig 30380 bp, 24 predicted proteins | sample 2456351 | NCBI WGS metagenome assembly SMEZ01 (sample SAMN10132605, study PRJNA489261) | soil metagenome | isolation source: day120 antibiotic-loamy sand soil ammended with composted manure from dairy... | place: USA | collected 2015-04-01 | reverse complement strand
AGTCATCACAAAACCCACAAAACAGGGGCACAAAAAACACTACTAGCTGACAATCACAAACACACTGTTGAGTTCTCAAACAACACACACGGTGCTATCGGGCTACCCAGGACGCGCCACACCGCAACACCCAACACAGGTCAAAATCGTCGCGGATTGCGGCCTCACACCTGGGAGACCAACCAGTTACATTACCCGGTTCGTCCCGCGCTGTCAAACCCCTCTCGGGCCTGACCCGCTCGCCCCGGTCGTCCCTGGCGACGAACACAAGATTACACACCCCCAAAACCCACCCAAACAGGGGGGTCCCCCAACAACAAAACCCCAGGTCAGGACCCCCCGACCCCTCGAACAGCCCTCAAAGCACCGGAAGCAGCGTCCGGAGCTCGTACGGCGTCACCTCACTGCGGTAGTTGTCCCACTCGACCCGCTTGTTGCGGAGGAAGAAGTCGTAGACGTGCTCGCCGAGCGCCTCGGGCAACAGCTCGGAGCGCTCCATCTCCCCCAACGCCTCACCCAGGTTCTGCGGCAGCTCCGGATATCCCGCCGCCTTGCGTTCGGCGTCGGACAGGGTCCAGATGTTGTCCTCAGCGGGCGGGGGCAGTTCGTACCCCTCCTCGATGCCCTTCAGTCCGGCGGCGAGGATCACCGAGTACGCCAAGTACGGATTGCACGCCGAATCCGGCGTACGGATCTCCACGCGGCACGACGACGCCTTCCCCGGCGAGTACATGGGCACCCGCACCAGCGCCGAACGGTTGGCCCTGCCCCACGAAACCGTCGTCGGCGCCTCACCACCCTGGATGAGCCGCTTGTACGAGTTCACCCACTGATTCGTGACCGCGGAGATCTCCCGCGCATGGTGCAACAGCCCGGCGACGAACGCCTTGCCGGTGGCAGACAACTCGTACGGATCCTCCGGACTGTGGAACGCGTTGCGCTCGCCCTCGAACAGCGACACATGCGTGTGCATGCCCGAGCCCGGCTGATTGCTGAACGGTTTGGGCATGAAGGTGGCACGCACACCCTGCATGAGCGCGACCTCCTTGATGACGTAGCGGAACGTCATCACGTTGTCGGCCATGGTCAGCGCGTCCGCGTAACGCAGATCGATCTCCTGCTGACCGGGCGCGCCCTCGTGGTGGGAGAACTCGACCGAGATCCCCATCTCCTCCAAGGCCTCGATGGCATGGCGTCGGAAATGGGTGGCCGTCGCATGGCTGGCCTGGTCGAAGTAGCCGCCGTTGTCGGCGGGTTCGGGTTCCCGCCCGTCCATGGGCAGATTCGCCAGGAGGAAGAACTCGATCTCCGGATGCACATAGCACGTGAAACCCGCCTCACTGGCCTTGGCCAGCTGGCGCCGCAACACATGACGTGGATCGGCCCACGACGGTGACCCGTCCGGCATCGCGATGTCGCAGAACATCCGCGCCGAATAACGCTCGCCGTCCTCGGTCTCCCACGGCAACACCTGGAACGTGGAGGGGTCGGGCTTGGCGATCATGTCGGACTCGTACACCCGCGCGAAGCCCTCGATCGCCGAACCGTCGAACCCGATGCCCTCGGAAAACGCCCCCTCGAGTTCGGCGGGGGCCACGGCGACCGACTTCAGGAAACCCAGGACGTCGGTGAACCACAGCCGCACGAAGCGGATGTTCCGCTCCTCCAGCGTGCGCAGCACGAATTCCTGCTGGCGATCCATGCCGCGACCCTATGCGCGTGGTGTTAAGAGCATGTTTCAACACGGTCGCAACCCCCTGCGAGGGTGACCTCGACCTTCTCACCACGGCGGGAAATGCCCGGATACCGTAGCTCGCATGCAGATCCGCCGGCTCGTGCAAATCCTCCTCGCCGTGCTCGTCACCTCCGCACCGCTCGCAGGTTGCTCGGGCAACCCCGACAACACGGGACCGTTGCCGGAAGGCCAGCAACTGGTCGACGCAGCGGCCGAGAATCTGCGCGAACTGACGAACGTGGCCTTCGAACTCGAGATCAGCGGGGCGGTACCGGGATTGCCCGTGCGGGAGATCGAGGGTGTCGCGTCGAGATCGGAAGGCCCCAACGGCTCCGCCAGCGGGGAGGCCGACATGCAACTCGAGACCGAACGCGTCCGGTACGAGTTCACCCTCAGCGACGACGTCCTCCTGCTGACCGACTCGGACGGCGAAACGGAGGAACAGGCGGTACCGGTCCCCTACACCCCCGCACGACTGCTCGACCCCGAGCACGGGCTGCGGCAGCTCCTCATCGGGGCCGAGGAACTCGAGACCGAGACCCGCGAACAGCTCGACGACGTCCAGACCTATCGCGTCCACGGCACCCTCTCCCGGGAGGCGGTCTCAGCCGTCGTACCGGCTGTCCAGGACGACGTGGACATCAAATTCTGGGTCGCGGACGACACCGAACAACTCATGCGGATCTGGATTCAGGTGCCGCCACGGAAGGAGAACGAGGGCGCGGTGCAGTTGCAGTTGGCACTCACCGAACACAACACGGCCGCAGCCCCCGCCCCCCGTTCCTGACGTGACGCCGTGCGCGTCACCGCTCGGTCAACCGCAGCGAGTGCCCTCGGGCGGCAGTTCCCCGTCCACCAGATAGGCCACACCGGCCTCGTCGACGCACCGGTCGCCCGCCGTCAGGAACGCCGTGTGCTGGGCACCTTCGAACGTGAGCAGCCTGCCGCCCAAAGCCTTGGCGAGATTGACCCCCGCCTGGTACGGGGTGGCCGGGTCGTCGGTCGACGAGATCACCAACGCCGGCGGGATGCCGTCGACGTCGGGCAAGTGAGGTTCGGACGTGTGCTCCACCGGCCAGAACGCACACGCGTCCCTGGCCGACGACGGCGGTAGTCCGGGGTCGAGGAACTCGGCCTTCTCCAGGTACTCCGCCTGGGCTTCCTCGATCTTCGCCTGATCGGTCACAGGCGGGTCGTCGACGCACCGGATGGCGATCAGGCCTTCATACGTGGAGGAGTACTTGCCATCGGGTCCGCGCTCGTAGTAGGAGTCGGCCAAGGCCATCAACATGATGCCGTTGTCCTGCCGCAATCCGTTCAAGCCCTGGTTGAGCGTGGGCCAAAGCTGCTGGCTGTAGAGCGCCGCCACGGTGCCGGTGGTTGCGTCGTTGTACGTCAGGGTCCGACCGTCGGGAAGCGTCACGGGGTCATCCAGCAGCGGTCTGACGAGGTCCTGGTACGCCCCCACCGCCTCGGCCTTGTCCCGGCCGAGCGCACAGTCGTCCCGGGCCACGCACCACTCCACGAACCTGTCGAAGGTGTTGGCGAAGCCCTCGGCCTGTCCGATCAAGGACTCCAACATGTCCTGTTCGGGATCGATCGCGCCGTCGAGCAGCAACGCGCGAACGTTGCCGGGGAAGGTCTCGGCGTAGGTGTAGCCGATCCGTGTTCCGTAGGAATAGCCCAGGTAGGTCAGTTTCTCGTCCCCGAGCGCGGAACGCATGACGTCGATGTCCCGCACCACGTCCCGGGTACCGAGATTGGCGAGCATCTCCTCGCCGTGTTCGGTGCGTTCGGCACACGCCTGAGCGAATTCCTTGGCGTCCCGTTCGGCATCGGCGACGTCGTTGACCCCGTCCATACTGCTGAGGTCGGCACGCTCGGCGTCCATCTCGGCGTCGGTGCGGCATTCGATCACCGGCTCGCTGGCCCCGATGCCTCTCGGGTCGAAACCCACGAGATCGAATCGTTTGCCGAGCTCGGTACCGGAGACCGTGCCCGAAAGCTGGGCCGCCGCGATCATCCCCGAACCACCCGGCCCTCCGTACGACAACGGCACGGTGAGCCTCGCGCATTCCAATCCCTCACCGGAGAAGGCCTGCTGAGCCAGCGCGTTGTCGGCGTACGGCTCGCAGTCCCCCCACTCCAGCCGTTGGGCGTAGAACTCCTCGAGGCCCTCGGGCACGGGCCCCGCGGGTACCGTCGGCTCTTCGGCGCCGTCCGAACCCGAACACGCGGCCACCGACGAAAGAAGGACGAGCCCCGCCGCCAATGACAGGTAGCGTTTCCTGGTGCGCACGACTGTGATCGTGCCACTGTCCCCGGGAACCGGGGCACTCCCGGCTACGTTGGGCGTGGCGGGTTGGCATGGCCGTGCCGAGCAGAGGAGGACCGCGAAGTGGCGTTGTTGAGCCGGGTCGGAACGAGGCTGAAACGGCTGCTGTCACGCCCTGCCAGCGTGGACCTGGCACGGTATGAGGCCCTCCTCCCCCGCATCGGTGAACTGGAACCCGAGCTGGAGGAACTGTCCGACACCGAACTCGCCGAACGCGCGGCGGCGCTGCGGCGGCTCGGCGACCTCCGCGATGACTCCAGCAGCGCCCGACGCGACACCAAGAAAGCCCGCGAGACCGACTTCGACGACATGTTGGTCGAGGTGTGCGCCCTGGGCCGGGAAGCAGCGCGGCGCGCGCTGGGAGAGCGCGCCTTCGACGTACAACTGTTGGGCACGATGGGGCTGCTCACCGGGCACGTCGTGCAGATGGCCACCGGGGAGGGCAAGACACTGGCGGGTGCACTGGCCGCCGCCGGATACGCCCTCCAAGGCAAGCGAGTGCACCTCATCTCGGTGAACGACTACCTCGCGCGGCGGGACGCGCAGTGGATGCGTCCCGTCTACGACGCGCTCGGCGTATCGGTGGGCTGGGTCGAACCCTCCTCGACCGCCGACGAACGTCGCGACGCCTATCACCGTGAGGTCTGCTACGGCGCGGTCAGCGAGATCGGCTTCGACGTGCTGCGTGACCGGCTCGTGACGTCCGTGGACGAGCTCACCTGGTGATGGCGGGATCTGTTTACGCGGGCGTGGCCGACGAGGAGGTCGCCCGGATCGTGGGACGGCTCCGGGAGGGCCTGCACTACGAGACCGACCCCGACCGCCGCAACGCGTGGTTGACGGCGGTGGGCGCCTCGGTGGTCGAGAAGGCGCTCGGCGGCATCGACCTCTACGGTGAGTCGGGGGCCGACCGACTCGCGGCCGTGAACGCAGCCCTGCACGCACACGCGCTGCTGACGCGGGACGTCGACTACCTGGTTCGGGACGGCAAGGTGCAGCTCGTCAACGCCTCGCGGGGGCGGGTGGCCGAGTTGCAGCGGTGGCCCGACGGCCTGCAGGCGGCGGTGGAGGCGAAGGAACAGCTACCGCCGTCCGAACACGGCGAGATCCTCGACTCGATCACCGTACAGGCGCTGATCGCGCGATACCCGCAGGTGGCGGGGATGACCGGCACGGCCGTGGCGGTGGCCGAACAGCTTCGTGAGTTCTACAAGCTCGAGGTCGCGGTCATCCCGCCGAACACGCCGAACATCCGGGACGATCGACCACACCGCGTGTTCGCCACGCCGCGCCACAAGCTGAAGGCGATCGTGGAAGAGATCCGCGAGGTGCACGAGACCGGCAGACCGATCCTGGTGGGCACGCAGGACGTCGCCGAGTCGGAGGAACTGGCGGAGAAACTGCGTAAGGTCGGCTTGGAGTGCGTGGTGCTCAACGCACGCAACGACGCCGAGGAAGCCTCGGTGATCGCCCAGGCCGGTGCCCACGGCGCGATCACGGTGTCCACACAGATGGCGGGCCGGGGTACCGACATCCGACTCGGCGGGGCCGACGGCGCGGACGCCGAGCGTGTGGCGGAACTCGGTGGGCTGCACGTCATCGGCACGGCGCGTTACCCGAGTAGCAGACTCGACGACCAGTTACGGGGCCGCGCGGGACGGCAGGGCGACCCGGGCAGCTCGGTGTTCTTCGCCAGCCTCGGTGACGAGCTGGTGCTGGCGCATGCACCGGACATCCCGGACGGCATTCCCAGCGACCCGGACACGGGTGAGATCACGGACGCGGCGGCCCATCGGCAGATCAACCACGCCCAGCGTGTCGCCGAGGGGGTCGACCTGGAGATCCACCGCAACACGTGGCGCTACACCAGGCTCATCGAACACCAACGGTCCGAACTGCTGAAATATCGCGACGAGATACTGCGCACCGACAAGGCCACCGCTTTGCTGCGGGAGCTCGAACCGGACCGGTGCGCCGAACTCGCCGAATCGGTCGGTGAGAGGACGCTCGACCGCGTGTGCCGGGAGATCGTGTTGTTCCACCTGGACCAGCTGTGGGCCGATCACCTGGCGTTTTTGACCGAGGTGCGCGAGACCATCCACCTGAGGGCGCTCGCGAAGGAGACCCCGCTGGACGAGTTCCATCGCACGGCCATCCCGGCGTTCCGCAAGATCCGCGAGGAGCTGGAGAAACGCTCGGCCAAAACACTGGTGGAGGCCGACGTCACGGCCGAGGGAATCGATCTGGCCCGGGCCGGTGTGCGCAGACCGACCTCGACCTGGACCTATCTGGTGCAGGACAACCCGTTCGACTCCGACGCCGAGCAGGCACTCAAGAAGGTGAGAAGCACCTTGCGCAAGAAGCGCTCCTAACGGCGTGGGCAAGAATGAGGGCATGCCCCAACTGCGCATCGCCCTGGCCCAGGTGAACACCACCGTCGGGGATCTGAGCGGCAATTCCGATCTCGTCGTCGAGTGGACACGGCGGGCCGCGTCGGATGGTGCCCACGTCGTGCTCTTCCCGGAGATGGCGCTGCCGGGCTATCCGGTGGAGGACCTCGCGCTGCGAGGAGCGTTCACCGAGGCGTCGCGAGCGGCCGTCACCGAACTCGCCACCGCCATCGCCGACGCCGGTCACGGCGATGTGTGTGTCGTGGTCGGCTACCTCGACGCCGACGATGTCGGCCCGCGAAACGCCGTCGCCGCGTTGTACCGCGGGGAGGTCATGGCCACCCAGTACAAGCACCACCTGCCCAATTACGGCGTGTTCGACGAGCGGCGGTACTTCGAACCGGGGACCACGCTCACCGTGCTGCGTACGCACGGCGTCGACCTGGGTCTGGCGATCTGTGAGGACCTGTGGCAGGAGGGCGGTCCCGTGGCAGCGCTGGGCGCCTTCGGAGTGGACCTGGTGCTCGCACTGAACGCCTCCCCGTACGAGCGGGCGAAAAGCGACGTGCGAGTGCCGCTGGTGACGCGACGCGCGGCCGAGGTCAAGGCCCCCGTCGCCTACGCCAACCTCGTGGGAGGGCAGGACGACCTGGTGTTCGACGGGGGGTCGTTCGTGGTCGACGCGGACGGGGTACTGCTGGCGCGCGCCCCGCAGTTCGCCGAGCACCTGCTCGTCGTGGACCTCGACCTGCCGGAACGTCGGGGAACGGGAGACCGGTCCCGGGGCGAGGCCCGGGTCGAAGGACTCGCCGTGCGACGTCGGGTGCTCAGTGACGTACCGCTCGACCCCTATCCCGTCACGTACCGACCCGAGCTCGCCGAGCCGCTGTCCGACGAGGCGGAGATCTGGTCGGCGCTGGTCATGGCCCTGCAGGACTACGTCCGCAAGAACAACTTCCGTTCGGTGCTGCTCGGCTTCTCCGGCGGTATCGACTCGGCCGTGGTGGCCGCACTCGCCGCCGACGCGCTCGGAAGCGACGCCGTGTACGGGGTGTCGATGCCGTCGAAGTACTCCTCCGCCCACTCCCGTTCCGACGCCGCCGAACTCGCCCGCCGCCTCGGCTGTCACTTCCGGGTGGAACCGGTGGAGAACATCGTCGCCGCCTATGTCGACCAGCTTCAACTCGAAGGGGTCGCCGAGGAGAACATCCAGGCGCGCGTGCGCGGCATGATGCTGATGGCGCTTTCCAACATGGAAGGACACCTGGTCCTGGCGACGGGCAACAAGACCGAACTGGCCGTGGGGTACTCCACGATCTACGGCGATGCCGTCGGCGGGTTCGCACCGATCAAGGACGTGTTCAAGACACAGGTGTGGGAACTGGCGCGTTGGCGTAACGCGGAGGCCGAGAAACGCGGGGAGACGCCCCCGATCCCGCCCAATTCGATCACGAAACCGCCGTCGGCGGAACTGCGTCCCGGCCAGCTCGACACCGACTCACTACCCGACTACGCCCTGCTGGACGAGCTCCTCGAGAACTACGTGGGAGGCGACCGCGGCTTCGCCGACCTGCTGGCGGCGGGATTCGACGCCGAGACGGTCGACCGCGTGGTGCGGATGGTGGACCGCGCCGAGTACAAACGTCGGCAGTACCCGCCCGGCCCCAAGATCACCTTCAAGGCGTTCGGACGCGATCGCAGGCTGCCCCTCACCAACGCCTGGCACGAGGTGCACTGACCCCTACAACGCGGAGTCCGTCGGGCACCGCGCCGGACGCGGCCGATGACCCTCCGCCGACGCCCGGACGTCCAGCCTCGTCTTCAGCGGACCTCCCTCGGCGGTGTCCACGGCTTCAGCCACGGCGTCTCAGGCCACCCTTCGGCGGCGGCCATGAGGGGGAACGCAGTCGCGCCGTCGATGGACTCGCGGATGATGTCGGCGTGTCCGGCATGTCGGGCGGTCTCCTCGATGAGGTGCAACAACACCCACCGCACCGACCAGGCGGCGACGTCGTCCGGGAACCACGGCACGTCACGCGGCACGGGCACCGGGCGGTTCAGGTCGTCGATGTCGGCGATGATCCGCTCGGTGCGGGTAGCCACCGTCTCGTACTCGCCGATGAGGTCGGCGAGGGTCTCCCAAGGTTCCAGGGAGAAGTCGTCCCCGGCGTCGGTGATCCCCTCCCCCACCACCAGGTCCAGCCAGGCCCGTTCGGTGCGGCTGACGTGCTTGATGATGCCGCCCACGCTCAGGGCGCTCACCGTGGGCGTGACCCTGATCTGCTCGTCGGTCAATCCGTACGCGGCCAGGCACAACACGTAACGTTGTTGCGCGAGGCAGTCGAGCAGTCCCTCGCGTTCGTCGGCGACCGGACCGATCATTCCGGGCATGCCACGACCCTCTTCCGGGAGTGGTCCCGCCGAGCCGTCCCGGACGATCGGCTGGTGCCCATGCTGAGCACGTAGACAGCTCCGACCATGAGCAGCGTGGAACACGCGACGAGCTGCACCCGCACCGCCAGACCCGTGAACCAGCCGAGGTCCAGCCAGCCGAGGACGATGACCACCGTCCACGTGACGAGCTGGACGGCGAGCAACCCACAGACCGTCACACGCCACCAGCCATGCCACCACGCCGCCACGATCACAGGACCGAGGATGTACTGCACGGCCGGGAGCAGCACCGAGCTGTGCAGGAAGTGTCCGGCCGGGGCGTCGCACGGACCGGCTGCCACGGGCACGCACTCCAGCGGCAACGCGGTACGCAACAGGAGGATCACCCCCGTGGCGAAAATCACCACCACGGTGAGTCTGCCCAGCCAGTGCACAGGCGCGATGCGCAACAGCGGCGGGCACATGAGGACGAACGCACATCCGGCGATCCAGTCGACGGTGCGGAACACATCCCGGTACGGCTGGTCTCCGACAGCGAGGTACGCCGGAAGTGCACGGCGACAAGGCCGTGTCGAGGAAGAACTCGAGGAGGAAGCCCGAATGGGCCACGGCACCGACGATCATCAGCGCCGCGGTCAGCCTTCGCACTGCGGACAACGGCGGTGCGGCACGGTGCTGACCCGACAGCATGGCGAGTTACTTACCACGCATCACGCTTCCGTGGTAGCCGTTTCGTAACGTCGGGCGGTCGGCGTGCACGTTGTGAAGCTCATCGCAGCGCGCTTGGGGAGTATTTCCAGCCGATGGGACGCTGGTAAGTGCAAACGATCCACGACCCGGGGACCGGCGAACGGCCTCGAGGGAAGGACGGTCGACAGCGATGTCACAGGACAATGCGCAACCCGCGCACCAGCACGAGACGGAAACCCCCGCCCCTTACGGTGCCGCACCCGGCACTCCCACCGAATCGGCGACGCCGCCGCGTAAGCGGGTCCGCATCCACCACCTGCGGGAGCTGAAGGAACGGGGCGAGCCCTGGCCCATGCTCACCGCCTACGACACCTACACCGCCCGACTTTTCGACGAAGCGGGCATCCCGGTGCTGCTGGTGGGGGACTCAGCCGCCAACACGGTGTACGGCTACGAATCCTCACTACCGATCACGGTGGAGGAGATGCTGCCCCTGGTCCGGGCCGTGACACGCTCGGTGTCGAAGGCACTCGTGGTGGCCGACCTGCCGTTCGGCTCCTACCAGGTGTCACCGGAACAGGCCGTGGCCACGGCGGCGCGGTTCATGAAGGAAGGCCGCGCTCACGCCGTCAAACTGGAAGGCGGTCGCAAGTTCGCACCGCACGTGGAAGCGGTGACCGCGGCCGGTGTCCCGGTGATGGGTCACATCGGATTCACCCCACAAAGCGAACACAACCTCGGTGGCTACCGCGTCCAAGGCCGGGGTGACACGGGAGACGCCCTCATCGCCGACGCCTTGGCCCTGCAGGACGCGGGTGCGTTCGCGGTGGTGATGGAAATGGTGCCCGCCGAGATCGCCAAGCAGATCACCCACGAACTGCACATCCCCACCGTGGGGATCGGCGCGTGTTGACCACCGCGGTGAAGGCGTTCGCCGACGACGTGCGTAACAGGACGTTCCCAGCACCCGAGCACACCTTCCACTGAGCGACACTGCTAAGAACGACCCGGCGCCGTCGACGGCGCCGGGTCGTCACGTATCGAACGGAAGGTGTCGGAGGTGTCGGAAACCGGTTCGCAGGCCAAGCCGGAACCGCTGTATCCGGCGATCGCCCCGCATGCACAGGGCATGTTGGACGTCGGAGACGGCAACCACGTGTACTGGGAGGTCAGCGGCAATCCCGAGGGCAAACCCGTGGTGGTGTTGCACGGTGGTCCCGGTAGCGGCAGCAACCCCCTCACCCGCAGGCACTTCGACCCCACCGTGTACCGGATCGTGCAATTCGACCAACGTGGTTCGGGACGCAGCACACCGCACGTCAGTGACCCGGACGTCGACCTGTCGGTCAACACCACCTGGCACCTCGTGGCCGACATGGAGAAATTGCGCGAACACCTCGGCATCGACTCCTGGCAGGTGTTCGGTGGTTCGTGGGGCGCCACCTTAGCCCTCGCCTACGCCGAGACACATCCGTCCCGGGTCAGTGAGCTCGTGCTGCGGGGTGTGTTCACCGCCCGTGCCCGTGAACTCGACTGGCTCTACAACGGCGGGGCCGGACACCTGTTCCCCGAACAGTGGCAACGTTACGTGGACGTTGTCCCGCCGTCGTCGCGGGACAACCTGCTCGCCGCGTACCAGGAACTGGTCAACGGACCCGACCGAGCGGCAGCCGAACGGGCGGCCGTGGCATGGAGTGCGTGGGAAGGCGCGATCGTCTCGATCACCCCGCAACCGAGTTTCCTCGCGGGCTACAGCACCCCGAGCTTCGCGGTACCGTTCGCGCGGATCGCGCTGCACTACTTCACCCACGGCGCGTGGTTGGCGGAAGGGCAACTGCTGCGTGACGCTCACCGTCTCGCGGGGATCCCCGGCCACATCGTGCAGGGCCGCTACGACATCGTCTGCCCTCCGAGCACGGCGTACGAACTGCACCGAGCATGGCCGGACTCGACACTGACCATCCTCGAGGGCGCGGGACACGCCGTGACCGACCCCGGCGTACTCCTCGCCCTGCGCAACGCCACCGACGCCTTCGCCACACGCCGGTGACGGGTGACGATCGACGTTATCGCGTCGGGAGATCGGCCAGTGCGGCCGAGAGCTCGCTATGGGCTTCGACCAGCGACGGGCCGTACCAGTTGAGCAACCTCCCGGACACCAACACGTACGGCACACCCGGAAAGTGGTCGGGTCCGTGGGACGAGCTTCGGCAGCCTGGGCTGGCTGGCCGAGGGGACCCGCGTCGCCATCTCTTGCCAGCAGTCCGGCACGCCCGTCGGCGGCAATCCGGTCTGGGATTACCTGCCCGACCACGGCGGGTACGTCGCCGATTTCTACGTGAACACCGGCTGGTCGAACTGGATCACCGGCCTGCCGCAATGCGACGACGGGGGAGGCGATGGAGGCTCGTCCTTCGACGGCCCGGACCGCTACATCTCTGCGCGGTCGAGCCACTACAGCTCGCGCAACGGCGCCGCCATCACCCACACGGGCACGCCCGCTTCCCGTAGCCTGCGCACGTCCTCGGGTCGGTTCTCCTCCGAGTTACCCAGCACAAGGTCGGGTGCGCAGTCGAGCACGGCGTCGACCTTCGGGTACTTCGACCCGCCCACCCTCGCCACGTCCAGCTCGGCGGGATGCGTGCAGTAATCGGTGGCCCCGACCAACACGCCGGGCACGGTCGTGGCCACCGCCTCCGTCAACGAGGGAACCAACGACACCACTCGCTTCGGCGGTCCGGACAGTGGAACGTCGGCACCCAGATCGTCTTTCACGCCCTGTATCCCCTCAGCTCGTCGGCCGTTCGCTCACCACTCCTCGTCGTCGTAATCCTCGCCCTTCCATTCGGCCTCTTCCCGATCGGCCTGTCTGGTGCGTTCGCGAGCGATCTCCAGAGCGCGCCGAGCGGTGGCCTCGTCCGGGTACGGCCCCATGAGATCGATGGCTCGCGACACCTCGCCGTACTCGACCTCACCGGTCCGCGTGTTGTACCACCAACCCGACGGCGGGTTCGGATCCTTGCGTTTGAATACCATGCCGTCAGCGTGGCACGGACTGCTCAGCGACGGTAGCGGTACGGGATCTCCGTCGGCTCGTCGCCCGTGGGACCGAACTCCGTTCCCACCGAGTCGTCGGACGACTGTTCACCGCCGGCCCCCGGCTCCGAGGTCACCGGTGTTTCTCCGGTGGCCTCGGCCATCTCGTCGAACCAACCACGTTCGCCTTCCGCGGTGTCCGGCGTGTCGGGCACGGCTGGCTGGGTCGACCCGGCCGGTTCGGCGGACCCGGGCGGTCGCGACACGGACGGCGCGGTAGGTGGAGGCGGCAACGGTGGGGCCGCGGTAGGACGCGTGGGCGTGGTACGCCACACCGGCTGCGGACCGATGTTCATCGGCACCGCCCCCGGGCGCGCCTGCCCCCGCTGTTCCCGTTCGCTCTCCGCAGCGGCTTCGGCATCGTCACTTCCCCCAGGCCGTCGCACGATCGGGTCGAGACACGACACGAGCACCACGGTGTTCTCCGGATCGTCCACCCGCCGACCGGTGCGGTCGCGGTAGACCATCTCACCTTCGGTGTCGAGCTCCACGAAATAGCCCACTTCGGCCAGCTGTTCCTCGTCGAGGTCGACAAGCCGTTCGGATCGCGAAGGCACCACGCGGTAGGTCGGCCACGACAGGTCACCGTGTGTCTCGTGGAATTGGGCGAGCAGGGACGCCATCTGCTGTTGCCAGGGCAACGGCATGTTCTCGGCCAGAGAGCGCGGCAACACCACGTAACTTTCCGTGACACCGGGACCGCCCTCCCCCAGCTGGTCGGCCAACGGTGTGCTCGACGCCGGAGGCCGCACCTGGCGTGCCTGACGCATCGGCCGCGGCATGTCGAACATGGCTTCGACGTCCAACGCCTGCGGCACCACAACCGGGCTCTTCGACCTTTTGCGCTTACCCCACTTCCTGGCCACGGGCCTCCTCCTCACACACCCGGCCGCACGGCCTGCGGCACAAGACCCGGTTCGTCCCACGAGATCGCCCGCGTGTGCACGGGGACCCCGGTCTGCTGCGCCTCCACGATCCTGCCGTCCCCCAGGTACATGGCGACGTGATGGATGGTCGCCGGGTCGGACGAGTCATACGCCCAGAACACCAGGTCACCCGGCTGCGCCTCTTCCACGGGCAGCATCGCGCCCGGCCCCTCAGCACCCCACACGTAGGGATCGCCGAGCTCCGACAGCGCGAATTCGATGGCCTGACCCGCCTTCTCGTTGGGCGGTAGCGCGGCACCCATCCCCCGTCCGCACCCGGCGGCGTCGGGTACCTCGCCCAGGGTCTCGACCAGGTGTACCGCCATCGGCTCCCAACGGTGATAGCGGTCGGGAAACGCCGAACGCTCCACCGCCTGCGCCGCATCCCCGGGCCGCATGTTCTCCCAACCCGGGATCGACTCCAGCACGTCGTAGAACTTGTTGACCGCGTAGACCGGATCGGTGACCTGCTCGGGCGTTCCCCACCCCATGGACGGTCGCATTTGGAAGATCCCGAGGGAGTCGCGGTCACCGTAGTGCAGATTGCGCAGCCCCGATTCCGTCATGCCCGCCTGAATGGCGATCTGCCATGCCCGCGGCGACAGCTCACGCTCCCGGCCGAGGGAGATGATGAGCGAGACCGTGTCCAGCTGCTCGTCGGTGAGATTCGCCGCGTCACTCGCGCCTCGACTCTCCTGTCCGGGCTGGGTGGGACCGAGTGCGGCGTTGCAACTGAGCGACGTGGCGTACGCCGGTGCGCGCCGACTGTCGATCACCATGACCATTCCCGCGGCGACCAGCACAGTCATGGTGGCGGCGGCCACGAATCCGATCAGTAATCCGGCCCGCATTCCGACCTCACCCGCTGTTCTCGCTGTAGTCGGTGACTCGCCACCCGGTGTCGGTCTCGATGACGGTGACCAGCAGGGTCGGACCGTCGGTGGCGACCTCGACCTGCACCGAACTGGTGTAGGACTCGTGCACTTCCGGTTCACCCACGACCTTCGTGGCCGGGATGTTGGCCGGATCGACGGTGCGCAACTGGGGAAGGAACTCCTCCGTGGTGTGGGGACGCAACCCCTCGAGCCAGGAATCCACGGACCCGTCCTCGGGCGGGGTCGCCCAGGCCGTCACCCACCGTTTCGCGACCCGAAGCGCCTCGGGAGCGGGTTTCGCCGACGTGGGGGTGGCAAGCGGTTCGGACAGCCTGGTCGGCAGGACTTCACGATCGAGTGTCGGGTCCGCACCGGTATCGGATACGACTGGGACACTGTCCGCAGTGGACTCAGGGCCGTCTGCCGAGGCGACGCCGGTGCCCCCGTCGTCCAACAGTCTCGGCACCAACATGCCCGCGGCGATCATGATCGCCGCGACCAGGATGATCGTGCCCATGAGATGAGTGGGCGAACGCATCGGCCAGCCCCACAGCCTCCGATACACCGCTGCCCGGCCCCGATTGGTACGAATGGGCATTCCGGCCTCCTAGAGGACCACGTGGTCTGTGTCGCGATTGTCGTCGCGAACCTCCAGGCCCCGCGACGGCCGGTACAGCACGAACACGGGTTTACCCGCCACCAGCTCGTGCTCCACACGCCGAGGCTGTGGTACGGCCGATTCCGCCGAGGCCGCGTCCTGCACCACCGGAGGCGACACCGCCGACACACCCTCCGTCGACAGCCGCGACGGAATCACCACCGGCTCGGCCTCGTATCGGTCCCACTCGTGGTCTGTCGTGGACACCGGACCGACCCGACGACCTCCTCCGGAGAACGCCGTCATCGGACTGCGGTTGCCCATGTAGTCACCCGGCGACCGGCTCGGGGGGTACCCGGCGAACACACCGGTGTCGTCGTTCCCTCCCGCGGGTAGCGCCGCTCGCGTCTGAGACGACCACATCGTCGCGGGATGCGCCCCCGCGCCCGTTCTGGTGTCGAGCCGCTCGGCCGTGGCCAACACGGTGGCTTCCGGACGATTACGCCCACCCGAGAGCACCCCACCCGTACCGCGGGTGGCGGCACCGCCTTCGGCGGCGTCCTCCTCGGCGACCGTCTTCCAGAACTCGTCCTGCGGACTGGGTTTGTCGGCGTTCCGGCGGAACCGCGAGAACAGTCCCCCGCGGGGGCTCGGCACGGCGGCCCCCACCATGCCCACCGACATCTCCACCATCTGCCACAACCGCTTACCCGGCTTGCCCACCATGAACAGCAGAACGGTGATCAGTCCGGCGACGACCATCTGCGTCAGCATCGACAGCGCGCTGCCCGCGGAGAAGATCGCCCGCAGCAGCAGCGCCTGCACACCCGCGAGCACCGACAGCACGAGCAGGTTGAACGCCACCGTGCCCACGACTCTGCCCACCCGACGCAGGATGTCGTGGTGCAGGATCGCGATGAGTCCGATCAACGGTGCCGTCAACGTGAACAACCGGACCAGGATCTGCGCCAACAGCACGGCGGCCTTGGCGAACAGCTGGAACAACGCGTAACACAGGCTTTGGATGAGCGCGAGGAAACCCACGCCCGTACGGCTGCCGTCCTCACCGGTGAAGTAACCGGTGGCCGGACCGAGCTGGTTCGCGATCGCCTGGTACGAGGCCTTCTTCTCCTCGATCAGTTCCTCATCGGCGTCGTCGCCGTTGCGCATCTCCTCCCAGGTGAACGCCTGGGCGTCCAGCAGGTCCCTGCCGTATTCCTCGGCCTGCGGCGAGTCGGGCGAACCGAACTCACCACGCAACCAGTTCTTGTAGACCACCTCGTTGTGCAGATCGGTGGGCAGCACATGCCGCACCACACGCTCCTCGGCCTCGTCCACGAAACCGGCCTGGATGTTCGTGGTGGTCTGCACGATCGCGTTGTCGATCTCGTCGTAGTAGCGCAGCAACGCCATGGAGGACGCCGCCAACCACACCCCGCCGAGCGCGAACAGGGCGCGTTTGCTGACCGTGGACAGATCACCGCGCCAGATGTTCCGGAAGAGCAGGATCGCCAACAACAGGGCGGCCAGCCCGAACAGCTGGGTGTAGATGTTGTCGTACACCGTCTCCGCGCCCCGGGAGACGGCGTTGTAGATGGGGTTGAGCAGGCCGCCTTCCAGCACCGTGTAGTGCAGGGAGTTGGTGGCTCCGACGATGTTCTTGGCGATGTTGAACAGCTGGTTGCCCGCCCACGTGTCGATGGTGGACTCGGGTGAACCGAGGCTGAGCGCGCCGCTGTCGCAGTCGTAGACGTGCCACACCATGCCGGCGTAGCTGTAATCGAGATAGGCGCTGCCGTCTTCACCATTACCTGCGGGAGGATCGATCGCCCCCACCATGCCCGAACCGGGACGTTCGGGGTTCGGTGCCTCACAGCCGCTCTGCGCCGAGGCGGGTGCGGTGAGCGTCAGCTGCAACCCCAGCACCGCCACGACCATCGCCAGCGCAGGCCCCCGCCGTCGTATCCGTCCACCACGGCGGCGCGTCCGAACGGCCCGCCACGCCCACGCGCAGCAGGCCACGGCCACCAACGTCATGATCGTGTTCATGCCGCACCCCTGCCGGTGCCGCCCTTACCGGCTCCCGCGTGCTCCTTCTCCTGTGGGCGGTCGTCCGTGGACCGGTCGTTCATACCGGAGGCCTCGTCCGGGGCACCGTTCACACCGGACTCCGCAGCGACCGTGTCCTGCAACACGGCGTCCTCGGTGAGGCCGACCTCCATCTCGGCCGCGCGCTCCAATTCCTCGTCGAGCTCGTCGACGAGCGGCTCGGGAGGTGGCGAGGGCTCGGCGTCCGCCGTCTCGGCCCGAGTGGATTGCCGGTCCTCGGGCCCCGAACCCGGTGTGGTGTCCAGCGCGGCACGAAGGTGATCGAGGTGCGGGCCGGAGAAGTCGACCCTGATGCGTTCCACCCCGCCCGCGCCGTCGGCGAAGAGGAACTGCCGGGGTTCGGTGTCACGCTCCACGTCCCGCCGTGAGCCCGGCCTGCGGCCCAACGACGCCACCACCTGCTCGTACCCGACTCCTACGGGCACCTTGAGCAGACGCAGCGCATCGGCCTGGGTCTCGTCGTCGTCCAGGCGCCCCACGAACACCGAGTCGAGCAACGCCACGAAACCCTGGATCTTGAGGAAGTCGGCGGGGATCTGCGACGAGAGCAGCACGCGGACGTTCCACTTCCGGGAGTCCCGCGCGAACCGGTTCATCAACACGCGGCCCGTGGGGACCTCCGACAGGAAGAACGCCTCGTCGATCCACACGCCCTTGCGCAGTTCCTTCGGCTTCTCGTACACCGACCGCTGGGTGAGCCACGCCGCCAGGTTGAGCATCTCCACGCCGAGGGCCTCAGCGTCGGTCCAGTGCTCCCGACCCACGCCTTCCTTCGGCAACGTCAACCCGGCCATCGTCAGCACGGTGAGCCGGTCGTCCCGGCTTTCGGAATACGGGTCGGCATCAGGCTCCGGGATCAGCAACGACATGCGTTCCCGCAGCTCGTCGAGGAAGTCGGCGACCACGATCGCGTGTTCGTGGTGTTCGCTGGAGTCGCGTCGAAGCGCGTCGATCACCTGTCCGGGATCGGCGTCGTAGCGACCGCCCACCCTGCGTACCGCCCGCAGCAGCACGATCCGGGTCTGCGGCATCCGTGCCACCTCATACGGCAACACCCCGGTGAGCACGTCGAGCACGAGTCGCCGCCGCGTGGCACTGGCGAGGGCACGTTCGCGCCGCCATGCGCGTTCGGGATCGTCCTCGTCCAGGAAATGTTCGAGCTGTGGCTCGGCCACCACCCGGTAGGGGTTGAGGATGCCCGGTTGCGCGTTGAGCAGGTTGATCGGCCGCGCGTACGGCCTGATCTCGGGCAGGTCGCACAGCCGAGCCAATGGTCCGGACGGGTCGAGGATCGTCCAGCTCGCACCCGCTCGGAAGGTCTTGTAGACGATGCCGCCACCGAGGAACGACTTACCTCCGCCGAGCCCGGCGACCATCGCGGTCAGGCCGGAGCCGTCGCGGATCTCCTGTGCCAAGCCACGTCGCAGGTACGCGCCCGACGACAACGGTTCGCCGGGGATGAATTCCCGTGCCAACGCGTACTGCGCCTCGGGATGCTCGATGGCGATCTTGGGCTTGTAGAGGTCGAGCAACTGCTGCGCCAGCCGCAGCGCCTCCCGTTCCGTCGAGCCTGACACCGCCAACCGCCACCACGACCGCACCCGCGTGGCCAGCGCGGTGAACCCGGACGTCATCTCGTCGTCGATCTCCAGCACGCGGGACGCCTGCCGGGCCAGCGACTGCGGTGGTTCGAGGTCGTGTTCGTCGGTGTAGTGCTTCACCTGGGAACGGACCTTGTTCATCTGCCGTTGCAGCTCGCCGGCGACCTCTTCCGGTGTGCGCACGTAGATGCGGGCCGACCACTCGACGGGCGCGGGCAGGCGATCGGAGTGCTGGACCCACGGATCGTCCACCTCGGGGATCTGCAGGCCGTGCATCTGCCCCACGGTGAGCACGACGACGTGTCGACTCACGCCCGCGTTGGAACCCGTACGCCCGCGCACCGTGACCGTGGGCGCGTAGGGTTCACAGTGGAAGTCGGCGGCGTCGGTGAAACTGGCGAGGTCCTCCGGCTCCCACACCGAGCTGGGCACGGCGGGCAGGTTCCTCGGCGCGGGCAGCCCCAGGGAGCAGGAGCGGTGCATCAGCCAGGACATCTCCTCGGCGTGCACCGGTCGCCCCTCCAAACCGGGCGCGCCGATCACCTGGTCGAGGTGCTCCACCTCGGAGTCCAGTGCGATCAGTTCGGCGTCCACGGCCTCGGGCAGGATCTTGCGCAGTAACGGCGCGGCCCGCTCCACCGCCCGGTCGACCACGCGTCGGGTCTGGACCTGGACCCCCAGGTAGACCTCTTTCTCCGCCATCGACCGGCCCAACAGCTGCTGCTGTTCGCCCACCAGGTAGTCGTCGAACGACAACGCACCCGGAACGTCGGCCGGGCGGTTGTGTGCGTTGTGGACGTGCGCCTCCGCCCACATTCTGATGGGATACGGGCGGGTGGTGACGCGCAGATGCAGCCAACGTCCCTGCAGCTCCGCGTACTGGCCCGCGATGGCGGCGATCAGGTCCCGCCGCTGGGAATCCGACCGGAACGACCATCGCTGCGGCGCCAACCGGTACCAGGCGTACACCTCGTGCCCGGTCCGAAGCAGATGCCCGTCGATGGACCGTGCGGCGATGGACGGGGTGTAGGTGGGAATGGCCTGCTCACCGGGCAATCGCCGATACGGGGTGGGCGGCGGTGCCGCACCACGCCGGGCCCCGCGTCTACGCTTGGCCCGTGGTCTCGGTCGCTCGCGATTCACCCGGATCTTGCTCGCGCTCGCGGCGCCGCCCATCGGGGTCCGGCGCTCACGGGGCGCGTGGAGTTCGCGCCACCACATCGTGAACACCGCGCCCAACGGGCGCTCGTGACTGATCTTCGAGGTGATGATGCGCGTGAGGGCGATGGTGATGACCAATGCCCACGCGGTGGAGAAGAAGTCGAAGCCGATGCCGATCTGTCGCTCGACACTGAGCACGATGAGGAACACCGGGATCCCCACGCCCCATGCGACATAACGAGCCCGCCACGGGAAGGTGGCCTTCGGCGGACCGAGCCAGACGGCGTCGACGCGGTAGATCTCGTCGTCAGTTCGAATGCGCACCGCGCGTGCCCTACGTCAACTCGGATTCGTGAACAGGCTTGCCAACCATTCGCCGACGTCGACACCCAATCCGCTCACGGCGAGACCGACGATGGCGAGAGCGATAACCACGCCCGCGAGCCGTCGCATCACGCCCGCGTTGTCGCCCTTGCCGCCACCGAGCCACAGCAGCAGCAGCGCGACGGCGAGCAGCACGAGCGGAATGATGTTGTCCAGAATCCAGTCACGGACGTTCTCCGTGCCGAGTTCGCCCTGCGCCAAGGTCGCAAGCGTCATCGTGGTCATCGTGTACTCCCGAGTGCCCGGGGTGTGGTGCGCCGCGCACCGATGTGCGCCGCGCCGGATCTCCGGCACATACCGTGTCCAAACAACATCATGGCGTGATGGCCGGTGGGGGTCAAAGGCCCACGTCCCCGCCGCGACCGATCCACTCGGCCTCCCTGCCCGGTCTCACACACCGAGACGCGCACGGCCCACGGTACGTGGCGGCCCCCCGGAGCACCGGGGTCACCGAGGCGGTACACACCCGGCCTGTCCGGCCGTTTTCCGGCGTACCGGTACTCCCTCATGCGCGCCGACCTCCCCTCACAGTGTGTGTCACTACTCCCTCGGTCAGTGACCGCTAAGACAGTGAATCATGTTCAGCGAAAAGCGCGAAGAGGAGAGTGGAAAGTCGTTCTGACCAGTGTCGGCCGACGAACGTCCCGCCACGCCCGGTCGGTTCCGCCCGCCGGTCGACGACGGCCCCGGCGGGCACGGCCGATTACGTGGGGTGATCTTGCTCGGTCGACGTGGACGGGACTCGTCGACTCACCGACCCCTCACCACCGGGCCGGGTGAACCGTCGGCGGCCGAGTGATGGAGAACACGCCGGGGCGTGAACCGGGCCTCGACGGGACGGGCGACGAATCCCGTGCCCGGCCGGCCGACGGTTCCGGCATCGCCGTTCATCGACGACGCCCCGTTCACCACCGATCGGACTCGGGCACCGCGAAGCCCACTACCGGTTCGCGAACAGGTCCCGCGGGATGGCACCGGCCTTGAGCACGGTGCGGGACAGCGGCTTGGCGAGTTCGACGATGCGGCGGGCCTTGTCCTCACCGAGCAGTCGATACGGGGTCGACGCGGCATCGTTGGTGCGTTCCTCCAGCGCGTCGCGTCGAGCCCGACCCCGGTCCGTGAGCGTGCCCGTGTCGTCGAGGACGCCCTGGTCACGCAACGCGTCCTCGGCGGCGGCCCACTCCTGTTCGCTCCAACCGCGCAACCGCCTGGCGACGTCGGCGCGGAACCCCTTGCCGGTGGCGGTGTGGGTGACCAGGGCCTCGAGTCCGGACACCCCCTCGGCCACGAGCGCGGCGACATGCCCGTCGCCGCGGAACTCGCGCAACAGCGTGGCCCCGTGCCACACCGCTGCGACGGGACCATCGGGCCAAGGGAGGTCGGCGTGCGCGGCGAACAACGGGCGGCCTTCCGGCGGACACAGCTCGGCGGCCTCACGCACCAAAGCGGCGAGTTCGATCAGCTCCGGAGCCTCGGCGGCCTCACCGAGCAAGCGTCGCAACCCCGACTCAGCGGCCTGGAACCGCAGCGTGACGATGTCGCTCGGGTCGACCAGCTCCCACGCCCTCGGGATATGACGTGCGACGAGTCGGGGATTGAAGTTGTGGAACGTCGCGGTGACCACCCCCGCCCCCACCGGACCCAGCGGCGCGGCGCGTCCCGCGAAATACGTCATGCGGTCGGCCTCCAGCCCCGCGTCGACGAAGGTCTGCTCGACCTCGGGGGAGAAGTAGACGAAGGCATGCAGCGGTTCCAAGGCGTTGTGGCAACGCAGGGCGAGTTCGTGGGCGACGGCACGGTCCATGGCTGCACACACTAGACCCGCCCGAGCTCGACGGGGAAGAACGAAAAACGATCACCGTCGTACTCTTCTGCGAGCATGGGGCCGTCCTCCGGAGGACCCCGGGAAAACCGGTGTGCCGATGTGGTCCACACCTCTACCCTCCTGTGCATGAGCGACGAGGAACCCCCCGCTCACCGACCCCGCATGTCGGCCGAGCGGGTCGAACGCATCCGCCGCTGGCACGAACGGGCCTATCACGGTGACTTCGCACGCGGGGAGCAACGGGTCACCTACTTCGGCCGCAGCATCGTGGTTCCCCCGGAGGTCATGCCTTTGACGCCGGTGTCCGAATTGTTGGGCGGCGCCGTGCTCGACGAGGTCCGGGTCGGAGACCGTGTCCTCGACATGGGCACGGGCAGTGGGGTCAACGCCGTCCTCGCCGCGGCCGAGGCCGAGTCGGTGTTGGCGGTGGACATCAACCCCAAAGCGCTCGAGGCCGCCCGCGACAACGCGCGGCGCAATGACGTCGCCGACCGGATCGAAGTGCGCCACAGTGACGTCTTCAGCGACGTGGACGGGCGATTCGACCTCATCGTGTTCGACCCGCCCTTCCGCTGGTTCCGACCTCGGACCGTGTTCGAAAGCGCGATGACCGACGAGAACTACGGGGCCATGACGCGGTTCTTCCTCGGAGCGCGCGACCACTTGACCGACAACGGCCGCATGCTGATCTTCTTCGGCACCTCGGGCGATCTGGACTACCTGACCTCGTTGGCCGACGAGACCGGCTTCGACCGCACCGTCGTGGCCCGACGCAGCCAGGTCAAGGACGGCTGGCAGGTCGACTACCTGACATTCCGCATGACCCCACGGTGTCTGAGTAGATGCGACCTGAACGTCGATCTCCTGCCGGGCCCGGACGGCCGCCGGATGCCACATTTCCTCGAACGGTCCCAGCACCTCACCGCCGATCCCCCTTCGCCGGACACGTGCCGCCAGCCACGGCAGGCCACCGAGGACCGTGCCGACGGCCAACACGCTCAGCAGTAAGGCCACAAGATCGCTGTGCATCCACCTCAGGTTAACGCGGTTCGACGCCGACGGAAAACGACCGAGAAACCCGACGAGCGAACCGGCAGGCGAATCGCATTGCGTCCGGCAGCGGTTCGACCGCAAGGGGCGTTCGTCAGTCCCAATGATGGAAAAGCGCTGCACCGACGGTGCCCGGTCTTTCGATACGCGGTGTCCTGCGTCGGGACCTCCGGCCAGGTCGCGACGTCGAACGGGCTGTTCAACTCGGCCGTGACCAATACCCGGAATCCGGGCAGCTCACCGAGAGCGGCGGACAGCTCGGGAACGTCCACAAAGTTCAGCTGACCCGATTCTCGAACACCGTCGACGAATTCAAGGCTTCGCGGTTCCGCCACGGCCAAGATCGCCGTGTCACGCGTGCATACCACAGCGACTGTGCGGCCGGAGTAGGAGACGCGCCCCTGATGGAAGTTCGGTGTCACGCCTGTGGCGAGACGGAATCCGACGACCTTTCCACCGATGCGACGAGCGACCGTGTGACAAGCGCGGCGAAAATCACGGACGTCCGTCATGCAAGACCGTTTTCCCCTTTTTCGGGCTCTTTTTCCACAGCACCGTTCGAAAACGCCGCCGCTTCACACCGGGGAGTGGACGAGTTGGCATGTAAGCCGGATTCTGTCCACGCCCGCCTTACGGCGCAGCGCTGGGCGACCATCCATCTGGGCCTGCCGTCGCCGACAGGCTCAAGCGGCCTACCCGCAGGCATCGGACGGGCCGCCCTCAAACGCCTGCGCAGGAGCCGCAACGGCTCCCTTCTGGCCTTGCTCCGGGTGGGGTTTACCGAGCCGCCCCGGTCACCCGAGGCGCTGGTGGTCTCTTACACCACCCTTTCACCCTTACCCGGCCGAGGTGGCCGGGCGGTCTGCTTTCTGTGGCACTTTCCCGCGGGTCACCCCGGGTTGCTGTTAGCAACCACCCTGCCCTGTGGAGTCCGGACTTTCCTCGGCCGAAGACGTCGAGACGATGCCCTCGGCCGCGGCCGCCCTGCCAACTCGTCCACCTTGACCAGGATACCCCGGAAACACCGGGGTCCTCGCGGCGCCGGCATCGGCTGGGCCGGCCAGGTACCGAAGTTGTGCACCGGTGGTCGGGTCCGTGCTGCAGAACACGGACCCGGCCACTCGTATTCCCGCCTCGGTTCTCAGCTCAGGTGGGACGTGTCGTTGATCAAGCGGACGGAGGCGTTGCCGTCGGGATAGAAATCGGCGATCGACAACGAGGCCAGATCCAGATGCAGTCGATACAGCAAAGACGGACCGACGTCGAGCGCGTACCGCAGTAACGACTTGATCGGCGTGACGTGACTGACGATCACCACGGTCTCGCCCCCGTACCGGGCGATCACGTCACTGCACGCCCGGCGCACCCTGCGGTAAACCTCGTCGAAACTCTCCCCGCCCGGCGGGCGCACGGAGGCATTGCGCAGCCAGCGGCGATGCAGCTCCGGGTCACGCTGCGCGGCCTCGGCGAAGGTGAGCCCCTCCCACTCGCCGAAGTCGGCTTCCCGCAGTTCGCGGTGGGTCTCCACGCGCACGCCGAGGGCGTCGGCCACCCGCTGCGCCGTCTGGGTGGCCCGCATCAGCGGCGACGACACCACGTGCACCGACTCGCCGAGGTCCTCCAACGCCGCGATCCGCTTCGCGGCGGCCTCGGCCTGCCGCACCCCCAGTTCGGTCAGGGTGACATCCCCCAACCCGGAGTAGCGCCGGTCGACCGACAGCGGGGTCTGGCCGTGACGCAGCAACAACATCCGTGTGGGCGTGCCTTGCGCACCCGTCCAGCGGGTCGGCAACCGCTGTTGCACCGGTTCCCGCGCCTCTTCCCGCGGCTGGTCCGCCCGCGCTTCGGTGGACCGCGCCGCCGCGGACGTCTGGCCGCCCCCGTCGGCCTGGGTGTCCATGGCCTCGTTGGCCAGCCGGTCGGCGTGCGCGTTGTGCGCTCTCGGCACCCAGGTGTAGGTGACGCGGTCGAACTGGCTCGCCAGTTCGCGCACTCGCAGCGCCAACGGCTGCAACATCGCGTTCTTGATCTTCCACCGGCCGCTCATCTGCTCCACGACGAGCTTCGAGTCCAGCCGTGCCTCCACGGCGGACGCCCCCAGCTCGGCGGCGGCCTCGAGCCCCGCGATGAGCCCCCGGTACTCGGCGACGTTGTTGGTGGTGACGCCGAGGCCTTCCTGCCGTTCGGCGAGCACGTCCCCACTGTCGGGGTCACGTACCACCGCGCCGTAACCCGCAGGCCCCGGATTACCGCGGGACCCACCGTCGGCTTCGACGATCACCGTTCGACTCACAGTCCGGACTCCGGAGTGCGCACGAGGATCGCGTCACAGTTCTCGCACTGCACGACCTCGTCGTCGGGCGCGGCCTTGATCTCGGCGATGCTGCTGCGATCGAGTTCGAGTTGACAGGCTCCGCAGCGCCGCGACTTCAACAGCGCCGCGCCGATGCCCTTGTGGGCGCGGACACGCTCGTAGAGGGCCAACAGGTTCTCCGGCAGCTTCGGCACCAGGTTCTCCCGGTCGGCCTCCCGTCGGGCCTGGGTGGTGTCGAGGTCGGCCAGCGCCTCGTCACGCCGCCGCTGCGCATCGGCCAGCTCCTGCTCCGCCTTGTCCACTTCGGCGGCGGTGCGCTGGACGTCGGCGTCGACGGCCTCCTTGCGTTCCATCAACTCCAGCTGGTCGTCCTCCAGCACCGACTGCCTACGCGCCAGGGTCTCCAATTCCCGTTCCAGATCGGCGAGCTGCTTGGCCGAGACCGAGCCGGACTCCATGAGTTTGCGGTCCCGTTCGGCACGCGCCCGCACCGACTCGATCTCGCGTTCCTGTTTGCTGACCTCGCGTTCGAGGTCCGACGCCGTCGTCTGCGCGGCCACCAGCGCGTCCCGACGCTCCCGCAGTCGCTTCTCGGCCTCGGTGATCTCGGCGAGTTCGGGCAGGTTGCGACGACGATGTGCTACCCGAGCCAGCTCGGCGTCGACCTCGGCGAGGTCGAGCAATTGACGCTGCACGGCGGGTTCTGCCTTCACTACTTTCTCCGTTCGTTCTCGCGTTCGCAGGCTCTGCGGACCACGACCGGGTACAGCCGTCCGTCGCCGGACATCGCGGTGGCACGTTCGACAGCCGAATCAGCTGTGTCCCCAGATCCTCCCACAGCCGTCGACTCCCTCCGGGCGCGCTTCGGACCCACTCACCACCACGATCCTCCCAATTCAGGTCATTGTGCGATCATCGGCTACCACGCACACGACGAGGAACCGGATGAGCACCCTGCAAACCCTTGACCGAGGTCTGCGCGCGCTGGACATCATCTCGCAGAGTCCGGCCGGTATCTCGGTGAGCGAGTTGGCCACCGAGCTGGGCGTCCACCGTGCCATCTGCTATCGCGTCGTGGCGACACTGGAGGCGCACTCCCTGATCACCCGCACCGGCGACGGCAAGCTCCGCCTCGGGGTCGGCGCGGCCGTGCTCGCCTCCCGCTTCGAACCCCAGTTCATGCACGGGGCGCATCCGATCCTGCAGGAACTGGCCGAACGCACCAGGGCGACCGCGTTCATCGCCGCGGCCGAAGCGGACACGTGTGTGGTGATCATGGTGGCCGAACCGAGCGAGGCGGTCCTCCGGGTCGGCTATCGGGTCGGGACCCGGCATCCGCTGGACAAGGGCGCGTCCGGTATCGCGATCCTCGCGCTGCGACCGGAACGCCGCAGCGATCCCGAACTCGTCAAACAGGCCCGTAAGGACGGTTACAGCGTCACCTTCGGGCAGCTCAACCGAGGTGCGGTCGGCGTCTCGTCCGGGATCCGTGTCCCGGGAGGGGCTTCACCGGGGTCCCCGTTGGAACGCAGCGTGGGTGTCGTGGCCATCGAGGGCCTCGACACCGAGAAGGCCGCCCGCGAGGTCGTGTGGGCTTCGCAGCAGCTCTCCCAGTTGATCACGGGCTGATCCGGCTTCGTTCTGCGTGAGTCCCTGACCGCCCACTCGGGTTCCCGCCGGTCCCGCGGTGTGGCTCGCGTTCTCACCGTTCCCACCACGGGACGGAAGCGCCTCGACACCCCGCTCCCACCGGGGAACGCATCCCCGTGGAGTTCGGGCCACGAGCACCACGACGGAGTTCGGCGGTCGCACCGCACCTCCTGTGATGCGACCGCACCGATGGGACGTCGTCAGCGCACCGGCGCCGCGATGTCGGCCACCGCCTCCACGAGTGCCGCGCGCAAGGCCGCGTGGTCGGGCAGGTCCTCGCCGAACACCTCCCGCACCGACAGCAATCCGTCGACGATCGCGTGGGGCTGCCCGGCTCCCCCCGCCGCCGCGCGGAGTCGGTCGGCGAGCGGGTCGTCGAGCGGCAGCGGTCGGCCGTCGCGATCCCTCCCCACCGCCACGTACACCATCCACGCGGCCACGGCTCGCACCGCACGGATGGGTACCTCGCCCACGGCCAGCCGGTCACGAACCGTGCCCAGCAACCGCAGCGGCAGTTTCTGGGACCCGTCCATCGCGACCTGCGTGGTGCGATGCCGCAGGGCCGGATTCGCGAAGCGTTCCAGCACCCGCCGTCGGTAAGCGGCGATGTCGACGTCGTCGGGGACGACGAGGGTCGGCAGCACGTCGTGCTCCATGAACTCCGCCGCCTCCTCGGCCAGTACCGGATCGGCGACGGCCTCGGCGATGGTGTCGTAACCCGCCAGCGCACCCCGGTAGGCCAGTAGCGAGTGGGTGGCGTTGAGCACCCGAAGCTTCACCGCCTCGTACGGCGCCACATCGTCGGTCAGCTGCGCGCCGACGGTCTCCCAGGCGGGGCGTCCCGCCGCGAAGTCGTCCTCGATCACCCACTGCCGGAACGGCTCGCCCACCACGGCGGCCTCGTCGGTCACACCGAGCACGGACCGCACCTCGGCACGGTCGGCGTCGGTGGTGGCGGGCACGATGCGGTCGACCATCGTGCCCGGAAACCGCACGTGGTCGGTGATCCAGGACGCGAGGGAGTCCCCGTGCGGCAGACGGGCACAGGCCTCGAGCACCCGCGATCGCACCACGGTGCCGTTGCCCGTGAGGTTGTCGCACGACAGGACCGTGATCGGGGCCTCCGACGTGGCCCGCCTCGCCTCCAGCCCGGCCACGAGCTGTCCGATGACGCCCGAGTCGGGGCGGTAGCCCTTCTCGGTCACCGTGAGGGAGACGATCCGCACCTTCGGGTCGGTGAAGTACGCCCGCAGTCGCTCGGGTTCGGCACGGGCGAAGAGGACGTCGCGGATCGTGCCGACCACGCGGCACGACGTCGTGGTGCGGGAACGCTCCACGACCGTGAACAGGCAGTCCTGCGGTCGTAGCTGGTCGACGACGACGGGCGAGCGTTGAGTGACCCCGCAGATCCCCCAGTCGCCACCCGCGTCCTCGGTGAACACCGCCTGGTGCGCCCGATGGAACGCCCCGGGACCGAGGTGGAGGATGCGTACGGTGTCGGGCCGGTGAGGGACCTCGACGGTGGCGGGCGACAGTCGCGGCACGGTCCCGCTCACAGCACCGCCCCCAACTGCCACGGCACCATTTCCTCGCCGCCCAACCCGAGTCGTTCGCTGAGGCTCTTCCTGCCGGAGGCCACGTCGAGCAGATGGTCGTAGACCCGCCTGCCCATCTCGGCCACGTCGACACCGTGCTCGACGATCGGCGAGCAGTCCACGTCCATGTCACCGGCCATGCGCGACGCGGTGTCGGCATTGGTCGCCAGCTTCACGGTCGGCACCGGACGACTGCCGAACACCGACCCCCGTCCCGTGGTGAAACAGATGAGGTTCGCGCCTCCCGCGATCATCCCGGTGACCGACACGGGGTCGTAGCCGGGAGTGTCCATGAAGACCAAGCCCGGTGTCGGAACCGGTTCGGCGTAACCGCAGACGGCCCGAAGCGGGCTGCGTCCGGCCTTGGCCACCGCGCCCAACGACTTCTCCAGGATCGTGGTGATGCCGCCCTCCTTGTTGCCGGGCGAGGGGTTTTGGTCCAATGTGGTGCCGTTGTCGCGGGTGTAGCGCTCCCACCAGGCGATGCGTTCCAGGAGAGCGACGGCCACCTCCGGTCGCACGGCTCGCTGCGCGAGTAGGCGCTCGGCACCGTAGATCTCCGGTGTCTCACCGAGCACGCTGGTGCCGCCCGCGGCGACCAGCAGGTCGGAGGCCACGCCGAGGGCCGGGTTCGCGGTCAGCCCCGACCAGGCGTCCGAGCCACCGCACTGCAGCCCCAGCACCAGGTGCTCGACCCCGACCGGAGTGCGCCGGGTGCCCACCAACCGCGCCGCCAGGTCGCGGACCAGTTTCTCGCCCCGGCTGATCGCGTCGACCGTACCGCCCGCCTCCTGGATGGTGTAGGACTCCACGGGCACGTGGTCGGCCACACCCAGCTCGGACATCAGGGAGCTGACCGCGTTGACCTCGCACCCGAGCCCCACCACCACGAGGGCACCGATGTTGGGGTGGCGGGCGTAACCGCTCAGGGTGCGTCGCAGCAGCCGCCACCCGTCGCCCTCGGTCGCCATGCCGCAGCCGGTGCCGTGGGTCAGCGCCACCACACCGTCCACGCCGTCGAGTTCGGCGACCTCGTCCTCCGTGCGCCGCACGATCCGTCGCGCCACGGTGGCGGAGCAGTTCACGGTGGTCAGCACACCCACGTAGTTGCGGGTGGCCACGGCCCCATCCGGCCGCACGATGCCGTCGAACGTCCGACGCAGGTCGATGGGCGCTTGCGGGACCTCCGTCACCGTGCTCTCCGAGGCGAGCGCGGACACCCCGTCGGGCATCGCCAGGTTGTGGAGGTGTACATGCTCCCCCACGGACACGGTCCGCGTCGCCACCCCGATGACATGGCCGTACGGGCTCCCGGCCCGGCACGGCCAGGGAGGTCCCCTCGTCGCAGCCACGCAGCGCCACCGCCACGTCGTCGTCCGGGGCCAGCAGCACCACGTCGCCGTTCATGCCCGCGTCTCCTCCACCGCCGCCCGGCTCTGCGCCAGTGTGGGCAGGAATCCCGTTCCACCTCGGCCCTGCACCGACAGGGAGGCGGCTGCCGTACCGAGCCGCACGGCGTCGAGCAGCTCGTCGCCGAGCGCCAACCGTGCGGCCACGGTGCCGGCGAACACGTCTCCCGCTCCGGTCTGGTCCACCACCCGCGGCGGCGGCGCCGCCGGGACGGCCACGACCTCGGCCGCCGTCCCCACGAG
>SMEZ01000116.1_pt1 | contig 30402 bp, 31 predicted proteins | sample 2456351 | NCBI WGS metagenome assembly SMEZ01 (sample SAMN10132605, study PRJNA489261) | soil metagenome | isolation source: day120 antibiotic-loamy sand soil ammended with composted manure from dairy... | place: USA | collected 2015-04-01 | reverse complement strand
CTCTAAAAATACCCTCTATTCTCTTATTTAAACCGTTTAATGTTGAACTTATATATTGTCATCAGTCTTTAATGCAGGAGTTTTATCTCGAAAATTTTTCTAATTAATTATATTGATTAATAAGGAAGTGGAAAGTTTTGTTGGCATCCAAAAAACTTCACTATTGGTGTAATTTAAAAAAATGATGCGGCTCCAAAAAAGAGACCGCATAAAACTTCATCTTGTGAATTTTTGTCTCAAATGAGAAAATTCATGAAAGTGCTACAATCGCTACAATATTACCAATGCATGGGAACCTAACTGTTTATAAGTACGGAAAAATGTTTTTTCATCAATTTTCTCGATACCTGTTAATGGATTCATAATCGTCACTTTTCCATTCATTTTTTGAAAGATATTCTAGTAATACTTCTTCCACTTTACTATTCAAATAATAAGTTTTTACTTCACCTGTTTTGTGATCTTTAATCTTTAGGTATTCACACATCTTTGTTCCGTCCCAAACATCTGATACTTTTAAATTTAATAAGTCATTAAGTGTTATTCCTGTATTAATACCTATGACAAAAAATAGTAAATCCCTTAATGAATGTTTTCTAATGACCTTTTTCATTTTTTTGATCGTTTCTATATCTCGTATTGGATTGACATATTCCACGAAGAATACCTCCGTTAATGTTACTAAAATAAAGTATAACATCAATTGAGTAACATCACAAAATATTTTTTGCGTTAATATAAATTTTTTTCATATTGTATTTCAACTTTTTTTCAAAAAAAAATCCTGGAGCTGTCCATTAAGTCAGTACCTAGTAGATTTAAATGACGGAAAGAACCAGTGGATTCAGGAAAGCTCATGTAATTTGATGAATTCGTTTTAGACAAAAAGGCTTGCACCTGCTTTTTCCATTCATCGCCATTTTCATTTAATATCTACTATTTTGGACTTATTTGGACAACCCAGGATCGTTCGTTTTATGAGTTAAAATTTTAATCCTTTTAATATATCCTTCAATGTTTGTGCGGAGTTATTAAACTTGTCTTTTTCCTCATGATCAAGGTTTAATTCAATAATGGATTTTATCCCGTTACGATTAACTATTGCAGGGACACCGATAAATACATCTTCCTGATCATATTCTCCTTCTAAATAAGTAGAAACAGTCAATACAGAATGCTCATCACCTAACACGGCTTTTGTCAATCGAACAAGCCCCATGGCAATTCCGTAATAGGTAGCTCCTTTTTTCTCAATAATTTCATAAGCTGCATCACGAACGTGGATAAATATATCATCTAAATCTTCTTTTTTATATTGTGGATTCTTTGCCATCCATTCTTTAATCGGAACAACTCCAATGCTAGAATTACTCCAAACTGGAAGTTCTGAATCACCGTGTTCCCCGATGATATACGCATGAATATTTCTCGTATCTATATTAAAATAATGACCAAGCATATAACGGAAGCGTGCAGTATCTAGAATTGTCCCGGAACCAATAACGCGTTCTTTAGGAAGACCAGAAAATTTCCAAGTTGCATAAGATAGAATATCAACAGGGTTTGCTGCAACGATAAATATACCATTAAAACCATTAGCCATAATTTCGCCAACGATCGTTTTATATATTGCTGTATTTTTAGCAGCTAGATCAAGTCGAGTTTCACCAGGTTTTTGCGGTGCACCTGCTGTTAATACAACGATATCTGCATCCTTACATTCAGAATAATCCCCGGAACGAATCTTTAAATGAGATGCTGCAAAAGGAAGACCATGATTTAAATCCATCGCATCTCCTTCCGCCTTATCCTTATTTACATCAATAATGACTAGTTCTCCTGGAATTCCTTGATTTAATAAAGCAAAAGCGTAACTAGCACCAACTGCTCCTGATCCTACTAATACGATTTTATTTACTCCATTACGCATCAGGTATATTCCTCCTAAATATAAATTTCATATCTTCATCATTATTGTTCATAATGACGGGAAATTTATGATTTAAATATCATGTGAAAAATTTCACAATTTAAATATACCAAAAAAAGATCGTGAAAAACGATTTAGTTTTGACTAAAATATGAACATTTTCGCGATTTTTTATGAAAGTGTTTACAATTTTGGTTTTTCAGTTTTCATTTTCGAGATGTAGTTTTTTCTTTTCGTAGAATCATAAAATAATAAAAAACAGTAATTAGAACTGAACATGCAGATGTAACATATATACTTGTATAACCGATCCAATAACCAATTTGTCCGAAAAGAATAGCACCACAACCAATTCCAAGATCAAAAAAGGAGAAAAAAGTGGCATTAGCCATACCACGTCTATTTTTTGGTGAGCGTTCAACAGCCCACGCCTGAAGTGCAGGCTGAACCGTACCAAATCCTACGCCATAACAAATAGCAGCTAAATACAATACAGCACTGTTTGCCATCCATGCCAACAATAACATGGCAATAAAAATTAAACTTGCCCCCGGTAAAAACACAAATCGATGACCTTTTCGATCATATAACTGACCTGCAAATAACCTTGTCACCATTAAAGAAAGAGCATAAATAATAAAATACCAATGAATGCCTTCTACACCTTTTTGTACGGTATATAATGGTAAAAATGAAGCAATACCCCCAAACGTTGCTGTAATAAAAAGTGCTAAAATTGATGGATCTAATGCTTCTTTTTCGTATAAATCCCACTTTACACGGATTTGATATTCCACTGGCTTTTTATATGTAACAAATGAAGCAAGTGTTAAAGCTAATATGCAAAAGCATGAACAAAGTATAAATAACCAAAAATAAGATATTTGATCTATTAGTAAAAGACCAAGGGATGGACCAACAGCTAAGGCAATATTTCCGGAAAGGCCAAAATATCCAATTCCTTCCCCCCTCCGAGAAGCAGGTATAATATCAGTAACAATGGTTCCTGATGCTGTCGTTGAAAGCCCCCATCCTACTCCTTGTATGATTCTCATAATAAATAGAAAAAGGATACTTGTCGTAACGCTGTAGGATCCAAGAGAAAAGATAAAAATAACTAACCCCGTCAAAAATACAAATCGTCTGCCTTTTGTTTCTAACGCATGACCAGCAAATGGACGAATCAATAAGGCAGAAAATGTAAAAACTCCAATAATAAAACCAATAAATTGTTCATTACCACCTAAATGAGTAACAAACAAAGGAATGGTTGGTAGCGTAATTTGAAAGGCTAAAAATATGAACAAATTAGCAATACATATAAGAATAAAGTCCTTTGTCCATATTTTCTCCTTTATGACATGTAGCTGATTTTCCCTAGAAATTTCTATTTTCGCCATTGGAATCCTTCCTTTTAATATGCGTTTTTATCATAAAATATATATAAATAAGTTTTTTGTTCTGTTTTCTTGAAAATTCTAAATTTATTTCATACATTACTAGGAAACCCTTTCATATGCAAGATATTGGCTCTAAAAAGACTATGGTTTTTCGCAAATAAACACCTGCCTAAAAAGACAGGTGTAATAAACAAATCATACTGTTATGCATACGCTTCTTCTTTTTCATTACTGAAGAATTTTTTCATTGCATGAAATACATCTTGTTTTTGCCGTAATACATAATAACGAAATCGTTCATCATCGATATTCCGATAAGCTGACATTAATGTACTATGACGATTATATTGATTCACTTCTCCATAACAAAACATATTCGATATGTCCATTAATTCATTGACAAGTTTCACACATCTTGGATTATCTGATGTTAAATTGTCCCCATCAGAGAAATGGAAGGGATAGATATTATACTGACTTGGGGAATATTTTTGGTCAATTAATTCAATCGCTTTTCGATAAGCAGAGGAACAAATGGTTCCACCACTTTCTCCTTTAGAAAAGAATTCTTCTTCTGTTACAACCTTCGCTTCTGTATGATGTGCAATAAATTCAATTTCAACTTTTTCATACTTTGTTCGAAGGAATCGAGTCATCCAGAAGAAAAAGCTTCTTGCCATGTATTTTTCCCATATTCCCATTGATCCACTTGTATCCATCATTGCAAGAACAACCGCTTTTGACTCATAGCGAACCTTTTCATTCCAAGTTTTAAATTTCAAATCTTCTGGGTAAATGGGATGAAAACTCGGATTGCCTTTTAAAGCATTCCGTTTAAACGCAGATATTAACGTTTTCTTTTTATCAATATTACCCATTAAGCCCGTTTTACGAATATCATTAAATTCTATATCTTCTACAATTAACTCATGATCGTCTTTCTTTTGGAGGTTCGGTAATTCCAGCTCTTTAAAGAAAGCTTCTTCCAACTCTGCTAACGATACTTCTGCTTCATAATAATCCTCACCTGGTTGATCTCCTGCTCCATGCCCTTGACCTGCACCAGGCTGAGCAGATCCATCTCGTGCAACGACATCGCCAACTTGACTGTCCCCATCACCTTGGCCAACATGTTTATTTTTATCATAATTATAACGAATTTTATATTCATCTAATGAACGAATGGGAATTTTAACAACCTTTTTACCATCAGATAAAATAATATTCTCTTCGGATATTAAATCTGGTAAATTTTTCTTAATGGCCTCTTGCACTTTTTCTTTATGCCTTTGCTGGTCTTCATGGCCTTTTCGATGGAGGGACCAATCCTCTTGAGATATTGTAAACTGATGTTTATTCATTCCATTCACTTTTATTCCCTCCTTTATTTTCCTTGTCACGTTTTTCAATTCGCCGCATACGATATACTGTGTGTCTACTACACAAGACATTAACATTCACATTTAAGTAATGGAAATTAATAAAGATGAACGTTCATATTGACGATTGTTAAATTTAATTACATAGGACAACCTAGACATATAGACAATAACATCGACTCAACTTCACATATTTTTCGTATATTCTAGTTGCAATTTTTTACTAGGGAAAATAGTAGCTTTTCTGTATTACTTTATACTATGCAGCTAAAGTGTAAAAATTTACTGTAAGTATCTTATTATATAAAAAAGACTCGCCACTTGGCGACTTCACTAGAACAAATGACTACGTTTTTGTTTTTTACGGAGAAAAAAATAGCCGATGATTTTCATCGGCTATTATATTTTAACCTTCAAATTTCTAAAGAGTTTCGGAATTTCCAATTAAATACTACCGATTCAAAAGACTACCGACATACCGTAGCAATTCATTAGCTGATGTAGAATTATATCCATATTCATCAATGAGACGAGCAACAACCTCATTAATTTTCTTTAGTTGCTGTTCATCAGGTGTCTTTGTCGATGTTGTAATTTTGACTACATCCTTTAAATCAGCAAATAATTTTTTCTGGATCGCTTCTCGTAAACGACCATGAGAATTATAGTCAAATCGTTTTCCTTTGCGAGCATAAGCGGAGATTCGAATTAAGATTTCTTCACGGAATGCTTTCTTTGCATTTTCTGAAATACCAATTTGTTCTTCAATGGAACGCATTAATTTTTCATCAGGATTAATTTCCTCGCCAGTTAAAGGATCTCTTAATTTAGTTTTATTACAGTATGCCTCAACATTATCTAAGTAGTTATCCATTAAAGTTTTAGCAGATTCTTCATAGGAGTAAACGAATGCCTTTTGAACTTCCTTTTTAGCAATTTCATCATATTCTTTACGAGCTAAACTTATAAAGTTTAAATATTTTTCTTTCAATTCATCGGTAATAGATGGATGTTGGTCAAGACCGTCTTTTAAGGAACGAAGGACATCTAATGCGTTTATACTATTTACCCCTTTTCGAATGATTGTTGATGAGATTCGGTTTATGACATACCGCGGGTCAATACCGCTCATACCTTCATCTGGATATTCCTTTTTCAACTCATCGACATCCATCTGACTGAACCCTTCGACAATTTGGCCATCATATAGACGCATCTTTTTAATTAAATCCACGTCGCTACGTTTCGGTTCTTTCAACCTAGTTAAAATCGTAAACATTGCGGCGATCTTCAATGTATGAGGAGCAATGTGTACATCTGCAACATCGCTTTCTCGGATCATTTTCTCATAAATTTTTTCTTCCTCTGAAACTTTTAAATTATAAGGAATCGGCATGACAATAATTCGGGAATGAAGAGCTTCATTTTTCTTATTCGAGATAAAAGAGCGGTATTCAGTTTCGTTAGTATGGGCAACAATCAGTTCATCTGCTGAAATTAGCGCAAAGCGACCAGCTTTAAAATTTCCTTCTTGCGTTAACGAAAGTAAATGCCATAAAAATTTCTCATCAAGCTTTAACATCTCTTGGAACTCCATCATGCCACGATTTGCTTTATTTAATTCACCATCAAACCGATAAGCCCTGGGATCAGACTCAGAACCGTATTGCGCAATTGTGGAAAAGTCTATACTACCTGTCAAATCAGCAATATCTTGTGATTTTGGATCTGATGGACTAAAGGTTCCAATGCCGACACGTCGATCTTCAGAGAAAAAGATCCTTTCTACTAATACATCTTCAATGCGACCGTTATATTCTTCCTCTAAACGCATCATATTTAGCGGAGATAAATTCCCTTCAATCCGAATTCCATACTCTTTGTAAAAATCTTCCCTTAAATGATTTGGAATAAGATGAAGGGGGTCTTCATGCATCGGACATCCTTTTATCGCATATACCGCTCCTCGCTCAGTTCTTGTATAATGCTCTAGTCCACGCTTCAACAAAGTAACTAATGTTGATTTACCACCGCTTACCGGTCCCATTAACAACAGAATTCTCTTCCGAACATCGAGTTTTTTCGCTGCTGGATGGAAATATTCTTCAACTAAACGTTCTAATGCTTCCTCTAATCCAAATAATTCATGACTAAAAAATTTATATTTCTTACCGGTTTCTGTTTCTTCAATTCCAGCATCCTTAATCATATTATAAATGCGTGAATGTGCAGATTGAGCAATCCAAGGTTTTTCTTTTAACAACTCTAAATAATCCGCAAAAGTACCTTCCCACTTTAACTTTTCCTCTTCTTCGCGGTACCGAGCTACTTTATCTAAAATTCCCATAAAGAACCTCCTCTTTTCAATTCATATAGGCCACCGAATCTTTCCAAATCCACCTTTACCCTTAGCATCAATACAGTTATAAAAAAGTTCTGCTAAGAGCTTTTCTTAACTAAACTTATATGAACATGCATGGCAAAAAATGATTAATCTGCAATAAAAATTATTTGTATAAAATCAATATATTGAATTTTCGGTAGAAATAGAATATAAAAAATGTTATATTGTAACTATAAATAAGAACTCAAATTGTTTTACCTAATACTAATTCAGTGGGTTTGAGTGATTTTATGCCTTTTCTACAAACAAGCATGAATGAAAAAAAGGAGGAAAAAAATTGAAGACATTTTTTATAATTGTTGTTGCATTAGCCTTTTTAACCGCTATTTTTACTGCAGGTTATGAAGATAAACCAAAGGATTTAAATGAAATAAAATAATTAAGAAACTCTTGTTTATTTACGTAAAGAGGCATAGTTTAAAAAAGGGAAATACATAAAATAAAAGAGACTTTCCAAGACAGTCCTCATTCGAACGATCGGAAAGTCCAATTGATTGAACGCATTTTATGCGTTTTTTTTATTGTTTATTTAAACCTTGTTTTTTCACAAAATCTTTCATATACATCCGACTTTGTTTTTCAAACGTTTTAGCAACTTGACTTGTCCATGTATCATTTCGTTTACCATTTGTACGTTTAATATAATAATCTTGAACAATTTTATTAAAGTCTTCTAATTGATTGATATATTCAGATTCATTTTGAGGATAACGATTTTCACTATAAATATGCTCTATTGGTAAACGTGGTTTTTGTTGATTGATTTTCTTTGGATAACCTACAACCATGCCGAATAAAGGTACAACTCGTTCAGGAATATGTAAAATCTCACATACTGCAGGTAGGTTGTTTCGTAGACCACCGATATAACATATACCAAGCCCCATAGATTCCGCTGCTAAAGCTGCATTTTGTGCAGCAATGGTTGCGTCAATCACACCAACCATAAATTTTTCTGTGCTTTCTACAGAAGGCAAAACATCAGCTTGTTCCATTTGACCAATCACTTCATGACGATGTAGGTCCGCACAAAACACAAATAAATGTCCACAATCAGCTACATACATTTGATTTCCTGCAATTTCTGCCAACTGTTTCTTTTTTTCATCATCCGTCACGCCAATGATAGAATAAGCTTGTACATAACTTGATGTTGATCCAGCTTGAGCACAACGAACAATTGTTTCAATTTGTTCTTTAGATAATTCACGGTCTTCAAATGATCTAACCGAACGGTGCGCTAAAATTGTTTCAATGACCGGATTCATGTCCTCCCCTCCTCGCTATTTCAGTATAATTTTAGTTAAACAAAGGTTAATTTAAAATGCAAGGAGAAAAACTTTAGCTATTTTATAAACATTTCTGCTGCATTCTCACCAAATTTAACATATGATTGTTACGTTTAACGGTAAACAAAGTGCATAAAAAAAGAACTGCAGATTCATTGCAGTTCATAGCATCCTTATTTATCCGAATAACCAACTTTTAAATTGGCAAAGTTTTGTTGTCGCATTGCTTCATAAACTAAAATTGCAGCCGTATTCGATAAATTTAAAGACCGAACATTAGTAGTCATCGGAATACGGAGACAACGATCCTTATTTGCTTCTAATAAATCTTGTGGAAGACCGGAAGATTCTCTACCGAACCAAAAGTAATAATCTTTATTTATATCACTATAATCAAAGTCGGAATATGCCTTTTCACCAAATGTTTCGATATAATACATTTCTCCTTCATTTTTCTCAAAAAACTCATCAACAGAGTCATAATAAGTAATCTTTACAAAAGGCCAATAATCAAGACCTGCACGTTTTAAATATTTATCATCAGTCGAAAAACCTAGAGGACGAATTAAGTGTAGGTGCGCATCGGTCGCCGCACATGTTCTTGCAATATTACCGGTATTAGCTGGAATTTCTGGTTGATATAAAACAACATGAATTGCCACGATGTTATCACCTCTATATTTTAATAGTCATCAATAATTGTATAAAATTTATATTGAATATTTGGGGTATAGGCAGAGGAATCCTCATATGCCCAGTATCGCATCCGACTATTGTACGTATGGGCGTTGACTAACGGATAACCGTATGCATCTTTGCCAGTCACAATCGTATTATGATTGAACCTGCCATCACCTTCAAAGTCATAACAAATAACATCACCTAGTTGTAACTCGCGAGGATCTTCTACTTCTTTTGCTCTTAATCCTGTTTTAGATGTTCCTAAATACAAATTTAATGCATGTGCAACAGACCAACTATAACTCCAATTATTATTATTATACCACCATCCACTGTTTCTGTTCGGAAAACCTCGCATTGGTGCTCCCCCAGCATGCAAACATTGAGAAATATAATTTGTACAATCATCGGTAAATTTCTTGTAAGCAGGATTGTAATCATTCCACCAACGTTCAGCATATTGAACGGCTTTTCTTCGATCATAACGATAAGGTGTCCTTGTTTCCATATCCCTCGATTCATCGGTGACAAGTTCTAGATCAGGCGATTGAGAGTGAAGGTTGTCAGTCACTTCATCATCTGAAATAAGTGAATTTTTATAAAATGAGGCTTTTCTTTTTTCAACTTCTTCTTCGATATAGAAACGTTTATGTTGTTTAATTAAATATTGAAAGTGTGCTTGATAATATATATCAGAGTAATCTTCTCTCTCCACCTGCTCAATAATTTTACCAGTCGCTTTTGCTTTAATGATTTCAGCATCCCGACTCAATAAACTCGCTTTTTTTCTTTTCATTTTTTCAGAAAGCTCAACATCGTTTCGAACACATTGTTGTACTTTACTTTCTAAAATTTCTTTAATTTGACGATCCATATAGCACAACACCCCTTTTTATTATTTGTATGTTAAGAAAAAAGGGGTGTGAACATGGCCAAATTTGAATTGCTTAATCAGCTAAAGCATGTTCAATTTCATTTAATACATCTTTATCTTTTTCTTTTTTACGCGCACTACGTAAAACTTGCCTTGCCTTTTCAGTACCTATTTTCCCAAGAGCCCAAGCGGCTGTTCCACGAATAACCGGGCGCGGATCGTCCTTTAATACCTTTTGTAAATCATCAATTGCTGATTCTTCTTTAAAATGACCAAGTGCGATAATGGCATTGCGCTGGATTGGTTTTTTCCCACGCCATGCACCGGCTGTTCTACCAAATTTTTCTTTAAACTCACGATTACTAATCGATAGTAATGGTGTTAATAAAGGCTTAGCAATCTCAGGTTCCGGTTCTAATTCTTCATGGAAATGAAAATCTACTCCTTTATTATATGGACATACGATTTGACATGTATCACAACCGTACAAACGATTTCCGATAATGGAACGATACTGTTCTGGTAAAAAATCCTTGGTTTGTGTTAAATAAGAAATGCATATTTTTGCATTTATTTGTCCTCCTTGAACCAGTGCCCCAGTTGGGCAAGCTTTCAAACATTTGTTACAGTCACCACATAAGTCTTCAATCGGTTGATCTGGTTCAAAAGGAATATTTGTAATCATTTCCCCAAGATAAACAAAGGAACCAAATTCTGGAGTAATGATGGCACAGTTTTTGCCGCTCCAACCAATCCCCGCTCGTTCAGCAACGGCTCGATCGGAAAGTTCACCCGTATCAACCATTGACTTTAGCCGAGCTTCTGGATATTTTGATTTTATAAATTCTTCAAGTTTTTGTAGTCGTTCTCTTAAAACTGTATGGTAATCTTCACCCCAAGAAGCTCTTGCAAATAAGCCACGACGAGCTCCTTTTTTCCCTTTACGGTTTTCTTTCATCCGAGTTGGGTAGGCAACCGCGATCGAAATAATTGAAGCAGCACCATCAAGAAGGAGAGCAGGATTTGTTCTTTTTTCAATGTCAGACTCTTCAAAACCAGATTGATAGTTCAATTCTTGTTGTTTGATTAAACGCATTTTTAATGTTGTAAACGGATCAGCAGTCGTAAATCCGATTTTATCGATACCAATTTCCTTACTATATTCAATGATTGCTTGTTTTAATTGGTCAAAATTCACAATGACTGCCCTCCTCTTATCCCTGTTCTTCCTTTATTAAAATATATCCAAGATCAAAAACTACATACGTAAATGTGAGAAGTCTAATTTGTTTTATTTTTGTGTGCACACTTATATTACCGATCAGTTCCATCTAATGATGCCATAAAGATCTTCAATAAATGAATTTTAACATACATAGAAAAACGCAATACTTCGTTCTCCTAGAAACGAAATACTGCGTTGGCTAGTATGTATGGAGCGGGTGATGAGAATCGAACTCACGACAACAGCTTGGAAGGCTGTGGTTTTACCACTAAACTACACCCGCATATTTAATTATGAACATAAGAATAGCCTGGATTTGTTAATGAGCAGCCTTACATACCTCTTCCTCTACATGTATAATCAATGAAGTTGGATGCGTCGAGGCAACTCGTCGTTTACTCAGCGAAGTTTCGCTCGTGGCTATGGTTTTACCACTAAACTACACCCGCAAGTATTGAATTATTTACACACATGAAAAATTTTTAACAGAGTTTAATATATCACAAAGATTCTTGATTGTCTACCTGAATTTAAAATATTATACCTCAAAATTTAAAATTGTATTAACAAACACTCATAATTTATATTTGATATACATAAAACTGTAATTGTGTTAATATTTTCAACAGTATTAGTAGCTTCCATCATACTTGTTCTTTTTTGATTAGCCGTTATATTGCTAATAAATGTGACCATAAAACCTATTATTTTAAGAAGGAGAGTCGATCAAAAAGTGAAATGTCACGTTTGTGGAAGTGAACATGAAGCGGGAAAGTTTTGTACAAAATGTGGAAATCCATTACAACGGGAAGAAGTGGCTGCTACACACCCAGCTAATTCTCATCAACAATCACCATCAGAACAAAGTCATAATCAACATCCATATCATCTGAACCAACAAAATGTTCAACAACCTTATGGTGAGACGTACTACCAATATCAAGATCACCCTAATGGGTATTATGTTAAGGAAAGAAAAAAGATACAATATTTTAGTTTTTTTGCAAACTCATTAAAAAATCCTGTTGAATATGCTAGTAAAGTGAATGGAAACTACTGGATTAATGGTTTAATCACACTTATTCTATCTATCATGATTTTCTCATTAAGTATCGCCAACTATTTTAGCAGAATTATGGAAATATCAGGACTTCGTTTTTTTGGAGCCGACAAAGTTCTTGGCCTTTCATTTTGGAATGTCTTCTTTAAAGGTTTATTATATTTGGGCATTTTTTCTGTACTTGTCCTTATTGTTATATTTAGTATTGTTAAACTTATAAACCATGCCGATATTCGCTTTCAAGATGTTCTCGTCCGTGCAGGATCTTATGCTACAATTCCTACCCTTTTATTTATTATTTTCTTTTTCGTCACATTTTTAGACTCACCAAACATTATCTTTTTCATAACAACAATGATTCAAGGCATCTTTATCTTATCAATTTCACTCACTATTTTAAGCTTCAAAACAAATTCTAAAATTGATATTTTTTATAGCATGTTCATTGCAATAGCAATTTTTGCTATCATTCAAATCATTGGTTTTAATACGATATTAGAAGGGATAATCAATAGGCTGATCAATGGGTATGACTTTTTCAACTTTTAATCATAGAAGGGGCCCAAAACTTATTGGCCCCTCTTTTTTAAAACTTAAAACCGTTCAACAACTAATGCAAGCGTACGCGTCATAACACCCGTTGCTCCAGAAGGACCTAAATCATGCTTCGTTTCTATCGTTGAAGTTCCGGCTATGTCTAAATGTACCCACGGAGTGTCTTCGGCAAATTCACCAATAAAAGCTCCTCCCATAATTGCATGACCTTCACTGGATGGTGATGGTGAATTATCAAGATCAGCTACTTTACTGCTTCGTACCCTTTCCTTATCTTTTTCTGTAATTGGCAAACGCCAAATCATCTCTCCCGTTTCAACAGAGGCTTCAAGTACTTTTTCCATTAATTCCTCATTATTTGTCATTGCACCGGTTTTATCCGTACCAAGGGCAACGATGACTCCACCGGTTAATGTCGCTACATCAATTATATAATTTGCTCCTTTTTGTTTAGCATAAGTAATGGCATCAGCTAAAACAAGTCGACCTTCGGCATCTGTATTTGTAACTTCTATAGTTTTCCCGCTTAATGTTGTAATGACATCGTCTGGTTTGAATGCTTTACTTCCAACCATATTATCGGTAGACGGGATTACCGCCATTACATTTTGTTCAGGTTTTAATTCACCGATAATTTCCATAGCACCTAAAACAGCAGCTGCTCCACCCATATCTGTGCTCATGCCTACCATTCCGGCTTTCGGTTTCAATGAATATCCACCAGTATCATATGTAATTCCTTTACCAACTAAACCAATGACATCTTTCCATTCGGGTTTACCTTTGTACTTTAATACAATGAGTTTCGGTGGGTTGTCTGACCCTTGATTTACAGCTAAAATTGCACCCATACCTAAATTAATCATATCTTCTTTCTCTAAAATCTCGACATCAAAGCCATATTTATCAGCTAAATCTTTCGCATAGTTTGCAAGGTCAGATGCTGTTAATTTGTTACTCGGTGTATTCACTAGCGTCCTAGCTGAATTTGTAGCACGGCCATAAATATAACCAATATTTAAGCCTTCTTCAACTGCTACACACTCTTTTTCCGTTATAATAGTTAAGTTCTCTAACCGTTTTTTCTCCGATTCTTCCTTTTGTTTATACCCTTCAAAAGAATATAAAGCTAGGGAATAAGCCTCACCCAAAAGTTCTGAAATTTCATCTCTTTGAACTTTTTCAAAAAGAAAGGAGTCAAGGCATACGGAAGCCGATGAAACTTGATAATTTTGTATCTTTTGAAAAACTTTCCCAAAAGTTTCTCGCAATTGATCCTGTGTTAGTTTTTCCTTTTTTCCTAATCCGATGAACAATAATCGTTTAGGTCCTATTAATCCTAATGTATGAACAACAGAAATGGCTTTTCTTTTTGTAGATATATCCCCAGATTTTACTAATTCTACTAGTTGCTCTTGTAGTAATTGATCACTCTCATGAAACCATGGACCAAACTTATCCTCTTCATCAAACACACCCAGGACAACAAACTCTTCTTTTTTATGAATATCAAATTTATTGGTTACTGAAAACATTGAAATCCCCCCTCTTCCATTATAATAGAAGCTACCATAAAACACACAATCTTGTTCATTGTTAAATTAAAAAGTCCTTGATATTTTACTCAAGGACAATAATAGGGATTGTTTATTTTTTTACTTTTGACGTATATTGATTTCTAAAAACTTGCATTGTTTCCATTTGATTAAGGCTTTCTAATTCTTCACTTGTAATATTTCCATCACCCATTTTAACTACGTAAACATCAACAGTTCGTTTCCCCCACTCATTATAAACATCTTCCACAGTTTCAAAATACAAATCAATTTTATTTCCTTTAATAGCTGAACCCGTATCTGCTACAACACCAAAACCATAATCAGGTATAAATAATATCGTCCCAATGGGAAACACATTAATATCCGCGGCAATGGTTGAAAATAAATCTCGTTTCACTTGTACACCTGAGTATGTAATTCCATAAGAAGGATCACCAGGATTTTTACCAGTTGATTCAAATCCTGCTGTATAACCTGTTGCAACCACTGTTTTCCTCGGATATGCTTTTTCCCAATCAAAAGCATCTTCTAGTTTCGGAACCCTACCTTGTATTTCTTCACTTGATGAAATTTTCGTTGTTTCTTTTTCTTTTATTTTTAAAGATTTATACCCAATTTCCAATGATTTATACGAATGTAGTGAATTGGCAATTTTTCCCGTACGATTTGCAGTCCCCTTTAATTCAGGCTTTCCTCCACTTATTCCTTGTGCATGCACACCTGTTACCGTTTGATAAGTAACGAATAAAGCAATGGTAAATAAGATAATCATGACAATACGTTTTGTCCAAGTTTTGATTGTTGCCATATTTTCACTCCTCCCGATTCTATCAATTTAGGAAAAATTATTCATCGGAAGGAGTAATTTTTTGTAAAATATAGAATTTTTCTACATTAAAAATATAATGCTCTTTTTACTATGATTTAGCTAGTTTAAATTTTAAAACATTCTATATCCTCTTTTTCGTAAAGTCTTCATCGTAAAACCAGCAGCAATTGTCCCTAATAATCCACTAAATAAGATGATAATATCAGCAACAGCCAATGTTGTAAGATCTGTCCATAGACGTTGGAAAGATTTTCCCGTAGAGTGAACATAATCGAGTAATTGTATTTTATTTACAATAAACAATACGACGATCGGATAAATAAATGCCATAAACCAAGTCATGCGCAGTAACATGTTCAAAATAAAGGCAATACCGAAGAATAATACAAAAAACAAGACAATTGAAATCATTAAATGAATGATCGTAAATTGCATCCCCATCGTCATCCTTTCCAAATCTTTGTAATTATTTTACTAAAATTTTAAATAATAGGTCAATTTTCTAGTCTCATTATATATTGATACTATTAAATTTAAAAAAGAAAACCTATTTTATATTGAATGTTCGGTAGGTTTATTTAAACGAAAAGAAAAAGAAGGGTACTTTATTGTTCCTCTTTTACGTTTAAAATAGAATACTTCTTCAATGTTCAAACGTAGATATTTGATGATATTTATCGAATCCTCTGATTATACACTTTTTCCTATAAAAGGTTTTATGGTAAAATAAGATGATGAATTCAATGGAGGGATCGCTTTGAAAGAAGATACACAAATATATGATATAACAGTAATCGGTGGTGGTCCTACCGGATTATTTACTGCTTTTTACGGTGGTATGCGGAATGCTTCTGTTAAAATTATTGAAAGTCTTCCACAATTGGGTGGTCAATTAGCCACTTTATATCCGGAAAAATATATATATGATGTTGCAGGTTTTCCAAAGGTACGCGCGCGGGATCTTGTTGAAAATTTAAAAGAACAAATTAAATTATTTGAACCAACCATTTGTCTAGAGCAAGCTGTTCAAAAACTAGAAAAATTGGAAGACGGTACAATTAAATTAACTACAGATAAAGAAATCCATTATTCTAAAGCCGTCATTATTACGGCAGGAGTCGGTGCATTCCAACCACGTCGATTAGATTTAGAAAACGCTCGTGAATATGAAGGAAAAAACCTCCACTATTTTGTGGATAATATGCAATATTTTAAAGATAAAAACGTTGTGATTTTCGGTGGTGGTGACTCTGCTGTTGATTGGGCTTTAATGTTGGAACCGATTGCACAAAAGGTAACAATTGTTCATCGCCGCGATAAATTCCGTGCCCACGAACATAGTGTCGAAATGTTAAAACAATCGGATGTGGACATTAAAACACCTTATGTACCAGTTGAACTCATTGGTAATGGAGAAAATATTAAACAAGTAGTCTTACAAACTACCAAAGGAGAAGAAACGGAAACAATTGATGTCGATGAAGTAATCGTGAACTACGGTTTTGTGTCTTCCTTAGGACCTATTAAAGAATGGGGCTTAGAAATTGAACGGAATTCGATCGTTGTCAATTCCAAGATGGAAACGAATATCCCAGGCGTTTATGCCGCTGGTGATATTACAACCTACGAAGGAAAAGTAAAGTTAATTGCGACTGGTTTCGGTGAAGCTCCAACAGCGGTCAGCAATGCGAAAGCATACATTGACCCTACTGCACGTCTGCAACCTAAACATAGTACTTCATTATTTGAATAGCTTAAAATGGAACAGATATACAAATAAAAGGAACCCTCGAATATTATACCTTTCTAGGGTTCCTTTTAATCTAATGATTAGCATTCACCTGGTGTTCCTGCCACATTTGCAGTACGGAATGAAGAACCGCAACCACAAGTAGCAATAGCATTTGGATTATCAATCGTAAACCCGCCACCAAGTAAGGATTGTTTATAATCAATTTTTGTTCCTTTTAAAATTGGAGCACTCGTTTTATCTACAACAACTTTAATGCCGTGTTGTTCAAAGACAATATCATCTTCCTGGACCGTTTGATCTAAAGTCATGCCATAAGACAAACCACTACATCCACCGCCATTGACAGCAACACGTAAATAACTATCTGATTCTTCTGCTTGTTTCATCATATCTTTCACTTGAAAGGCTGCAGCCTCTGTCAATTGGAGTACAGCTTCCATCTTCCTTACCTCCTTTTAACCAATAAATACTCTGGCAATATATTTTTAGTATAAACGTAATATTTATGATATTCAATGGTACTGCCTGAATTAATTTTTTACACTTGGCAGTACATGCATTATATTGTTATTTTTTTACAATTCAAATATAATGATAATTGGGAATAGATCAGGTTTTCCTTTTTATTAAAATAATATTAGTAAAACGACACATTGTTACTTACAAAACAAAAAGGGGAAGATTCACAAATGAGAAAGCTTGTCATACTGGGGGGCGGCTACGGTGGTATGCGCATTTTACAACGTTTACTACCGAACAAAGTGCCGAAAGATGTTGAAATCTATTTAGTAGATAAAGAATTTTATGCATTAGCGGCAGGAACTGTACCAGATGTCGAAATTCGGCTGACTTTTCCCAATCATTCACCTTTAAAGTTTATCAACGATTGGGTAACTGGAATTGACTTAGATAATCAAAAAGTAGTCCTTAAAGATCATGAAGATCTTTCATACGATGATCTCATTATCGGACTTGGTTGTGAAAACAATTACCATAATGTACCAGGTGCCGATCAATATACATACGGTATTCAATCGATTGAAGCGACAAGAAAGACATATAATGCTTTAAGTAATTTACCAAAAGGCTCAAAGGTCGCTATAATCGGCGCTGGCCTTAGTGGAGTGGAAATTGCCAGTGAACTATACGAATCAAGACCAGATTTAAATATTAGTTTATTTGACCGCGGAAAAATGGTCCTATCCTCATTATCTGTTAAAATCGGTAACTATGTTCAAAAATGGTTTGAAGAACGAGGAATAACCGTTGTAAACGAATCGAATATTACAAAAGTAGAAGAAGGTATCCTATACAACCATGGTGAACCATTACAATTTGATGCCATTGTTTGGACTGCTGGTATCCGTGCAAATAAAGTAGTCCGAGACTTACCAGTGAAAAAAGATAAAAAAGGGTGTGTGTACTTAACTCCATATCATAATATACCTGGTTACGAAAATGTTTACGTAGTCGGTGATTGTGCTCATCTCCCTCATGCACCGACAGCACAACTGGCTGAAGCACAAGGAGATCAAATTGTTAAAGTACTGCAAATGCGTTGGAATAATGAGCCACTACCAAAAACACTTCCAACAATCAAACTGAAAGGTACCCTTGGTTCACTCGGAAAAAAACATGGTTTTGGACTTGTAGCTGATAAGTCGCTGACCGGGAAAGTGCCTCGCTTATTAAAATCCGGTGTCTTATGGATGTATAAAGTCCAAAATAGTTAACACCAAAAGGAGCTAACGATGTTGGCTCCTTTTTATTTTCAATTTTGTTATATGATGAGATTGGAAAAGAAAAATTTTATTCATTTTTTGTGTGATCTATACTTTGATAACCGTATCTTTCCAATTCTTTAAAAATCGTTTTTAAGCGAGGATTTCCTTCAGCGACAATTTTATCGCCAATTAATACTACCGGATAAAACATATCTTCTTCAAGGACTTTTTTCGCAAACTGTTGTTTTTTTTTCTCTTTTGGTGGATTCATAATATCGACATAATCCATTATGACGGTTTGATCAGGGAATTTCCTTTTCACTGCTGCCTCTAACCATTCGAACGTATCTTTTGAAGATGGTAAATTTACACAACTAGCACAAATTTGTTCGGCCCCATATATTGTTATGACCGCAGGTTCATGAATAGCCAACACACCATTCCCCCTTCCCTTAATATTATTTTTATTTTACAAAAAACTGTTGAAATAATAAAATGATAAATAGGTATAAATTTGTTTAGGAAACTTAATGGATTTTTTATATTTTCCTTATTATAATGGAAATATGAAAGGAGTGCTCTTGATGGCAGATATTAAGGAACAAGTTGAGGAAGTATTAGAGAAATTACGTCCATTCCTCTTACGGGACGGCGGAGACTGTGAACCAAACTTCGCTTACTAGGTGCATGTCAAACTTGCCCAAGTTCAACAATTACGTTAAAAGCTGGAATCGAACGTGCCTTGTTTGAAGAAGTCCCAGGTGTTGTAGAAGTTGAGCAAGTGTTCTAAACCACTTTAAATATTGTTGGTGAAATACTCAATCAAAGCCTTATAGATACGATTGAAGGGTTAGAAGGCTTTATGGTCATAGATTTAAATGGTTGAAAAAGATCACTGTGAAGAATATAGATGAGATATATAATTAAAACATGCATGTCTTGCTTTCAAAACATGCATGTTTTTTATATGGAAAAGCGAGAATTATATTTCCCTATAAGAATGGACAAGCCCTTGGAAAAAAGCGATGAAATTTTACGATCACCCTATCTTTTCCAATAAATTTTTCGTAAATACACTTCTTATAATTCCTTTTCTTAAATCTTTTGAAAAAGATCTTTATTTACCGGCGTTTTTGGTTTCTCATTATTTAATACGGCTAAAATATTATCACAGCAAAGTTTCATCATAGCTGTTCGAGTTTCCACACTGGCACTTCCGATATGTGGTAAAGCAACAACATTGTCGAGTTGTAATAACGGATGGTCTTGGCTGATTGGTTCTTGATCAAATACATCTAAACCAGCTCCGGCAATTTCTCCTTCTTTTAATGCCCAAATTAAATCAGACTCTACTGCAATTGGTCCCCTTGCTACATTAATAAAGAACGCAGATTTTTTCATCTTTTTAAAAACATCTTTTGTAAACATACCTTTCGTTTCTTTTGTCAACGGAGTTAAGACAAGAACATAGTCAGATTGTTCAATTAATTTATTAAAGGAGGCATATTCTACACCGAGTTTTGTCTCCGTTTCCGGTTTACGATTACGATTATGATAAAGTACTTGCATATCAAACCCTAAAGCTCGCTTCGCAACCGCTTCACCGATACTTCCCATTCCGACGATACCTAGTGTTTTATGATGAATATCCGATCCAGCCAAAAAGTATGGGCTCCAACTTTTCCACTCCCCATTTCGAACGACATCCACCGCCTCAACTAAACGTCTACCCGTCATTAATAATAAAACCAACCGCTAAATTTGCAACAACTTTTAAATTTGTGCTAACTTCAAACAATTCGGTATCCACTTTTTCAGACAACATTGTTAATAATGCATCCGCTATCTTTGCTTCGTTTAACAGAATATCCCGCGGAATTGGTGTTTCTTCACGATTCCACATACCAACTTCAGCAAAATTTTTGAGTCTTGAAATCACAGATTCTGGTAATTTCCTTGTAACGTATATATAAGGTTTGTTTGCCATAACATTCCTTCGCTCCTACCCCTTTTATTTTAAATACTATTTTATCAAATTATATTAAGAATATATATTAGAAGGCTTTATTTACTTGTTTTTCAACCAGTCCAGTTGTGGAATCTGTCCTGAGCGAGTGGGTACGCCAGTAATTTCAAAAAAGCGTTTTAAAAACAATTCATAGTCATCAACGTTATCCAATATTCTTCTAAAATATTGAATCATTCTTTTATTTGACAATCTTTTTGTACTAAAAAAGTATGATTCCACAGCTGAAAAATAGTGGGTAGGTAAAATGAGTCGTGAATAAATTAACCGCCACGCAAATGGTGAAAGAGGCATTTTTTCTTCATATTGTTGAAAAAATGACTGGATGTATGGAATATAATTTAAACGATTATATTCAAGATAATAGGCACGTGTCCATTCGGCTAAATCTCTGCTAATATGGTCAATAACCCAATCGAATGGGTTTCTCCAAATAATTTCTCCACTCCACGTCTCATTTGTGAATTGTTCATGGGTTACTGTCCCTATATCATAAATTCCTGGTTGAACATCCATTCTTGTATCAACAAAATATTGAATCGCATTTTCAGTTAAACCAGCAAAATATGGAAAAGATTCGACAAATAACCGTTCAAACTCATTAGCAGGACGGTTCGTTACAACTTGCTCCCAAAATGACTTCAACTGTGTTATTTTTCCTTCCCACAATTGATGCCAATCACCAAGACGTTTTAAACTCTTTATCTCACTCTGAAAAGACATGCCCTTAAGGTGGAAATTAGCTAATGATTTAGGTAAAGATTTGAACGGAGTATTTTTCCATTGATCGAGGAATAATAACAAGAAATATCCTTTGTCCCATTGCTGAACAAAGCTGCCATCCTTTGCAGGGAAAAATGCGGGAACAAATCGGACACCTGAACCACGTAAAAACTTGGTTATTTCATGACGTTCGGGCAATTCATCCTTTTCATTTTCAGAAACTTGGACAATCACATATAAATAATATCCATCATAAACTGCATCATAATCACCAATTCGTAACATTTGTTGTGGATGTATTTGAAATAATTCTTGAATCGTATTCATCATAATCTTCGCTCCCTATTAAAGTTTAGAAAATAAGGAATTATACGTTATAATTAATACTATGATTGCAATGACATGATTATCCTGATGGACAGACTATTTTTATTTTTATTGGACTTGACATTAGCAGATAAGTGCATTTTAATTTTTTATAATTATAAAAGATGAACCAACAAGTATATGAAAAACCACAAAACCTGAAATAGCGATAAAAAGAAAAAGGTGAAAAAAATGACAGAAGAAAACAAAATTATATTTCCTGACATTGATGAATTATCAAAGAAACTTTTAGAAGAACGTGGTGTTAAAATAATGGACATCGCGAAGTTAGTTTATTTTTTACAAAAAGATTATCATCCCGAACTAAAAATTGAAGATTGTCTTGAACATGTAAATGGGGTACTAGCAAAACGCGAAGTGCAAAATGCAGTTATTACGGGTATTCAAATTGACAAATTAGCAGAAAATGGACAATTAGAAGAACCTCTCCTTTCCATTATTCAAACCGATGAAGGATTATATGGAGTAGATGAAATTCTGGCGTTTTCGATCGTCAATGTTTACGGTTCAATCGGGTTTACAAATTATGGATATATTGACAAAATTAAACCTGGAATTTTAAAATACTTAAATGATAAATCGAGTGGAAAAGTAAATACCTTTTTAGATGATATTGTTGGAGCGATTGCAGCTGCAGCTGCAAGTCGACTTGCCCACCGCCTAGCAAATACAGAATAAAATTTAAGTGGCGATTCCATTACTGGATCGCCACTTAAATATAAACGTGAACAACATCTCCGTTTCTTAGATTCTCAAATACAGGCCATTATAAAAAAGGCCATTCTGCCAAATTATCAATGGAGTATGTCGGTTGTTTTTCATAATGTTTTATCATTTCCTTTGTGGTAACACCCGTATGGACAATTAATGTATCCAAGCCTGCACGAATCCCCGCTAAAATATCTGTATCATAGTTGTCGCCAACCATAACGGTTTCTTCTCTTTTTGTGCCCAACACTTTTAGAGCCTGATCCATAATAATTGTTTCAGGTTTTCCAATGATCGTTGGCTCCACTCTTGTTGAAAATTGAATCAGTTGTGTAAAAGCACCATTTCCAGGTACTAAACCACGTTCTGTTGGAATAGCAAGATCCCCATTTGTTGAAAGAAATTTCGCACCATTTCGAATGGCAATACAAGCAATTGCTAATTTTTCATAGGTCACTTTCGTATCTAATCCAATTACAACAATATCCGCATCTTCCTTTGCATAACGAAAGCCCTTTTCATTAAGGGCAACTTGTAAACCTTCCTCACCGATATAAAAGATCCGCGCATCCTTATCCAATTCGTAAATATAATTGGCAGTTGCCATGCTCGACGTAAAAATTTGTTCTGGTAGAGCAGGAATATCAAAACTTTGTAGTTTACCCGCCACCTGTTCCGGTGTGCGTGTGGAATTATTCGTAACAAACAAAAAAGGGATCTCTAACCGGATTAACTCACGAATAAAATTGCCTGCTTCTTCGATTTTTTCTGATCCACGATACATCGTCCCATCGAGGTCAATCAAATAACCTTTATACTTCCTCATTTTATCCCGCCGCTTTCTATATAAGTCTATGCTTTGAAGGCAGATACTGGTCCAAGTTCCTTCTCTAAATATGTCCGGACTTTATCTGGATATTGAGAAAAAGCAGTAAGATTCTCTTTAAAAGTAGTATAGACTTTCTTATGATCAATATTTGTATAATATTGAACAAGACTCTTTCGATATGGAATCACTTTCATAAAACTTTCTGCCATTTCTTCCGTAATTACCTTTTCATCCAATAAAATATCAATTATATCATCAAAACTACCCGGATCTCGCATAATAAACCCATCAATCATCATATTCCCTACATCCAACACAGAATCTAACATCATATGCGCAACACGTTCGAGGGTTGCTTTTTGGAAAGTATGATCTAAATCATTTAATTGCATAAAAATGTCAATATTCTTATCTAAAAAGACTAAAGTTTCCTCGATTTTTGCCCGATCAACAAAATACATGAAGTCTCTCTCCTCTCAATGCTGTTCGTGTGTTTTGTAATTCTTATTTAATCATACCATAATTTTAGTAGAGTAGCGCCTTTTTTGTAATCGCTTTATTACTAGTATGTTCCTTTCCATAAACGAAAAGGGTGAGTCTCTCCCACCCTACATATCCATTTCCAGTTACTTATTCACTTTTTTTAACACAAAATAGGAGCAACCAAAATTACAGTATTCGTATAAATATTCGGATAGTGTACTAATTTTCGTATCATATGTTGCCTTTTGATTTTGATCATCAAAAAATCCCTTTAATCTTAGTTGACCGTATCCCCAATCCCCAACGATATAGTCATAACGAGCCAATATATCCGTGAAACGCTCCCGAAAGGCTTGTTCGTTAAAGCCATTTTTATTTTCTTCGATTAATTCATAACAATTATTTTGAATACAAACCACTTGTATCACCTTTTCTTTTTTCCAACTCAATATAAAAACTATGGTTAATGAGATTATATCTTATTTTACACATTCAAGCATTAATATGTAAGTTTATCAACTAAAAGTTTTTTTCCAAAATATAATAATTATGTTTTTTACAATATATCACAGACTATAGATGACAGATTTGAAAACTTTACTTACATTCTTAATTTTAAATATAAGATTCTGCATTTTTTCATAATGTGCATTTGTTTTCTTTCTCTTAAAGGAGGTACAAAACCATTGCGACGATTGTTACATAGTGCATGTGTTTTATTTGTTTTCCTAATCCTTTTTCCTGCTCAATCAGCAGCTGAAATGGACCAAAAAGAAATATATCAAAAGCGGATGGAGCTTTACCAATTTATAGAAAAGGTAACGAATATTCCTTGGAATTATATTGCAGCAATCGATCAATACGAAAGAAATCTTCGCTATGTACGCAAAGATTTACCTGAACCAAACGGATTAACAGGTATTTATTTTCCACCAGAAAAATGGGACGTCCTTTTTTCATTTGCAAATTATTTATTAGATTATGGAACCGATCTTGATAGTATCAAAATCGGATTATGGGACTATTACAAAAAGGACAAGGCCGTCTTTCTGATCACCAATTACGCCAAAATTTACGGCCATTTTCAAACCGTTGACCTCGATGAACGTCATTTCCCTTTACCACTTCATGCAAATTACAGCTATCGAAATACTTGGGGAGATGCTAGAGGCTGGGGTGGTCGCAGAATTCATGAAGGAACAGATATCTTTGCTGGCTACGGTGTAAATGTATATTCTACTTGTTATGGTATTGTAGAAATGAAGGGATGGAATAAATACGGTGGATGGCGTATCGGTATACGAGATGTAAATAACACTTATCACTACTTCGCCCATTTAAATGGATTTGCAAAGGATTTATACCTCGGAAAAATTGTAAAACCAGGAGAGTTAATTGGTAGTGTGGGAGCCTCTGGCTATGGACCACCGGGAACTTCTGGTAAATTTCCACCTCATTTACATTACGGCATGTATAAATATAACGGAAGAACAGAATGGTCTTTTGACCCATTTCCACATCTAAAAAAATGGGAACGTGAAACTAGAAAGAAAAAATAAACAATTGATACCCTGTATTTATAAATTCTACAGTTTTTGACATAACTGTAGAATTTTTTGTTTTATTTTGTCAAAATATTTTATATATAAAAATATTTCTAATTTTTAAAAATATAAATATGGACGAAACAGTGTTTTTGTTTTAAAATATCTTTGAATTCTATTATTTTTATTTTTTATACCTTCTGAACATTTTATAATACTAAAATAAATTATCAGAAGGTTCAAACATTTTAAAAAGAAGGGGGATAAGTATGAGAAAGAAACTTTTACTACTCCTAATGTCTATTTTCCTAGTAGGAATGTTAGCAGCTTGTGGCGGAAGTACGACAGGAGGAGGAAATAGTTCATCTGGCTCAGACTCAGGATCAGATTCTGGTGACAGTGATACAATCAAAATCGGTTTGAATTTCGAATTGTCAGGTCCTGTTGCTTCTTATGGTTCGTCTGACGCTGAGGGTGCTGAGTTTGCAATTGAGGAAATCAACGCCAATGGTGGAATTTTAGGTAAAAAAATTGAAGTCATTAAACAAGATAATAAATCTGAAACGCAAGAAGCAGTAGCGATTGCAACACGTCTAACAAGTCAAGATAAAGTACTTGCCATTATTGGTTCTGCTACAAGTGGGAACACAATTGCCCAAGTCCAAATCGCCAATGATACAAAAACACTTCTACTTACACCGTCAGGTACAGCACCAAATGTGACAGAAAATGAAGATGGTTCAATCAATGAATATGTTTTCCGGACCTCATACATCGATCCATTTCAAGGTACTGTAGCTGCAAACTTTGCTTTAGATGAACTAGGAGTTAAAACCGCTGCAATTTATAATGATAATGCCAGTGACTATGCGAAAGGATTAGCAGATGCCTTTAGAGAAACTTTCGAAGCTGGTGGAGGTACAATTGTAGCTGAAGAATCTTATGTGGCTGGTGATACGGATTTCCGTTCAACATTAACCAATATTAAATCAGCCAATCCGGAATTTATATTTATACCTGGTTATTACGAAGAAGTTGGATTAATCGTTAAGCAAGCCCGGGAATTAGACATAACCGTACCACTAATGGGTGCTGACGGCTGGGATTCTCCAAAACTTGTTGAACTTGCAGGTGCAGAAAATTTAAATAACACTTTTATCACAAACCATTATTCCTCTCAAGACCCTGACTCGAAAATTCAAGACTTTGTTAAAAACTTTGAAGAAAAGTATGGCAAGTCTCCAGACTCTTTTAATGCTTTAGGATATGATACAGTTTATTTCTTAGCGGATGCGATTGAACGTGCAGGAAATACAGATCCTGAAGCCATAAAAAAAGCATTAGAAGAAACCGAAAACCTTGAACTCGTAACAGGTACGATTACAATAGATGAAAAACATAATCCGGTCAAGTCAGCCACAATATTAGAATATAAAGATGGAGAACAAACTTTCCGTACAAAAGTTGATCCATAAAAACATGGGAGGTGCTTTCCTCCCTTTTTCATCTCATAAGGAACATATAAAATTCACCAGAGAAAAGGAGTGAGAAACTTGGAATGGATACAGCAATTAGTAAATGGCATTTCTTTAGGAAGTATCTATGCACTCATTGCACTTGGTTACACAATGGTATACGGAATTATCAAACTACTTAATTTTGCTCATGGAGAAGTCTTTATGATCGGTGCATTTACCGGTTTTTATGCCATTACCATTTTAAATTTAAGCTTTATACCGGCACTAATTTTAGCCATGGTTGTTTGTTCGATTCTCGGTATGCTTATAGAACGCGTTGCATATCGACGTCTTCGTTCATCAACAAGGATTGCTGCTTTAATAACCGCTATCGGTGTTTCACTTTTTATTCAATATGTCATGATTTATTTTAGAGGAGCTACACCGGAAGCTTATCCAGAAGTTGTATCAAAACAAAAAATTGAAATTTTTGGGGTTACCTTCAGTTCACAAGCACTTTTTATATTACTCATAACCATTATATTAATGATATTTTTACAATTCATTGTTCACCGTACAAAAATTGGAAAAGCCATGCGTGCTGTTTCGTTAGATATGGATGCTGCTAGATTAATGGGAATAAATGTTGATAATACGATATCAGCCACATTTGCCATCGGATCGGCGTTAGCAGGTGCCGCAGGCGTAATATTTGGTATGTATTATACAAGTATTGACCCTCTTATGGGACTTTTGCCGGGAATTAAAGCTTTCGTTGCTGCTGTATTAGGTGGTATTGGAATTATTCCAGGAGCAATGATTGGAGGTTTTATTCTCGGAATCGTAGAAACGGCTGTAAGTGCGATTGGTTTTTCTAACTGGAGAGATGCTGCAGCTTTTATCATTCTTATCCTTATATTAATTTTTAAACCTTCCGGAATATTTGGCAAAAATACTCGGGAGAAAGTGTAGGTGATTAAGCATGAAAAGTCGTCACTTTTGGATTTTTTTCGTATCAGCACTCATCATATACGGAATCGGTGAATTTTTAATCGCAACCGGGAGAATTGATCCCTTTTATGAAAATTTACTAATCACCTTAGCGATAAATATTATTTTAGCCGTTAGTCTACACTTAATTATCGGTATTACTGGACAACTATCCATTGGTCATGCTGGTTTTTTAGCAATCGGAGCCTACTTTTCCGCTATTTTAACGATGAATTTCGCTGTTCCCTTTCCTGTAGCACTCATTTTAGGTGGTATCATTGCCGCAATCGCTGGTTTTGTCGTAGGTATGCCTTCATTAAGGTTACGAGGCGATTACTTAGCTATTGCTACTCTCGGATTTGCTGAAATCATAAGAATCATACTTTTAAACTGGGAGTATGTCGGTGGAGCTAGCGGCATGGTTGTTACCAAAATGACAACTTGGCAATATTCCTTCATTTTTTTAATGATCACCATTATCGTCATATCAAATTTTACAAATTCCAGACACGGCCGAGCTTGCATTGCTATTCGTGAAGATGAAATTGCAGCTGATGCCATGGGAATTAACACAACATATTATAAAGTACTTGCATTTATCATTGGCTCATTTTTTGCCGGTATAGCTGGTGGTTTATATTCCCATAACTTTTATTTTTTACAACCTGTTAATTTTGGTGTTTTAAAGTCCTTTGATATTTTAATTTATGTTGTATTAGGCGGTCTTGGAAGCATGTCTGGTGCCATCATTTCAGCCGCTTTATTGACACTTGTGTCTACTTATTTTCAAAACTTTCCAGAAATCCGCATGGTTTTATATAGTTTAGTTTTAATCATCATCATGCTTTATCGACCTAAAGGTTTAATGGGTTCAAAAGAAATTACCGACCTATTCTTGAAGAAAAAGCCTGGAAAAGGGGGGCAACAATTTGAAAACATTGGAAGTTAAACCGTTGCTAAAAGTCAATCATCTTGGCATTCAGTTTGGAGGGCTAAAGGCTGTATCAGAATTTAATCTTACTTTACATAAAGGAGAATTAGTCGGCCTCATTGGTCCAAACGGTGCGGGGAAAACAACTGTCTTTAACATGCTTACTGGTGTTTATGTACCGACAGAAGGAGAAATTATATTTGATGGTAAAAAACAAAACGGTTTACCCCCTTATAAAATAACGAGAAGAGGAATTAGTAGGACATTCCAAAATATCCGTTTATTTGCAGACCTTTCCGTATTAGATAACGTTCGTATTGGCTATCATACGCTAGCAAAAAATTCATTATTAAGTTCTATCTTACGATTACCTCCTCACTTTTCCAATGAAAAAGAGATGAAAGAAAAGTCAATTGAGTTTTTAAAAATTTTCCGTTTAGATCATTTAAAAGATGAAAAAGCTAAAAATTTACCTTATGGTATGCAAAGGAGATTAGAAATAGCCCGTGCGCTATCAACGGGACCAAAACTACTATTGTTAGATGAACCAGCAGCTGGAATGAACCCAAAAGAAACGACAGAGTTAATGGATTTAATGGCCTTTATCCGAGAACAATTTGATTTAACGATCCTTTTAATTGAACACGATATGAAACTTGTGATGGGCATTTGTGAACGTATATCTGTTTTGGATCACGGTTTACTGATAGCAGAGGGCTCCCCTGAAGAAGTTCGAAATCATCCGAAGGTGATTGAGGCTTATCTAGGGGAAGAAGTAGGTGAAGAACATGCTTAAAGTAGAAAATATTAATGTTTATTACGATGCTATTCATGCATTGAAAGACGTTTCATTAGAAGTAAAGGAAGGAGAAATTGTTACACTAATCGGTGCAAACGGTGCTGGAAAAAGTACACTATTAAAAACATTATCTGGTCTGATACGACCGAAAAATGGAACTATTGAATATGAAGGGAAATCGATCGTAAAAAGAAAAGTTCAAGCCATCGTCAAAGCTGGGATCTCCCATGTACCTGAAGGTCGTCGTGTGTTTCCAACTATGTCTGTGACAGAAAATTTAGAGCTCGGTGCCTTTTTACGTAGAGATAAAAAGGCCATTCAAAAAGATATAGAACATGTTTTTGAGTTATTTCCAAGGCTATATGAAAGAAGAAAGCAATCAGCTGGAACGTTGTCCGGTGGTGAGCAACAGATGCTTGCAATTGGACGTGGTCTTATGGCAAAACCAAAGTTATTGTTGCTTGACGAACCTTCCATGGGTCTTGCCCCCTTACTTGTAAAACAAATTTTTAATATCATTGAAATGATTAATAAAGAAGGAACTACGATCCTACTCGTTGAGCAAAATGCCAATATGGCTTTGTCTATCGCACACCGAGCCTATGTCATAGAAACAGGTAGTGTAGTGTTATCAGGAGATGCAAAGGAACTACAGACAAGTGCACTCGTGAAAGAGGCATATTTAGGTGGCGCGTAATTTAAAAAGACTATAGGGAGTCAATTTAGACTCCCTTTTTTGTTTACTATCATGCAAATCATTGGCGTCATATCCCCTTGATTTTATGTCTAACAGATGTTACAGTTCACCACCGCTTTTAAATATATGTACTTTTTCTGTTTTCATCCCTTCTATGAACACAGTT
>SMEZ01000036.1_pt1 | contig 30988 bp, 36 predicted proteins | sample 2456351 | NCBI WGS metagenome assembly SMEZ01 (sample SAMN10132605, study PRJNA489261) | soil metagenome | isolation source: day120 antibiotic-loamy sand soil ammended with composted manure from dairy... | place: USA | collected 2015-04-01 | reverse complement strand
TACAAAAATGTTTTGGAAGGAATAGTGAATCAAAAAAGAATTCTTCAAGTACCTTTACCATATATTTTCACTTATTTTTCCATTTTTCATATAGTCCATTAACAACTTCGACCACAGTTTATATCCGCGATCGTTTGGATGAATTTCATCAGCCAAATACTCTGTAAGACTTCCGTTTTCATTATCGATATATTCGTTCATCCCTTCGTAAATATTTAAATAATCATATCCTTTTTCACGAACATACTTTTCACTTTGTTCAAGATAATCTTGATAATAGAACCCAATTTTATTTTTTTTCATCGATAAAATAGGATTTGGCGATATAACGATCAATTTTGCATCCGGTAGTTCCTTTGTAATTTTATTTAGTAAAATGTCAATATATTTAATCGTATGTTCCATTGTAGTGGCTTGCCGATAATTATTGATGACAGATGTTTCAAATATAATAAGATCAGGCTGTTGTTTAGATAGTTCAGTGATGACTCCCTTAGCTAATAAGTCTTGGGCTTTAAATCTGGAAAAACCTAAATTAATTAATTTTATATTTCGAATTCCTTCTCTGTGAAGGGCATATAACAATTGTGTCGGCCAGTTATTTTCAAGAATGGATGCACCGCTTCCTTTTGTAACACTACTACCGATAACTGCAATCACTACTTTATCTTTCCTTTGCGATAAATCGAATAAATACTCTAAATAATAATTAGAATGATGACGCTTTTTTTCCACTTGATTTGCCATTGCATACTCATGATTGAAAAAATCCTTCATTTGCAAACCTACGAAAATGAAAAAAACAAATACAAATAAAACAATGAAATGGTTACAAATTCTTGTCATAGCCATCCTCTTCATTTTAATAATATATGGAAAAATTTACAGATTGTTGATGTTTTAAGAACTCGATCATTTAAAGAATCGTATTCTACACATCAATTAACATTAGTCATTATATTTCATGAAACCAACTCATGTTACAGGAAAAACACCTTGTAAACGCAATCATATTTCTTTACATTAAATATTATTTTTAGATAAAATATGATTGGGTTTTCTTTAATAAAACATTATCCTTCTATATCTTTCGTTGTTATTTTCTTAAATACAATATAACGTTGACAAAAATAATTTAATATCGAATAAAGTACACTTCCAACCATAATAGCAATTTCACTTTTATATTCTTTAACTACGTTCATATCATTCAAACAATAATAATACAATAACAAATCGCAGAAATCCGCGAACGACAGGTACATTACTTTGAAAAGTAAAATTTTTGTTTAAGATAAAGCTTATTACAGCTCCAACCCCATTACCGCTTAGGGTAGACATCCAATAGTTCCAAGCAAAAAGATCAAAACAAATAAACATAATGGAAAGACCAATACATGTATTTATAACACCAACAAATATAAATTTAACAAACGTAAAATGCATCATCTTTTTTCACCTGTCTATCACTTGCTGATTTTTCCTTCATTTTTGCCGTAAGACGATGACATTAAACGTAATTTGATAAAAAAAAATTCCTCCAAACATATGGAGGAAAAAGGATACCGATGATTATTTATTCACGATTTCATTGGTCATCGAACTTTTTTCAGAAACAAACGTTTTGCTAATAATCCAAAATATAGCAATCGCAACTAACGCAGGTATGAACCATCCTAACCCGTCACTATACAGTGGAAGAACATCTGTTAAAAAATTTATTGTGGATTGTAACCATACAGGGTTATCCACTCCGATGGAAGAAAATAGTGTCGTTAATCCATCGATAATAGCGAAAAAGAAAGTTACAGCAATCGTACCTGCATACACAATTCTAGAATGTTGAAAAAGGGGAGAAATAAACGTTAGTAACATTAATACAATAGTTAATGGATATAAAAACATGAGCACTGGTATAGAAAATGTAATAATGTTTGTTAAACCAAAGTTCGCGATAATAAATGAAATTAAGGTAAAAAATACAACTAACGTTTTATAGCTGAATTTAGGTAATAATTTATTGAAATACTCAGCACAAGAAGCAATTAGTCCAGTACTGGTTGTTAAACAAGCTAAGAACATAATGATTGCTAAAAAGGCATTTCCAATTGCTCCTAAATAATAGCCTGTTACACTACTTAAGACGGGCCCACCATTTTCAAAATAACCAAATTCGTTTACACTGATTCCCCCCATAAAGGCAATTCCAACATATACAACCCCTAAAAGAATGGCAGCAACTATTCCTGATTTTGATGTGGCAACAAGAATCCCCTTTTCACTTTTTATTCCTAATGACTTAACCGCTTGAATCACGATAATCGCAAACACTAATGATGCTAAAGCATCCATTGTATTGTAACCTTCTAGAAAACCAGTTGTAAATGCTCCTGTTGCATAACTGCCTTGAGGTGCACTAAATGAACTAATCGGATTAATTAATGCTAACACGATAAGAACAAGTAATAAAAAAACAAGTGCTGGTGATAAAACTTTTCCAATCCGATCAACAATCTTATTTGGATTCAATGCTAACCATAAAGTTAAAACAAAGAATACAAGTGAAAATAAAAATAAGCCAAATTGTGGATTCATTCCACCTAATAATGGTGCGATACTTGTTTCATATGGTACAGTAGCCGTCCTTGGAATCGCGAAAAATGGTCCAATCGTTAAATATAGTAAACTAGTAAAAAATATACCATAGACTGGATGCACGCGGCTTGACAATTCCTGTAAATTATTAGAACCGGAATAACCGATGGCAATTACCCCAAGTAAAGGTAGTCCAACGCCTGTTACTAAAAATCCGATTATTGCTGGCCAAAATTCAGCCCCTGCTTGTTGACCTAATTGAGCCGGGAAGATTAAGTTTCCAGCCCCAAAAAATAGAGCAAACAACATAAACCCAATGGCAATATACTGTGAAACTGAAGCTTTTTGGTTTGCCATAAAGAATACCTCCTGGAATTGTTTAAATGTTCCAAAAAATTATTATAGAAAAATTATTAAATTATTTATATCACAGTAAAGCAAAAAAGTCTACCGCTTTTTGAAGGAAATTGTAATTTTTTGTCGATTTAGATTTGTTTTTATTTTATTGGAATGAATTTAATTTATTGAAAATTAATTATATTTACAAAAAACATTATATATAATAAGTAAAAAAAATCAACTATTTTTTCTCACTTCTTTTACTTTTTTGCATTTTTTTGTAAAATATTGTTAAAATCGGTTGTTTAGAGTACCATAATATAGGTACTATTTTAGAAAATATTCGAAGTGGAGTTGAAGTCATAATGGATAAAGTACTTGTCTTTGGGCATAAAAATCCAGATACCGATACAATTTGTTCGGCAATTGCTTATGCTGAATTAAAAAGAGAATTAGGCTTGAACGCCGAAGCTGTCAGACTTGGCGAAGTAAACAGTGAAACCCAATATGCATTAGATTATTTTAACGTTGATGCACCACGTCTCGTACAAAAAGTAACCGAAGAAACGAACACCGTCATCCTTGTAGATCATAACGAACGCGGACAAAGTGCCGATGATATCGAAAAAGCAAAAGTAATTGAAGTGATCGATCATCACCGTATTGCCAATTTCGAAACAGCAGATCCTCTATATTACCGTGCAGAACCAGTTGGGTGCACCGCAACCATTTTAAACAAATTGTACAAAGAAAACAATGTTGAAATAAAAAAAGAAATAGCTGGTCTAATGTTGTCAGCAATCATATCAGATTCTCTATTATTCAAATCGCCTACTTGTACGGAAGAAGATGTACAAGCTGCAAAAGAATTGGCAGAAATTGCAAATGTTGATATTGAAACATATGGTATGGCCATGTTAAAAGCCGGTGCTGACATTTCCTCTAAAACAGCAGAAGAATTAATTACAATGGATGCAAAGCCGTATGATATTGCTGGACATAAAGTCATGATTGCCCAAGTGAATACAGTAGATCCGCAAGATGTGCTGGCTCGACAACCGGAAATTGAAGCGGCAATTCAGAGTTCCATTGATGAAAAAGGCTTAGACTTATTCTTGTTTGTTATTACAGATATATTAAATAGTCATTCAGTTGGACTTGCTCTAGGAAGTCAAGCTGCAATTGTTGAGAAAGCTTATGATGTAAAATTAGAGAACAATACTGCACTACTTGAAGGTGTTGTTTCTCGTAAAAAACAAGTCGTACCAATTTTAACAGAAGCATTTGAAAAATAAAATGGCAATAATAAATGGGCTGCCTTTCAAAGCAGCCCATAAAATATGTAAAGAGCAAATAAGACGTTTAGCCAGTTAAAAGCATAGTTCTGAATTTGGTTTAAACACTTGTGCACGCATTTGATATTTCAAATCTTTTTCACGATTGTTTTTTAATATGCGTCCAACCGTCTTCTTGATCAATTTTCCCTTCTTTCATAAGTCTACCTAATGCTCTTTTAAACGCCCCCTTACTCATTGCAAATCTTTTTTCAATATCTTCTGGTTGACTTTTATCTGTATATGGCATGCGGCCACCCCGTTCTTGTAAATACGTAAAGATCTTTTCTGCATCTTCAGCGATCGATTCATACCCTCTCTTTAATAAAGAGACGTTAATTGTACCATCCTCTTTAACATCAATTACTCTTCCTGAAACTTCATCACCTAAATGTGGTTCTGTTTTCCGTTGACTATGATGTATAAACCCTCGATAACCTTCTTCTGTTATAATAAATGATCCTGAGTACAACGTCCGATACACATACCCTCGCACATTTTGATTAAAAACACTTCGGTCTGCTTTTTTAAATTGTTTTTCCATAACCGTTTCTGTTGCTAATTTACCGAGGAGACGGCCATTTTTATCTGTTTTTAATGTAATATAAAGACGACCACCAACAACTGGCCAAACTTCCCTTAATTTTGGTAAGTCATCTTTATAGATTAAAATATCTTTACTAATGCCAATGTTTACAAAAACACCTAAACTTTCCTTAACTTCTACTACTTTACACCAACCATATGTCCCTATTTGCACAACAGGTATTGCCATTGTTGCAGCTAACCGCCCTAACTTTTCCAGATACAAGAACACACGTACATCTTCTTCTAGTTGCAATTTACCCTTTTGTTCACTTTTATGTAATAAAACTTCCTCTGTTCCATTCGTTAAAAAATATCCAAAATCGACTTCCCGTGCTACCTTAAGGTTAGCAACTGTACCCGGTTTTAACTGACTCATTTAAGTTCCCTCTTTCCTCTTCCATTTCAATTACATATTGTGTTTTATTTCACTAGATTATTCGATTTTAACAATGTTTGGTAAAAAATAACAGTAATATTCATTTGAATGACTAATATATTTATTATTTAAATCGTATTCCATACGATTGATTATAGAATATATGTTCGTGTATAATGTAAATAGGAATATACGTTCGATTTTAGGAGGTTTTTTTATGAGGTCATTATTGGTAAAGAGCGCCGTCGAGCAAAAACCGATTGAAATTATCTATGAATCAAAAACAGGAACGATCACTCAACGTTGTATTACAATAAAAAAATTAAATCAGAAAAAGTTACTCGCCTACTGTCATACAAAAAAACAATATCGATCGTTTAATATTGAACAAATATTAGCTGCACAACCAATAAAGAAAATCTATACGACATCAGCTTAATAAATCCTTTTTATTATATGTTATGTGAAAATATTTCGAATTTTTTCCAAAACCAAGCTTTCTGCTCCCTATTTTTTTATTCAATATGTTAAGATAAATATTGTATATGTTTACAAAATGCGGGGGGCCATCGAATGAACAAAGGAAAAGTTGATGAATTCAAGTTATATAGTCAACAGCTTCAAGAAGAGCTAAATATACTTGTCTATTTTTCTCCCGAGTATACACCATTTCATGAATACCCAATCTGCATTGCACAAGATGGTAAAGATTATTTCCAGTTAGGAAGAATTGCCAGAACATTAGATGAATTGAATTACAACTTAGAAATTGAGCCATTCCTATTTTTCGGCATTCCTTATCAATCCGTAACAGACAGAAGAAAGAAATATCATCCTGATGGATCTAAACATAAGCAATATCTTCTATTTCTAACAAACGAATTTCTACCATTTGTCGAGAAAACTTTTCCAGTACAAAAAAATGCATTTTCTCGAGCGCTAGCAGGAGATTCTCTTGCAGGTACTGCTTCATTAATGGGTGCACTTTATAGCCCAAAAATATTTGGTAAAGCGATTTTGCATTCCCCACTTGTAGATGATATAGTTTTGCAAAACGTTCAACAATTTTCCGAATGGGAATTACTCAATATTTACCATGTGATTGGGAAACAAGAAACAGAAGTCAAAATGACCGATGGAAAAATTGCTGATTTTTTAACTTCGAATAGAAAATTACATGAACAATTAAAAGGAACAATGGCCACATATTTTTATGATGAGATTGAAGGAAATCATACATGGAAGTATTGGCAAAAAGACCTAAAAAGGGCTTTCAAAAAGTTGTTCCCGCTATAAGTCACAGTTTTTCAGTCAAAATTCATAAAGGAGGTTTTTTCATGAAAGTTGGCGTTGTGATCTATCCATCAAAAAAATTACAAGACTTTGCTAATTCCTATCGAAAAAGATATGATCCTTATTATGCTTTAATCCCACCACATATCACATTAAAAGCAAAATTTGAATCATCTGATAACGAAATTGCCGAAATCTCGAACCATTTAGAAGAAATTGCTCGTAATCATCAACCATTTTCAATTACAACGAAAAAGATCAGTACATTTCATCCTGTAAATAATGTTGTATATTTAAAAATAGAACCATCTTCAGAACTAGAAAAATTATATGGCGATATTAATTCACTTGCCTACGGAAATCCACCGGAATATGCTTTTGTACCCCACATTACTTTAGGACAAGAGCTTTCAGATGGAGAACACACCGATGTCTATAGTCAACTTCGACTTTTAAAATTAGATTTCACAGAAGAAATTGATCGTTTTCATCTGGTTTATCAATTAGATAATGGTGTTTGGAACGTTTACGAAACATTCTTACTCGGGGAAAAATAACTTTAAGTATTAAACTCGCAATCGGTAATAACCGGTTGCTTTTACTTTTTCAAACAACACCTTCAAACTCTAATATCAACTTTTCTCCCCTTTAATTGACTCTTTTTTAGATAATGCTCATATTGAACTAGATGGTTTAGTTTCATTATTTTATGTATCTTCGTAACCCTTTTATTTTTATTTTGAATAACTTTATCTATTTGTTTTTGGTATACGGAATGATCAATAGGAAAAATTGAAAACATTAATCCCCCTCCCTGTTCATATTATCAAAAAAATCAGAATAGTTACAAACGTTTTTACAAAAAGGGCAAGCCAATAAGTCATTTGAGGGAAGTTGGCGTGGCATGGGAACAGCAAAAGCTTTTGTGCCAAAAGTAGTAAGCACCATCCACACAAAGTCGAAGACCCCGAAACGGTTACGGCTTTGTCACTGGATGTACGTACGCCAACGTCCCTTTCATGTTCCACAATATCAGATTTTCTGAAGAACCTGTTCTTACCCTCCAGTTTAATGTGTTCGTTCGTTATTTTTTCTTATTCATCATGTTGGCAATTGTATTAAAATCTAATTTTTTACCATCATGAATAATGGTATCTACAATTTTGTCTTCTAATTCTTTAGGCACATTTCTTCCAGCAATACGCGCCACTTGTTGGACAACCTCACGTACTGTTTTTTCATCCTGTAAATTTGCATACTGTAAAGAATTGGCTAACTGAAAAATGTCATTCATGTTAACGCCCGTTTTTTTTTCTAATCCTTTAAAGAAATTTGGATCCATTCGATCTATTACGCCTCCTTTTTGAAACTACTTTATACTATGCAGAAATTGCTTTAGGGTTCATAAGTTTATATGTATATAAAGGAAAAGGACAGGTTTATACCTGCCCTCCTCATGATTTTAATTATAGAAACTTGCACCGACAATGATTAACAGAATAAATAATACGACGATTAACACGAATGTACTACCGCCGCCATAGCCATAGCCACCGTAGCCATAGCCACCATAGCCACTATAGCCACCATAGCTACAACCGCAGCTTCCAAAGCCCCAGCCCATATTTTTCACCTCACTTATTGTTCTTACAATCCTAGAATATGTAAATAGACGATAAAATGTATAGGCGCATTTAAAATAATTAATCTTTTTAACTAAAAAGGACTTGCTTAACGCAAGTCCTTTCATTTATTCTTTCCTAACGATTGCTCCCTTTTATCCTTTTGCCTTAAAGATTAATGCGCCTATAAATGCAAAAATAATGGCGGCCGAAATACCGGCACTGGTAACTTCAAACATCCCAGTAATAACGCCTATAAGTCCATGCTTTTCAGCTTCTTGCATGGCGCCATGAACGAGAGCATTACCAAAACTTGTAATCGGTACCGATGCTCCTGCCCCTGCAAAATCTAATAACGGTTCATACAATCCTATACCATCTAATATTGCTCCACATACGACCAAAATGCTTAATGCCTGCCCAGGGTTCATTTTGAACACATCAAATAATAACTGACCGATCACACAGATAAGTCCACCTATGACAAATGCCCAAAAAAACATCGCTAACATCTGTATTCCTCCCTTAATATGTACGATTTGTTAATCCATTTCAATCGCAACTGCATGGGCAATACACGGAATCGTTTCACCTTGTTGAATAGATAATGGGGAGTGTAATGATCCTGTCGCCACACACAAAATTCGTTTATAAGTTCCATATTTCATCTGTTTCAGCAAGTGCCCATATAAAACAGCGGCAGACAAACCTGATCCACTACCTCCTGCTAAGACAGGTTGATCTTCTTTATAGACCATCAAACCGCAATCTTGAAATTTCTCCGTCGGTAAATCGATCCCTTTTGAATGAATCAAATCAAGAGCCGTTGCTCTTCCAACTTTTGCCAAATCACCTGTGACAATCAAATCATAATCTTCATGTGTCCGTCCCGTATCTTTAAAATGCGCTAAAATCGTATCAACAGCAGCTGGTGCCATAGCACCTCCCATATTGAACGGATCTGTCATTCCCATATCCACTACTTTCCCAATCGTAGCCATTGTCACTTTCGGTTCATTTTGGTTTTGCTCATTTTGTTCAGCAACAATGGCGTAACCAGCGGCAGTTGCCGTCCATTGAGCAGTTGGTGGTTTTTGTCCTCCATATTCAGTCGGATAACGAAATTGTCTTTCAGCCGCCGCATTATGACTGGCTGAACCGGTCAGGACATGTTTTGCCCCTTGATGATTAATTATAAATGAAGCTAGCGCAAGCCCTTCCATTGAGGTTGAACAAGCACCACTTATACCAAAATACGGTATACTAAGTGACCGTGCAGCAAATGTCGTTGGTGTAATTTGGTTTATTAAATCCCCAGCAATGATGAAATCAATATTTTCCTTTGTAAGCTGTGACTTATTTAATGCAATTTCAATGGCCTCATCAATAAGTAAACGGTGGGCCTTTTCATAAGATTCTTCTCCCATCCATAAGTCTTCATGTAATAAATCAAAGTCTTCGGCTAGTTTACCATTTCCTTCAAACGGCCCCCCTGTAACACCGGTTGCCAAGATAACAGGTCTTCGATTAAATATCCAACTTTGTTCCCCTTTTAACATGTCAAAATCCTCCTAAAAACCATTGAATAATGATGGTTTTAATAATCGCAACGACAAAAGCTGAAAATACTCCAAACAAAATAACAGAACCGGCAAGTTTAAACATATTTCCCCCTACACCTAATACAAATCCTTCTGTCCGATGTTCAATCGCTGATGAAATAACAGCATTACCAAAACCTGTAATTGGTACAGCACTGCCCGCTCCCGCAAATTGACCTATACGGTCGTACACGCCAAACCCGGTTAATAACATCGCAATAAAAATCATCGTCGCAACTGTTGGGTTACCAGCCGTTTGTTCAGTAAAATTAAAAAAATAGATGTAAAAAAAGGAAATTGCCTGTCCAATTAAACAAATGGTTCCACCCACAAAGAATGCAACAATACAATTGCGTAAAATTGGTCGTTTCTTTTCATGCTTCTTTTGTAATTGGTCATATTCCTTTTGTTCAGGTGATTTTGGTTCTTTGCCCATTTATTACCCTCCTTTTATGTCTGTTCTTGACTTAATTTTATGATTTCTTGTAATCTTTTTTCTTTTTGCTCTTCAGACCAATTTTCCTGTTCTACTCTATTTTTTAGGCGAACAGATTCCAAAAATATCTTATAATCACTAGAAACAGTAAATTTATCCTTCGGGAATTGCTCCTTTAATTTTTTCTTTAATTTTTTCTCTATCGCTTTCATGCGAAATCGTTTAAGATGATGGACTTTTATTGCAACTAAGCAGTCTTCTTTCCCTAGGACAACCGCTGTTTCATAAATTTCATCAAAAGATAAAACGGTGTCTTTTATTTTTTTTACTTTCTCGATATCCTCATCCTTAACCGCAATTGGCTCAGGGTCTGTCTGTGACAACAAGGAATTTTCATTACGATTTACCGTACTACATCCAGATAATTGAATAATGATAAAGCAAACACCTATTATGTATATCCAATACTTTTTCATTTTGTTCCCTCTCTACGTTTAGATTTAACAATATTTGTTGATATTAGTTTTTTCTATAGAATGGCTTTTATGTTTGTAATATTTGTTCGCTTATCCAATGTTTACCAACATAAAAAAACATCAATATTTTTATTCTTAAGCTACTTATTTACTAATTGGATTTTGGTTGGAATAAAAAAAGGAGAGTCATGTTCCTCTCCTTTGCTCAATTACTTTTAAAAGTAATGGTTTATATTTTTTTTGTACATTAAGATACTCTTCTTGAACAATATCTTTATGTTTTAGTGTTCCCATATTTTCGTGTATTCGATAACTTGTCAAAGTCATTGGTAAATACTTTATTGGCTCTTTTAATGCTACTCTAAGCCAATATTCATAATCTTGAACATATCGTAATTCTTCATTAAAATATCCCACTGAATCAATTAGTTTTTTCGACATCATCACGGTACAGCCATTGATTGGATTACCGTAAGTAAGAATTTTTAAAATTTCTAGTTCATTTTTAAATTGCATACCTGCATTATACTTAATTACTTTATTATTATGATCAACAGTATTAAAATTTGTGAAACTAAAAAGGACATTATTTTCCTGCATAAATTCAACTTGAATTTTTACTTTATCCTGATGAATGAAATCATCAGAACTGAGCCAAACTAAATAGTCACCTTTCGCATGTTTAATTCCCAAATTTATTGCAGCACCTACACCTTTATTTTCCTGTTTTAAATATATAATTTTTGACAAATAAGGTGTAATCAATTCTTGGTATTTAGTTGAACCATCATTTATGACAATGACTTCAATGTTGGAATATGTTTGGCTTAATGCACTTTCGATTGCCTTTTGAATATAAGCGCAATTATAAAAAGGAATCAAAATACTAACTAACGGAGGAGTTTCTTGCTGCAAAACATCACTTCCTTTCAAAACAATCTCAGCCTTCTTGATTTAGACATTTTTAACTCATTAAAATAAACATTTCCAGCCCATTCGCATATCGTATTTATAGATTCCAGCTTTACTTATATGTCCACTATAACTTGAGGAGGCAATCATGAATATTCTTTTTGTATATTACATCCCTAGCGGAGGAGTAGAAACCTTAAATCGTCAACGTAGTACCGCATTAAAAGCCATAAACATTCATTCCCATTTCCTTTATTATGAAAAAAGAAGAGATCTGATCAATAAACATGATGGGCCGATATTTATTACGAATAAAGATGATGAGATTAAAAAAATACTGGATGCAGGTAATTACGAGGTAATTATTGTTATATCAGATTTTCAAGCTCTTCCTAGGCTGAGAAAACTTGGATATAAAGGAAAAATTATTATGGAAATCCAAGGATATGGACCGAAGGAAGTAGCACGTCGAACACTTAAAAATGTCCGTCCCCTTGTCAAACAATACGCAAATGGGTTTCTTAATCCGAAAACACCCCACATCGATCAATTACTAGAGGAATTTTATCCAGATATACCAAAATTTCGTTTTAACAATTGCTTTGACACAAGTAAATTTTCTTATATTCAAACAAATATCCATCCAAATCCAATTATAGCTTGGATAGGTAGAATTGAAGAGAATAAAAACTGGAGTGAATTTCTTCATATTGGTGCTCGTTTAATTCATGAATATAATCCAAATTTGGAACTATATATATTTGAAGACCCTACGATAGGAGATCCAAATGATCGAAAACGATTTGAATCATTAATCGATCAACTAAATATTCGTAAAAATTTAACTCGACACGAAAATATTCCAAATTCACAAATGGCTGAGTTTTTCTCAAAAATAGGTGATTCGGGTGGCTTTCTTTGCTCAACATCAAAGGTTGAAGGTGCTCCCTATTCTTTACTTGAAGCATTAAGCTGCAAATGCCCCGTATTGACAACAGACTCTGATGGTGTTCGAAGCTCGATTATTCACAATCAAACTGGAAAATATTATCAATTAGGCAATATCAATCATGCCGTTCAACAAGCATTAGAATTACTGACAAATCACACCTTACGAGAACATATTCGAAGTAAAGGACAATTATATGTTCAAAAGCATTTTAATCCAAAGCTTTATAGTCAAAATTTTAAAAATATGCTTTTACAATTAGGCATAAAAGTTTAGAAAAGCTGAGGTGTTAAATTAAACGAACATAAATTAGTAAGTTGCGGAACCATTTCACATAAAAGGTTTGTTCAATTTTCGGTAACCATAGATTTCAAAATCTTTCGCAAAAACAGTATTCACTAGTTGAATTGCTTCTTCATCATAGAAACTCGTATATTTTGGAAACTTACGTTCATTACTAAATGTATATTCGGAAATTTCTATATTCGCAAAATCCCCTTCCAGTACCATATTCGAAGAAAAATGATGGGAAGATGTTGTTAATTCTAATAGATTCGATTTTTTAAGATGATACTTTTTTTCAATCTTTTTCATTTGTTTATTGAAATTCTCTAAATAAATATAATTACGTACAAATTCCTCTTCTCCTGGAACATATTGGGGTGCAAAATGATTATCATAGTCTTTTGCATCCCTAATATATTGTAAGAACTGTTTAAAAGTGATTCCGCGCTCGGACATCGAATTATTATAAAAAAATTTCCTAACCTTCTTCCACTCATTTTCCCAATGAGAGGAACCTTTTGCAGTAGCTAATATTAAAAATTGGCTAACAGCTCTTCTATACGGATCTCGGACAAGTTTATATATGTCCTTTTTGGCTAAAAGTATGTTGTTAATAATATCATCTTTATACCCCGGTCTTCTTTTAAAGACTTGACTATCATAATAATGAACCCAAGGGTTATATTGAAGTACTTCTTCTAAAATACCAATCTGATCATAGAACCATTTTAATAGCGATGTACAACCACTTTTTTGACTCCAGAACAGGATGATTGGAAAGTCCTCATGGTAATGTGGCAACCGTATTCTAATGACTTCTTCTAATCTTTGTAATTTACTCATTACATATCCACTTCCTTATGAGTGAACTCTTTTATATATTCCTTAACACAATATGCATTTATTCAATATTCATTGCGGGCTATTATGCTAGAAAATTTAAAATTAGGACACAATAAATCTGTTCATTGTTTAACAATAGAGGTTACAATGAGTCATTTCATTATAGAGAGCCAAACCTTGTTATTTCTAAAAAATAAGATCACCTTGGCTTTAATTTGAATATGAATATAAAAGAGACAATTAATGAGTTATAAGGAGTCGTTTATAATGAATATTTTAATCGCTACATTTTGGGTATCCCCACATGTTGGTGGTGTTTGGAATTATATGAAACAATTAAAAGAAAACTTGGAATTACTCGGACATAATGTAGATCTATTCGCATACGGAAAAGATCATGAATTTGTTCACTTAATAAATAAGAATAAAAGAATAGATAAGAAACAATTTTCTAATGTCATAGAACAAAATTTCCCAACGACTGTTGTTGACTGGGTTGTCCACTATTACCAAAAACTTCAATTTTTTTATGAACTTGGAGCAAGATCTTTAATTGATTTCAAAGATTATGATTTAATTCACACACAAGATGTTTTTTCTACTATTGCTTTTAACCGAATTCGTTCTAATGATACAGCATTAGTTGCAACCCTTCACGGGAGTGTTGCCGAGGAAATTAAAGAGGCGCACTATAATGTGAAAGAGCCAGATAAGTTTGTTTCATGGGATGGAAAAACTTATTTTGAGCAATTGGAAACTACGGCAGCAACTGCACCAGAATTGACAATTGTAGCAAACAAATGGTTGAAAAATCTATTAATAAATGCTTATCATGTTCCTCCTCATCAGTTACAAGTTTTGCATTATGGTTATGACATTGAGAGTTTCCTACAAAAAATGTTAGACCAGTCGAATATCATCCCTCCTGCCAATAAAAAAATTATCATTTATACTGGTAGATTGGTTGAATCTAAAGGAGTACATCATCTGATCAATGCTTTGCACCAATTAAAAAAAATAAGAAGGGACTGGGTTTGTTGGATTGTTGGAGATGGACCAAAACGCAATGAATTTCAAAACCTAGTCGAAAAGCTTGGTTTACAGAATCATTTGATATTTTTGGGTAAAAGAGATGATATACCTTATTTATTATCCATATCTGATTTATTTATCCTACCAACGCTTATGGACAATCAACCATTATCAATTATTGAAGCACAAATTGCAGGTAAAGCGATTATTGCTAGTAATGTTGGGGGAATACCTGAAATGATTCAGGATCGCTTAACCGGCTTACTATTTCCACCAGGTGATGTGGAATCATTAGTAAACCATATAAATTATTTATTCAACCATGAAAATGTTCGACTTAATCTCGGTCAACGTGCTCAAAAATGGGCTTTAAAACATTGGTCAATCCAAAGAGCTACACAAAAGGTTTTAAATGTTTATCAAACTGCAATAAAAAAAAGAAACAAGAGTTAAGATCATTTAGTTAAGATCATTTAATAGTAAATTGAATTAATATCTATTTTTTTATTTTACTTATGTTCGCTTATACACAAATAAATTATTTTCATATATTAAATAATAATAGAATTTAATTAAGGAGGGATATGTTACTTGGCAAATTTGAATAAAATAAAAGGGGAATATGATGCTACCTTTAGCCTAGGGCATCTCTGTTTAGCGGCGATGAAATTAAGAGAACATAATTTACGACCATTTTCAGGCGTACTAGATTGGGTCGGATCCCCAACTTTATCAAAAGTTAATTTACTACTCAAAAACAGATTTTCGGGATTTATGGATATTAAAAATCTGAAACCAATTAAATATCTGTCTGAAAATGATTTATATGTATATAATCCTGTATATGATATTGGTATAAATCATGATTTTAAAGCACATAATAATACACTAACCCATTTAGGCGGTTACCCTGAAGTTCGAGAAAAATATGATCGTAGAATTAAACGCTTCTTAGATAAAGTAAAAAAGAGCAAACGAATTTTATTTATTCGTACAGAGCAGTCTGAAGCTTCTTTAGATGAAATAAAAGAACTAGAATCCATTCTTTCTGAAATGGTCGTGAATGATTTTGAACTATTAATGGTACATCACAAAAATGTTAATACAATGATCGTTAAAGAATCCCCACTTGAAAAAGTAACGATTGTCGAATTGCCTAATAAAGAAATATGGAAAGGTAATGATATTCATTGGTCCCATATATTTGATGGAATAAAATTAGTCTAAAATAAAAAAAATGTTACGAATTTGCATTCGTAACATTTTTTATTTCATCATTTAATAGATATAGTTTTGTTTCATAACATTCAGTTCTTCTTGAACCTCTGCAGCATACTTTTTTGACCCCATTTCCTCATGCATCCGATATAAAATTGTCGGTCTCTCTATTATACCTATTGAAAAATATTTTGAAGCTCTTAACCAAAATTCGTAGTCTTGTGTATATAGGAGGTTCTCATTAAATAGGCCAACCTTAGAAAATACATCTTGATGAATAATCGCTGTAGATCCATTAAACAGATTTTTCTTTCTTAAAATTTTTTTCAATTGTGTTTGTGAATGAAATTTTATTTTGATTGGTTCATATAAAATATTTTTATTTTCATCAACAATATAAAAAGGAGTAAAACTAATTTTATATCCGTGTTTCTCCATCCAATCAATCTGTATATTTATTTTTTCTGGCAAATATATGTCGTCTGAACTCAACCATGCTATATATTCACCTTTTGCTTGTTTTATGCCCGTATTTAACGCACTAGCGGTGCCCCCATTATCCTTTTCAATAAGTTGGATTTTATCCAAATAAGGATGTAGTTTATCTAGATAACGTGTTGATCCGTCATTAACTACAATTACTTCTTTGTTTGGATAGGATTGCTTTAGGGCACTGTCAATCGCCTCCGCCACAAACGAACAATTATAAAATGGGATAATAATTGATACTTTCGGTTTCATGAGTCCCTCCTATAACTTTTGACGATAATAGGATAAAATTGAATTTAAAGAAGATGAAAACGGGATTGATGGGTTCCAATTTAACTTTCTTATCTTTGAAAGATCTAAACCGTGTTCATATACTGAATGACCATTTTTATTGGCGAGTTTATGATTTTGATCCATTATTTCCACCGGTACGGGTACATTCGTTAATAATTGATATTGATTAATGACCTCTTTTAAACTATGGAAATTCCCTGTTCCAATCGGATAAACTTCTCCAATGTCACCTTTTTTTAATAAAATCTCGTATGCTTTTAAACAATCACGTATATCGAGAAAATCGCGTACTTGATTCGGATGATAAACTTGAAGTGGTTCGTATATATTATATTTTTCAAGTTTCACGATTCTTTCTGCTAATAAAGAACAGAAACCGCGGGACGGTCCAGCACCTATTAAATTTGTCGGTTTTGCTATTATGATGGATAGATTAAATAATGTTTGCCAAGATTTTGAAATTAAACTTTGAAATGTTTTCGTTAAGCCGTATGGATGATTGGGACGTTGGGTTGGATTATATTCAAGGGCCGAACCGACCACTAGCACTCTAGTATCAGATTTATACTTTCTTACACCTTCCAATAAGTGTATTGTTGCCATGACATTCGCTTTTAAATACATGGAAGGATTTTGCCACGATTCCATCACATCGTTTTTACCAGCAGCATGAAGGATATAATCTGGTTTCGTCTCTTTAATGACATTGGCAATCGCTTCCTCGTCTGTTAAATCACATAAGATTGATTGTACTTGATCTTGACTTAATTGATCTGTATGTTGTTGATTTCTTTTTAATGCTATCACTTCATAACCATTATTTAAAAAATGGCTACATGCATGTTGTCCGGTAAAACCGTTTGCTCCTGTAATTAAGATCCTTTCTTTACTCATGATGTTTCATCCACTCATACAATTCTTGAATCATCTGATCATATGGTGGTACAAAAATTTTTTCATCTCTGGTATTTCTTAAAGTTCGGTCTAATTTTATGTCTTCGAATGGATGAATAACGACATCTTGTTTTTGAAAAACATGTTGAATGAGCTTTAATAAATGATATTTCGATATAACTTCTGGAGCAGTTAAATGGTATAGACCAGTAATTCCTTCTTCAATCACGTTATGAATGGCTTTTGCTAATTGTAAACTGGTCACACCGTTCCAATATACGTTTGTATACCCGTTTATGTCTCCTTTTTGTTTCATAAACCAATGGAATAAACCGATACCGTCCTTTAACTCTGGGCCTATGATGGATGTTCGAATTGTGATGTGTGGTGGTGTATGAACTTCTCCTAAAAATTTCGTCCGAGCATAAATCGTTTGACCGTCTGGCGTGTCTTTTTCCGTATAGCGACCTTCTCGATTCAAATTTGTCATTTCTTTGCTCATTTGACCTAAAAAAACACAATCTGTACTAATATGAATTAGCTTTCCTCCTGTTTCATCTAGTCTTCTTTTTAAGAAATGAGGAAATAAGCTATTCACTTGAATGGCTTCCAGTTGATTATTTTCTGCACGATCATTTAATAATCCAATCGCATTGATTACATAATCAGGTTGGATTTTTTTTATGATCGTGTCGATTGTTTCCATCTTCATTGCATCGAAAAAGATGCCATCATTTGGCGAACGAGTTGTATATTTCACTTCAAATGATGGCTGTTTTTGAAAATATTGAACAATCATATGACCCGCCATTCCTTGACCACCAATAACAAGTAACTTCACGATAGAAAGCCCCCTTTTTTCAATAGCTTTCTTAGTGCAGCTTTATTCATTAATCCTTCATGGGAACTGTAACATTTAGTTGGTACGATTGGACAGTCGGCATATTTTTCTTTTAATTTAACACTCATTTTTGGTGGTAAAATAACATAATATTGTTCATCAAACGTAACCGTATATTTGCTCTCAATTTCCGAAAATAAAATTTCGTGAATTTTTTCACCTGGACGTATTCCTGTTTCAACAATCTTGACTTGATCGTTTCCAAGTTCTTCAATCATAACTTCTGCTAAATCAAGTATTTTACAGGTTGGCATCTTCATTACAAAAATTTACCCGCCAATACTTGATTCAGCTGCTTTAAACAATAATTGAATCGCATCTTCTAACGTTAGGAAAAATCTTGTCATTTCTTTATCTGTTAAAGAGACGACTCCAGTTGTCTTAATTTGATTTTTAAATACATGAATTACACTTCCGTTTGTTCCGAGTACATTTCCGCCGCGAATAGTAACGAATCGTGTATGTTCTGTTAATAGATTGGCATGAGTAATCAATTGCTCACCCATTGCTTTTGTTAATCCATAAAAGTTTGCGGGATTGGCAGCTTTATCTGTTGAAATATAAACTACTTTCTCTACTTTGTTCAAAATGGCTGCATCGATGACATTTTGTGTGCCGATTACATTCGTTTTTAATGCTTCTAAAGGTTGAGCCTCACAAACTGGAACATGCTTTAAAGCAGCTAAATGAAAAATGATATTGACGTTTTTACATGCTTCTATTAAACTTTCTTTATCACGAATATCACCGATAAAAAATTTTAATCGTTCATCGTTGAAATTTCGTTGCATTGCAACTTGACTTGATTCATTCCTAGAAAATATTCGAATTTCTTTAGGATTTTTTGTTAATAGTTGAGCAACTAATTCATATCCCCAAGAACCAGTTCCTCCTGTTATAAGAATGGATTTTTGTTCAAACAACTCCTTTACCTCCTAATACAAATTTAACAACTTTATCAGAAACATTTTCATCGCCGTATCCAGTCGGTAGATCCCAATTTGGAGGTTTACTAACCATGACATCCACAGCTCGAAGGATCGAATTCCGATCAATACCAGAAACAATATTACTTCCACATTCTACTGTTTCAGGCCGTTCTGTACTATTGCGGATTGTGACTGCTGGTACATGAAAAATACAACTTTCTTCTTGAACAGTACCACTATCCGTTAAGACACAATATGCATTTTTTTGTAGTTTAATAAAATCGAAAAATCCAAAGGGTTCATGGAACTCAACTAAGGGATGGAGGGTGATTTGTTGTATATGTTGAAGTTTTGACCTTGTACGAGGATGAATGCTACAAATGATTCTTTTTTGATATTTTTCAGCCACTTTGTTTAATGCATGGAGAATTTCACTTAAATGCTTAATATGATCCACATTTTCTGCTCGATGGGTCGTTACGACAAAATAATCCCTTTCTTTTAAATTTAAGTTTTTGAGTATATGACTTTGTTCAATTTTATCTTTATAATAAGTCAGAACTTCATTGATTGGGTTGCCACTGACCATAATACGATGGTTTGGTATGCCTTCCCGGATTAAATTTTCCTTTGAATTGGGTGTATACGGTAAATTAAAAGTAGAAATTGCGTCAATCACTCGACGATTTTTCTCCTCTGGCACTTGTAAATCATAACACCGGTTCCCTGCTTCCATATGGATGACAGGGATCCCCATCCTCTCTAAAAGGATTGCTGATAAACCACTATTGGTATCGCCTAGTACCAATGCTTTATCCGGTTTTTCTACCTGAATAATCTGTTCCAATTCCTTATACATGGTCGCTAATTGATTTCCTAATGTGTTTTTTTCATTATATAGATGATAATCCGGCTTTCGAATATCTAATTCTTCAAAAAAAATATCACTCAAATTTTTTGTGAAATTTTGACCTGTATGGACAAGAACATGCTTATCACAAAATTGGTCTAATTTTTTTATAATTAAACTTAGGCGAATAATTTCTGGTCTTGTTCCTAATATCGTTATGACTCTCATATAAACACTTCCTAATTTATTAACTTATTTTTATACTATTCGTTCTCGCTTCATTCGGACTAGTTGACGGTCTAATTTTGTCATATTCAGAGAAGGTTTCTTTATTTTTTCTATTGATTTTGTTTCACGATTTTTTTAATATGTGTTATTAAACTTTCAACTCGTTTATCCGTAGAATGATGGTTGTGAACCATTTCATAACCACGTTCCGATATTTTTTTTCTTTCCTTTTCATTTTTTAAGTAATAGGCTATTTTTTCTTTTATATTTTCTTCATTTACCGCAACAAATGTTTCTCCATCTATAAAGCCTAGTTCCTCTAGTTCCTTTGACGGGGTTGCAACTAGTAAAGTCTTACAAGCTAAAACCTCAAAGTACTTTAACAGAGGAAAATGATCAATCGAATGACATGTGACAAAAATTTTTGCCCGATTAATTTCGCGTGCATACTTTTCACCGACATATACATTTTGCCAATCTTCTATCTTTAAATAGCCAGGATGTTCATGATAGACAAAATTCGGTTCATCTTTCAATATTTCATAGAACTTTGCCCGCATTGGATAAAGACGCGGATAAATCGACCCCATCATTAATATGTCAATATCCCGCTTCAAATGGTAATCGTTAAAAATATCAGTCGGAACATGATGTGGAAACCATATCATCCGGTCAATCAGTTCCGGGAAGAGTTCCTTAAACGCATTCCGATAATGTGTAAAAAGGAATCGAATATTTTCTTCTTTATAGAATTGTCTTCTTTGATTCGGTTTATATTTTAAATCATGAACGATAGCACCTACTGGAATATGAAGACGATGAAATCCACGTACATACGGACAATAGCTTGGTTTCATATCATTCAGTAAAATGAAATCAGGCTCAAATCTAATTTTTTTTAATATTGTTTCAATATTGCCATCCTCACTACTCGGGACGACATTCGACTTCTTTTTTAATGCTTCTAGTAAATAATAACTAGATTTTTCAATTCGATTTGTAAAATCCTTCGTAATAAAAAGTATCTTCATTTTTCACTTTCCTTTTTTAAGTCATGAGTCTTCCTTCATACATCAATAATTGTCCTTATAAAAAGAGCCCCTATTCAGGAGCCCTTCATTGTCACGGAACTGGTGGATGTTCAATCGCAACAATTTTATCAATTGCGACTGTAATTAATTCGGGCGCTGGTGAACCAACACTTTCAAATGTAACCGATGTTAAACTAACATCGACAACTCTTACACCTACTAATTGTGGTTGACCAGCTACATTGGTTGGTAATGTATATACAGCATCAATCGTTAAACCTGCAATTTTCAGTCTTTTTAATAACTCTCTTAACATCTTTTACCCTCCTTATAGTACCGTCTATATTTATATATGATTATTAATAATGACTGCTTGGGTTATTGTTCCTTTCTACACAAACAACTTTAAAAATGGACGAATGCATAAAAAATGGCATCTGAAAATACCAGATGCCATAAATGAATTAATGAATTATTGATGATCGTTATTATTTCGTCTTCTACGACCACATCCACAACTCTTTCTTCTTATTGTCCTTTGCGCTTTTTTTAATGCTAACGATTTTTCCGATTTTACTAGTTTTCTTCTCATTGTTTCCCCTCTTTTCATTTTTTATTATTGTACGAGAATGATTTGCATTTTGTTCGTGTTATTTATCTAATAAAAATGAATTTAATGTTTCTAATATAGCGCCACAGGCTGCAACGGCCAGTATAACAATTATCGGTTCAGCTATTGTAGGGTAAAAATGATAAAAAACAACTAGGAAAATACTAACCCAAATCCCTGTACACCAATAACAATTCAACAACTCTCCAAACCATTTTCTAATTCCTTTCTGTTTCGGAACAAGATAAATCTCGATATTTCCTTCTTCATCCTTCTCTTCAATTTCATCTAGAAATGGCATCCGAAGAAATTCTGTAATCTTATCAAATACAATTAATCTCGTTAAACGAAATACAGCCAAACTCATTAAAAAAAATAACCATCCATCGAATTCATTCACCACTGTCCCGCCTCCTCATTAAAATATATAAAAGTGGGCTTATTTTTATAATTAAAATTCACCATAAAATGGGCGTTTAACTGATGCCGTTATCCGCCTTCTTACATAGTCTGTAAGTGAACGAGAAATACTGATAAGGAGGAAAGAAGAGTATGAGTTGTGAACATGGAGAATACACTAACAATTGTGTTTGTGATATATTGCTTGATATCGTAGAAGCCCAAGAAAAAGTTAGCCCATCAAATTGTGTAAGTGGTTGTTCGACAGCTCTGGATGAGTTATGTGGAGGTATCGATCCTACTGGAGCTAGACCAACAACAATTCCTGTCTCACTAATTTGTAAAGGTGACTGTGATTATTTTGTAGCTAGAGGTGTTCGCAGAACAAATGCCGGTGGTATTACTTCTGTTATGGCTGTTGCATTCCGTGTTGTAGACGTTGATCCAGAGACTTGCTGTGCAACCTTAGAACTTCTACAGTTCGTAGATACATCTGGCTTTATTACACCAGAACTAACAAAAACTTCATTAATTAATAACCTATTTGACATTTTAGATGATCCGGTATCTGAACCAAATGGAGGCTATTTCCATTCAGGTATTTGCATTACTGTTGATTTAAATTGTTTCTGCGGCGTTGTTTGCCATCCTGCAACTACTCCAAGACAAGTAACAGTTTAATATGGAATGATTCATCTAATAGGGAATGCCATATCAGTTTTTTAAAAGTCGGATAGAAGACCGTTTTTTAAGTGGAGGTGGCGGCTCCAAAAAGGTGCACAACTATTGTGCAGTATAATTCATATACGAGATTCTACAAGAATATGAATTAAGGAGGCTCCTAGCATGCTTTACGAATAAGCGTCCGCCACCAAAACTTAATTTTTTGTTGGGCTGACTTTCTGGACAGCCCCTAATTTCTTCTAATGTATCATTATTCTAATATAGAGTTATAAAGTCGATCTCCACTATTTTCGCTAAAATCGTCTTAGATGAAAAAAGAGGTCATACTTAAAGACCTCTTTATTGATGAAGAAAATTATTTTATTTACAATTTACGTTCATCGTTTAAGATATAACAGTAAAGTTTTTTATATCATCAATTTCAACCCATTCATAACGACGTTTATAAAATATGCGTAATCGATTCCCGCGTTTACTAATGACTTGAAATTTTTTTCGCTCACCTGAAATTTCAGCCTCACAAATAGGTCTTTCAATTCCAATAGGGTAAAGGGCCAAACGGCGGATTAATTTTCGCATGTTCACTTTTTCTGATTCATCAAAATGAGCTTCAGTATCCGACTCTTGGTCATGTTCCTTATTTTGAACCATTTCATCATTATTTTCCTCATGTTTCTCAATTATTTTCTCACGATCAGCAACTTGACCATCTGTTTCGATGTCAAGTTCCACTTCTAACTTATCTAGTTTTTCATTTTCCTGCCTCAATTCTTGATTACCATCGTTAATTATAATTCGATACACCGATTGCATTTGACCTGAGTAATCTCGATCAATTGTCTCTTTCCCAAGCAATATTGATCCTTGTTTTAAATTATCTTGCTTTTCCATTGTTCCTAACTCTCCCCTACATGAAGATATATAGTATTTGTATGCAATTGCTTTTTGTTTGTTAAATGCCTATTTTGATTAAAAATAAAAAGGATCTTACTTAATCAATACGAGATATGTATTGAAGTAAGATCCTTTATTCGTTAAATAGAAAGAATATGGAAACCTGAATCTACATGAATATTTTCTCCTGTAATTCCTCTTGATAAATCGCTAAATAAGAATAACGCCGTATCACCGACTTCTTCCTGCGTTGTTGTCCGGCGGAGGGGTGCACGTTCTTCAATTTCATTCAGAACCGAATTAAAATCACGAATCCCTTTTGCGGATAACGTGCGGATTGGACCTGCTGAAATTGAATTCACACGGATACCATCTTTTCCTAAATCATTGGCTAAGTAACGAACACTGGCTTCAAGGGATGCTTTTGCTACACCCATCACATTATAATTTTGTACAACGCGTTCGCCACCTAAATAAGTTAAAGTAACGATGCTGCCACCTTCTGTCATTAGTGGTCTTGCCGCACGGGCAACTGCAGCTAAAGAAAATGCACTAATATTTTGAGCTAATAAGAAACCGTCTCGAGAAGTATTGACAAACTCTCCTTGTAATTCTTCTGTTTTAGCGAAGGCAATACAGTGTGCCACACCATGAATGACTCCGACTTTTTCTTTTATTTCTTGGAAACAATTTTCAATTTGTTCATCGGATTCAACATCGCATTGGAGAATGATGGAATCTTTTCCATTTAATTCTTCAACTAACTTTTCAACATTTTTTAACATGCGGTCTTGATTATAAGTAAAAATTAGTCGTGCTCCAGCCTTATCTAAAGAACGTGCAATTCCCCAACCGATGCTTCGTTTATTAGCTACCCCCATTACAACAAACGTTTTTCCTTCTAATGATAATACCATACTGTTCCTCCTATATTATTACATGTTATTAGTACCTACTACTAATTTTACATGAAATCCCCGTGATTGAAAAGGTTAAGTTAATTCTAACTCCATTTTTAGTTCATCTAAATATTCCATTGAGCCGGAAACAATTAAACGGTCTTCAAGTTTTAACTCCGTGTCACCGTGAGGAACAATCGCTTCACCATTCCTTAATATTCGCACAAAAATCACATCACCCATAAACGGAAACTTCCGAATAAGCACACCGTGATATTTTGCATTTAATATTTTAATTTCATATAACGATGTATCCCGATCCATTAATAATTGCATCATCGATGGTGATTCGATGGCAGCACGCAACAACACATGTTGGGCATGAATAGTTGAGAAAATCTCTATATTTTGTTGTTTTAACTCTTTCGCAAGCGTCGGATTTTCAACTCGGGCTAAAACACGCTCCACTCCATTTTCTTTCATAAGTTCCGCCAAAGAGGCGTTTAATTTTTCATCGCCTGTCGCTAATACGACCACATCATAGTTATAGATGTTGTGGTGTTCAAATTGACTTTCCGTATAATCTTCTAATTCGACGATGGAAAAAACCGTGCCCTTCGAAATTAACTGATCGAGTTTTTCCTGTTTACGATGAAAAATCGTAGGGTTGTATAATGATGATTTTAGTTGTTCATATACCGGCAAAGTCATTTGATTAGCCCCAATAATCGCCACATCAATTTGTATTTCATCGGTATCTTGTTTTGGAAATATCTTTTTGAAAACAGCTGGTGTAATAATGGATGAAATGACAGCAACTAAGATTAATGTACCACCTAATTCAGAAGATAAAATTCCCATATCTTCTCCAATAGTGGCTGCAGCGATCACAAGTGATAAGGTTGCCGTTAAAATAAAACTTGAGGCAACAACCATTTTCGTTGAATACCATTTCTTTAATATCCATACCGGTAAAATCTTCGAAATCAATAATGCGATTAATAATAATGGGATTAACAATAGTAATTGCGGATCACTAAACAATGCCCAAATATTTAATTCCACACCAATCATCACAAAAAAGACCGGAATTAAAAAGCCATAGCCGAAAGAATCAAGTTTAGACACCAATTCTTTACTTGGTGCTAATAACGATACTAAAGTACCTGCTAGGAAAGCTCCCAATATATTTTCAGCACCTACCGTTTCCGATAGCGCAACTAGGAAAATAATAAGCGTAAAAACAGCTCGGGTACCAATTTGAACCGTTCCTTTTGACAAGTTCTCCAACCATTGACCTTTTTGAAATTTGCGACCAACAAAATATAAAAGCACACCTGCTGCGAACAAAATTAGTAACAACCAAGTATTTCCTGAACCGCTATCCTTAATAGAAACAAATACTGCAAGTAAAATCATCGTTACTAAATCAGCAATAACGGCAACAAGAAGAATAATTTGACCAATCATTGTTTTCATTAAATTTTCTTCTTTTAAAGTAGGTACAACAACGCCAAGGGAAATCGTTGATATTATGATGGTCATCAGCATCACACTGTCAATAAAGCCAGCTAATACGAATAAATAAGATAGACCATATGACAATAATAAAATGCCAGTAAATATAATAATGGATATAACTAACGGATTCGGTTCTTGTTCACCTTTATTGTTATTTTTCTTTTTAATTTTAAAGGCATTAAAATCAATCTCTAATCCACTTAAAAACATGAGAAAAATAAATCCTAGCGTGGATAAGATCTCTAACCATTCATCACTTTGTACGATATCAAATCCACTTTTACCAATAATTAAACCAACAATAATTTCTGCTACAACAACAGGGATGATATTTAGCTTTAATCTGTGTAATACTAAGGGCGTTAAAAATGCTGCTATAATTACAATTAACAAGGATGAAATTGATGCAGTATGTTCCATAAGGTAACTCCTTTCTAAACTAAAATGAACTCTATCTCTAATGATATTTTTTACAGATAGTCAATATATTAACAAAATCAATATGTATATGAAAGGATAATGAATTATGAAAGTTGATATTATTGGTGATGTCCATGGGTGTTATGCGGAATTACTTGCACTCATCCGTAAGTTAGACTATACGTTTGAAAATCATTTACCGATCCATAAAGATGGTCGCAAACTTGCTTTTGTTGGTGATTTAACCGATCGGGGACCACAATCAATAAAAGTCATCGAATTTATTTATGATCTCGTCAAAAATGATCTTGCCTATTATACACCTGGTAATCACTGTAACAAATTGTATCGGTATTTTCTAGGTAACAAAGTTCAAATATCGCACGGCTTGGAAACTACCGATGCGGAGTATAAAAGACTGCCAGCAAAAAAGCAAAAAGAAGTGCGTAAAAAATTTATGGAACTATATGAAAGTGCTCCTTTATATTTACAATTAGATGATGGAAAGTTAATTATTGCCCATGCGGGAATACGTGAGGATTATATAGGCTATAAGCATAAAAAAGTAAAAACCTTTGTTTTATATGGTGATATTACTGGGGAGAAAATGCCTGATGGTCGTCCAGTTCGAAGGGATTGGGCAAAACTTTATCGGGGTACACAAACCATTGTGTATGGACATACTCCGGTTAAAGACGTTCGTGTGATTAACAATACATATAATATCGACACTGGTTGTGTGTTTGGAGGAAAATTAACTGCATTAAGATATCCCGAAATGGATATTGTTCAAGTTCTATCATCCATGCCATATGTACCTGAAAAGTTTACAGAGTTTCCGTAAAATTATGTTAAAAAACGAATCTTGAAGACTTTAAAGCTTGCAAACATTTCAAGAAAGGGACTGTACATCAAGTCATAATAAGCCATTTTTGATAGGAGAGTTGGCGGAGACTTCGTGGGAATAGCAATAGCTTTTGTGCCGAAAGGTCAGGCACAAAAGCTAAAGACATACCAATGGATGTGTCGCCGTCCTCCAATGTACCAATCTATTTCTCCGAAATCAGACTGTCTGAACAGCCCCTCTTTTTTACTTTTCAATAAGACGTCTCATATCTTCCGGCAATGGACAAGAAAACGAAAGCTCTTTTTTTAATATCGGATGCACAAATAGAATGTATTTACAATGTAAAGCTTGCCGTGATAACAAAGTAGTGCTGCCACCATATAAGTCATCGCCAATTAAAGGATGACCAAGATAAGACATATGTACACGAATTTGATGGGTTCTTCCTGTATCAAGCTTTAATTTAATATGGGCATAATCTTGATATTGTCGAATGATTTCGTACCTTGTCCGAGCAAACTGACCATTTTCATTTACTTCTCGCTCAATGATACTGTCTCGTTTTCGCGCAATGGGTGCTTCAATGATTCCGTTTGTTTCATTCAAAACTCCTTCTACAATGGCCTCATAAACACGAGTTACACGACCTTGTTGTTGTGCCTTACTAAACAAATAATGAACATGGCGATGTTTAGCAACTAGAACCAGTCCAGAAGTATTCCGATCAAGCCGTGTCACAATATGTGGAGCTGAAACAATTTCGTTTTCGTCATAATACCCCATTAATGCATTGGCTACACTTCCAGTTGGATGCTCTCTTGATGGGATGGTATTCATAAATGGTGGTTTATTAATGATTAATATATCCGCATCTTCATACAGGATATCAAGCGGGATTTTTTCGGCTTCTAAAGTTTCACTTTTCTGTTCAAATGGAAATTGAACAGTAAGTTTTTCCCCGCGGGATAAGACATGCCTTACCGTTACATGCTCACCATTTATCCGAATATCCCCACCATGTAATTTAATATCCGTTAACGCGCGCTTCGAAATTTCCCTCTCATGTAAAAATTGCTTAATAACTTTCCCGTGATCTTCTTGTCCAATCGTCCATTCCAAAATATATGGTTTCCTCATAAAAAATATATGCTCCTTTAACATATCCGTAAAAATTAGTCACTTACGAATGATGCTCGTACACGGGACCAAAATGGGAAAGGTTTATAACGAGCAAAACGAATCTTTTCTTTTGCTACTTTAAATTCAATAACTTTAATGTCCCTTTGTAAGAAGGATAGATGGTCAATGCCTATTTGGAAGTCTTTCTCTGTTACAGGACGAAGACGGCAAGTATGATGAGCCGGTAAAATTAACGGTGAACCAATAGTTCGAAACACACGGTTATTGATCGATGCCATTTCTGAAATTTGAATCGATGGTAATGATGGATGAATAATAGCGCCACCTAAAGCTTTATTATAAGCCGTACTACCTGAAGGTGTTGAAACACATAGACCATCGCCACGGAATCGTTCAAATAATTCTCCTTTTATTTCAACATCAATAACAAATGTACCCTCGACACTTTTTATCGTCGCTTCATTCAAAGCTAAAAAATGTTCATCTTTTTTATTCCCGTTATAAGAAATATTTACTTCAAGTAACGGGTATTCGACAACCTTTAATTCTGACTTTGCAATGGCAATGACAAGTTTTTCAATTTCCGAAGGTCGCCAATCAGCATAAAAGCCAAGATGCCCCGTATGTATTCCAACAAACGCTGTATCTTTTAAACGATCACAATATTGTTGAAAAGCAGTTAGTAAAGTACCATCTCCACCTATGGAAATGACAATCTCTGGTTCATCTTCATCATAAATCAGCTCAAAGTCTGTTAAATACTTCTTTATTTGACTTGCATATTCATTGGACCGCTCATCGCCCTTTGACACAACTGTAAATTTCAACCATCTCACTCCTGTTCAATTGTTAAACAATATGTATGTATTGATTTAAAGAAAAAAATTAAGACTCTTTTTTATTTGAAAAAACAACTTGTGCTTCTCGGATTTCTTCACGAATTAATGACATTTCTTCATCAAGTAAAAAGGCTGCTTCTGCTGCCCGCTTGAGGCGAAATTGAATATCATCTGGGAATTGTCCATTATATTTATAGTTTAACGAATGTTCGATCGTTGCCCAAAAATTCATCGCAAGTGTCCGAATTTGAATTTCAGCTAAAACCGTCTTTTTTCCATATATTGTTTGCACTGGATAACGGATGATCATGTGATAGGAACGATAACCGCTTTCCTTTTTATTAGATATGTAATCTTTCTCTTCTACAACTTCAAAGTCGTTCCGATTTCTTAATAGATGAACTACTTGCTTTATATCATCAACAAATTGACACATAATTCGAACCCCGGCAATATCATATAAATCTTCCACTTGATCAAGCGTAAGATTCTTCTGTTTCAATTTATCGAGTATACTTGGAACTGGCTTTACCCTGCCTGTTACAAATTCAATGGCAGAATGAGTACCTCTAATTTCAAATTGTCTCCTTAAACCTTTTAATTTAATTTTTAATTCCTCTACAGCCTGTCGATATGGATCTAAAAATTTTTCCCAATCCATCCTATCACCCCAATACTTCTTCCATTCTATATTACACATAAAATCATTTTTTTACATTTTCTTTATAAAAACTTCCACATCTAATCTATTGAATGGATATCTTTAATATTCCTAATAAAATTTAATTTTTAATTCTCCTCTTCATTTTGCCACGGTTTATTTGTTATTATTTTACCATATACAAACAAAAAGTTAGGTAAAGAAAATATCTTTTATAAAATTGTTTATGAGGGAGGATACACATTGTCAGAACATCTCGAGATTGAATTTAAAAATATCCTTACTAAGGAAGAATTTATAAAACTTCAAAAATATTTCTCTGTAAGCGATAATGACTTTTTCTGCCAACATAATGATTATTTTGATACAGAAAATTTCGCACTAAAACAGTTAGGTTGTGCATTACGGATACGTAGAAAAAATGGAAACTATGAACTGACATTAAAAGAACCACGGGAGGTTGGACTATTAGAAATAAATGAAGAGATACGTGAAGAAGAACGAAAAATGCTGATTGAACAAAAACAGTTCCCAGAAGGTAAAATTGCAGAAAGACTGT
>SMEZ01000164.1_pt1 | contig 31300 bp, 28 predicted proteins | sample 2456351 | NCBI WGS metagenome assembly SMEZ01 (sample SAMN10132605, study PRJNA489261) | soil metagenome | isolation source: day120 antibiotic-loamy sand soil ammended with composted manure from dairy... | place: USA | collected 2015-04-01 | reverse complement strand
AACTCGACGCCTACCTCGCCACGGGCGAGCCGCTGGCCGTCGCGGGTGCGTTCACATTGGACGGTCTGGGCGGCTGGTTCGTCGAGGGTGTCGACGGCGACCCGTCCAGCGTCATCGGCATCAGCCTGCCGCTGACCCGTCGGCTACTCGCCGAGGTCGGGGTGAGTGTGCCCCACCTGTGGAGCGAATCCGCCCCTCGGTGACCCGGATCGGTGCACCGTTCGGAACTCACCGTCCGAGGGTCGGGGCATATCAACCCGCTTCGAGGTCGTCGGGGCATTCGGTGAGGTCGTCCCGCCGTACCTGCACCTCGGGCCACCCGGGGAGTTCGCCGGGGGACGTCCGCGGCACCGTGCAGCCGGCGCGATCGCCCTCCAGGTCCACCACCTCGGCCAGCACGCCGACGTTGGAGCAGGAGCCGAGCCGGTTCCCGCGACGGGTCTTGTCCACGCACACCTCGCGCGCCAGGATCACCTCGGGCAGCGCGGTGTCCACCACGTCGTCGAGCATCACCACGCCGCCGTCGGAGAAGAAGAACCGGTCCACCGTCGCCCAGCTGTCGCCGCGCCACACGTGCACCTCACCCGCCATGCCGCCGTCGTACGGTCCACGGACGAGACACACGGGGGTCGCCCCCGTGGCACAGCGCAGTGAGTTGTGGTTGAGCCGGACTCCCTTCGACGTCAGCCCCGTCTCCGTGACGGTGCCGGAGGCGGGACCACCCGCCCGCAGCCTGCCCACGCCGCCGTCGCTGTTGGCGAGCAGTTCCACCGACATCCCGTTCACCATGGTGGACGCGAACACCCGGCACACCTCGTCGCCGCAGTCCACACCGTGGGCCCGGCGCGGCGGCTCGGGTCGCACGGGTTCGGGTGTGGTCGACCCCCACACCGCGGCGGCCACCTGCGCGGCGATGGTCACTACCCACGCCAGCACCACGGTGGCCACCACGACACGTGGTGGCGACGCACGAACCACGGCGACCTCCTTTTTGCTCCCCGCTCGCCTCGCACGAGCGTAAGCGAGTCACTCGGGTTCGGTGCGGACCCGATCGTCCCCGCCCGAGGCGACGTGTCCCGGACATCACACGCGTGATGCTTGTCTCGGCGGGAGTTCAATCGACGCCCCGTCCGTAGACTTTCGCGTGAGCAGCTAACAAGGAGGTAAGCGTGCCCAAACCAGCCACCGTGCAGAAGGTGCTCGTTGCCAACCGCGGGGAAATCGCCGTGCGGGTGATCAGGGCCGCACGGGATGCCGGTCTGGGTAGCGTCGCCGTCTACGCCGACCCGGATCGGGACGCACCGCATGTACGGATGGCGGACGAGGCATTCGCCCTCGGTGGTTCGACGGCGGCCGAGACATACCTCGTGGTCGACAAGTTGCTCGACATCGCCAGGCGTTCCGGCGCCAACGCCGTGCACCCCGGCTACGGGTTCCTGTCCGAGAACGCCGACTTCGCACAGGCCGTGATCGACGCGGGCCTGATCTGGATCGGGCCGAGTCCGCAGGCCATCCGCGACCTCGGTGACAAGGTCACCGCGCGGCACATCGCGATGAAGGCCGGCGCCCCACTGGTGCCCGGCACGAAGGACCCGGTGTCCGGCGCCGACGAGATCGTGGAGTTCGCCAAGGAGCACGGACTGCCGGTGGCGATCAAGGCCGCGTTCGGTGGTGGTGGCCGGGGCCTGAAGGTGGCACGCACCTTTGAGGAGATCCCTGAGCTGTTCGAATCGGCCACGCGTGAGGCGGTGGCCGCGTTCGGACGAGGTGAGTGCTTCGTCGAGCGCTACCTCGACAAACCCCGCCACGTCGAGGCACAGGTCCTGGCCGACAAACACGGCAACGTCATCGTGGTGGGAACCCGTGACTGCTCGCTGCAGCGCCGCCACCAGAAGCTCGTGGAGGAGGCACCGGCCCCGTTCCTCACCGACGAACAGCGCGAGATCATCCACTCGTCGGCCAAGGCCATCTGCCGGGAGGCGGGCTACTCCGGCGCGGGCACGGTGGAGTACCTGGTCGGCTCCGATGGCACGATCTCGTTCCTGGAGGTCAACACCCGACTCCAGGTCGAGCACCCGGTGTCGGAGGAGACCACCGGTATCGACCTGGTACGGGAACAGTTCCGCATCGCCGAGGGTGGAGTCCTGCCGTACTCGGAGGACCCGGCACCGCGCGGACACTCCATCGAGTTCCGTATCAACGGCGAGGACGCGGGCCGCAACTTCCTGCCCGCGCCCGGCACGGTGACGAAGCTGGTGTTCCCGCAGGGCCCCGGCGTGCGGGTGGACTCGGGTGTGGAAAGCGGCAGCGTCATCGGCGGCCAGTTCGACTCGATGCTCGCCAAGGTGATCGTCACCGGCGCCGACCGACAGCAGGCCATCGAACGCAGCAAACGCGCGTTGGACGAGATGGTCGTCGAAGGGTTGGCGACCGTACTGCCGTTCCACCGCGCCATCCTCCGCGACCCGGCGTTCGTCGGCGACGAGAACGGCTTCTCCGTGCACACGCGGTGGATCGAAACCGAGTTCGACAACACCATCGAGCCGTTCACCGCGCCCGGCGACGCCGAGACCGAGGAGACGCCGCGCCAGACCGTGGTGGTGGAGGTCGGCGGTCGCAGGCTGGAAGTGTCACTGCCCGGTGACCTCGCGCTCGCCGGAGGCAATCGGGCGGGTGCGACCAAGGCCAAACCGCGCAGGCGTGGCGGCGGCACCAAGGTGACCGCCGGTGGCGACGCGGTGACGGCACCCATGCAGGGCACGGTCGTCAAGGTCGCCGTGACCGAGGGCCAACAGGTCGAGGCGGGCGAACTGGTGGTCGTGCTGGAGGCCATGAAGATGGAGAACCCGGTCACCGCCCACAAGTCGGGCACGGTCAAGGACCTCTCCATCGAGGTGGGCCAGTCGGTCAACCAGGGCGCCGTGCTGCTGGAGATCAAGGACTGACCCGGAGAACCGCACAACGATCACCGCACATCGTGGTGGCTCCCCACGCCGGCGGCATACCATCGGCACGTGACCGTCGACCGACCGAATTACCGGCTCAGCGACGCTGAGCGGAAAGAAGCCCTGGACGCGCTCGCCGAGCACGTCCGCACGGGTCGGCTCGACGTCGTCGAGTACGACGAACGCTCCGCCGTGGTCAGCGCGGCCAAGACCCGCCGGGAACTGGAACCGGTGTTCTCCGACCTCCCCGAGCCTCGGCCGAGCGTGTTGGCCGCGCCGACGAGGTACGAACGGGACGGGGCCGTGCGGTCGCAGCGACGCCGGGGCCTGTCGATCACGGTGGCGGTGATCGTGGGCTGTGCGTTGTTCCTGCTGCTGCCCCGGCTCGGCTTGCTCGGACTGCTGCTTCCCGTACTCATCGCCGTCGTTGTGGGAACAATCATTTCCGGTCGGCTGCGCTGAACAATAGACTCCGGCCATGGAACCGGCCGAGATCAACGCGGGCACCCTCTACCTGCGTCAGCTCAGGGCCGATGGCGCGATCGATGATCGCCCCGCCCTGGTGGAGGCGTTCGCCGACCCAGTGATACGCAATTTCGTACGGAATTACGTCGTCGATTCCGTGGAAGCGGCGGAGGAATACGTGCGGCGACGTGCCGAGGAATGGAAACGCGATCAGCGGTGTTCGTGGGCCGTGGCCGAGCCGACCACGGGCGAACTGCTGGGTGAGGTGGGATTGAAAGAACTCGATCTCGCCGCGGGCACCGCGGAAGTGGCCGTGTGGGTCCACCCCTCCGCCCGGGGACGCGGTGTCGCGACCACCGCCGTCGGCGCGGCCGTGCGCTTCGGTTTCGGCGCGCTGGGACTCTCCCACATCGACTACGTCCATGAGCCGGACAACGCCGCGTCCCGGGAGGTCGCCCGAAAAAGCGGATTCACTCTCCTCGGCCCCGACGGCGAGAACGTGCGCTGGCGACAAACGGCCGAGAACGGCTGATGCGGATTCCCACGGCCGTAACAGGCGAGGCCGAAACAGCCGAAACCGCAACACGCGGAGCCGGGACACGCAGGACCACGGTGGTCACCGCCCTGACGTGGGCGCTGCTGCTGATAGGCGCTCTACTCACCCCGGGCCCGGCGCTCGCTCAGCGGGCCGAGGACTCCGCGGCCCCCCTTCCCCCCAAACTCGACGTCGAAGCGGCTCTGGCCGCGCTGGAGACCGAGCAGATCTACCGGGCTCCGGGGGCCGTCGCGTACCTCGACGAAGAACTCATCCGCGCCGAACTCACCGACGACATGCGGGTTCTCGTCGCGCCGTTCACCGGTCCGTACGGGGCGGAGGGCCACTACGCCAATTCCGAGGAATACCGTGCACAGGTGTTCAGGCCGCTGCGGGACTGGGCCGAGGACAGAGGCCTGGTCCTGATCAGGGTCGAGGGCCTGCTGGCGTCGTCCAACAAGGGTGTTTCGGCCGTGGCGAGCGATCTGGACGGGCTGCGGCGGCACCTCGGCCAATACGACGTCACGAGCTCGGTGTGGACGCTGGTGCAGCACGCCAAAGGCTCCGACACCGACGCCGAACCGCCCCATCCCATGCCGGAATGGGTCGATCCGACCCCGCAGCAGACGGCCGAACTGGTCGAGCGGCTACGGCGGGACCGGGTGTACAACGCCCCCGGCAGGGAGGACCCCTTCCAAGGGTCCCTCGACCTCATCCGTGAGAGCACCGGCTTCACGCTGCGGGTGGTGGCCTTCCCCCCGGTCGAACCGGGCGAGCCGATGGTGGACTATGCGCCCGCGTTGGCGGAGCATTTCCCGGACGACGTGATCCTCGTGGCCTACGGGGACTGGTTGGAGATCGCCGGACCACACCCGGTGGCGCTGAGCTCCGCCCGTAACTACGCCTACGGCCGTTACCAGCAGGGTCCCTATCGGGCCGGCATGGTCCTGGACGACCGGATCGGCACGGTGCTGTCACGCGCCGACGAATTGCTGACCCAGCACCCGTTTGGCCGGCCACAGCCCAAGACGGTGGAACAACTCATCACCGAGCTGGCCCCGTGGTTGCTCGGCGGCTCGGCCCTGGTCCTCGGGGGTGTCCCCTTGGCCAGGGAGTTCGGCCGCCGGATACGGAGCGCGCGGACCGAACGCGAGGCGTTCCGGTACGCGAAGGCACGCGCTTTCGCCGCCATCGCCGAACTGGGTGAGGAACTTCTCGCGCACCGTGACGACCCGGCACCGTACGTCGCCGCGGCCGCCGAGCGCCACGCCGCCGCGAGCGCGTTGTTCGAGCAGGCCACGACGTCCGCCGCCATGAAGGAGGTCCACGACATAGCCGACAAGGGCAGCCGCTCGTTGCGCAAGAGAACGCAGCACCCGACCGAACCGGGAACACGGACATGAAACGGATTCCGCTGTGGTGTTGGGCCACACTCGTCGGGCTCGGGGCCTTCCTGTGGGTGTTCACGCCGTGGGAGAACGTGAGCGAACGCGCCCGCACCGCGGCCCAGAATCTGGGTGCCACGTCCGTGTACGCCGAACCGGGCGCTCCCGACGTGGTGGACCCCGAACGAGCCGAGAAGGTGATCGGCGACCGCGCCATCGTCGTGGCCGTCTTCGACGAGACACCGTTGATCGAGTACGCCGACGAACAGTCGCCCCGACAGGCGCTGTGCCGGGACGTCGCGAGCCTGGTCCCCACCAACCTCGTCGTCGTCTTCGCCGCGAATCCCGACGGGGACTACAACGGCTCCTACTGCCATGGGCCGGATTTCCCTGCGCCCACGCTCACCGACGACACCACCGACGTCTTCTTCCTCTCCCTTTTGGCCACCGCGGAACAGTCCTGGCAGTACCGCACCAGCGAGACCGACCTCGTCCCGCAGCTGGAGGAGTTCGTCCTCGCCTTCGACACCGAGACGTTCAAGGCGTACGGGGAGGTCCCCCGGCGTGGCCCGGTCAACAGCGTCTACGACGTCTGCGCCAACTGGGCCGCGCCCTGTTCGCGAGCCGGGCCCTACGCCCTCGAGAGGCCGGGCTCAACGCACGGCTCAACCGCCTGGCCGACCGGGTGCTGCACCCGGAGGGCGGCGCACCGAACGCCGCGGCGGCCAAAGAATACGTCCTGGCCCTGCGGGAGTTCCACGACACCGACCGCCAAAGAGACCGGCAGCGACTCGACGCGGTGGAACGGCGCATCGAGAAGATCGAGGGAATGCTGCTGTGACGTGGCTGTGGCTCACCCTCGCCGGGCTCGTCCTCGTCGCCGGCGCACTCGTCCCGGTACTGCCGCGCCGCGAACGCCGCTCCGACGCTGCAGAGACGCGGGCGAGGTCGGCGTACCTGCTGCTTGGACACCACGTCGATCCTCCACCGCCGGCGCCCGAGGGGGACGCCGAGACCGAGGCCCTGTTCCGCCGGGCGATCGAACGTTGGCACAGCGCGGGCGGGGTACTGGCCGAGGCCACGACCCGGGAGGAGTTCGCGCTCGCGCAACGCATCGCCGAGGAAGGGCTCGACACCGTGGCCGAGGCTCACGCCCGGCTGGGTCTACCCCCGCCCGCCCGATGAGGGTCCGACGGACACGGCTTTTTGCGGGCCCTACGCCGTGGCGCTCAGATCCACCAGTCCGGAACGGGCCTCCGGTGCCGCGGACCGACGCGCGTCGGCGCTTTCGTCGGACGGCTCGGACTGCGACTCCCGTTCGGCCTTGACCCTGGCCTCGTACAGTTCGACCTCCCGGGCCCGGGTCTCCTGTGACCAGCCGAGCACGTCCCCCATCAGGTCCGCGACCTGCTTCGCGCAGTCCACACCCCGGTGCGGGTACTCGATCGAGATGCGGGTCCGCCGCGCCAGGACGTCCTCCAGGTGCAGGGCGCCCTCGTGGCTGGCCGCGTACACGGCTTCGACCTTCAGGTAATCGGGCGCGGAGTCGATGGGCTTCAGCAGTTCCGGCTTGCCGTCGGCCTGGGCGAGCACCTCGTGCACGAGCGAGCCGTACCGGTCGAGCAGGTGCCGCACGCGATACGGGTGTAGACCGTGCTTGGCGGCCAGCTGATCCGCCTGGTTCACCAACGCGTGGTAGCCGTCGGCGCCCACCAGTGGAACCTTGTCCGTGATGGACTGACGGGGCCGCCCCGGCAGGTCGGCCGCGGCGGCGTCCACGGCGTCGGCGGCCATGACCCGGTACGTCGTGTACTTGCCACCCGCGATGGCGACCAGTCCGGGGGCGACCCGCGCCACCGCGTGCTCCCGCGACAACTTCGACGTCTCCTCGCTCTCCCCGGCCAGCAACGGCCGCAGTCCCGCGTAGACGCCTTCGATGTCGTCATGCGTCAACGGGGTCGCCAAGACCTTGTTGACGTGGGACAGGATGTAGTCGATGTCGTTCTTCGTCGCGGCCGGATGCGCGAGGTCGAGGTTCCAGTCGGTGTCGGTGGTGCCCACGATCCAGTGGTTGCTGCGCCACGGGATGACGAACAACACCGACTTCTCGGTACGCAGGATCAGCCCGGTCTCGGACACGATGCGGTCCCGCGGCACCACGATGTGTACGCCCTTGCTGGCCCGCACCCGGAACCGGCCCCGGCTCCCGGCCAGATGCTGCAATTCGTCCGTCCACACTCCCGTGCAGTTGACCACGACGGACGCCCGCACGTCGGTTTCCCGGCCGTCCTCCACGTCGCGCACCCGTACCCCGGTCACGCGGTCCGCTTCCCGCAGGAACCCCACCACCTGTGTGGACGTGCGCACCACGGCACCGTAGTGCGCCGCCGTCCGCGCCACCATCATCGTGTGCCGAGCGTCGTCGGCCGACGCGTCGTAGTACCGGATGCCGCCGATGAGCGCGTCGCGTTTCAACGCCGGCACCATGCGCAACGCCCCGGCGCGCGTCAGGTGCTTCTGCCCGGGCACCGACCGGGCACCACCCATCGTGTCGTACAACAACAGGCCCGTCGCCGTGTACGGCCGTTCCCACACCCGGTGCGTCAACGGGTACAGAAAGCTCACCGGTTTCACCAGATGGGGGGCGATGGTGGTGAGCATCAACTCCCGTTCCCGCAGCGCCTCCCGTACCAGTCCGAATTCGAGTTGTTCCAGGTAGCGCAGCCCGCCGTGGAACAGCTTGCTCGACCTGCTCGACGTCCCCGAGGCGAGGTCCCGGGCCTCCACGAGGGCGACCCGCAACCCCCGGGTGGCCGCATCGAGAGCCGTGCCCACCCCTACGACACCACCGCCGATGACGACGAGGTCGAAGTCCTCGTCGCCCAACCGCTGCCATGACTCCTCGCGGTTCACCGGTCCCAACGACACAGTCACTTTCGCCTCCTCGTCACGGCGGACCTCGACCGGCGGACTCGACATCCGACAGTCCCCTCTTGAGCTTCCCACGTTCCGCCGTGGGCAATCAGGGGAAACCCGTGCTCTGAGGACTCCGCCGTTCAGACGTTGTTGCGGCTGGGCGTGCAGAGCACGATGAAAACCGGGATAACGACGTCCCGGCTGACGACGGAGGTGCGGCATGAGTGTGAAGGACACCCGTCACCGAACCAGCAGCTTGGCCAGACTCCGGCAGAACACCGGTGGAGAGTTACTGGCCGAGTTCCTGGGGACGGCGGTGCTCATCTTGTTGGGGTGCGGCTCGGTCGCTGTCGCACTGGCCGGTCTACCGGGATCCGGCCGCCAGATAGACGCCTTCGGACCGGGCAACTGGCTGATCATCGTCTTCGGCTGGGGCCTGGCCGTCGTCTTCGGAGTGTACGTCGCGGGCGGGGTCAGCGGCGCACACATCAACCCGGCGGTCACCCTCGCCTTCGCTGTGAGACGGAAGTTTTCCTGGGCGAAAGTGGTTCCCTACTGGATCGCTCAGCTCTTGGGAGCGTTCGCGGGGGCCGCGGTGGTCTACGCCGTGTACGCCGATGCGATCAACGCGTTCAACGCCGCCGAGGGTTTCGCCGACAGGGCCGAATCGGTACCCAGCTTCTCGATCTTCGCCACGTTCCCCGCTGAATACTTCGGTGGCGGGGTGTGGGGTCCCCTCGTCGACCAGATCGTCGGCACGGCGATCCTCGTCATGCTCATCGCTGCACTGATCGACAGCCGCAACATGTCCCCTCAGAACAACTTCGGGCCATGGGTGATCGGTTTCGTCGTGACCGCCATCGGACTGAGCTTCGGCACCAACGCCGGATATGCGATCAACCCGGCACGTGACTTCGGTCCCCGCCTGCTCGCGTACTTCGCCGGTTGGGGTGAGGCGGCTTTGCCCGGTAACGGTGATTGGTTCAGCAACTACTGGTGGATCCCCATCCTCGGCCCACTCGTCGGTGGTGTCGTCGGCATCTTGATCTACGACCTGTTCATCGGCCAGGTCCTGAAGGCCCGTGAGACGGTGGAGGGAGTGGAGGCGCCGCCGCCTGGAAAGGTTCCCGAACCCACCGACGCCACCGAGACACGCAAGTCGCAGTAACGACCGGCGGAAAGGACAGTCATGGCTTCGTACGTCGCCGCGATCGACCAGGGGACCACCTCCACCCGGACGATGATCTTCGATCATTCCGGCCAGGTCGTCGCCTCCGAACAGCGGGAACACAAACAGATCTTCCCCAAGGCGGGATGGGTCGAGCACGACGCGGAGGAGATCTGGGCCAACACCCGGGCCACGGCGGCGGGCGCACTCGCCAACGCCGACCTCACCGCGAGCGAGATCGCCGCCGTCGGCATCACCAACCAGCGCGAGACCACGTTGGTGTGGGACCGCAAAACGGGCAAACCCGTCTACAACGCCATCGTCTGGCAGGACACCCGCACGGACCGCATCATCGAGGAACTGGGCGCGTTGGGCGGCGGTCAGGAACGCTATCGGGACAAAACGGGACTGCCGCTGGCCACGTACTTCTCCGGACCCAAGATCAAGTGGATCCTGGACAACGTGGAGGGCGCGCGCGAACGCGCCGAGAAGGGTGACCTGTTGTTCGGCAACATGGACACCTGGTTGCTGTGGAACATGACGGGCGGTGTGGACGGCGGCATCCACATCACCGACCCCACCAACGCCTCCCGAACCCTGCTCATGGACCTCGACACCCTGTCCTGGAACCCCGACATCGCCGCCGACATGGGCATCCCGATGTCCATGCTGCCCGAGATCCGGTCGTCGTCGGAGACGTACGCCACCACCCGCGAACGCGGTTCCCTCAGGGGCGTGCCCATCGCGGGCATCCTCGGCGACCAGCAGGCCGCCACGTTCGGGCAGGCGTGTCTGAGCGTCGGCGAGGCGAAGAACACCTACGGCACCGGTAACTTCGTGCTGCTCAACACGGGAACCGAGAAGGTGATGTCGCAGAACGGGCTGCTCACCACCGTCTGCTACAAGCTCGGCACGAAGGACCCGGTCTTCGCGCTGGAGGGTTCCATCGCCGTCACCGGGTCGCTCGTACAGTGGTTGCGCGACAACCTCAAGATGATCGACTCAGCGGCCGAGATCGAGGAACACGCGCGCACCGTGGACAGCAACGGCGGCGCGTACATCGTCCCCGCGTTCTCGGGACTGTTCGCACCGTACTGGCGTTCCGACGCCCGCGGCGCGCTCGTGGGCCTGACCCGGTACGTCAACAAAGGACACCTCTGTCGCGCGGTGCTGGAGGCGACGGCGTTCCAAAGTCGCGAGGTCATCGACGCCATGAACGCCGACTCCGGGGTTCCGTTGAAGAGCCTCAAAGTGGACGGCGGCATGGTGGTCAACGACCTGCTCATGCAGTTCCAGGCCGACATCCTCGGGGTTCCGGTGATCCGCCCGAAGGTCAACGAGACCACCGCGCTCGGCGCCGCCTACGCGGCGGGCCTCGCGGTCGGCTTCTGGGCGGGCGAGGACGACATCCGCAACAACTGGGCCGAGGACAAACGCTGGGAGCCGAACATGGACGAGGCCCGACGGGAACGGGAATACCGCAACTGGAAGAAGGCCGTCACCAAGACGTTCGACTGGGTCACCGAGGAGGACTGACGACCCTTCCGAACACTTCCTTCGGTCCCTTGAAACTCCCTGTTCAGGACCCACCCCCCGACCTGAGGCCCGCTGAGACCCGATGCGGTCTTTCGGGCCTCAGGCCTCGGGTTCCGGCTCGGCGGTCACGGTGATCACCGAGAACGCCACGCCCTGATTGTCCGAAAGAGCCGAGACACGCCCGTACGGACTGTCCTTCGGAGGGGCGATGACGGTGCCGTCGAGTTCGATCGCCCGGGCCGCCACCGCGTCCGTGTCGACGACGCCGAAGTACGTCATCCAGTGCGACGGTACGTCCGCCGGCACCTCGGGGGAGAGCTCCCCCAGCCCACCGACGATGCGCTCGTCGGACACGAACGTACCGTAGGCCGGTTCCTGGTCCTCCTGTCGACCGATCGCGTAACCGAACACGTGCCCGTAGAACTCCTCCGCCGCGGAGAAGTCGCGGGTCAGGCATTCGTTCCACATCAGAGCCGACGGTGCTTGGGTCAGTTGTGCCCCGATGACCCGGCCCGCCTGCCACAGTCCGAACACCGCACCCGTGGGGTCCGCGGCGATCGCCATCCGACTCCCCCACAGCGTGTCCGTCGGTTCGGTCAACAACCGTCCACCCGCGTTTCGGACCCTCTCCGCTGTGGCGTCCACATTCGACGTGGCGAGATAGGTGGTCCACACGGGAGGGGCCTGCTGGTCCGGTGGCGACCCGCCGAGCCCGGCGACTATCCGACCGTTCACCAGGCACAACAGGTAGTTACCCGTCTCGTCGCCCTGGTCGGCGAAGGCCCAACCGAACAGCGCGCCGTAGAAGTCCATGGCCATCCGGGGATCGGGAACCCGCAGATCGACCCAGCAGGGCATCCCGTCGGGGTAAGGAGTGTCGCGGACGATCATGGCGTGCTCCGGTGCTCCGGCGTGGGTGAACCGGCTCCAGTCTCACACCACGCCCGACCGCCCGCAGGACGATCTCCCGAGGGTCGCCGGAACCACCGGGCCACCCCGGGAGCGACACCCCGGCCGGTCCGGGTCAGTCCAGATCGTCGTGCCGCATGAGCTGACGACCGGCCTCGGTGATCGAACCGGACAGCGACGGGTACACCGAGAACGTCAACGCCAGGTTGTCCACGGTGAGTTGGTTCTGCACGGCCAACGCGATCGGCAAGATCAACTCGCTGGCGTTGGGTGCCACCACGACACCACCCACCACGACCCCCGTGGCCGGCCTGCAGAACAGCTTCACGAAGCCGTGGTGCACACCCTCCATCTTGGCGCGCGCGTTCGTGGCCAGCGGAAGCATGATGGTACGAGCGGGGACCTCACCCGAGTCGATGGCCTGCTGACTCACCCCCACCGCGGAGATCTCGGGGTGTGTGAACACGTTCGCCGCGACCGTGCGCAACCTGATGGGGGTCACGCTCTGGCCGAGGGCGTGCCACATCGCGATGCGGCCCTGCATGCTCGCCACGGACGCCAGCATCAGCACACCCGTGCAGTCACCCGCCGCGTACACACCGGGCGCGCTCGTCCTCGACACCCTGTCGACGTTGATGAACCCACCCGGGCCGGGCTCGATACCCACGCGTTCGAGGCCGATGTCGCTGGTGTTGGGCACCGATCCGACGGTCATGAGCGCGTGGCTGGCCTCGATCTTCCTGCCGTCCGTGAGGTGCACGACCACCCCGTCGGCGGTGCGTTCCACCCGCTCGGCCCGCGCCTGCTTGACCACGGTGGTGCCGCGCCGGGAGAACACCTCCTCCAGCACCGCGGCGGCGTCGGCGTCCTCGTGCGGCAACACCCGGTCCCGGCTGGACACCACGGTGACCTTGACACCCATCTCGGTGTAGGCGGAGGCGAATTCGGCACCCGTCACCCCCGACCCCACCACGGCGAGGTGTTCGGGCAGTTCGGGCAGGCTGTAGAGCTGCCTCCAGTCGAGGATGCGTTCCCCGTCGGGCACAGCACCCGGCAACACCCGCGGCGTCGCACCCGTGGCCACCAGCACCACGTCGGCGTCGAGGATCTCCTCCTCGCCGGTCTCCGGGTAGGTCACCCCGATCTTGTGCGTGGCCAGACCGGGCTTGGAGTCGCGGAAACGGGCGGTACCGGTGAGTATCCGCACCCCTTCGCGTTGCAGTCGGGCACGGATGTCCGCGGACTGGGCCAGCGCCAGGTCACGCACCCGGGCGTGCACGGACGGCAGGTCGACCCGTGGCGCCGAGTCCACCTGGATGCCGAGCTCGGGGAAACTCTGCAGACTCGCCCGGGCACCGGAGGACGCGATGAACGTCTTGGAAGGAACACAGTCGTACAACACACACGCGCCACCAAGACCGTCACGCTCGACGACGGTGACGTCGGCTCCGTGTTGCGCCGCGACCAGTGCCGCCTCGTAGCCGGCAGGTCCGCCGCCCATGATCACGATCTTGGTCAACTTCGTTCCCTCCTCAACACGGCGCTGCACCGACAACTCTATGTGGGGACACGCGGAGTGCATCCGCTCGGGTGATGCGGCGGCCGCTACCCTGGGGGTCGTGCCCCTTTATGCCGCGTACGGGTCCAACATGGATCCCGCCCAGATGATGGAGCGAGCTCCGCACTCGCCGATGGCGGGCACCGGCTGGCTGGAAGGCTGGCGGCTCACCTTCGGCGGCGAAGACCTGTATTGGGAAGGTGCGCTCGCCACCATCGTCGAGGACCCGGGATCGCGGGTCTTCGTGGTGCTCTACGACGTCACGCCGCTGGACGAGTCACGACTCGATCAGTGGGAGGGTGGGGAGCTCGGACTCCACAACAAGATCAGACTGCGAGTTCAGACCATGGACGGCTCGGTGCTGGCGTGGTTGTACGTGCTGGATGCGTACGAGGGCGGATTGCCCTCCGCACGCTATCTGGGCGTGTTGGCCGACGCCGCCGAGGCAGCCGGTGCCCCCGCCGACTACGTCAACGACCTGCGTACCCGCCCCTGCAAACGCATCGGCCCATAACCCCGTGTCCGCAGGCTGCGTAGCCGTGTCCGCAGGCTGCGTAGCCGTGTCCGCAGGCTGTGTCGCCATGTCCGCAAGCCACGATGGGCGAGGGCCCTAACGGGATCGTTGAGCGAACGCCTCACGCAACTCCCGCAGAACCCGCGACGGATCACGTAAGTCCTCAGCCCTGGCCCTGATCACCAGCCATCCTCGCCCGGCGAGTCGACGGTCACGTTCGGCATCGTGGGCGGCGCGATCCTCATGCGCCTCGTAACCGTCGTATTCCACGGCGATCCGCCACTGTTCCCAGGCCAGATCGAGCACGTACAGCAACCGCCCGTCGATCGTGTGTATCGGATGTTGCGGCTCCGGTACCGGGAATCCGGCTTCGACCACAGTCAGCAGAAGCGAGCTTTCGGGCGGTGAATCCGCTCGGCCCGTGGCCAGCTCGGTGAGCATGAGCGCCCTCGGTACGCCACGTCGATCGGCGCGGGAGGTGAGGCGGGCCCGCACGGCCGAACGGAACGATTCGCCTTCCTCACCGGGACGCATGCGCAACGCCTGGTCCAGCGCCGCGAACGCGCGGCGGGCATCACGGCCGCACAGCTGGTCGGCGATCGCGAGCTCGAGCGGGAACACGGGAAGCCCGTCGAGCTCGATCACGTCGGCGGAGTTGAACCGGCTCTGGTGCATGGCGAGCCCCGGTCGGGATCTGGCGGACCGTGAGTACGGGACCGTCACGTGGATCGGCCCGGTCTCCGGTACCGCGTCGCAGCCGTGCAACCGCAACGCCGTCGGTCCGGAGAGCACCACGGGTTCACCGACGAACAGGACGGCCGCCGCCGCTCGAGCGCGAAGGTCCCGTAGGTCGGCCGTGTGCATCACGACGCCCCGCCACGGTTGGGTCAACACCCCGTGGCGAAGAGCGGTTCTCAACGCGTGTTCTCCCAAAGCGGCCGCAGCGTCACGTCGCGTGACGGGGCCACGCATCCCCCGGTCGTGCCACATTCCTCCAGGCTGAACGGCGCACCGGGGTTCCACCACCGGTTATCCACAGCTTGTGGATAACTCGCCTTCCTGTGGATAACTCGTGTCCGCATCCCCCGTCGTTGTGTTCGCAACCTGCGATGCGGGCATGGCTACACAATCTGCGGACACAACGACACAGACTGCGGACACGCCGAACAGGATCAGGCCGCGAGCGCGGCCAAAGCCGCGTGGACCATCACCCGGATCCCGACGAACAAGGCACGTTCGTCGGCCACGAACGTCGGCTGGTGCAGATCGCGCATCTGCCCCTCACCGGACCACACACCGAGCCGGGCGAACGCGCCGGGCACGTGCTCCAGGTACCACCCGAAGTCCTCCCCACCGGAGGACTGCTCCGCGTTGGCCAGGGCCCCGGCCCCCAGCGCGGCCTCCACGCCCACCCGCAGCAGGGCCGTGCTCTCCGAGTCATTGACCACGGGCGGCACACCACGCAGGTAGTTCAACTCGTACCCGACCCCTGTGGGAGCGAGCAGCGACTTCACCGACGACTCCACGAGCGGCTCCAACATCGTCCACGTCTCGTGGTCGGCGGTACGCAGGGTCCCGCACAGTCTGCCTTCCTGCGGCACGGCGTTGGCCGCTTCACCGGCGTGCACGGCACCCCACACGAGTACGGTGCCCGACCGCGGGTCCACCCTCCGTGACAACAAGGCGGGCAGCGAAGTGATCACGGTGCCCAGACCGTGCACGAGATCGGCGGTCAGGTGGGGCCGGGACGTGTGTCCGCCCGGCGAGGTCAACGTCAACTCCACAAGATCGGCGGCCGACGTGAGCGCCCCCACCCGGGTGCCGATCCGTCCGACGGCCAACCGTGGGTCGCAGTGCAGACCGAAGATGCGGTCCACGCCGTCGAGCGCACCGGCCTCGATGGCGTCGAGCGCGCCACCGGGCATGACCTCCTCGGCGGGCTGGAAGAGCAACCGCACGCGTCCCGGCAGTTCGGCGGCCGTGGCCAGCGCCAGCCCCGCACCGAGCAACACCGTCGTGTGCACATCGTGTCCACAGGCGTGGGCGACGCCGTCCACGCTCGACGCGAACGGCAGTCCCGTGGCCTCGGTCAAGGGAAGGGCATCCAGGTCGGCCCGCAACGCCACACATCGTCGTCCGGTGCCGACATCGCAGATGAGGCCGGTGCCACCTGGCAACACCCTCGGCTGCAACCCGGCCGAACGGAGCAACCTGACGATGAGTTCGGTGGTGCCGTACTCGCGTCGGGCCAGCTCGGGATGAGCATGGATGTGACGACGCCAGGAGACGACGTCCACCGCACGGTCGGCCAGCCAGTCGTCGAGCCAGTCGGGGCCACGTCCTGCGCCCACGTCTCCGGCGGCGACCGTTCCGGCCGCGGCGAGCAGGGAGTCGGCCGATGTGCCCGGGTCGGATTCGCCCGGCACTTCGGGTCGCGAGTCGAGAACGGTCACACCGCACCTCCGCACGCAACCAGCGCGGCGATGGTGTACACCCCTGTCGTCCGCTGGTAGAGCTGTCTGAACGGGTTGGGCTGGGCGAGCTCGGCGAATCCGTCGAGCCTATGAAGCTCGACGAACTCGCCGAGCACCGCCGTGCACATTGACTTTCAGTCTGACATCTACCAGCGTATGTGTAACCCGTATGTCCTAATGAAGAGACAGAAGGTAGCCCATTTGCGCTAAACGGTGACGGACCGTTCGGTGGCACCGTAGAACCGGCGCGTCAGCCGCCTTTCGCTTTCTTCGCGCGCAAGTACCGTCCCGCGGCCACGATGCCGAGCAGTATCGCCGCGATGACGCCCACCACGACCTTGTTCTTGTTCTTCTCCGCCTCAGCCTCGGTCTGGGGGTCCAACTCCGGTTCCCCACTCGAGGACTCCCCCGACTCGGAAGTCTCGGACTCCCGAGTGGATTCGTCCTGCGCCACGACATGGGCGACGTAGCCGGTCGACGCGACACCCGATGCGGCTTGCGCTGCGGGAACGGCGGCGCCGGTGGAGACGACGACAACGACGGTGAGCACACTCAGCACGACCCCGAGAACACGCACGCTCACAGTCTGCACTGTCGGGTGGTGTCTCGTCAGCCACTGTGCGGCGTTTCCCCGCTGAAGGCGCTCAGGATGCGTTCAGCGGCGAGGGTGGCGGTGCTCCGGCCCTCCCGGACGTCACGTTCGACCTCGTCGACGATCGCACGCACGGCCGGGTGCTCCACCAGCCGGTCCAGCAGCTGATCCCGCACCATCGCCCAGACCCAGTCCACCTGCTGTTGTTGCCGCCGGGCCTCTAATTCCCCCGATTCGACGAGCTGCTCGCGGTGCCGCATCAGTTGCTGCCACACGGTGTCGAGCCCGGCCCCGGTCAGACCGCTGCAGGTGAGCACGGGCGGAGTCCACGCGGCGTCGGGACCGTAGATCATCCGCAGTGCGCCGGACAGTTCCCTGGCGGCCTTACGCGCCTCGCGCTCGTGCTCACCGTCGGCTTTGTTCACGGCGATCACGTCGGCGAGTTCGAGGACGCCCTTCTTGATGCCCTGGAGCTGGTCACCGGTGCGGGCCAGGGTCAAGAACAGGAACGTGTCGACCATGCCGGCCACGGCGACCTCGGACTGGCCGACGCCGACGGTTTCGACCAACACCACGTCGTAGCCCGCGGCTTCCATCAGCACGATGGTCTCGCGCGTGGCCCGGGCCACCCCGCCGAGCGTTCCCGAGCTCGGCGACGGCCGGACGAACGCGGCGGGGTCGGTGGAGAGTCGGGCCATTCGGGTCTTGTCGCCGAGGATGCTGCCGCCGGTGCGTGGGGAGGAGGGGTCCACGGCGAGCACGGCCACCCGATGCCCCGCGCCGGTGAGCTGGGTGCCGAGCTGGTCGATGAACGTGGATTTACCCACGCCGGGGACCCCGGTGATCCCGATCCGCACGGCACCGCCCGCGTGCGGCAACAGCTCCACGAGCAGGTCCTGCGCCAGTTTGCGGTGGTCGGGGCGCTGCGATTCGACCAACGTGATGGCCCTGGCCAAGATGCCACGGTCACCGTCGAGCACGCCTTTGGCGTACGCGGGGACGTCGAGAATGCGTGCCATGGCTATGAGTGTCGTGCCTCGAGCTCGTCGAGCAACGTGACGACGCTGTCGGCGATCACGGTGCCCGGCCCGAAGATGGCGGAGGCCCCTGCCGCGCGCAGCTCGTCGTAGTCCTGCGGCGGGATGAGGGATGACGCCACCGCACACGATCATGATGTCGTCACGACCCAACGCGGCGAGCTCGTCCCGCAGCTGAGGCACGAGCGAGAGGTGTCCTGCCGCCAACGACGACACACCCACGATGTGCACGTCGGCCTCCACCGCCTGGCGCGCCACCTCGGCGGGGGTCGAGAACAACGGCCCGACGTCGACGTCGAAACCGAGGTCCGCGAACGCGGTGGCGACCACCTTCTGTCCACGGTCGTGACCGTCCTGGCCCATCTTGGCCACCAGGATGCGCGGCCTGCGCCCCTCAGCCTCGGCGAACGCGTCGACCCGTTGCCGGGCGGTCTCTACCTTGGCGGTCTTGCCGACCTCCTCGCGGTACACGCCGGAGATGGTACGGATCTGCCCGGAGTGCCTGCCCCAGACCTTCTCCAGCGCCTCCGAGATCTCCCCGACGGTGGCCTTGGCCCTGGCCGCGTCGATGGCCAACTCCAGGAGGTTGCCGTCACCCTCCGCGCCGGCGGTGAGCCTGCGCAGCGCGTCCTGGGTGGCGTCCTCGTCACGTTCGGCGCGCAGCCTGCGCAACTTCTCCAGCTGCTGGGCCCGCACACCCGCGTTGTCGATCTTGAGGACATCGAGTTCGGTGTCGTCCTCGGGACCGAGGCGGTACTTGTTCACGCCGATCACCGGCTGCCTGCCCGAGTCGATCCGGGCCTGCGTACGTGCGGCGGCCTCCTCGATGCGGAGCTTGGGGATACCGGCGTCGATCGCCCTGGCCATGCCGCCCGCGGACTCGACCTCCTCGATGTGGCTCCACGCCCGCCGGGCGAGTTCGTAGGTGAGCCGTTCAACGTACGCGCTGCCACCCCACGGGTCGATGACGCGCGTGGTGCCGGATTCCTGCTGGAGCAGCAACTGCGTGTTGCGCGCGATCCGGGCACTGCTGTCGGTCGGCAACGCCAGGGCCTCGTCGAGGGCGTTGGTGTGCAACGACTGCGTGTGGCCCTGGGTGGCCGCCATAGCCTCGACGCACGTGCGCACGACGTTGTTGTAGACGTCCTGGGCCGTGAGCGACCATCCGGAGGTCTGGCAGTGCGTGCGCAGGCTCAGCGACTTGGGGTTGCGCGGTTCGAACTGCTTCACGAGCTTCGCCCACAGCAGCCGTGCGGCCCGCAGTTTGGCGACCTCCATGAAGAAGTTCATGCCGATGGCCCAGAAGAACGACAGTCGCGGAGCGAAAGCGTCGATGTCGAGTCCGGCGTCCAGACCGGCGCGGATGTACTCGACGCCGTCGGCCAGCGTGTACGCCAACTCCAGATCGGCCGTGGCCCCGGCTTCCTGCATGTGGTAGCCGGAGATCGAGATGGAGTTGAACTTCGGCATCCGCTGCGACGTGAACGCGAAGATGTCGGAGATGATCCGCATCGACGGTTGCGGCGGGTAGATGTAGGTNNNCGGGTAGATGTAGGTGTTGCGGACCATGAACTCCTTGAGGATGTCGTTTTGGATGGTCCCCGCGAGCTGTTCGGGCCGCACACCCTGTTCCTCCGCCGCCACCACGTACAGCGCCAGCACGGGCAGCACGGCGCCGTTCATGGTCATCGACACGCTCATGCGGTCGAGCGGGATGCCGTCGAACAGCTGCCGCATGTCGTAGATCGAGTCGATGGCCACCCCCGCCATGCCGACGTCACCGGCCACGCGCGGGTGGTCGGAGTCGTAGCCGCGGTGGGTGGCGAGGTCGAACGCCACGGACAGGCCCTTCTGACCCGCGGCGAGGTTGCGACGGTAGAAGGCGTTGGACTCCTCGGCCGTGGAGAACCCGGCGTACTGGCGGATGGTCCACGGCTGTGTCGTGTACATCGTGGGGTACGGGCCCCGCAGGTACGGCGCGATGCCGGGATAGGTACGCAGGAAGTCCAGGTCCGTCAGGTCCTCCGCCGTGTAGAGCGGTTTGACGCTGATGCCCTCCGGGGTCTGCCACGTGAGCGCGTCGACGTCCTTGCCGGTGCTGGCGCGCAACGCCTCCAGCCATTCCTGCTTGTCGCCGCTCGGCGCGGCACCGGCCCCCAGCTCGATGTCGCTGAAATCAGGGATGCTCATTGGGCGACTCCCAGGGTGTCGAGAGTGTCGGAGAGGACGGCGAGCGCGTCGCACCCGGTGTGGACGTAACCCGTGACACCGTCGATGTCAGCCGGTTTACCCGCGAGCAGCACCGTGGTGGCGCCCGCCGAACGCAGGGCGGCCGCCACCGCCTCGGCGCTCTCGCCGTACGCGACGTCGCTGCCGCACAGGCAGGCCACGGGGGTTCCGCTGTCACGGAAGGCGGCCACGAGGTCTTCGACGGACGGGTCGGCGAGCCCCGGATTCACCGGCTCGATCCCGCCCGCTTGGAAGAGGTTCGCCGCGAACGTGGCGCGGGCCGTGTGCTGGGCCAGTGGTCCGAGCGTGGCGAGGAAGACCTTCGGTCGGCTGCCGTGCTCGGCGAGGTGGGCATCGGACCGGTCACGCAACCGTTCGTAGTCCTGGGCGTACCGGACCCTCGGCAGGCCCCCGCCCTGCCCTGCGGGTCGGGGTGTCCGCTCGACGGTGTTCTCGTCGAGCAACGGGAACTCGCTGACGCCGGTGATCGGGTCACGTCGGGTCGCGATCCGCCGCGATCGCCTCCGCCACGTGTCGGCCAGACGGTCGGCCAGCGCGCCCGAAGCGAGTTCGGCCTCGATACCGCCCGCCTTCTCGATGGCGGTGAACTCGTCCCAGGCCGCGTGTGCGAGGGCGTCGGTGAGGTTCTCGACGTACCACGAGCCGCCCGCGGGGTCGATCACGTTGGCGAGTTTGCTCTCCTCCAGCAGGATGGCCTGGGTGTTGCGGGCGAGCCTGCGGGAGAACTTGTCGGGTAATCCGATCGCGTGGTCGAACGGCAACACGGTCACCGCGTCGGCACCGCCGACACCGGCCGCGAAGCAGGCGACGGTGGTGCGCAGCAGGTTCACCTCGGGATCGCGGCGGGTCAGCATGGCGGGCGACGTGACGGCGTGTTGGCGCATGGCGATGCCGGGCGCACCGCACACCTCCAGTACGCGCGCCCACGCCCTGCGCGCGGCGCGGAGCTTCGCGATGGTGTTGAACTGGTCGGTGGTCGCGGCGAGCCGGAATTCGATCCGTGCGGCGGCCGTGGCGACGTCGAGGCCGGCCTCGGTCGCGGCCCGGAGATAGGCCACCGCCGTGGCGAGCACGGCACCGAGTTCCTGGGCGTCGGAACCTCCGGCCTCGTGGTAGGGCAGACCGTCGGCCACCAACGTGGACAGTTTCGGGTAGCGTTCGGCGACCTTGGCCGTGAACGCGGCGGCGGCGCTCACGTCCTGCGCGCGGCCGGTGCGGGCGTGGACGCCGATCGGGTCGGCGCCGAGGTTGCCCGCCACCTCGGTGTCGGGCACGCCGTGTTCGGAACACAACGCGAGCAAGGCCTGCGCCGCGCGCTCGTACTCCTCGCCCGCGTCGAGCACGATCGGAGCGAGGTCGAGACGCACCTCCTGCAGGACGGCGTCGAGCGAGGACACCGGCACGGCACCGTCCTCGCCGTCGCCCACCCGCAGCCACAGCGACGTGACGCCGCCGTCGAGGTCGGTCAGCACCGCTTCGTTGAGAGCGGCGGCAGCGGATTCGTCGAAGTTCTCGCCGACGTCGTACCGGGCCCGCACGTCCCAGCCGGTGAGCACGTGGCCGTCAGGACGAGCCCCACGAACGAACGGAGGCAGGCCGGGAAGGCCCGCGGGCGGTACCGGGTCGTCGACGGTGTAGAGCGGCTGGATCTCGATCCCGTCGTACGTAGTGGTCACCAGCCGATCCCAGTCACCACCAACCCTGTCGAGGACCTTCTCGACGAGTCGTTCCCAGTCCCGTCGGCTCGGTGCGTCGAACTCGGCCGCGAGCGCCAGTTCGGCTCCGACCTCAGCCCCGTTGCTCATATCAGCCATGGTAGGGCCCGGGGGTCAACTTGGACTGTGAGCTTAGTCGCCCTTAAAGGCTTTAAGTAAAAGGGCGGTGTTCGAAGTCCGGGACACAGGGGCGTCCGAAATCGGCAACAATGGAGCGCGTGTCCGCTCCGACAGATGACCGACGACTCGTGGCCGGCCGCTACCGGCTGCGGTCCGTCCTCGGCTCCGGATCGATGGGCACCGTGTGGTCGGCCTACGACGAGTTCCTGCACCGCCCCGTCGCGGTGAAAGAGGTACGACTGCCACCCGGTGTCCCGCCGGCCCGGGTCACCGAGCTGCGTGAACGGACACTGCGCGAGGCCAGGGCCATCGCGGTGCTGTCACATCCGAACGTGGTGATCCTGCACGACGTCGTCCGTGAACACGGCGACCCGTACGTCGTGATGGAGCTGCTCCCCTCTCGCAGCCTGGCCGGATTGCTAAGTCAGATGGGCAGACTGACCGTCGCGCAGACAGCGGCCGTCGGTGAGGCCGTCGCCGCCGCGTTGGAGGCCGCCCACACCGCGGGCATCACCCACCGCGACGTCAAACCGGGCAACGTGTTGGTCTCGGACGACGGACGCATCAAGCTCACCGATTTCGGCATCGCGCGCAACGTCTCCGAGGCGACGATGACCCACACGGGCATGATGCTCGGGTCACCGGCGTTCATCGCCCCCGAGGTCGCCACCGGCGGACCCGTGACCTACACGGCCGACCTGTGGGGTCTGGGCGCCACCCTGTTCGCCGCCTCCGAAGGACGCCCACCGTACGACGCCGACGGCGATCCGCTGGAGACAGTGGTCAGCGTGGTACAAGGCGACGTGCCTCGCCCCTCCCCCGGACCACTGGCTCCGGTGATCCGGGGCCTGATGATGAAGAAACCGTCGGAGCGCATGTCACTGGCCGAAGTACGGCGTCGACTTCATCCGCTGCTGACCCAACCCCGGCACACGTTGTTTCCGGCCGAACTGTTCACCGAGAGCGAGGTCAGCCGAGTCCGCGACGAGGCGAGCGTCACGCGCGTGATCCCCAAGGTCCCCGCGCTTCCGGAGGAACCGGACACCGAGGACGTCAGCGCGCCCGCGGGCGGCGCGCTGGCCGCCGATCCCGGCCCACTGCCGTTCGCCACGGACGATGAGCCCGCCTCATCGAGCAGGAGCACCCGAACGTCCCGACCGCCCCGGGAATCCGCCCATGCGAAGCGGTCCTCGCTGTGGCCCTCCTGGCTACCCCGACCGAACACCGAACTGCTCACCGGTCTGCCGGGAACGCTCACCGAGCGCAGGAACGTCCTGGCCGCGGCCGTCGTGGTGTTCGTCCTCGCCGCCGCACTCGGCTTCGCCCTCACTCGGCTTCTCGCCGGCTGACCTTTCCATCCGTGTCGAACACGGTCGCGGAGACGTTCGCCTGCGCCAACCTGCGTAGCGCCACCAGCAATGCGTCGCCGAAGAGGGTGCCGACCACCATCCCCTCCACGATCGACTCCGGGTTGGGCAGGTCCGCGATGTAGCGGACGTCGACCTCGGCGACGTTTTCGGCGGCCTCGGCGTAGCGGCCCAACACCGAGACGAAGTCGGCATACCCCAGGGCGTACATCGTCGCCAGCACGCCGATGAGGGATTCGACCACCGGGGAGCCCTCTTCGCACTCCCAGTCACGCTCGTCCATGAGCTTCTCGAGCGTGGCCCACGCCCATGCACGTGCTTCCTCGTCAGCCTGTTCCGGATTCGCGAGCGGTAGTCCGTACTGGGTCACGCCGAGAACGTGATGCAGCGACACCTCACTGGAGTCGAGAGCGGCCAGCACGTCTTTGGCCGTGGCCACCGACAGCCCCCCGATGTCGAGCAACGCACGTACGAGCCGAAGGCGCTGGATATGGGTTCCGTCGTAGCGCGCCTGGTTGGGGCTCGTGCGCTCGCCGGGGTGCAGAAGGCCCTCACGCAGGTAGTACTTGATGGTCGCAACGGGGACGCCTGACTCCCTGCTGAGTTCGGCCATACGCATGTCGATCGCGCCTTTCCTGTGGACCTCCCGGAACAGACAGTGTAACTTCCCATTTCAGATAGCAGCGCTATCCACTATCCACTACTTGTGACACCTGGGGGCAACCATGGCACTGGGGCAGTACCGCACCTGGCACCGTCCGATGCTTGCCTGTGCGGCATCGATGGCGGTCATGACAGTGGTCTCGGCCATCGGACTCGTCGTGGACGACCGCAGCATCGTCGGCGCGCCGGCGTGGCTCAAACCTTTCAAATTCGCCGTGTCGATCACGGTGTACTGCATCACCTGGGCCTGGCTCGTCTCGCTTATACGAACCCGGCGCCGCCTCGCCCACCGGGTGTCGAACGCCCTCGTAGGCGTGCTGACACTCGAGTACACGCTCATCGTGATCCAGGTGATTCGAGGGACTCACCCTCCTCCTGCTGCGAACCCCCATCACAGACGCCGCCGACCGCTGGGCGATGCGTTCGGGTGCCCTCGTCTCACTCGTCGGCCTGGGCCTCGGGGGGCTCATGCTTTCCCCGACCGACGAACAATCGACCCAGGCGGAGCAGGGCACTCTCGGCCGCGTCATCGGCGCCCATACCGTGGGTGCCCCCGACGGCGGACCGGGCATGCCGATCACCGACTGGAGCACCGTCGGCGGCGACCTGCGCATCCCGCACTTCGTGGGCATGCACGCACTGCAGGCCCTCCCCCTGCTCGCCATGCTGCTGACACTGTTGGCCCGACGCTGGACACGACTGCGCGACGACACCGTGCGCGCACGGATCATCATCGTGGGGGGCCTCTCCTACACCGCCGTGCTTGCGCTGCTGACCTGGCAAGCCCTGCGCGGACAGCCCCTGATCCGCCCCGATGGGCTCACCCTGACCGCGCTGTCGGCGCTGCTGGTCGCCTCCTCCGTGAGCGTGCTCTGGGCACTGCGTGAACGAACGTCCTACGAGGACGACGACCGGATCAGAAATCGACACCGACACGAGAGCACGGCGCCGTGACACCGCGATACCGCCGACCCGACACCCCCTCACCCCCTCACCTCGCTCTCCACCTCGCCGCACTGTCCGGTCACCCGAGAACAGGGCGCCGGAGCCTAAGCTGCACAATCGTGAACTCCAGCAACACACAACCTCGTGATCTCGCCGCTACAGCGGCATCCGTACTGACCGAACGCGCCGGTGTCGAGGCATTCGACATCGCCGTGGTCCTCGGTTCCGGCTGGCGACCCGCGGCCGACGCCATCGGCGAACCGAAAGCGGAGATCCCTCTCGGTGAGCTGCCGGGATTCGAGACTCCCAGCGCGGTGGGCCACGGCAGTACCGCGCGGGCCGTCCTGATCGGCGACAAACGGATCCTGGTCCTCCTCGGCCGCACCCACCTCTACGAGGGCAAGGGGGTGGCCAGGGTGGTCCACGGCGTCCGCACCGCCGCCGCGGCAGGCGTACGAACGGTGCTGTTGACCAACGCCGCGGGCGGACTTCGGGAAGGCCTTCAGGTGGGCCAGCCGGTCATCATCGCCGACCACCTCAACATGACCGCCACCTCGCCCATCACGGGTGCGAACTTCGTCGACCTCGTCGATCTGTACTCACACCGGCTGCGTGCGGTCGCCAAGGAAATCGATCCTTCTTTGACCGAAGGCGTGTACGCCGGACTGCCCGGACCGCATTTCGAGACCCCCGCCGAGATCCGAATGCTGCGGACACTCGGTGCGGATCTGGTGGGTATGTCGACCGTGTTGGAAGCCATCGCGGCCCGCGCGGAAGGCGTCGAGGTATTCGGGCTGTCGCTCGTCACCAACCTCGCGGCGGGGATAACCGGCGAACCCCTCAGCCACGAAGAGGTCATCGAAACAGGTCGAGCTTCCGCGGAGCGGATGGGCAACCTGCTTCGGGAACTCGTCGCGCGGGCCTGATGCGTGGGATTACGCGGGATTACGCGGAATCAGCGAATCACTTACCCGCCGATCCGCTGGCGATCACGATCGGCACATCGGCGATTTCCCGGCTTCCTACCATGGTCAACCCCTTTCGCGCAGAAGGCATTCGCCTGCATTTCACATGGTGAGGGTGATGCGCCGACTGTCCGGCGCATCACCGAATTTGACGAAGGATTGTCGCCGGGACAATAACTCGATCGTGTTCCTCTTTCCGCGCCTCGTTGTCACCACGTAACGACCGCGTCGATTATGACGGAATAGAGCTCAACAACGCTGCTCACCAAGCATTTCTGCAAAATGAAGAATGCATACTGCAGAGGAAGTGGACTGTGTCATCCGTCACACAGGTCGGATGCCCCCGTCACCCGTCGTCTTGCCACTATGACGTGATGCAGCAGAAACCGACCCGGCTGACGACCCAGCTCCGGGACACGACGTTCCGCTGGATCGCCGACGACGTCGACGACGAGACCCGTGCAGAGCTGCAGGACCTGCTGGCTCGCGCGATGACGGGAGACTCGGACGCGGTGGCCGAGCTCGACGACCGCATGTCAGGCACCCCCACTTTCGGCACGGCCGGCCTCCGCGGCCCGGTGAGGGCCGGCTCGAACGGGATGAACACAGCCGTGGTCATCCGCACCACGGCAGGCCTGGCCGACTGGCTGGCGCACACTCACCCCGGAGGGACGGTCGTCATCGGCAGGGACGCCCGACATGGCTCCGAACGGTTCGCCTCGGCCACCGCCGAAGTCCTCGACGGCGCCGGGTTCGACGTACGTGTGCTGCCGCGTCCGCTCCCCACCCCCGTCCTGGCCTACGCCACACTCGCACTCGGCGCCTGCGCGGGTGTCCAGATCACCGCCTCCCACAATCCCCCCGCCGACAACGGCTACAAGGTGTTCGACCACACCGGGATCCAGATCATCCCGCCTGCCGACACCGAGATCGAGCAGCGGATCGCGGCCGCTCCCGGAGCGGTGTCCGTGCCCCGAGGCCGTGGCGCCCGCACACTCGGCGACGACGTACTCCGGGGCTACCTCGACCGTGTCGCCGCGCTGGCCAGGAGCGAGAACCGGGATGTGCGTATCGCGATCACACCCCTGCACGGCGTCGGAGGCGACGTCGTGGTCGAAGCCCTACACACCGCCGGCTTCACCGACGTCCACCTGGTCGAACAGCAGGCCGAACCCGATCCCGATTTCCCCACCGTCACCTTCCCCAATCCGGAGGAGGAGGGCGCCACCGACCTGTTGTTGCAGTTGGCGGCCGACATCGACGCGGACCTCGCGATCGCACTCGACCCCGACGCCGATCGTTGCGCCCTCGGCACGCGCACCTCCGACGGCACGTGGCGCATGCTCCACGGCGATGAAACCGGTGTGTTGCTCGGCGACCGGTTGTTGGCCCGCACCGACGTTCCTGATCCCCTGGTCGCCACGACACTGGTCTCATCCTCCCTTTTGGACCGTATTGCCGCCGCTCACGGGGCACGCCATGCACGTACGCTCACCGGGTTCAAGTGGCTCATGAGAGCGGGCGAACGCTTGGTCTACGCCTACGAGGAAGCACTCGGCGTGTGTGTGAATCCTGACTTCGTCAAGGACAAGGACGGTATCGCCGCCGCCGTGTTCGCCGCGGATGTCGTCGCTGAGGCGAAAAGCCGGGGCCGCACACTGCTCGACCTGCTCGACGAGTTGACGCTCCGACACGGGATATCGGTGACCGGTCAGGTGGCCCCTCGGTTCGCCGATCTGGCCGAACGCGCGACGGTGATGGAACGACTGCGTTCTCAACCCCCGGATCGACTCGCGGGTGTCGCGGTCACGGCCGAGGAGCTTCCGGAGGCCGACGCGCTCAAACTGAGCGGCGATCGAGTCCGCGTCATCGTGCGACTGTCCGGAACGGAACCGAAGGTGAAGGCTTATCTGGAGGTGACGGCACCCGCTCCCCCACCCGAGCGACTCACCGAAACTCGCCGTGCAGCACGCGAAACCCTCGACCGCCTACGCGACGACGTCTCCCGACTCCTCACCGTCCCGTAAACCCAGCCGTGTCCGCAGCCTGTGCAGCCGTGTCCGCAGCCTGTGGAACGAACCCGCCTCCCTCAAGCCTGCGCGGCACGTGGCCACGGGTCGTAAGGGCACTGTGCCGTTCCCCTCGTCCAACGCGTGGTGTGCGTAGCAGGCGGGTTGCGGGCGAGGACACGTCGGGGCACGCTCGGGGCCGTGGCCACGTTGTTGATCGTTCACCACACTCCTTCACCGCACCTCCAAGCCATGCTGGAGGCCGTGGTGGCGGGCGCGACGGATCCTGAGATCACCGGCGTCGAGGTCGTCCGCGAACCCGCTCTGTCGGCTACCGCTTCGGATGTCCTCGCCGCCGACGGCTATCTGCTCGGCACTCCGGCGAATCTCGGATACATGTCCGGGGCGTTGAAACATTTCTTCGACACGGTGTACTACCCGTGCCTGGAGTCGACCCGAAAGCGCCCGTTCGGCTATTACGTGCACGGCAACCAAGGCACTGAGGGAGCCACGAAGTCGATCGACAGCGTCACCACGGGATTGGGGTGGAGTAAAGCCGCCCCCGCCGTGGTGGTACATGGAGAGCCGAGCAAGGAGGACCTGGCCGCGTGTTGGGAACTCGGCGCGACCATCGCGGCCTGTCTTTCGGAGTGATCAGCAACGCACCCTCGGCCAAGACATCCTGTCCCAACGCATCGGCAGGTACGCCTACGATTCGACCATGACATTGCGCCGAATCCTCGTGGGCGCGTGCGCGCTCCTGGTCACCTTCACCGCGGCTGCATGCGGTTCCGACGATGCTCCCAGCGAACCGTTGCCCGACGCGTCCACGTTGATTCAGGACGCCGCCGCAGCAACCCGCGACATCGAGAGCACCCATTTCACCATCGAGGTGAACGGCACGATCCCGGGACTCGCTGTGCACAGCCTCGACGGCGACCTCACCCGCAGCGGGGAGGCTCAGGGCACCGGCACCCTCGAACAAGCCGGACAGCTCGTCGAGGTGTCCTTCGTCCTCGTCGACGACACACTGTATTTGAAGGGCCCCACCGGTGGTTATCAAAAGATCCCGGCGGCGCTCAGCTCTTCGATCTACGACCCGTCCGCTGTCCTCGATCCCGAACGCGGCGTGGCGAAGCTGCTCACGAGCCTGCGTGATCCTCGTACGGAGGGAACGGACGAGCTCGACGGCGTAGCGACGTACAAGGTCAGCGGTGATCTGGCCGAGGACGTCCTCGCCGGGGTGGTTCCTGGCGTGAACACCGGCGCCGAGGTGACGTTCTGGCTGCGTGCCGACGATGAGCCTCTGCCTGTCAGGGCCACCGCGGTCTTGAACGACGACGCTTCCGTGGACATCACGTTGTCGGATGTGAACAAGCCGGTGACCGTGGAGCCGCCGGCGTGACCGAGACCGTCGTTCCTCGGCGTGGCCGTTCGCTGGCCATCGGTGCCGGCGGTCTTGCCGTACTGCTGGGGGCCCTCGACACCTATGTCGTCATCGGCCTCTTCCGGCAGATCATGGAGGATCTGCAGATCCCGGTGAACCGGCTGGAGCGGCTCACCCCGATCGTCACCGGATATCTTCTCGGCTACATCGCCGCCATGCCGTTGTTGGGTCAGGCTTCCGACCGTTTCGGCCGTAAGCGCCTGCTCCAGGTGTGTCTCGGCATGTTCGTAGTCGGTTCGGTGTTGACGGCCACCGCACCGGATCTTCCGCTCATCGTCACGGGCCGAGTGGTGCTCGGCGTCGCCGGCGGGGCTTTGTTGCCGGTCACCATGGCTTTGGCCGCTGATCTTTGGTCACATCAGCGTCGGGCCACCGTGCTGGGTGCCGTGGGGGCGGCCCAGGAACTGGGCAGTGTTCTGGGCCCGGTCTACGGCATCACGCTCGCAGCCGCGACCGGTTGGCGTGGGGTGTTCTGGATCAACGTGCCGCTGGCGTTGCTCGCCATGGTGGCAGTGCATTTCTCCGTGCCTTCGGAGCAGACACGTCGCACCGCATCCGTCGACGTGGTCGGCGGCGGACTGCTCGCCGTCACGCTCGGGCTCCTGGTCATCGGTCTTTACAACCCGGAACCCGGGGAACAGGTACTGCCTGACTGGGGTGTTCCCGTACTTGCCGCGGCTGCGGTCATTTTCATCGCGTTCGTCTTGCACCAGGTCAAAGCGACCCATCGGCTGATCGATCCCACGCGGGTGCGGATGAAACCGTTCCTTGCCGCTCTCGGCGTCAGTCTCGCGGCGGGGGCCGCGCTCATGGTGACTCTCGTCGATGTGGACCTGTTCGCTCAGACTCTGCTCGGCCTCGACGACGAGGGCGGCGTGCTGTTGCTGCTGCGTTTCCTCGTCGCGCTGCCTGTGGGAGCACTGATCGGCGGCGTGTTGACGTCACGTTTCGGGGAGCGCTGGCTCGCCGTGGCCGGCATGGTTCTCGCAGCCGTCGGGTTCTGGCTCATGTCGGCATGGACGGTGGACGTACAGGCCGATCCGCACGTGCTCGGCCCCTTCATGCTGCCTCGTTTGGATACCGATCTCGTCGTGGTCGGCCTTGGCTTGGGACTGGTGATCGCACCCCTGTCGTCGGCCGTACTTCGTGTCACGTCCGCAGAACAACACGGCGTCGCGTCAGCGGGTGTCGTGGTGGCCAGGATGACCGGGATGTTGGTGGGCATCGCGGCATTGTCGGCGTGGGGATTGCATCGATTTCACAGCATGACCGCCTCACTCGATGTGCCGCTGCCGATGTTGTACCCGTCCGACGAAGCGTTCCAATCCGCGATGGATGCTTATACCGCTGCGGTGAAGGAAGCGATGGTCACCCAGTACACCGAAATCTTCGCGATAACTGGGGTCGTGTGCATCGCCGGCGCATTGTGCGCAACATTGATCACCGCACGATCAAGCCGATGAACCTAAACAACATCCCATTCTTGATTTCAATTGAGGTTATTTCTGTAACCCTACACCGAAAGGGGATGCGCGACGCTCTTCGCCCCACGTTTTCATTCAGACAAAAAAGAGAAAAAGGCTGACGCGCTCCACCGTCCGTCCTAGCATCAAGAATATCTGAGACGTTTTTTATAGAAGCGCTGGAAATAAAAATTGGGGAATCCCGTCACGGGATTCCCCAATCTGTGGTTTGTGTTCGGCGGTGTCCTACTCTCCCACACCCGTGGGGGTGCAGTACCATCGGCGCTGGCGGGCTTAGCTTCCGGGTTCGGAATGGGACCGG
>SMEZ01000198.1_pt1 | contig 32919 bp, 26 predicted proteins | sample 2456351 | NCBI WGS metagenome assembly SMEZ01 (sample SAMN10132605, study PRJNA489261) | soil metagenome | isolation source: day120 antibiotic-loamy sand soil ammended with composted manure from dairy... | place: USA | collected 2015-04-01 | reverse complement strand
CACGATCAACAACGTCAACGCGGACAACGCCTACCTGACGCGGGAGTACGTGGAGCAGACGGCCGCGCTCGCCGATGCGCTGCGCCCCTACGGGATCAAGGTCGGGTTGTCCGTCAAGTACACCGCGCCCACCGACGAACGGTTCGCCCCCGACACCCTCACCGAGGATCAGCTCGACCCGTACGGCGAGGAGTTCCGGGACTGGTGGCACCGGAAGGCGAAGCAGATCCGGGAGGCGATCCCCGACTTCATCGGCTTCACCGTGAAGGCGAACTCCGAGGGACAACCGGGCCCCCAGGACTTCGGCTACGACCACGGTGACGGCGCCAACGGTATCGCCGCCGCGCTCGAACCGCTCGGCATGACGGTGTACTGGCGCACGTTCGTCTACAACGCCGACGTCGACAACGACCGGCTCAAGCGCGCGTATCTGGAGTTCGGTCCCATCGACGACGAGCCCCAGGACGACGGCTCGGTCGGACGGTTCGCCGACAACGTGTTCCTGCAGACCAAGAACGGGCCACTGGATTTCCAGGCCCGCGAGCCGTTCAACCCGATGTTCGGCCGGTTGGAGAACACCAACCAGGCGCTGGAGCTGCAGATCACCCAGGAGTACACCGGCCAGAACACGATGCTGTGCTACCTCGGGCCCATGTGGCAGGAGGTGTTGAACACCGACACCTACGCCACCGACGCCGACGGTGAGCTCCTCGACCACCGTCTGGTGGGAAACGTCGTGGACGGCACGGCCCAGGGCCACTCGGACACGGCGATCGTGGGGGTGGCGAACCTCGGCAACGCCGACAACCTCACGGGTCACCACTTCTCACAGGCCAACCTCTTCGCCTTCGGTCGCCTGGCGTGGGACTGGACGCAGGACTCCGCAGACATCGCCACCGACTGGGTGCGGATGACGTGGAGCAACGACGACCACGTCGTCGACACGATCGTGCGGATGATGATGGGTTCCTGGGAAGCGCTGGTGAGCTACCAGACCCCCTTGGGTGTCGCGCACCAGTTCGCCGACGGCGAGCACTACAAGCCGTACCCGTCCCAGTGGTTCATGAAGGACGACTGGAGCCCGGTCTACTACAACAAGGCCGACAGCGTCGGTCTCGGCTACGACCGCTCCCCCACGGGCAGCAACTTCACCGCCCAGTACTTCCCCGTCCTGGCCGAGCGCTACGGCGACATCGAGTCCACACCGGAGAATCTGCTGATGTGGTTCCACCACGTGCCGTGGGACCGCCCGATGGCCAGCGGCCGGATCTTCTGGGACGAGCTCGTCCACCGCTACCAGATGGGCGTGCAGTACGTGACCTGGATGCGGGAGACGTGGGACTCGCTGAAGCCGTTCATCGACGACCGACGCTGGCGCGAGGTGCGGGACAAGCTCGCCCAGCACGAGATCGACGCGGCCGACTGGCGCGACACCAATGTGCAGTACTGGCAGGAGTTCAGCGGGAGGGAGATCCCGGTGGACGACGGGCCGGTGTCGGCGACCTTCGTCGTGAACGGCACGGAACACGGCGGTTTCGACCTCTCGGCCGACAGTTATCGCATCCCGGTGCCCGCAGGCGGTTCCCCGGAGATCACCGAGGTGCGGACGGCCGATCCCGACGCCGACTACGAGATCGTCTCGCAGGCCGACGGCGTGCCGGGGACGGCGCTGGTGAAGGTCACCGGACGCTCGTTCTTCGGTCCACTGGTGAAAAACTACGTCCTCGAACTGGTACCCGACACCACCTTGGAGAGCCTGTCGGTCAACGGCACCAGGCTGGACTCGTTCGACCCGGACGTTCACCACTACAACGCTCTGCTGCCGTCCGATGTCGACTCCGTCGCGACGGTGGAGGCCGTGGCCCACGATCCCGCGGCGACGGTACACATCGAGCAGGCCGAACACCCCACGGGTCGAGCGGTCGTCACCGTGACCAACGGTGGGGCCTCCTCGGAGTACACCGTGGACCTCGACATCGCCTTGAGCGGCTCCGACGAGTTCGACTCCGACGAGCTCGACGAGCGGTGGGAGTGGGTGCGACACGACCCCGACGCCACGCGGCTCGACGACGGGGCACTCGTCATCATCCCGCAACGAGGTGGGCTGGAAACAGGCACCGAACCGGCGAGGAACATCGCGCTGCAGGAGGTCAACGGCGACTGGACGGCGGAGTCGAAGCTCGTCTTCTCCCGGCCTCTGGCCCACGAGAACGAGCAGGGCGGTCTCATCGCCTACGCCGATGACGACAACTACGTCAAACTCGCGTGGGAGATGGCCGACGAGGATGCCGAGATCAACAAGCTCCACGTCGTGCTGCTGGCCGAGGAGGACGGCAAGGCGACGAGCCTGGAGGTCACCGGTGCCGACGCCCAGCGCATCGTGGGCGAGGACGGAGCCATCTGGCTTCGGCTCACGAAGTCCGGCGACACCTACAAGGCGTACTACTCCAACGACGGCGAGGTCTACCGGTACTTCGGGACCACCACGCTGAGCGCCGAACCCGAACGCGCGGGGCTGATGGCGTGGAGCGGGGACGCGACGGCCACCGACCTCGAGGTGGCGTTCGACTGGTTCCGTATCCACAGCCGCGGCGATCGGGTACCGGCCCGCTGAATGAGTGACTGACGAACACCGGATGAGCGCCGTTGCGGTCGAAACCCGCCTTCGACCGCAACGGCGTTTTCGTCGGCCTCGGTCCGCCCCGCGACGACGGTCAGCCGGCCGGCAGGTGTTCCCGGCCGAACATGACGGCGGTGCGCATCGACGGACGCCGCGGTGTGCCGCTGGGACGCGCTGACTCCACCACGTCGCGCTGGGGTGATGCCCGGTGGTGGGTCGATGCGCCCCGACCTTCGAGACCTGAGTCTCTGCGACGGCAGGGACGACGTTCGGCTCGAAAGTCGAGCGCCCACAGCTACCGAGGGCGCCGACCCCACCACAACCACCTCGGCGTGATCGTCCGAGGGCACGTGGGCCGACATACCGCTGGGTCGAAAGCGATCCGACGCGGGTCCTCGGCCTCCTCGGCGCCAGGGTGCCGACCTACGCGTGATCGTCGAGGGCGGCCGAGGCTACGTCGAGGCTACGAGGACACCTTCATCGTCTGAGCCGTTCCCCGTTGCTCGCCTGCTCCTCGCCCGCGGGCCGCGTCGCTCTCCGGAGGCGAGCCGCCACGCCGCCCTTCGCTGTCACCGCCACTTCACCACAACTCGGCATCGATACGTCGGTGACGTCCGAAGACACCTTGACCGTGGTGGTGGGCCGCCTTTAGGCTACCTCGGCATCTAATACCGAACACTTCTGTTCGATAAAAGTAAAAGCCCTGTACAGAGGCGTATGGAGGGAGACTCATGGGCGCGGAGTCGGCGTCTGCCAGCACCAATGGAAAGGGCACCGCGGTCACCGAATCCCCGGGTGGATGTCCCATCGACCATTCCCGCCTCGACCCCACGGGATGCCCCGTGTCGGCCAACGCGGCGGCTTTCGATCCGTTCACCGGGCCCTACCAGGAAGACCCTCCAGGTTCACTGCGCTGGTCCCGCGACGAAGAGCCCGTGTTCTACAGCCCCAAACTGGACTACTGGGTGGTCACGCGGTACGAGGACGTGAAGGCGGTCTTCCGTGACAACATCACGTTCTCGCCCGCCAACGTGCTGGAGAAGATCACCCCGTTCAACGACGAGGCGAACGCGGTGCTCGCCAAGTACAACTACGCGATGGGCCGCACGCTGGTCAACGAGGACGAGCCCGCGCACATGCCCCGCCGGCGCGCGCTGATGGAACCGTTCACCCCACCACACCTGGCCCAGCACGAGCCGATGGTGCGCAAGCTGGTCCGGGAGCGCGTCGACAGCTTCATCGACCGGGGCAAGGCCGAACTCGTCGACGAGATGCTCTACGAGGTCCCGCTGACGGTCGCCCTGCACTTCCTCGGCGTTCCCGAGGAGGACCACGAGACCCTGCGCAAGTACTCCGTCGCGCACACCATCAACACCTGGGGCCGCCCCGCACCCGAGGAACAGGTCGCCGTCGCCGAGAACGTCGGCAAGTTCTGGCAGTACGCGGGCGAGGTGCTCGAGAAGATGCGCGAGGACCCCTCCGGCCCCGGCTGGATGCAGTACGGCATCCGCCTACAGCCGCAGATGCCCGACATCATCACCGATTCCTACCTGCACTCGATGATGATGGCCGGGATCGTCGCCGCGCACGAGACCACCGCGCTCGCGGCCACCAACGCGATCAAACTCCTGCTGGAGCACCGCACCCTGTGGGAGGAGATCTGCGCCGACCCGAGCCTGATCCCCAATACGGTCGAGGAATGCCTGCGGTTCGCCGGCTCGATCATCGCGTGGCGGCGGGTCGCCACGAAGGACACCGAGATCGGCGGCGTCAAGATCCCCAAGGGCGCGAAGCTGCTGATCGTCAACACCTCGGCCAACCACGACGAGAGGTTCTTCGACAACCCGGACGAGCTCGACATCCGTCGGGAGAACGCCAGCGACCACTTGAGCTTCGGGTACGGCTCCCACCAGTGCATGGGCAAGAACCTCGCCCGCATGGAGATCCAGATCTTCCTGGAGGAACTCACCAAGCGGATTCCGCACATGGAGCTGGTGCCGGACCAGGAGTTCACCTACCTGCCCAACACCTCCTTCCGCGGCCCACAGCACCTGTGGGTGCAGTGGGACCCGGCGAAGAACCCGGAACGTGAGAACCCGGAGATCCTCGACCGGCAGCTCAAGATCAAGATCGGACAACCGTCCAAACGCACCATCACCCGCACGATGACGGTGCGCGAGATCTCCCACGAGGCCGACGACATCGTGCGGATCACCCTCGCCGACGTGCGCGGCAGGCCGCTGCCCAAGTGGTCGCCTGGGTCGCATGTGGACGTCGAACTCGGGGAACTGTCGCGACAGTACTCACTGTGCGGCGACCCCGACGACCGGTCGTCCTACCAGATCGCCGTGCTGAAGGACCCCGAAAGCCCGCCGGAGGCATCGGCATCACCCCGATCCTGACGATGGCCGACCACGCCCGCCGCGAAGGCAAGGACTACGAGTTCCACTACTGCGGCTCGACGCGTAGCGCGATGGCGTTCCTCGACCGGGTCGTCCGCGACCACGGCGACCGGCTGACACTGCACATCTCCGACGAGGGCACCCGGCTCGACGTCGAGGAACTGCTGAGGACACCGCAGGACGACACGCAGATCTACGCGTGCGGGCCACAACGACTGCTCGACGCGCTGGCCGAGGCGACCCAGCACTGGCCCGAGGAGGCCCTGCGCGTCGAACACTTCTCCAGCGACCTCGGCGAACTCGACCCCGAGAAGGAACACGCGTTCGACGTCAAGCTCGCCGACTCGGGGATCACCATCCGGGTCGCCGCGGATCAAACCGTCCTCAACGCTCTGCGCGCCGCCAACATCGACGTGCCGAGCGACTGTGAGGAAGGGTTGTGCGGCAGCTGTGAGGTCGCCGTCTCCGCCGGCGAGATCGACCACCGCGACAAGGTGCTCACCAAATCGGAGCGCGCGCTCAACAACAAGATGATGACGTGCTGCTCTCGTGCCTGCGGCGACTCGCTCACACTCGAGCTCTGACCGCCGGCCCACTCCCGGAACAGCGGGCCGCGAAGGGGCGGCCCGCGCAATATGTGAAAGGAACCCTCAATGGCATCAGCCGTTGACGCAATTCCCACCGACGCCGCTGGGAACAACGGCGGAGGGCGCACGACTCCACGTATGTTCAGGCGGGTCCTGACCGGCAGCATGGCCGGCGCCGTTTTGGAGTGGTACGACTTCGCCATCTACGGCGTACTGGCGGCCATGGTCCTCGGGCCGCTGTTCTTCCCCAGCGACAGCGGTATCGCCAGTCTGCTGATGGCTCTGGCGACTCAGGGGCTCGGCTTCTTCGCCCGTCCCCTCGGCGGAATCGTCTTCGGTCACCTCGGTGACCGGTTCGGCCGCAAACCCATGCTGGTCGTGACGTTCCTGCTGCTCGGCACGGCGACGGCGGCCATCGGCCTGTTGCCGACGTACGCCGACATCGGTATCACGGCGACCTTCCTGCTCGTCGGTCTTCGCCTGATCCAAGGTTTCGCCCTGGGCGGTGAGTTCGGCGCGGCCGTGTTGTTGGTGAGCGAGTACGGCGAACCTAAACGTCGCGGATTCTGGGCCTCGTGGCCACAGGCGGGCGCTCCCGCCGGGACCGTGCTGGCCACCGCGGTCATCACCGTGCTGACCCTGACGATGAGCGAGGCCACCTTCGAGTCGTGGGGCTGGCGTATCGCGTTCCTGATCGCCATCCCGTTGTTGGCCATCGGCTTCTGGGTCCGGCGCGGTGTCGAGGAATCGCCCGTGTTCCGCCAGGCACAGGCCCAGGCGGCGAAGACGAGCAAGAGCACCTCCACCGAGAAGCAGAAGTCCAGCATCGTGCTCGCGTTGCGGCGCCCCCGCCAGGTGCTGCACGGACTCGGGCAGCGGTTGGGCGAGAACATCGCGTTCTACATCTACACGACGTTCGTCATCGCCTACGCCACCACGTATTTCGAGTTCGACCGTGGTGACGTGATGCTCGCGGTGACCTTCGGGTCGGTGTTCCAGTTCCTCGGCATGATCAGCGGCGGTGCGTGGTCCGACCGGGTCGGCCGGAAGGTCGCGATGCTGATTCCGACCGGGGTGCTGATCGTCTGGGCACCGGTGTTCTTCTGGCTGGTGCAGTTCGAGAGCGTGCCGTTGCTGTGGGTCGGTGTCTGCGTGGGCACGTTCTTCCACGGCATGCTGGCCGGTCCCGAGGCCGCGTGGATCACCGAGCTGTTCCCGACCCGGTACCGCTACGCGGGCTCGTCGCTGGTGTACCAGGGTTCGTCGATCATCGCCGGTGCCCCGGCTCCGTTCATCGCCATCTGGCTGGTCGACACCTTCGGTGTCGGCATGGTCATCGGCTATCTGGTCATCACCATGGCGATCACGTTCATCGCGGTGGCCACGAGTAGGGAGACCAAAGGCGTCGACCTCGAGAAGATCGTCTGACGAGGACGAGCACGCCAAGACGAAGGCCCACCCCGAGACCGGGGTGGGCCTTCGTCGTCCCTTCGCCTCCGTCAGACGGTCACCGGGGCCTCGGTGGCCGCGACGAGTTGTTCGGTCGTCACCCCCGGGGCGAGCTCGCGCAGCACGAGCCCCCGCGAGTCACACACGTCGAGGACACCCAGGTTCGTGATGATCCGCTGGACGACCCCTTCGCCCGTCAACGGCAACGTGCACCGGTTGAGGATCTTCGGACTGCCGTCCTTGGCGGTGTGTTCCATCAACACGATCACCCTGCGGGCACCGTGCACGAGGTCCATCGCGCCGCCCATGCCCTTGACCATCTTGCCCGGCACCATCCAGTTGGCCAGGTCACCGGTGGCGGACACCTGCATGCCGCCCAGTACGGCCGTGTCGATGTGTCCACCGCGGATCATGCCGAACGACAACGCGGAGTCGAAGAACGCGGCACCCGGATTGACCGTGACCGTCTCCTTCCCCGCGTTGATGAGGTCGGGGTCGACCTCGTCCTCCAGCGGGTACGGACCCGTACCGAGGATGCCGTTCTCGCTGTGCAGGATCACGTCCACACCGTCGGGCAGGTGGTTCGGGATCAGCGTGGGCAGTCCGATGCCGAGGTTGACGTACTCCCCCGGCCGCAGTTCCCGTGCCGCCCTGGCGGCCATCTCCTGCCGGGACCACCCGGTGGCCGTCGCGCTGCGCGCGGTCGTCGTCTCGGTCATGCCTTCGCCACCTCTGTCTGGCGCACGGTGCGTTTCTCGATCAGCTTGTTCTGCGGTCCGGTGTGGACGATGCGCTGGACGAACACCCCGGGCAGGTGCACCCGGGCCGGGTCCAGTTCGCCCGGCTCCACCAGTCGTTCCACCTCGGCGATGGTGATCCGTCCCGCCATGGCGGCGAGCGGGTTGAAGTTCATCGCCGTCTTGTTGAAGACCAGGTTCCCCTGCGTGTCACCGATCTCGGCGTGCACCAATGCGAAGTCGGCGACGATCGCCTCCTCCAACAGGTAGCGCTTGCCGTTGAACACCCGCACTTCCTTCGGTGGAGACGCCACCGCGACGTTGCCCTCGGCGTCGTACCGCCACGGCAGCCCACCGTCGCCCACAGGTGTACCGACCCCCGCCGGCGTGTAGAAGGCGGGGATACCCGCACCGCCCGCACGCAGCCTCTCGGCGAGCGTGCCCTGCGGGGTCAGTTCCACCTCCAACTCCCCGGCCAGGTACTGGCGGGCGAACTCCTTGTTCTCCCCGACGTAGGACGCGGTGATCCTGCGGATGCGACCGGCCTCCAGCAACACCCCGAGGCCGTGGCCGTCCACACCGCAGTTGTTGGAGAACACCTCCAGGTCGGTGGCCTCGCCCTCGGCGATCGCGGCGATCAGCGTGTCGGGGATGCCGCACAAACCGAATCCGCCGACCGCCAAGGAAGCGCCGCTGGGGATGTCCGCGACCGCCTCGGCGGCGGTCGCGACGACTTTGCCCGTCACTTCGCGACACCCTTCGCGGGCAGGATGCGCGTACGCACCTCACCGAAGCCGATCCGTCCGCCACCCGCGCCGGGTGCGGTGGCCCGCAGGACGACCTCGTCACCGTCCTGCAGGAACGTCCGCTCCTCGCCGCCCACCTGCAGCGGTTCCTTGCCACCCCAGGTGATCTCGATGAAGGCACCGCGCTGGTCCCGCTCCGGGCCGGAGATCGTGCCGGAGGCGAACAGGTCACCGGTGCGCGAGGACGCGCCGTTGACCGTCATGTGCGCCAACATCTGCGCGGGCGACCAGTACATCTCGCGGTACGGCGGCCGGCTGACGACCTGGCCGTTCAGCTCCACCTCCAGGTCGATGTCCAGTCCCCACGGCGAGGTCTCCCGCAGGTACGGCAGCGGCTCCGGGTCCTGCTTCGGCGTGTCGACCCTCGCCGACTCCAGGGCGAGCAGCGGAACCACCCACGGCGAGATCGACGTGGCGAAGCTCTTGCCGAGGAACGGACCGAGCGGTACGTACTCCCACGACTGGATGTCCCGGGCCGACCAGTCGTTGAGGATGACGACGCCGAACACCCGCTGCCCGAACTCGTCCACCGGAACAGGGGTTCCGAGCTCCGAGCCGGTCCCCACGATGAAGCCCAGCTCGGCTTCGATGTCCAGCCGCTGGCTCTCGCCGAACGTGGGGGTGTCCTGGTCGGGCGCCTTGCGCTGTCCACACGGACGCACGATGTCGGTGCCGGACAGGATCACGGTGCCCGCACGTCCGTGGTAGCCGACGGGGAGGTGCTTCCAGTTCGGCATCAGCGGCGGCGCGCCGGGCCGGAACAGCTTGCCGAGGTTGGTGGCGTGGTGTTCGGAGGCGTAGAAGTCGACGTAATCGCCGACCTCCACGGGCAGGTGCAGCCGCACCTCGTCCACCGGATGCACGGCCGCGTCGGGCACGTCACCGGAGACGAGCTCGGTGATCCGCTCACGCACCTCCACCCATCGCCGGTAGCCCTGGGCCATGAACGCGTTCAACGTCGGCTGGGCGAACACGTCGTCGCCGAGCGCCATGGCGAGGTCGACGACGGAGTCCCCCACACGCACTCCCACGCGGGGGGCGGTGCCCGGTGTGGAGAAGACACCGTAGGGCAGGTTGTCCACCCCGAACAGCGAACCGTCGGGGATCTCGATGGTGGTCATACGGTCCTTTCGTACGTGGGCAAGCACGATGTCGGCAGCAGGCCGAGCTCGACCAGCTCGGTGAGCGGATCGCTGATGCTGCAGGTGCCGAACGAACGGAACGCCGCGCGCACCGCCGTCACCTGATCGGGGTCGAGCGCCGCGACCCGCTCGGCGATCGCGGCACCGTCCCGATCGGCCAACCGCCGGATCAGCTCGGCCTCCTCCGCGCCGTTCAACGCGGCCTCGGTGGCCAGGAGCAGGTTGAGGAAGCCGTGCTGTTCGAATCCGGTCTGCGGGTCGGTGTTGCGGATCGCGTGGTGCAGTCCGGCGGTGGCCTTGTACGGGACCCGGGCGTCCACGACGGCCTTGATCGCCGCGGCCAGTTCCGCTTCGTCGGGGTACAGCTCGGCCTTCACCCCACCGGTGCGGAACTTGGCCTTGTACCGGGTGCCCGGTAGCGCGGCGATGATCTCCGGCCTGCGTTCGTCGCGGGGGATCTCGACGAACACCTCCACGGCGTCGTCGATGTCCGCCTTCTCGAGCGCCTCGACGAGTTCGGCGGCGCCCAGTGGAGCGGGGACCGGCACCTCCAGCGCGCGCAGCTCCACCGGCAACGCGGCGACGGTGGTGAGCACATCGGGCACGGCCGACGGTCCGTCGGGAACCGTCACGGTGAGGTCGAGTCGGTCTCCCCCGTCGACGGGCACCAGTCCGGCGAGCTCCTCCAAGGCCGCCGCCGAGACCACCAGCGGCCCGACCAGTTCCGCGTACGGCGAGTTGACGTGCCGTACGTGCGCGGGCACCGCCTCGGCCAGCGGGGCCAGTCCCGGCGGGAAGATCGCCGCGTCGTCACACAGTCCCTTGGCGAACGCGGGGAAGGCGGATGTGGTCATTGCTTCGGCCCCCGCCCGGCCCAGGTCCACGCGTAGTTCGGGTCCTCGCAGGCCAACGCCCCCTCACCGAGTTCGAGCGGGCGGAAGGTGTCGACCATCACGGCCAGCTCGTCGAAGAACTCCACCCCGATGCTGCGCTCGTACGCGCCGGGCTGCGGACCGTGCGCGTGGCCACCCGGGTGGATCGAGACCGAGCCCTGGCCGATGCCCGAGCCCTTGCGGGCCTCGTAGTCACCGCCGCAGTAGAACATGATCTCGTCGGAGTCCACATTGGAGTGGTAGTAGGGCACCGGGATGGCCTGTGGGTGGTAGTCCACCTTGCGCGGCACGAAGTTGCACACCACGAAGTTGTGCCCCTCGAACACCTGGTGCACGGGTGGCGGCTGGTGCACGCGACCGGTGATGGGTTCGAAGTCGTGGATGCTGAACGTGTACGGATACAGGCAGCCGTCCCAGCCGACGACGTCGAACGGGTGGTACGGGTACACCAGGCGGGTGCCCACGACCCCGCCGGGGCCACGGTGCTTGAGCAGCACCTCGACGTCCGTCCCCTCCCGGATCAGCACCTCCGTCGGCCCGTGCAGGTCGCGCTCGCAGTAAGGCGCGTGCTCCAGCAACTGCCCGTACCGGGACAGGTAGCGCTTCGGCGGCGCGACGTGGCTGTTCGCCTCGATCGCGTACGCCCGCAACGGCTCTTCGCCCTGCGGCACCCAGCGGTGCGTCGTGGACATCGGGAGGATCACGTAGTCGCCGGCGGTCGCCTTCAAGGCACCGAACACGGTCTCCACCACCGCGTCACCCGACTCGACGTAGACGATCTCGTCGCCGAGCCCGTTGCGGTACAGCGGCGACTCCTTGCCCGCCACCACGTACGAGATGCGCACGTCGGCGTTGCCGAGGATCAGCCGACGTCCGGTCACCACGTCGACGTCCTTCCAGCTGTCGCCGGGGAACAGGTCGTGCAGCCTCAAATGACGGGGCCGCAACGGATGGTTTGGCGTGGTCGTCTGGTCCGGCAACTCCCACACCTGGGAGTCGACGATCGCCGAGGGAAGGTGGCGGTGATAGAGCAGCGAGGAGTCGGACGAGAAGCCCTCCTCGCCCATGAGCTCCTCGTAGTAGAGATTGCCGTTCTCGTCGCGGTGCTGCGTGTGCCGCTTCGGTGGGACGTAACCCACTCGACGGTAGTACGCCATGACTGCCTCCTTGGAAGTCGGTGCGCGGGGCGGTCACGCATGACCGCGGTTACCGCACTAGCCACATAGTAAACACATTTACTAATTTCTGGGAGTGACGCACACCACAAGGAAGCAGTGGGACGCCGGGTGGGTCAACGCGGATCACACGGGTCGGCGCGGATCGACCGACGGGCAGCCGGCGCGGTCATCCGATCGGCGGGGAACTCCGGTCAGTTCCGTCCCCGCACGTCGAACTGGTTCCGATTGGTGATGAGCTTGTTCAGCAGCATGATCAGGATGCGCTGCTCGGTCTCGGTGAGGACGTTGGTCCACTCGTATTCCCGCTCGTTGTGCAGGCGGAACACCTCGACCATCTCGCGATGCCCCCGCTCGGTGAGCGACAACTGCACCGACCGCCCGTCCCGCTCGTCGGGAGTCCGCTCCAGCAGGCCGTCCGCGACCAGCGTCTTCGCCAGATTCGACACGGCGGCGCGGCTCATCCCGGTGAGCAGGGCGGCGTTCTTGGGCTCGAGCGGCCCGGCCAACCAGGTGACGAACAACAGCCGGAACCCCGACCACGACAGTCCACGCGGTCGATGCACGGCCGCTTCCAGGTCGTAGGTGACGATGTTCGAGGCGCGGTTGAGCGTCAGCAGCACCTCGGTGGCCAGCTGGTGCCGAAAACCGTATTCGGTGGCGAGCCGGTGATTCGCGAGCTCGACGAACGACCAGAAGTCGAGTTCACTCGCGGACGGGTACCGCTCGTCGCGCTTTCCGCCCTGGTCGTCGTCGGTCATGCCCCCACTGTAAGGACCCCGGCTCGCACCGCGTCCTACAACCTCAGAATTAGTACACGCATTGACTATCAGGACTCGTGTCCGCTACGGAGGGTCCAGGGGTCGGTGCACAGCGTCGATACACGCACCTCCACCCCATCGACCTGCCGGATCACCTCGGCGGCCTGCTCACACCACGGCCACTCGCTGGCCCAGTGCGTGAGTCCGACCAATGCGGGACCTCCCTGTTCGAGGTGTTCACCCGCCGGGTGATGCCGCAGATCCGCCGTCACGTAGGCGTCCACCCCGGCCTCCGTGGCCGCGGCGAGATAGCTGTCCCCCGCGCCTCCCGAAACGGCAACGGTCTTAATCGGACGGTCGGGGTCACCCGCCCCCAACACACCCGGCTGCGTGGCGGGCAACGCCTCGGCCACCCGGCGTACGAACTCCGCGAACGGCACGGACTCCGGCAACTCACCGATCCGGCCGATACCGGTACGTCCGTCGGCGTGAGGCGCCAGCGGACGCGACACCCGCAGTCCGATCCGCTCGGCCAGGGCGTCCGACACCCCGGGCACGGCCGAGTCGGCGTTGGTGTGCGCACAGAACAACGCCACGTGCGAACGCACCATCCGATGCACGAGCCGCCCCTTGGCCGTGTCGGTACCCACCCCGTGGACCCCGCGCAACAACAGCGGGTGGTGCGCCACGATCAACTGCGCACCCCATTCGACAGCCTCCTCGACCGTCGCGGTCACCGGGTCCACACACACCAGGACACGCTCGACGGGTTCGGCCGGGTCACCACACACCAAGCCCACCGCATCCCACGACTCGGCGAGTTCACGCGGATAAGCCGCATCAAGGGCGGCGATCACATCGGACACTGTCGAAGCCATGCCCCGATCCTTTCAAACGCGCCGTCAGCCGTATCCACCCCGAGCCCGGGACATCGTGTAGAGGTGGTGGACCAGCGTGATCAACACGTACTTCGCCGAGCTCCGCTGCCGCGCGTCACACTCCACGACGGGGACGGTGTCGTGCACCGACAGCGCTTCCCGGAGCTCCCCGAGTCCGTGAGCGGTTCCGGGGAAGTTGTTGCGGGCCACGATGAACGGCATCCCGTACTGCTCCAGCCGATCGATGGCGTACCACGAGTCCTCGATCCGTCGGGTGTCCACCAACACGACCGCGCCCAGCGTCCCCGCGAACAGCCGATCCCACAGGAACCAGAACCGCTGCTGTCCCGGCGCCCCGAACAGGTACAGCACCAATTCGTCGGTGAGTGACACCCGGCCGAAGTCGAACGCCACCGTGGTACTGGTCTTGTCGACGAGTCCGGTCGTGATGTCGATGCCACGCCCCGCCTCGGTCATCGTCTCCTCGGTGCTGAGCGGCCTGATCTCGCTCACCGCGCGCACCAGCGTCGTCTTACCGACGCCGAAGCCACCCACGATCACGATCTTCACGCCGTCCGCCGCCGTGCTGCGCAGCGGCACCCGCCCCGCAGCCGGTGTGGCCGGCCTCGAGGCGACGGGGTCAGAGATTACGGAGTCCAACGAGCACCTTCTCCAGGAACGCGGGGTCGGGCAATTGGTCGACCGCACGGGGCGCGGAGGGATGCCGGGCCTCCACCTGGCCCGCGTCCAGCAGATCCGCCAGCAGGATCTTCACGACGCTGACCGGTAGATCCAGCTCCGCGGCGATCTCGACGACCGCGGTGGGGCTTTGACACAGCCACAGGATGCGCTCGTGCTCCGACTGCATACCCGGCATGGGTTCGGTTTCGCTCACGATGAGCGTGACGAGGTCGAGCGCGCAGTCAGGGGCCCGACTGCGACCACCGGTGATGGTGTAGAGCCGATCGGGTGCGTCCTCGGGTTTCACCGTGTCGTCGACGGCGGACACCGCTTCGGTCGGGGCGGTCATGTCAGCTGGCCGTGACGACGGTAACGGGGTGGCGCGGTGAGGAACGGGCCGATCTGCTCCACCAGCTCGTTCATCTTGTGCCCGACGAGTCCGACGTCGGCGCTCTCGGTGGCCACCACCGCAAGGTGGGCGCCTTCACCGGCTCCCACGACGAACAGCACCCCACCGTGGAACTCGGTCATCGACTGCCGTACCCCACCGGAGCCGTCGCCGAACTCCGCGGAGGCGCTCTGCGCGAGCGCCTGCACGCCCGCGGCGATCGCCGACAGCTGGTCGGCCTGGTCGACGTCGAGGCCACGGGTGTGGCACAACTTGAGGCCGTCCCGGGAGAGCACGAGGGCGTGGCGTGCCCCGGGGGTCTGCTCCAACAGGCTTTGCAGAAGCCATTCGAGACTTTGATCGGTGGTGCTCATGGGCAGTCCTCAATCGGCTGTGGTCGGGGGAACTCACGAGTGTCTGACCGCGCCGCCGCTTCTTCAACCGGGCGGCCGACGACTGCGACGCGGGCTGCGTCGAGCGCGGCGAGTCGGTCTCGACCGGACGACGGTTGCGCACGGTGGGTTCGTCCTCGGCTCGGGGCTGGGTGACGAGGACGGCCGGGATGCGCAGCACCGCGCTGACACCGCCGCGCGGTGAACGACGGAACCGCACCCGTAACTGGTGTTTCCGGGCCAGGCACCCCACGACGGCCAGGCCGAGGCGGGTACCGGACAGGGCGACGAGGTCGAGCGGCTCGGTGGTCGACACGGCGCGTTCGGCACGTTCGAGCACCTGCGGCTTCATGCCGATCCCCGCGTCCTCCACGATGATGACCACGCCCGACGACAGCTGTTCGACATGGACGTGGACGTCCTCGGACGGCTTGGAGAACTTGGTCGCGTTGTCCATCAGCTCGGCCAGCGCGTGCATGATGTCCTCGGCCGCGTATCCCACGATGGCCGCGGTGCACGTCGAATGCAGTCGTACCCGTCGATACGCGCTGATGCGGCTCATGGCTCCGCGCAGGATGCTCTCCATGACGATCGGCTTGGTCCAACGTCGGCCGGTCCGCGCCCCGGTCAGCACCGCGATGCTGTCGGCGATCCGCCCGGCCTGGGCGGTGTAGTGGTCGAGCCTGAGCAGATCGCCGAGCACGTCCTCGTTGTGCCGGTACTCCATCTCGCGGAGATCGGCGAGCATGCCGACGGCCATGGCCTGCATGCGGCCCGCCGCGTTGGCACACGCGGACATCGCCGCCTCCCGCTGCCGTTCGCTCGCTTCGATCTCTTTCATAAAGAGCCGCAAAATGCGAAAGGGGACGTCATTCGAAAGGCTCGGAATTTCAGCCGAAATGGTGGCTAGTGACGCGCCTTCACGTAGCCGCCGAGCAGCCACGGGCAAGATTTCGTCAGCCAATTGAGTGAGTTCATCCTCCACCGATTCGACACGGCGCTGAACTTGCCACAGTTGCAGGGTGTGCATCACCGCCACGAACGTCGCCGCACCGAGCAACGCCACGGTCACACCACCCGCAACTATGACTGGAATTCTTTGTGACGCAACGGTTTCCAGGCACACCCACACCCACAGAACGCAGGCGACGGCGACCGGCGCGACCAGTGCGAGCAGCGCTCGCCCGTTCGGCGAACGTGGGGTGAGCGCACGAAGCGCATCCGACGGGGAAATGGGAGACCCCCAGGTTTTCTGTGGCGTTCATGACACGAAGTCGACAACGGAAGAAAATTCCTCTGTCGACGAGTTCGGCAGCTTAGTACCGTCCTGGTTCGGCTGCCACTCGACGCAGAAGCGGATCGCGAAAAAGGGCGACAAGGAAGCGACGGGAACAACACTCTCGGAGGTTCGGCTCGTTTTTCGGCCCCACCCGGCGGGCACGCGAGCGGCCCGGGGACACTGGGGGCATGGCCGACCACAGCTCCTCGACGAACTCCCCGATGGACATCGTCTTCGTCTGTTCCGGCAACATCTGCCGCTCCCCGATGGCCGAGATCGTGTTGCGGCACCGGCTGGCCGAACACGGACTGTCCGAGGCGGTGTCCGTCCGCAGCGCGGGCACCGGCGCCTGGCACGTCGGTGAGCCCGCCGACCCGCGGGCCCGAGCCACCCTGAAGGCCCACGGCTACAGCGTCGACCACACCGCCCGCCAGATCGGCCCCGAGCACCTGGACGCCGACCTGTTGCTGGTGGCGGACAAGGGTCATCTGAAGGACGTGCGCTCCCTGTTGGGAGACACCGAGGACCCCGACAAGGTGCGGCTGCTGCGCAGCTTCGACCCCACCGCACCGGACGACGCCGAGGTACCCGACCCCTACTACGGAGGTGACGAGGGCTTCGTGGAGGTACTGGGCATGATCGAACGTGCCGTCGACGGACTGATCGAGTGGATCCGGCAGAACCGATGAGTCTTTCGGAGGCCGGACGCGCGGCCGAACGGCACACCGGAACCCGGGCCACCGGTGAGCGACGGATCGCCGGTGCCGCCTCCGTGGTGAGCCTGTCCGACGGCCGGGAGGTGGTCGTCAAGCGCGGCTCGGGACCCGACGCCGCGAGAGCGGAGGCGGCCGGTCTGCGCTGGCTGGGTGAGCCGGGCGGTGCAGGGGATGTTCCGGTGCCCACCGTGCACGGCGTCGACGACACGTGGCTCGTCATCGACTACATCCCCGCGGGATCCCCGAGCGTGGAGGCCGCCGAGGCCTTCGGGCGGGGGTTGGCGGCGTTGCACGCCCGCTCGGCCCCGGCGTTCGGGGCCGCGCCGCCGGGCGGCCCGACCAATGCCTGGATCGGCCTCGCGCGCATGCGCAACGAACCACACGACGACTGGCCGACGTTCTACGCACGTTGTCGGGTGGAGCCGTACGTGCGCGAAGGGGTCGACTCAGGCCTGTTCTCGCCTCGACAGGCCGCGGTGTTCGACGAGGTGTGCACGCGTCTACCGGAACTGGCGGGCCCGCCCGAGCCCCCGTCCCGACTTCACGGCGACGCCTGGAGCGGCAACGTCCACTGGGCCGCGGACGGAAGGGTGTGGCTCATCGACCCCGCAGCGCACGGTGGTCACAGGGAGACCGACCTGGCCATGCTGCGGCTGTTCGGCGCGCCACTGCTCGATCACGTGCTCGGGGCCTACCGGGAGAAGGCGCAGGACGCCGGTCGACCACTCGCGCCGGGCCACGAGGCACGGGTGCCGCTGCATCAACTGTTCCCCCTGCTGGTACACGCGGTGCTGTTCGGCGGAGGCTACGTCGGACAGGCACTGACCGCCGCGCAGGCGGCCCTGCGTGTCTAGGGCGGCATCACACCACCCCTGCCCGGGCTGCACGGTCGACCTCCGCATACCGTGGTTGACGTGCGCTGGAAATTGCTGCTCCGGCCGGGTTGGCTGGCACTCACGCTGGCGGTGTTCGGCTTCGCCGTGCTCTGTTACACGGTGTTGGCCCCCTGGCAGTTCGACCGACACACCAGCCGCAGCGAGCAGAACGCCGCCGTGGAGGCGTCGTTCACCGAACAGCCTCGCCCCCTGGAGGAGGTACTGCCCGCCGGCCAACGACCGGACCGGGAAACCGAATGGCGTCGCGTCCTCATCGAAGGCACCTACCTGCCCGAACACGAGACCATCGCACGATTGCGCACGGTGCAGGGTGAGCCGGCGTTCGAGGTGCTGACCCCCCTGCGCACCACGTCGGGACGGATCGTCCTGATCAACCGAGGCTATCTGCGACCGGAGGGCGGCAACGTCCCCTCGTACGCCGCGCCACCGACCGGTGTGGTGCGGGTGGAGGCCCGGCTGCGTACCGACGAGGTCGACCCCCAGCGCCGGACACCGTTCGCCGACGCCTCGACCCAGGGCAAGCTGCACACCTATGTCGTGAACTCCAGCACCGTGGGCCAGGCCACGGGACTGGACATCGCCCCCGGATACGCCCAGCTCACCGAGGACCAACCGGGCGTGCTCAACCCGTTACCCCTGCCCACTCTGGAAGCGGGCCCGTACTTCTCCTACGCGCTCCAGTGGGTCGCGTTCGGCACGATGGCGATCCTCGGCTGGGCCTACTTCACCGTGCGTGAGCTGAAACCCGGCGGCGTGCTCTCGGAGGAACGCCCCGGCCACAGCCGGGAGAGCCGACGCCGGAAATCGGTGGCCGAACTCCTCGCCGAGGCGGAGGAGGAAGAGGAGGGGCAGACCGCCGCGCAGACCACCGACGTCGTCGCAAGCGGTAGGGGCAGCGGCGATCGCGACTCCGGCGCGCGATAGCGGACCGCGGCCTCGGCGCCGCCTCCGTTCCGCCGCCTCCGTTCAGCGAACTCGACGACGAGAGCGACGAAGCCGCCGAAGACCCGGTATCAGGGCCACGACGGCCGAGGAGACACCCGCCAGCCAGCCCACGACACGGGACAGTTCGACAGCCCGGGTCACATGCCCCGCGTCCGGGTTCCGGCCGTCACCGAGCACGGGCAGCTCCCTGACCCCGTCCGGATACACCGTGCGACCGCCGAGCCGGATCTCCAGCGCACCGGCATAGGCCGCCACGACCCGGCCCGCGTTCGGACTCGGGTGCAAAACGGTGTCCCGTTGCCAGGCCCGCCACGCGGCCCGCGCCGATCCGCCGACCACGGGAGCCCCGGCCACGGTGAGCGCCGCCGCGGCACGCGTGGGCAACAGGTTCACCACGGTGTCGAGATGCGCCGCCGCACTGCCGAAACGTTCCCTGCCCGCCTGCTCGGCCACCATCCGGCGCACCACTCCCACCGCGCGGGCACCCAACAGTCCGGGCACCCCCGCCACAGCGCCCCACAGCAGCGGCGCGACCACGGTGTCGGAGGAGTTCTGCGCCACGGCTTCCACGGACGCGCGCGCGAGGGAGACGCCGTCCAGCTCCTGGGAGCAACGCGAATCCCAGGCCTTCAGGGTCTGGCGCGTCGCGGCCAGGTCGCCCGTCTCCAGCTGGCGGGCCAACGCCGTACCGTCGGCGGCCAGACGCGCGCCCCCGAGCACCGCCCACGTGCTCGCGGCGGTCCCCGCCGCCGCCACCAACGGGCGCCCCCGTCCCAGCCGTTCCACCGCAAGCCCGGCCAGCACGGCCGCACCCGTCACCACGCCGACGTGCACCGCACCGGCCACAGGATGGTCGATCCGCATACGTCTCTCACTGGCGCGGGCCACCCGCGCCAGTGAGGCGTCCGCTCGGCCCCGGATCGAATCACCGACCATCGAATCGGCCAACACGCCCAGCAGCAGTCCCACAGCCCGCGCTGCGCTCACTCGACATACCCCCATGACTTTCGCGTGCCGCGAGAGTATCGCGTCAGCTCGACCCCGCTTCGTCGCCTCCACCCGAGAACGCCCAGGAACGCAGCATCACGTGCGCGATGGACGTGGGCCCCGGGAGCAGCAGGTCGGGATCACGTTCGGCGAAAGCGGCCCGCACCCGCTCACGAGGCACCCACCGCGCGTCCTCGATCTCCCCCTCGGCGGGAGCGAGTCGGGCGCCCCGGTCCGCACGCGCGGCGAACCCCAGCATGATCGAACGCGGGAACGGCCAAGGCTGGCTGCCGAGATACCGGATGTCGCGGACCTCGACACCGACCTCCTCGCGGATCTCGCGTTCCACGCAACACTCCAGCGACTCCCCGGCCTCGACGAACCCCGCGAGCACCGAGTACCGGCCGGCGGGCCACACCGGTTGCCGCGCCAACAACACGTGCTCCCCGTTGACCCCGACGTCGTCGTGCACCAGGCAGATCACCGCCGGGTCGGTGCGGGGGTACTCCTCGCGTCCGCACTGTTCGCAGACCGTCGCCCAGCCGAACTGCCGCAGCCGGGTCGGACCGCCGCAGTGGGCGCAATGGCGCGCCCGGCGATGCCAGTTGCGCAACGCCACGGCGGTGGTGAGCAGTCCCGCGGCCGTGTCGTCGAGCGCGGCACCGTGCTCCCGCAGTCCCACCCAGGCCTCCCCGTCATCGACGGGGACCTCCACCGGCAGGCTCCAGCCACCGTCGACCCGCACGGTACGGGCGTCGGCTCCCGGGGTGTCGAACACAGCCCAGTAGTCGGTCCCCTCCCACTGTCCGAGGAAGACGGCGTCCTCGGGGAGCCGCGGTGCCACGTCGAGGGCGGGGACCGTGGACAGCGGCACCGCGTTCGCTCCCCGGTTGTCGTCGAAGAAATCCCGTTCGGACACGGGCACGCGGCCACGGTCGTCCATGCGCACGACCCGCGCCGACGGCCACCGTGCCCGTAACCGTTCCGGATCGGCTCTCAACGACTCCTGCCGGTCGGCCGTCGACCGGGACAGTGCGGGGGAGGCGTCCAGTTCGAAGGGAACGGCAGAACTCATACAGCTCCGATGCCGTCGTCGACCGTGACACCGCCCAACGCCAACAACTTCGGCGCCAGCGCCTCGGCATCACCGACGACCACGCCCGTGAACCGGTTCGGGGCGAAGAACTCCAACGCCGCCTCCGCCACCTGCTCGGTGGTGACCTGGGCCAGCCGTGCGGGATGCTCGCTGAGCCACTCCGCCCCCAGCCCCAGCTCCGCCAGGGCGGACAGCTGGTTCGCCAATCCCGACTGGGACGACGAGGCGATCAACAACGTGCCGATCGCGTACTGGCGCACGGAGTCCACCTCGGCGTCCGTCGGCGGCACCAACCCGAGCCGTCCCAGCTCGTACCGGGTCTCCAGCAGCGCGGCCGCGGTCACCTCACTGGCCGTGTCGGCCTCGACCTGCACGGTGGCCTTCGACCCGACGAACTCGAATCCGGAGTGGGCGCCGTAGGTGTAACCCTTGTCCTCCCGGATGTTCTCCACCAACCGGGAGGAGAAGTATCCACCGTAGGCGAGGTTGGCCAACTGCAACGCCGGATAACGCGGATCGGTCCTCGGCACGGCCTGCGCCGACAACCGGATCTGCGACTGCACCGCCCCGGGCCTGGCGACCAACAACACGTCACCGGGGACGAGGTCGGGCAGTTCGGGCAGTTTCCGCGCCCGCGCGTCGGACGACCATGCCCCCAGCGCACGTTCGATCTCGGCCACCATGGTGTCCGGGTCGACGTCCCCGACGAGCACGAGCGTGGCCCCGTTCGGCACGACCGACGCCGCGTGCAGCGACCGCACCGCCTCGGGCACGACGGCCGCCACGTCCTCCGCCTTCGGAACCTCCCGCGTGTACGGGTGGTCGCCGTAGCGGCGACGTTGGAGCGCCTCCCGTGCGATCACCTTGGGTTGCGTGCGGGCCACGGCGATCCGCTCGGAGATCCGGTCGGCCTCCCGACGTACCTCGTTGTCCACGTACGAGGCCTCGGTGAGCACGTCGGCCAGCACGTCCAACAGTTGCGGCAGCTTGTCGGCCAGGGCGCTGCCCCCGATCTCGAGGTGCTCCGGATCGACCATCGCGCCCAGTTCGCCCCCGATGAGGGCGAGATCGGTGTCGATGCGCACGCGGTCCCGCCTCCGGGTGCCGGTGAGCAACGTCTCGGCCAACACCTCGGCGGTCGCCGAATGCAGGGGGTCGTCCCCCGCGAACGGGATCGTCAGCCGCAGCTCGACCATGGGCACGGTCGGTTTGTGCACGGCCAACACCCGCAGGCCGTTGGCCAACACGGTGTCCACGTGAGACAACTCGGCGCCGTGTCTCAGGTCCCCGAGCGGCGGCAGCTGCCTCGGTCCGAGTTCCGTGCGACCGATCTCCTCGGCGGAACGATGACTGGTCACGCTCACTGGGCACCTCCCTGTCCCGGCTCCACCACGAGAACGGCGCGCGCGTCGGGGCGGAGCGCCTTCGCGGCCTGGCTCACCTGCTCGGCGGTCACCGCCGCGATACGTTCGGGCAGCTCGTACATCAGTGCGGCGTCCCCGTACAGCAACTCCAGGGAACCGAGAGCCAGCGTGCGCGACAGCAGACGGTCGGTCGGTGGTCACGTCCGGCGGATGGATGGCCGTCACCGAGAACGTGTCCGGGTCGCGCGCCTCGAAGGGACCGAACAGGCCCGCACTGGCGGAGACGTCCGTGACCAACGGCTCGACGTGCACCAGACGCTGCTGCAACCGCGACGAGTCGCCGTCGGAGAGCACCCCGGCCAACACGAGGTTCGCCAGATAGGAATCGAGGTCGTTGATCGGGTCGGGCATCCGATACCCCACGGCGAGCGCCGGAAGCGGGGCGTGCGGGTCGTGATGGCTGCCGCGCAGTTCCTCGGTGGGAGGGGGCTCGGCGAACGACGGCCGTTCCGGCTTCGGCCGCGCCGGCACGTCGCCGAAGTGCTTCTCCACGAGTTCGCGGGTGTGGTCCACGTCGAGATCACCCGCGACGGTCAGGACCGCGTTGGCGGGCGCGTAGTAGGTGTCGAAGAACGCGGCGCAGTCGTCCAGCGTCGCCTGTTCGAGGTCGGTGAAATCGCCGTAGCCGTTGTGGGCGTTGGGGAACGTCGAGTAGAGCACCGGCGGCAGGAGGATCCACGGGAACCCGCCGTAGGGGCGGTTCAGCACGTTGAGCCGGATCTCCTCCTTGACCACGTCGATCTGGTTGGCCAGATTCTCGCGGGTCAGCTTGGGCGCGCGCATCCGGTCGGCCTCCAGGAACAACGCGCGTTCCAGGGCCGCCGACGGCAGCACCTCGAAGTAGTCGGTGTAGTCCGGGTGGGTGGAGCCGTTGAACACACCCCCACTGCCCTGCACGTATCGGAAGTGGGCGAGCTTTTCCAAGCTCTCACTGCCTTGGAACATCAGGTGCTCGAACAGGTGGGCGAAACCCGTTCGCCCTTCCGGTTCGGAGCGGAAGCCCACGTCGTAGTGCACGCTGACACCGACGACCGGCGCCGTCGGGTCCGGCGCGAGCACGACCCGCAGGCCGTTGTCGAGGGTGAATTTGTGTAGCTCGGAGACGGCCATGCCCACACCCTACGGGTTGGGGCACGCTCGGGGAGCAGGACCGGGACGACAGGCGCTCGCTACGCGCGAACGGTGGATCCGAACGCTCTGACCTCCTAGAACGCAGCCGCTTCGGGCCCCACCGGCTCCGTCACGCCCCGCACCACATCGACAATCGCGTCCACACGGCGGCGTGGACGACGCGATGCCCCGCGGCCGTCAGGTGGGCGTCGTCCGGCAGGTACAGCCCCTCCGCCTCGGCCGTGCCACCTGCGGGCAGATACTCACCGAGGTCGAGCAACCCGACCCCTTCGTCGGCGGCGACGGCCTCGGCCACGCCGACGTAGGCGTTCCACGAGTGCGTCGGGTCCGGCACCAGCCGCGCCCCCATCTCCGGTCCCATCACCAACAGCACGGTCGTGCGCGGGGACACCCGCGACACCTCGTGCACGAGTCCGCGGTAGTGCTCGTCGAACCGAGCGGGGTGCATGTCCTGGGCGAACTCGTTGCCGCCCAGCGCGATGACCACGAGTGGGGGGTGGAGATCACCCACCGTGTCGATCGCGGCCGCCGTCTCCGGCCATCGCCCACCTGGGTGGAAGTCGGCCGCCGTCGCACCGTTGCGGGCCAGCACCGTGGTGACGGTGCCCCATTCAGTGGAGGCTCGACGCTTCAACGTCGACACCCAGCCCGCCTCCGTCTGCGCGTAGTCCCCGTTCCCGGTGTAGTCGGGCAGGCCCCAGCCCGTGCTGTGGGAGTCGCCGAGCACGACGATCGACGACCGGTCCCCACACCATGTCGTCGCGGCGGCGGTAGTCGCGTTTGGAGCAAAACACGCCGACACGAATCCCGTCACCACCAGCACCACACAACCGACCCGGACCCAGGCCCGCCCCGCACAACCCACGGTGTCTCCTCGCCGCGATGACTCGCCGGTCCGGGTGAACCGGCGACGTCACCGTGCTCGTCGTCGCCACACGACACCGCGTTTCAGCAATACGGGAAATCACTCCCTGTGAGTGATGCCACACCGACTCACTTCATGCGGGAAGCCCTGGCGAGTTCGTCGGCGAGCCCTTCGCGACGCATCCGCTGATCGATGTAGAGCAACGCCGTGACGACCGAGAGGAAGGGCACGGTGACGGTGCGGGCGACGGCGCTACCGACCTCTCGGAGCAGCAGTTCCTCGGGGGTGTACCCGCGTTCGAAGGCCGCCGGGTCGATCGCGATGCCGAACGGCAACTGGATCAGGTACGAGACCACGTAGGTGATCAACAGACCCGCGACGAGGACTCCGAAGACCCGCCACCACGAACCCCGCACGAGGGTGACCGAGCGACGCAACGCATCGGACAGCCGTCCGCGTTCGAGCACGAGCGCCGGGGTGGCGAGACTGAGCAGACCGTACAGCCAGATGCCGGGCACGATGAACAGCAGGCTGCCGACCATGACGGCCGCCGTCACCACCAACGTCACCCCCAGCAGGGAGGGCAACCGCGGACGCAGCTCCTCCCACGCCTCCCTCACACCGATGGCGTGGCCCAGCACCGCCTTGCCCACCACGATGGTGAGCAGCCCCGAGAGGAACGTCTGCGTGATCAGCGTGATGAGCGCGAGGGCACCGAACTGCGGCAGGCTGTCCTGCAGCTGGGCCATGGCCTGCTCGAGCTGTTCCTCGGGCGGGGCCTCGGTGTCGATCACCGGCGCGGGCTCGGTGGCGTCGAACACCCACAGGTCGGCACCGAAGTAGATGACAGCACTGATCAACGCGACGACGGCGGAGGAACCGAACACCACGCCCGCGTGCCTACGCAGAGTGGTTACGGCGCCCTCCAGAATCTCCCCGAGCAACAACGGGCGCAGCGGGATGACACCCGGAGTGCCGCCACCTGATGAGGACCAACCTGTCGAGCCGGACATACCTCCATCCTGCCGTCTACCACCCTCACGGGCTCCGCCCGGGTGTCTCGCCCGACCCCGCTACCGGGCCGGGCTCGCTATGCTGGCTGTCGAGTTCCATACGACCCGCGGGGACGACGAGATGACACAGCCGCCGCCGGGGCCGGGACCTTCGAGTCACGGTCATAACCCGCAGCAGGGCTGGCAGAGCCAGCGGAACCGCAGGACGCCCGGCACCCCACCCGGCCGACCTCCCTTCCCAGCCCACCCGGTCGGAACGTCTCGGCCAACACCTCGGCCACCACGGAAGTCGACGCGGCCACTCGTGCTCGCCTACAGCTGCGGGGCACTCCTGCTGTCGCTGGTGCTGGTGCTGGTCTACGTGTTCGCCACGGGCACCGGCCCGTCCTCGGCGGACAACGAGCTGCTGGAGCCCGCCGCCCCCACACCGACCCTTTCGCCCCCCGCCGCTTCGAGCACCACGGAACAGAGTCCCTCGTCCTCGGAGTCGCCCTCCTCTTCCCCGAGTGACACAGCGACACCGACCGAAGGGGACCCACCACCGCAGAAGATCTTCAAACTCGCCGACCACCCGATCCTGCAGGACCCGGACGCGGGTCTGGCCAACCGGGCCTGCCACCTACCCGGCTGGCGGAGCACCCCGGAAGGGGCGGAGGCGTTCTTCACGGCCGCGCGGGAATGTCTCGATGCGGCCTGGGAGCCGTTCCTGAGGGCGTACAACCTGCCGTTCACGCCGCCGCGACTGCATTTCCCGACGTCGGCGAGCTTCCAGACCCAGTGCGGCACCATCAACGTCGGCATCGCCACGGCCGCCTACTACTGCGAGGGTGACCTCTACCTGCCGTTCGACGGGTTACAGACCGAGCAGTACGGCAACGCTCCGGGCGTCTACCTGGCGTTGTTCGCCCATGAATACGGCCACCACGTGCAGGAACTGGCCGGCATCATGGACGCGGCGTGGGAACGGATCTACGCCGAGGGGCAGGACAGTCCGGCCGGCCAGGAGATGTCGCGGCGCAAGGAACTCCAGGCGCAGTGCTTCTCCGGCATGTTCCTCGGCGCCCACGTCGACCAGGGCGGTTCGATCACACGCGAGATGTACAACGCGGCGTGGTACGACCAGGAGACCCGAGGGGACGACACGTCCGGCACCCGGGACCACGGCAGTAACGCCAACTACGCCAAGTGGTGGCGCGCGGGCGCGTACGACAACCGGATCGTCGACTGCAACACGTTCGCAGCCCCCGCCTCAGAGGTGTCCTGAGCGGCCCTCGGTGCCTCACGCGACGACCAGTTCGTGGCGCGGACCTCGGGCCAACAGGAACGCGTAGACCCCACCGCTCGCGCAACTGAGCATGAGCAGACCCAATCCGACGGGACGCCGCAGATCGTTCACCCCGGGCGTGGTGGCCGCCAACCGCACCGGCACGGGACCGTCCGTCTCAGCCGGATCGTCGGTCATCGCGATGCGCACCCGCTCGCCCTGATCGTGGCCACAACCGCTGAGCACACCCTCGTGAGTACGGCCCCCGAGTTCGAATTGCACGATCTCCTCGGCGTTCGGCTCCGAACATCCCACGGGTTTCGCCACCGTGGCGTCGACGACATGCCTGTCCTGCCCCTCCGGCGCCGGCCCGAACAGCGAGGGCCCCGTCCACCACGCCCCGAGCAGGATCAGCAGCCCCGTCACCACGGCGACTCCGAGCACCTTCGGTGTCAGTGGCGGTATCGACCGTCTGTCTGGGTTCACTGGCTGCGGCACGGCTCAATAGTTCCAGAACGCCACATGGCTGCCCACCACACGGGTGGTGGCTGCGCCGGGGTCGGCGCCGGCACACTCGTCGCGTCCGCGTCACTGCGTTCGGGGGAAGAGACTCCCCATCTCCCCTTGCCCGTCCTCCCCTTGAAGATTCCGCACGTACAGCAATCGGTCCCCGGGCCGCAGTACCTCCGTTCCGGCCTCCCCCATGCGGCGCATCCTGCCGTCCCGGACGAGAGCGAGCACGATGTCGGACAACTCCCGCGGTGACCGGCCCTCCTCGGCCGGGGTCACTGGACGCTCGTCGAGCGCCAGCCCCGTCTCGGGGGTCAACAGATCCTCGACCGTGTCCACCACGTGTGGGGCCACCGTCGCGATCCCCAGCAACCTGCCCGCGGTCTCGCTCGACACCACCACCTGATCGGCCCCGGACTGCTTGAGCAGCCTGACGTTCTCCATCTCGTGCAAGGCCACGAGGATGCGGGCCCGCGGCGCCAGCGTCCTCGCCGTGAGGGTCACCAGCACTGCGGTGTCGTCCCGGTTCGGTGCGACCACCACCGCGCGTGCCCGCGGCACCCCCGCCACCCGCAGCACGTCGGCACGCGTGGCGGAACCGTGCACCGTGACCAATCCCCGCGCGTTGGCGACACTGAGCGCCGCCCTGTCGGTGTCCACCACCACGATCTGCTCGGGCTTGCCGTCCTTCTCGGCAAGGAAGGCCTCCACCGCCGAGCGCCCCTTCGTCCCGAAGCCGACGACGACCAGGTGATCGCGCACTGTGCGCCTCCATCTCCGGATCCGGAACGCCTGCCGGGAACGCTCGGTCAACACCTCCAGAGTCGTTCCGATCAACACGATCAGGAACACCACCCGCAGCGGGGTGATCAGGACGATGTTCGTAAGTCGAGCAGAATCGCTGGCCGGGGTGATGTCGCCGTAACCGGTCGTGGACAGCGACACGGTGGCGTAGTAGAAGCAGTCGAGCAGCGAGATCCCGTCGCCGTTGGCGTCCCGGTACCCTCCGCGGTCGACGTAGACGGCGAACACCACGACCAGCAACACCGCCAACGCGAACAACACCCTGCGGCCGATGGCCCGGCCGGGGCCGACGGCGCGCGGAGGCATGCCGACCACGCCGACGAGTTCGTATCCCGGCCGGTCGGACAACTGCTCGTCATCGGTGCCGAGATTCCACGACCTCACCATGGTCGCCGCCGTGCCGACCGAATGTCCGACGTCACATCCGGTCGTTTTCCCGCATCGGGACGGTTCGAAGCAGCGCGCGTAGCCCGTCCGCGTCAGCGAGGTCCACCGGACGCACGGTCCGATTCGCCCGTACGTAGTGGAACGCCGCACGCACCTTCTCCAACGGCGCTCCCGACAGGTTCGCCCACGCCAACCGATACGCGGCGAGCTGCACCGCCAACGCGGGCATCCGCTCGGCGTCGGGCAACGCGCCCGTCTTCCAGTCGACCACGGTCCAACCGCCGTCCGGGTCGGCGAACACGGCGTCGATGCGACCGCGCACGGTGATGCCGTCGATGGCGGTGGAGAACGGCACCTCGACGTCGTGCGGGACGCGCTGTGCCCACGGGCTGCGTTCGAACGCCTCCTTGAGCGCCTCCAGATCGGCGGGGTCGGCGTCCCCGACGTCGGCGTCGGCCGCCCCGGGCAGCTCGTCGAGGTCGAACAGCTTGTCACTGGCGAACCGGCGTTCCAACCAGCCGTGGAACTCGGTCCCACGCCGTGCGTAGGCGTTGGGCGGGAACGGCAACGGCCTACGCAACCTGCGCGCGAGGTCCTCCGGCTCCCCCGCCAGGTCCACGAGCTGACTCACGGACAACTTGCCGGGCAGCTCGATCTCGACCTGCGGTTCCCTGGCACGCGCGCGTTCGGCCAGGAGGACGTCGGTGTCGCTCACCCAGTTGTCGGGGTCGTCCTCCTCGGTGATCTCCTCGTCGGTCTCGGCGTCGGCTCCGGACTCCAGTTCCTCCAGTGCCTCCAGGACCAGTCGGGCCCCCTCGTCCACCGCCGGACGACGGGCCCCGAGCGGGTCGACCGGCCACTCCGTCTCCCGCGAGACACCGGCCAACGGGTTCTCCCCGGGCTCGGAGCACCAATGCTCCACGACGCCGACGGTGGGATCCTCGCGCACCCGCTCGGCCACCTCGGTGAGGAACGGCGACGGCGCCTTGGGTTCCGTGGCGTTGGCATCACCCCAGCGGTACCCGGAGACCACGAGGCAGTGTTCTGACCGGGTCAGCGCCACGTAGCACAGCCTGCGTTCCTCCTCCGCGTGCCGCCGTCTGAAGCCCTCCTCGTGTTCGGCCAGCGCCTCCTCGACCTGTTTGCGATCCTCGACCGTCTTCAACCACGACGACGTCTTGCGCTCGTTGGGGAACGTCCTGTCCACCAGGTGCGGCACGGCCACGATGCGCCACTCCAACCCCTTGGCGGAATGCGCGGTGAGCACCTGCACCCGGTCGGGGACGACCTCCACCTCCCCGGGTTCGAGCCCGTCCTCAGCCCTGGTGGCCGCGGCGAGGTAGTCGACGAACGACAGCAACGTGGCCGTCGGTGAGTTCTCGGCGTAGTCGTTGACCACGTCGGCGAACGCGTCGAGATGCGCTCGCCCCACCGCCCCCGGCCTGGCCAGCGCCTCCACATCCAGCAGCATCGTGCGTTCGACATCGGCGACCAACTCGGGCAGCGGCTGGTCCATCCGCCGACGCAACGCCTCCAGTTCCCGACTCAACCGGCGGATCCGGGCGTAACCCTCCTCGGAGTAGCGGGACGGCTCACCCGGATCGTCGATCGCGTCCACGAGCCCGGCCTGTTCGGCGCGCTCGGCCACCACGGTGTCGTCCGCGGCGGACAGCTCCCCCGCCCTGCGCCACAACGCCCCCAGGTCGGCGGCACCGAGACGCCACCGCGCGCCCGTCAACAGCCGTACCGCCGCCGTGCCCGACAGCGGCTCGGCCAGTACCCGCAACGTGGCCACCAGGTCGGCGACCTCCGGTTCGTCCAGCAACCCGCCGAGGCCCACGACCTCCACCGGCAGTCCCCGTGCCCGCAACGCGGCGGCCATGGGGGCCATGTCGACCCGCCTGCGCACGAGCACGGCGGCGGTCGGCGCGGTCCCGGTGGCGTCCCGCTCGGCGAACCACCGGGTGGCGATCTGGTCGGCCACCCACTCGCGTTCGCTCACCACATCGGGCAACAGCGCCACGCGGATGTCGGCGGGGCCGGCGTCGGCACGTGCTCGTAACTCCTGCACGCCCAGCCCTTTCGCCCGCAACGGTTCGGCGACGGAGTTGGCGAGGGTGAGCACCTCCGGCGGGTTCCGGAAGCTCGTCAACATCCCGTACTCGCGCGCCGGCACCGGCTGCCCGGTCCTCTCGTCGAGACGGGGGAAGTCGGTGGTGAACCTCGGTAGGTTGGCGGCGCTCGCACCCCGCCATCCGTAGATCGCCTGCGCCGGGTCGCCCACCGCGGTGACCGGCATGGGCGCGGGACCGCCGAACAACGACCGCAGCAGCACCCGCTGGGCGTGCCCGGTGTCCTGGTACTCGTCCAGCAACACCGCCCCGTATCGCTCGCGTTCGGAGGCCACCACGTCGGGCTGGGTCTCGGCGAGCCGCGCCGCCAGGGACATCTGGTCGGCGAAGTCCAACGCCCCCTCGGCCCGTTTCCGGTGCTCGTAGGCCTCCACCAACGGCAACAACTGCAGTCGCAGACGTTGCGCGGCCACGATGTCGAGCAGTTCCTTCTTCGGTTTGGCCCGCTGCCCCTTCGCCCGCGGCGCGTTCTCCACGAGATCGCAGAACCACGTCGTGTACTCACGCAACCGCTCCGGCGACACCAGGTGCTCACCCAGTTCGCCCGCCAACGCCAAGAGGTGCTCGGTCACCGTCATGGCCCGGCTGCACCGGCAGCCGCAGTCCGTGCTCGCTCAGCAGCCGCCCCGCGTAAGCGTGGTAGGTGAGCACGGTCGGCTCGCCCGAGGCGACCGCGAGCCTGCGCCGTCCGCTCGGGTCGACGTCGTCCAACAGCCCGGAACCCGCCAGTCTGCGCAGCCGGGCACGGACCCGATCGGCGAGCTGACGCGCGGCCTTGCGCGTGAAGGTCAACCCGAGCACCCGATCGGGTGTGACCAGCCCGTTGGCCACCAACCACACCACGCGCGCGGCCATCGTCTCGGTCTTCCCCGCACCCGCACCCGCGACCACCAGCGCGGGTTCCGGCGGAGCGGCCACCACGGCGGCCTGTTCCGGGGTGGGAACGGGCAGACCCAACGCCTCGGCGATGTCCGCCGGGGAGACCAGTCTCGTCGCCGCCTGCCGGGTCTCGGTCACGGCCCCGTCACCTGCCTGCCCTCGGGTCGCAACGGGCACGCCGAACGGGAGGGGCACCGGGAGCAGTCCACGTTCTCCCGCACCGGGTACGTCGGCCCGACCGTGTCGACCGCCGCCTTACGCACCTCGTTCAACCATCGTCGCGCCGTCTCCTCGTCCAACGCGGGCTGCTCGCGCACGGTGGCGCCGGTCTTGGCGTTGGGCTTACCGACGTACAACAACCGAGCCCCACCGGTGTGTCCTTTGTGGCCGGAGAAAGCGCCGAGCAGGGTGGCGAGCTGGTAGACCGCCAGCTGGGGGTGCTCCGCCGCGGCGTCCTTGGCGACCGGACTCTTGCTCGTCTTCAGGTCGATGACCACAGGCCTGCCCTCCGCGTCGAGCTCCAGTCGGTCGACCCGGCCCGTCAACGCCACCGACGGCTCCCCCTCGACCTCGGGCAAGGACACGCGCATGTCCTGCTCCACGGCGTGTTGGGTGAGCTCGTCACGGCTCTGCCGCAACCACGTCAGGAAACTGCGCACCATGCCTTCCACCCGGACACGCTCCTTGCGGGAGAACCACGGAGCTCCTGCGTCCACTTTGGCCCATGCCTCGTCGAGTTCCTTCCACAGGGTCTGCTCATCGGTCCCCTCGGCCGCGGCCTGGGCCAACGCGTGCACCAAAGTCCCGGTGACGGCCGAGAGCTGCGCCGGATCGGTGCCACCGTGCCGCTCCAACAACCATCTCAGCGGACACTTCACCAAAGTGTCCACAACAGACGGAGAGACCCGGATGACCTCGTCGGGCTCCCGCAGAGGCCGATCACTGGAATTGCCCGCCAGCCCGTACCACTGCTCGGGATGCGCCCCGGGCACACCGTCCCTGGCCAGCCGGGCGAGCTGTCGCGCGGCGAGCTTGCGACGCCGTGGCTCCAGCTCGGTGTCGGTGACCGCGGCGCGGAGTTCCCCCACCAACTCGGCCAGTGTCAGTCCCCGTTCCCTCGCGACCAGCCGAACGTCCGGCCCGCCTCCACGTTCGGTGTCCACACCTGCATCGACCAGGTCGAAGAAGAAACGTGACGGCTGCTCGTCCTCCCCCTGGACCGCGCTGACCAACAACGTGTGCCGGGCCCGGCTCGCGGCGACGTAGAACAACCGGCGCTCCTCAGCCAACAACGGCGCCGTGGCGGACACCGTCGCCACGGCGTCGTCGTCCACACCGGACAGCAGATCGACGAGGCGTTCGACCCCGAGCACCGAGCCCCGCAACCGCAGGTCCGGCCACATGCCCTCCTGCAGCCCCAGGACCGCCACCACCGACCACTCCCGGCCCACCGCGCCGTGGGCGGTCAACAACGACACGCCCGAACCCCGGACCGCGACGGGCGCGAGACTGTCACCCGCGATGTGCTGGGACGACAGGTACTCGACGAAACCGAGCACACCGGCCTTCGGCAACCGATCGACGTAACGACGCGCCGCGTCGAACAACGCCACCACGGCGTCGAGGTCCCGATCGGCGCGCATCCCCAAAGTCCCGCCCTTGGCGGCCTGCGCCACCAGC
>SMEZ01000089.1_pt1 | contig 33406 bp, 35 predicted proteins | sample 2456351 | NCBI WGS metagenome assembly SMEZ01 (sample SAMN10132605, study PRJNA489261) | soil metagenome | isolation source: day120 antibiotic-loamy sand soil ammended with composted manure from dairy... | place: USA | collected 2015-04-01 | reverse complement strand
CCAGTGCTCTGCCGGCTGATTGGCAGGCTCGCGCTCGGCCGTCACCACGATATCGAGGGCCAGCTCCGGCGCCCCGAGCCCGACGAACTGCTGCGCGAGCCCGACGAGCGGAAAGCTCGCGTTGTACGTGCGCATCGCCGCAGCTGCATCCGCGAGGAGGGCCGGAACGGGGTCGTCGCTCATACGAGTCTTGCTTCTTTGGCGAAGTCATCGTTTGCGTCACGTGCGGCTTTGAGAGCGTACGCGACGTCGGCCGATGTCAACTCGTCGGTCATGTGCTTCTCCTTTGCTATCGCGTTGTAGTACTGCACTTCGCGCTGCGTGATCGCAATCGCGAGCTTCGGGTCCATGTCATCGTGCATGTCCTTGTAGACCGCGCGTGCCGCGACGAAGATTGCCTCGCGTAGCATCTTCTTCGTGAGTGGGCTGCCCTGCGTGTGCTCGTCGTCAATCGCGTACTTCTGCAGATCGTTGAGCGCGCCGAGGTCGATTCCCGTGCGCTCGCTCTTGAAGATATTCTTTCCCTCAACCGGCGCTCCTTTCTCGGCGAGTGCATCGGCGGCGGCATCAGTGAACACGTTCCGCAACGTCGCGCGCAGATCGCTTTCCACATCGGAGTACAGCAAGTCGGGGGTGCTCACCGGGGCAGGTCCTTCCATGCGACGTCCTTGTCCGTCCTCGGTTCGGCGGGAAGCCCGAGGACACGTTCGGCGATGATGTTGCGCAACACCTCGGAGGTGCCGCCCTCGATGGAATTGCCCTTGGCCCGCAGGTAGCGGTACCCCGCTTCCCGGCCGACGAAGTCGACCAGTTCGGGCCGCCGCAACGACCAGTCGTCGTAGCGCAACCCCTCCTCGCCCAGCAGTTCGAGTTCGAGCCCCGACAGCTGTTGAGCCAGGCGGGCGAAGGCGAGTTTCATGCCGGACCCCTCGGGGCCCGGTTCACCCGCGGCGAGTTGCTGACGCAGCCGTATCCCCGCGAGTCGGAACGCCTCCTGCTCGACCCACAGGCGCAGCAGCCGTTCGTGCAGTTCGGCGGTGCGTAGCTCGGGGCGTTGCCGCCAGGTGTGCGCGACCTTGCCCAACATGCCGCTCTCCCGGGGCGCGGCGTTGCCGCCGATGGCCACCCGTTCGTTCATCAGGGTCGTCTGCGCGACCCGCCACCCGTCTCCGACCGGGCCGAGTCGATGCGCGTCGGGGATGCGTACCTCGGTGAGGAACACCTCGTTGAACTCGGCCTCCCCGGTGATCTGTCGCAGTGGCCGGACCTCCACACCGGGATCGGTCATGTCGCACACGAAATAGGTGAGGCCCCGGTGCTTGGGCACGTCCGGGTCGGTGCGGGCCAGCAGGATCGCCCAGCGCGCGTTGTGCGCCGAGGACGTCCACACTTTCTGTCCGGTGACGATCCAGTCGCCCTTCTCGTCCTGCACGGCACGGGTGGCCAACGCCGCCAGGTCCGAGCCGGCTCCGGGTTCGCTGAACAACTGGCACCAGATCTCCTCTCCGGTCCACAACGGACGGAGGAAGCGGCGTTTCTGGTCCTCGGTGCCGACGGCGAGGATCGTGGGCGCGGCCATGCCGAGCCCGATGCCGTTGCGGCGAGGGTCGTTGTCCGGGGCGTTCGCCGCGGCGAATTCGGCCTCGACCACCGACTGCAGTTCCCGTGCCAGGCCGAGCCCACCGAGCCCGACGGGGAAGTGCACCCACGCCAGGCCCGCGTCGAAGCGGGCGCGGAGGAACTCCAGCCGTTCGGTGGTGGCCGGATCGTGTTCGGCGAGGAACGCGGCCACGCGACGACGTAATTCGTCGGCGTCCGTTCCGGTGGTGGTGTCGTTCGGGGTCGTCGCCATCACAGGTACCTCTTCAGCTCTCGCCGGGCCAAGGAACGTTTGTGCACCTCGTCGGGGCCGTCGGCGAGCCGCAACGTGCGCACCGCCGCCCACAGCGAGGCGAGGGGGAAGTCCTGGCTCACCCCGGCCGCGCCGTGCACCTGGATGGCCTTGTCGAGGATCCACTCCACGGTCCGGGGCGTGGCGATCTTGATGGCCTGGATCTCGGTGTGGGCGCCCTTGTTGCCCACCGTGTCCATCAGCCACGCGGTCTTCAGCACCAGTTGGCGCAGCTGTTCCACCCGCACCCGGGACTCGGCGATCCAGTCCTGGACCACGCCCTGCTCGGACAGGGGTTTACCGAACGCGACCCGCGCGACCGCGCGGCGGCACATCAGTTCGATGGCGCGTTCGGCCATGCCGATGGCGCGCATGCAGTGATGGATGCGGCCGGGGCCGAGTCTGGCCTGCGCTATGGCGAAGCCGTCCCCCTCCCCGCCGATGATGTTGTCGGCGGGGACACGCACCCGGTCGAAGACGATCTCGGCGTGTCCGCTGGATTCCTCGTCGCCGTAACCGAACACGGTCATCGCCCGTTTCACGTGCACCCCGGGGGTGTCCCGGGGCACGAGCACCATGCTCTGTTGGCGATGCGGTTCGGCGTCCGGGTCGGTCTTGCCCATGACGATGAAGATCCGACAGCGCGGGTTCATCGCACCGGAGATGAACCACTTGCGACCGGTGATCACGTATTCCTCGCCGTCCCGCTCGATGCGGGTACCGATGTTGCGCGCGTCGGAGGAGGCCACGTCGGGCTCCGTCATGGCGAAGGCCGAGCGGATCTCACCGTCCAGCAACGGTTGCAGCCATTGCTGCTGTTGCCGTGGGGTGCCGAACTCCGCCAGCAGTTCCATGTTGCCGGTGTCGGGTGCCGCGCAGTTGGTGACGAGCGGTGCGATGTGCGGGCTGCGGCCGGTGATCTCGGCCAGGGGGGCGTACTGGAGATTGGTCAGTCCCGCACCGTGTTCGCCGGGCAGGAACAGGTTCCACAGTCCCCGCTTCCGGGCCTCGGCCTTGAGCTCCTCGATGATCGGAGGAGTGGCCCATGGATCGTCGGTGACCCGGGTCTGCTCGGCGAGGACGGGTTCGGCGGGATAGACGTGCTCGTCCATGAACGCGAGCAACTTCTCGCGATACCGTTCGGTGGTGGCGTCGTAGGCGAAGTCCATCAGTCCTCCTTGAGAACGGTGTTTCCGCGCGCCACCAGTGGTGCGACACTCGCTCCGAGGCGTTCGAAGCCCTCTCCGACGGTCTTGCCCTGGCTGAACCGGTAGTAGATGCCCTCCAGGATCACGGCGAGCTTGAAGAACGCGAACCCGAGATACCAGTTCAGTGCGGAGGTGTCCCGTCCGGACGTGTTCGTGTAACGCGCGATGAGGTCGTCGACGGAGGGAAAGCCCGGCGCGGTGGCCACACTGCTGACCTCCTCGCCCAGTGCCTCCCCTTCGGTGTAGGCGATCAGCAGGGCGATGTCGGTGAGTGGGTCACCGAGCGTGGACATCTCCCAGTCCAGTACGGCGGTGATGGTGTCGTCGTCGGAGACGAGGAGGTTGTCGAGCCGGTAGTCCCCGTGCACGATCGTGGGTTGCGGGGACGCAGGCAGTCGGACCCCCAGTCGCTCCCGGAGCTCGTCGATCCCCGGGATGTCGCGGCTGCGGGAGGCGTCGAGCTGTTTGCCCCACCGCCGCAACTGTCGTTCCAGGAAGCCTTCGGGCCTGCCGAAGTCGGCGAGCCCCACCGCGACGTGGTCGACGGCGTGCAGTTCGGCCAGGGTGTCGATCATCGCCTCGGCGATGCGGCGTGTCCGTTCGGCGCCCAACGGGACGAGTTGGTCCCGATGCCGGTAAGGGGTGCCTTCGACGTAGTCCATCACGTAGAAGGGTGCGCCGAGCACGGAGGCGTCGTCGCACAGCAGCACGGTGGGCGGTACGGGGACCGAGGTGGAGGCGAGGGCGCTGATGACGGTGTGCTCGCGGCGCATGTCGTGCGCGGTGGGCAGTACATGGCCCAGTGGTGGACGGCGGGGGGACCGGTGAGCAGGCCCGGCCGTTCCCGCTCGAGGTGGGCGCGCAGCCGGTCCAGATCGAGGCCCGGCGGGTTCTCACTCATGAGACCTCCTCGTCACGGTGGACACGGCTCGATACCGACCGGTCGGTATGGGGACCGGGAGGCGGTATGAGCCGTGTCCACCAGGGTTCGTTCCTAGGGCACCAGCAGCGCGACGGTCTCGGCGACGCAGGCGGGTTTCTCCGCGCCCTCGATCTCGATGGTCCACCGTACGACGGCCTGCTTGCCGTTCGGTGTGTCGGTGACGGACACGAGTTCGGCGCTGGCCCTGATGCGGGATCCGACGGTCACCGGCTGCGGGAACCGCACCTTGTTGAGGCCGTAGTTGATCCCCATGCGCAAGCCCTCGACGCGGTAGATGTCCGCGCCCAGCTTCGGGATCAGCGACAGCGTGAGGTAGCCGTGGGCGATGGTCGTGCCGAACGGCCCCTTGGCGGCCTTCTCCGTGTCCACGTGGATCCACTGGTGATCGCCCGTGGCATCGGCGAAGAGGTTGACCTGCTCCTGGGTGATCGTGTGCCACTGCCCGGTGCCCAGCGATTCGCCCACGGCACCGGCGAACTCGTCGAGATCGGCGAAAACACGTGTGCTGCTCATGCCTTCGGACCACCCGCGACGTAGATGACCTGCCCGGACACGAACGACGCCTCGTCGCTCACCAGGAACGACACCACGTTCGCGATGTCGGAGGGCTTACCCACCCTGCGCACCGGGATCTCGGCGGCGGCGGCCTTCTTGAACTCCTCGAACGGGACCCCGAGACGTTCGGCCGTGGCCGCGGTCATGTCGGTCTCGATGAAACCGGGCGCGATCGCGTTGACGGTGACGCCGAACTTGCCGAGTTCGATGGCCAGCGTCTTGGTGAAACCCTGCAGCCCCGCCTTGGCCGCGGCGTAGTTGGCCTGCCCCCGATTGCCCAGGGCCGAGGTGCTGGACAGGTTGACGATGCGTCCCCAGTTCTGCTGGGTCATGTACTTCTGCGCGGCACGGCTCATGAGGAAGGAACCCCGCAGATGCACGTTCATCACCGAGTCCCAATCGGACTCGGTCATCTTGAACAGCAGGTTGTCCCGGGTGATGCCCGCGTTGTTCACGAGCACGGTCGGCGCGCCCAGTTCGTCGGCCACGGTGGCGACGGCCGCGTCTACCGCCTCGGAGTCACTGACGTCGACACCCACGCCGATCGCTCGGCCGCCGTCCGAATCCGTCCGAGGCCAGCCGCGTCGCGATGGCCGAGCCGATGCCACGTCCCGCTCCGGTGACGATGGCGACCCGGGAAGGGGAGTCGGTCACTTGATCCTCCTCGTTGAGTGAGCCTGTCCTCGCTATCGAGTAAGCGTGCGCTTAGCACCGTACCAGGGATCGCCCGGGTTGGGGATGAGATCGTTTGCGTACGCGAACCGGCTGTCGAACGGCGTCGTGAAACAGTCGGCGGCCCCTTCCCCCCTCGCACGGTGACCGTCTCAGGCGGCATCGGCGAAGTCAGCTGGTCTCAGGTGGAGCCACGAGAGTCAGGGCACCGGCGACGGCGGTGACACGCTGTGGTGACGCCGTGGCCGCGGAATGTCTCGACGACGGCCACGGCGGGAGCCGTCACGCGTTGGTGGGTGTGGACGAAGGACTCACCACCTGGCCGAGCACGGTGCGGAACACGTGCCGGTCCACGGTGACGGGTTCGGCGGCCAGCCAGTCGCCCAGCTGCCGTACGAACTGTTCCGGGGTCATCGGGGGCGCGTCACCGTCGTCCTGCTCGTCGGTGGTGATCTCACCCTCGCGGCTCGGGTAGAGCACCAAAGCGCCCCGTACCTCCACATCCGGCAGCAACCGGCGGAACGCCTCCACGCTGGTGGGCAACTGGGTGCCACCACCCCGGAACCGGCGCCCGTTCCGGGTGAGGGTGCCGTCCTCGGCCAGGGCGTAGTGACCCGGAAGCCACGACTTCGACTCCACCAGGACGAGTCTGCGTCCACACAGCACCGCGTGGTCGACGTCGGCGAACACCGAATCGGGCCAGGCGAGCCCGTGGAAGATCCGGACCCCGGGCAGACGTGTGAGGTAGCGCTCGAGCAACTCGGCCGTCAGTCGTTCCGCAACCTCGTCCGGTTCGGCCCCCGGGGAGCCGAACACGATCCGGTCACCGAACTCGCTGCGAAACGACCGCACCGTGCGCAGCGACTCCAGATGCCGCCGTACGAGGAGGACCGTCGCGGCCACGGCCGAGACCACGAGCAGGACCCACACCGACATCAACCACACGGAGAACGCGAACGGCAGTACCAGCGGAAGCGGTAGCAGTACGGCACCCGCCACGGCCCCGGCCGCCGGGGCGTGTCCCGGTGAGCCCGGGTGGGCGTAGTGCACTCGGGAGACGCCCTCCATCATGCGCCACCACGGAAGGTGCGTCACATCGATGTCGGGCACGGTGGGCACGAAATCCGGGTCCTCACCGAACCGACGCGGCCTCGCCCAGCGTTCCGCGCGTCTTTCCGCCGCCAACGCCATCGAGGGGCGTCTGCCGCGGCGGTCGTAGGCCGCACGCGACACCGGATCGGACAGGGTCTCGTAGGCCGACCGGAGCAGCTGGAATTCCTCCGCCGAACCACCCGCGTCCGGATGCGCCCGGAGAGCCAGCGCCCGGTAGGCCGACTTGATCTCCCCGGGTGTGGCGTCACGGGCGATTCCCAGTAGTTCGTAATAGTCGACCTCGGCCACGCTCACCTCCCGTTCGCGCGCTCACACTATGACGTGCGCGCGCGATCAGGGGACGACGGGATGTGGGTGCCCGGTGACTCGCCGTGTGCTAAAGATGATCATTTCGCCGCCGCTCGGCCACCTGTTCGCCCTTCCGGAGTCATAGCGGCACGAAAGGGTGGACACGGTTCGCGAGTGTCCCGTCCGGAATCGGGTAATCCCCCGCACAGCCGATAAACGGTGTGGCCTGACGTCAAGCTCAATGGTCCTGCCCGCATGCAGGAGAGGGCCGGCCGACCACGGAAAGGATGTGGACACCGGTGAATATCACGGAATCGTTCAACGACGCGCTTCGGTCGGTCATCACCTTTCTGCCGAAGTTCGCCGCTTTCTTGGTGATCTTGCTCATCGGATGGTTGGTGGCGAAAGGCCTGCGTAAGCTGGTCAACGTCATATTGGAACGACTCAATTTCGACCGTGCCGTCGAACGCGGAGGCATCAAGCGCGCGTTGGAACGGTCGAAGTACGACGCCAGCGGGCTGGTGGCGGCGATCGTGTTCTACGCCGTGCTCTTGATCGCGTTGCAGATCGCGTTCGGGGTCTTCGGTCCGAACCCGGTGAGCGACCTGCTGGCGGCCATCGTGGCGTGGTTGCCACGGGCGGTCGTGGCCATCGTGATCGTCGTCGTGGCCGCGGCCATCGCCAACGGGGTCAAGGACATCATCAACGGCACTCTCGGTGGTCTCAGTTACGGCTCCGTGTTGGCCACCGTGGCGCAGGTGTTCATCATCGGTCTCGGTGTGATCGCCGCGCTGAACCAGATCGGTGTCGCCACCGCGGTGACGACACCCGTGTTGATCACGGTGCTCGCGACGATCGGCGCGATTCTCGCCATCGGTGTGGGTGGCGGCCTGATGCGACCCATGCAGCAGCGTTGGGAACGTTGGCTCGACCGGGCCGAGCAGGAAGTACCGAACGCCAAGGCGCAGGCCGAGGCCTACCAGCGAGGCAAGGAAGACGTCACCGGCGCTCAGACCGAGCCGATCGAGACCCAAGAGGAGCAGACCCGCACCGCCCACCCACCGCAGTCCTGAAGACGCGGATGAGCGGCGAAGGATCAAGCGAACAACAGCGGGTCGATGTCGGAGATGTCGTCCGCGGACACGGCCTCGGCGAGGGCGCAGACCGCGAGCAGGCGGGAGGCGATCCACCTGGCCGTGCCGGGGGACACGTCGGATTCCGGCCAGGGCGAGGTCAGGGTGTGGTGGGTCTCAGGGGTCCAACCCATTTCGGCCGCGCGAGTCGCTCGGCGAGGGAATCCAGATCACGCCGGGCGTAGGCCACCTGCCGCGCGCCTGACAACCAACTCATGGCGGCACAGCATACGAAAGTGTTATGTGCCGCCGAGCAGAGGGCCGTCGACGCGGTGGGCTCCTTCGCACATCGCTCTGCCGAGGCGGCGGGATAATCGGAAAGTATCCCCAATTTCGGGCTTTTCGGGCCCCGTGCTTCCGTGGCGCTCCGTCCTCCAGGGCTTGCCGGACCTAAGCGGTCACTGTGATCGTGACGCTCTAGTCTGTCGGGGTGACAGGAGGGTCCATAGGTGAGTGAGGGCGACAAAACACTGATCGCGGGGCGTTACCGCCTGGAAAGCCAGATCGGCAGTGGCGCTATGGGCGTCGTCTGGCGTGCCATCGACGTCCGCCTCGACCGGCCGGTGGCGATGAAGCAACTGCTGCTACCGCCGGGGTTGAACGAGAACGAGACGGAGTTGGCGCGGCAACGAGCCGCTCGGGAAGGGCGGATCGCGGCCCGACTGCAGCACCCGAACGCCATCTCGGTGTACAACGTCGTGGACCACGACGGGCAACCCGTGCTCGTGATGGAGTACCTGCCGTCACGCAGTCTCTCCGACGTGCTGGAGGAGCGCGGCACCCTGCCCCCGCGGGAGGCGGCGCGCATCGGGGCGCAGGTCGCGGCGGCGCTCACCGCCGCACACGAGGCGGGTGTCATCCACCGCGACGTCAAACCCGGCAACATCCTCCTCGCCGAGAACGGCACCGCGAAGATCACCGACTTCGGTATCTCCCGCGCCGCGGGTGACGTCACCCTGACCAGCACGGGCCTGTTGGCGGGCACTCCCGCGTTCCTGGCACCCGAGACGGCCCGGGGTTCCGAACCCGGGCCGGCCGCCGACGTGTTCTCCCTCGGCGCCACCCTGTACGCGGCGGTGGAGGGTAGGCCGCCGTTCGAGAACCCCGGCAACGAGATCGCCATGCTGCACGTGGTGGCCGCCGGCGTCATCATCCCGCCCCAGCAGGCCGGGGAACTCGACGCGCCACTGCGCTCCATGCTGAACTCCGAACCGCAAGGACGCCCGACCATGGCGCAGGTCGAGGAACTCCTGCGCGCGATCGCCGAAGGGCGTTCCGCCGGCGCCGACGCCCCCACACTGCCCGCGTCACCGCCCGTGCGCGGCTCGACGCGCGTGGACATGCAATTGGCCGCCCCCACCGGTCCGCCGACGAGGAGTCACCCCGTCCCGACGCAAAGCCACCCGACGCCGCGTCCCCAGCCGACACCCACGTCGGTGGACAGAGCGGTTCAGGCCGCGCCGCCCCCCTCGTCTCATCCGGAAGAGAGCACCACCGGACGCTCGCGGTCACGGATGGTGACCGTCGCCTTGTCGGTGCTCGCGGCGGCCGCCGTGGGGATTCTCGTGGCCGAGCTGCTGGTGGGCGGTTCCGACGCCTCCGCCGGGGCGGACACCGGCGCGGAGCAGACCACGACCACCCCGGCACCGACCTCCGAGGCCCCACCGCCCACATCGGAGACGCCCGAGACGCCGACGCCCACGCAGCAGCCCACGTCGAGCACACCCACCCAGGAGCTACCCGCGCCCGCCGAGCTCGAACGGACGGTCGTCGATTACTACTCGCTGTTGCCCCACAACATGGAGCAGGCATGGCACTATCTGGGGCCGGACCTCCGCGAGCATCCGGAAGAGCCGGGAAGCATGAAGAGGTACATCCTCTTCTGGTCGACCATCGAGGACGTCAGCATCGTCGACGGCCCGAGAGCGGTCGGTGGGCACCTCGTGGAAGTGCAACTCGACTTCACCGTGCAAGGAAAGGGCGTCATCCGCGAGACGCATCGACTGGGCATGATCGTGGAGGACGGCCGCATCCTCATCAACACCGACGAGGTCTTGTCGATCACCGAACTCGATGGTCCGGACGACGATGACGACGACGATGACGATTCACACGACGAGGACGACTGACCCCTCGTTGTGTGGCTGCTCGTCGGGGTAGGAATCGTCAGGTCAGGACCACCGGTCGCCCTTGGGACGGCCGGGCTGGGCCGGAACACCGTGTGGCGGGGGACTCGCCCCCTTCGTTTCCTCGCCGCTTATCGCGGAGCCGTGTCGGGTGCCCCCGGGCTGTTCCGGGCGGATGTCGTGTCGCCCCGAGGTCGGGGTGGCACCCTGCTTCAGCTCCTCCAACCTGGTGTGCATCGCCATCACCACCGGTAACCGGTCGGCGTGTTCCTGTTCGTAGGCGAGGAGCTGTTCGAGCTCTTCGGTCGTCAGTGAACGGATGCGGTCGCGTAGCGCGGGGACGGGAAGGTGGTCGTAGTCGGCCAGGGGCAGCTCGTCGCGACGTGGCGCGCTCATGAGCGTTCTCCTTTCTGCCCACCGAGCCTCGTCGGGAACGGAGCCGATGCCCGTGTCGGACGTCGGCGTCGAGTGATCCGGGGCTTCAGCCGGGCTGTGCCCACAACCTTCCCGCCCGGCCTCGGGGCAAAACCGTTGATCACTCCAGGTCGTACAGCGCGTATGCCGACCGGATCACCGGCTGGGCCACGTTGCGCACCCGCACACCACCGGGGGTGACTCCGTGTTCGCACCCTCTGTGGGCGTGTCCGTGCAGTGCCAGCGCGGTTTCCGCCTCGTCGACGGCCTCCCCGAGCTGATAGGCCCCGAGGAACGGATAGATCTCGAACGGTTCGCCGTGCAACGTGTCCGGGATGGGCGCGTAGTGCATCAACGCCACCCGCACGTCGACGTCCAGGGCCTCCAGTGCTGACCGGAGCCTGTCGGCGACCTCCTGGGTGTGGCCGACGAACTTCTTCATCTCCGGTTCGCCGAACGCGCTCGCGCAACGTCCCTCGAATCCGCCGCCGAAGCCCTTCGCCCCGGCGATCCCCACCGTCTGCCCGTTCACCGGCAACACCGCACCGTTGCCTTCCAGCACCCGGATGCCGCTTTCGCCGAACAGGATCTCGGTCACCTCGTCGACCGCGTCACTGTGATAGTCGTGGTTGCCGAGCACCGCGTACACCGGCAACCCCAGATCGTGGAATTCGTGGGCGACGATGCGGGCTTCCGCGGGAGTGCCGTGCCGGGTGAGATCGCCCGCCAGCAACAACACGTCCGCACGCTCGCTCACGTGCTCCAGCGCCGGCCGTAGCCGGCCCTGCGCGTCCTCGCCGAGGTGGACGTCTCCCACCGCCGCGATCCGGATCATCGCAACACCTCGGAGTCGGGCGGTTCGGCCACCTCGACGACGCGGACGTCGTTGTGCACCCGAAGGTGCGGCTCCTGCTCGTGCAGGACCTTGTCGAGCTGGTCCTTGTATTCCTGGGACGACACCGTTCCGCTCAGATAAGCGTGCTCTCCCCGCACGTCGACCTGCAGACCCAGTTCGGCCGTTCGGGGATCCTCCGCCAGCGCGCGGCGGAGTCGGGCCGCGCGGTATTCCGGAGCCTCTTCGAAACGGTGTTCCTCACCATGGCCCTTGCTCTGCATGTGCCTCTCCTTTCGCGTGGGCGAGTTGCCGGCCATCGACGATGTCGAGGTCAGCGAGCAGGGTCAGAAACGCCCGTGCGTAGGGGGAGTGGCCGGTCTGCCGGGACACCTCCACCCAATCGATCTTCTCGCGTACGGCACGGGCGATCAGGAGCAGCGGAGCGAAGTCGCAACGGTGGGCGTTCAAGATCAGCAGTTTGTCGACCATGAGGTCGGTCGCCGGTATCACCGGTGCCGTTGTGGCTCCCACCCGGAGCTCCTCTGCTCGGTCGAGCCGCTCCGGGGTCACCGGTCTGCCACTCGGACGGAAGATCAGATCGACCAGGCAGTCGCCGTCGTAGACCTTGAGCAGCCAATCCTCGGGGGGATTGACGGCACGCATCCCCGCTGCGACCAACACCTTTCGGGCTTCAGGGGCGTCCTGCTCGGTGACGAAGACGTCCACGTCGTGTTCGGAGGCCGGTCCGCCGTGTGCGTACACGGCGCAGCCACCGGCGAGCGCGAAATGCACCTCGTGGGAACGGAGGGTGTTCGCCACGCGCATCGCCGTGCGCAGCAGCTGGTCGGGTTCGGCCTCCACTGCATGCGGTTACCCGAGAGCAACGAGGGTATGCCCCTTGCCGGAGGTGGAGCACGATGTCGATGTCGCGGCCCAGTCCGATCCAGATGCGGGAACACCTCTCCGGCGGGGACCATCCGTGCGTCCGGAGCGAGCTCGTCCGACACGCCCGTGGCCGGGGCGCGGGCGCCGACGTGCTCCAGCGTTTGGAGTCGATGCCCGACCGTACCTGTGACGGTCCCAGCGCCGGCAGCGCGGAAATTCTTTGAAAGCTGAGCCGCCGCCACGCCCCTTCGCAACCGTTTCTCAGTCGAACTCACGAGGTGATGCACGCCGATGACCGATCTCGCCGTGGAACTCGACCTGCCGTCGGCGGAGCCCGCCGACCCGAACAGCATCCGCATCGAGAACCCCGTCGACGGCAGTCTGGTCGGACGGGTCGCCATGGCCACCCCCGAGGAGGTGGCCGGTGCCGTCGCCGAGGCGAAAAGCGCGTTTCCGGGCTGGGCTGCGACGTCAGCCGATCAGCGTGCCGCAGCGCTTCGGGCCGCCGCCGACGCACTCGCCGACCGCGCGGCCGATTTGGCGAAGGTGAACGCGGCGGAGACGGGACGACCTGTCGCCGAAGCGCGGGAGGGTGTGCTCGCCGGGGTGTCGACGCTGCGACAGTACGCCGAACTGGGCCCACTCCATCGCGGCCGTTCCCTGTTGGGCGGGAATTCCGCGACCGACCTCATGGTGCCCGAACCGCGGGGTGTGGTGGCGGTGTTGACCCCGTGGAACGATCCGGTCGCTGTGGCCTGTGGTCTGGTGGGGGCCGCGCTGGTCACGGGCAACACCGTGGTGGCGAAACCCAGCGAACGGTGTCCGCACACGGGACTGTTGTTCGGTGAGGTGTTACGTCCTCACTTCCCCGAAGGGGTGGTGAGGCATCTCGCCGGGGACGGCACCGTCGGAGCGTGGTTGGCCGGTAACGCCGATCTCGATGTGATCGCACACGTCGGCAGCACCACCACGGGCCGTGAACTGGCCGCCGTGGCGGCCGGCACGGGCGCGAAGGTGCTGTTGGAGAACGGCGGCAACGATCCGTTGCTTGTGGACGGTGATGTGGACCCGGTGTGGGCCGCCGAGCAGGCCGCCACGGGCGCGTTCGCCAACAGCGGCCAGATCTGTGTCGCCGTGGAACGGATCTTCGTGCACCGGGATGTCGCCGCCGCCTTCCTCGACGCGCTCATCGCGGCGGCCGAACGCACCGGGATGTCGCCGCTGGTGGATGCACGGCATCGGGACGCCGTGCACGAGCAGGTCACCGACGCCGTCGCCGCCGGTGCCCGACTGCAGGTCGGAGGGGTGATCCCCGACGGTCCCGGGGCCCTGTACCCGGTGTGCGTGGTGGCCGACTTCGCCGAGGGACTCGCCCGCGCCCGCGACGACGACTACGGTCTCGCCGCGACTGTGCTGACGCGTTCGATGGAGCACGCTCAGCGTGCCTGGCGTGAGCTTCCCGTGGGCACGGTCAAGGTGAACTCCGTGTTCGGCGGCGCCCCCGGAGGCGCGGCGCATCCGAGGAGGGCCAGCGGCCACGGCTACGGCTACGGACCTGAACTGCTGGACGAGTTCACCGCCACCAAGGTCGTCCACATCGAGCCCGCGCCCGCGCCGTAGCTTTCCCGACAGCAACCGGGTTCGGGAGGCGGTGGGGACCCCACCCGGCTCATGCGGCGCGGTTTGCCGCCCGGGCCGGGTAGGCGATGCGGTGACGGCCACTGGAAGATCGGTGAGTCAGGTCGGGGCCGTCAACGGGCGAACAGTCCGACGAGCGTGTCGGTGGCCAGGATGTGTTCATCGACGGCGGCGTGGACGTCCTCCGCCGAGGCGCCCTCGCCGAGTCCGAGGGGCCGGTCCACGGCGTAGAGTCGGAAGAAGTAGCGATGCTCCCCGTCGCCCACGGGGGGCTGCGGTCCGCTCCAACCCAGCTCGCCGAAGTCGTTTTGGCCGAGCTCGGCGCCCGCCGAGAGCGCGTCGTCGATCCTGGCTGTCTCAGGTGGGATCGACGTGACGACCCAGTGTGTGAACACGCCCCCGGGCGCGTCCGGATCCTCGCACAGCAGAGCCAACTCCTCCGTACCCTCGGGTACCCGCGTCCATTCCAACGGCGGTACCTCGTTACCACCCTGCCGGGAATAGCGTTGCGGGATCGAGGCGCCTTCGGAGAAGGCCGGACTGCGCAGCTCCAGGTCGGACGCGGGGGAGTGGGACGGCCCGGCGGACGACACATCACCCCGACCGGTGTCCCGGGCGCCTTCCGGACCGGTCGCACGGTCCCGTGCCTGGTCGGCCATCGCCGGCTCCTTTCTCGCCTTTCCCGAGTGGGTGTCCCTTTTTCGCGTTCCCTTGTCCGGGTGACACAAACCTGTGGGACTTCACCGCACCACGACGATGTGTTCGCCGCGGGGCACGAGCTGTCCGATCACGGGTGCTCCCGGCAGTTCCCCGGCCACCAACAGCCCGCCCGAGGTCTGGGCGTCGGCGAGCAGCAGCGCCGTTTCCTCGGCCACCCCGGAGAGGTCGGTGTACGGACGCACCCAGTCCAGATTGCGGCGCGTGCCGCCCGAGACGTATCCCGCGCGCACGGCCTCGCGCGCGGCCTCCAGCACCGGGACCGCGGCTGAGTCGACCACGGCGGTGACCCCACTGGCTCGCGCCAATTTGTAGAGATGGCCGAGCAGCCCGAATCCCGTGACATCGGTCGCGCAGCGGATTCCCGCCGACACCGCCGCCTGTGAGGCGTCGGCGTTCAACGTCGTCATCACCTCGACGGCCTCGTCGAAGGACTCGCCGGTCGCCTTGTGTCGCGTGTTCAACACACCCACGCCCAAAGGTTTCGTCAACGACAGCGGCAGGCCGGGGCGCCCGGCGTCGTTACGCATCAGCCTGTCCGCCAACGCCAGACCGGTGACGGCCAGACCGTACTTCGGTTCCGGATCGTCCACGCTGTGCCCACCGGCGAGGTGGCAGCCCGCCTGTGCGCACACCTCCGCGCCACCGCGTAACACCTCGGCGGCCAGGTCGAAGGGCAGCGTCTCCCGCGGCCAGCACAGGAGATTCACCGCCACCAACGGTGTGCCGCCCATCGCGTAGACGTCGGACAACGCGTTGGTGGCGGCGATGCGTCCCCAGTCGTACGGGTCGTCCACGACAGGGGGGAAGAAGTCCGTGGTCGCGATGACGGCGCGGTCGCCGTCGAGCCGAACGGCGGCGGCGTCGTCACCGTCGTCGAGGCCCACGAGCAGCTCACCGGCGGGTGAGGTGGGGGTGAGCTGCGGATCGTCCAGCAGGCCACGGACCACGTTCTCCAGTTCACCGGGTGGGATCTTGCACGCGCAGCCGCCTCCGTGGGCGTACTGGGTCAGTCGGTATGCCATTGGCTCATGCTGGCCCGGCGCACCGTTTCCCGCACGGGTCGCTGCGGATATCGCACGGATGTCGTACGGAACCCGATCGGGGATTTCCCGGCGCGGTCGTCCCCTGTGGTGGTGGCCCGTCGCGTTCGTCGCACTGCGCACTGTGAATCTTGCTGGCACGATGTCGGTATGTCCCAGGGAGGCGCTTCCGGCCTGGTGACCGGCACGGTCTTCAAAACCGTTGAACGACGGACACCGTCGTTGGCGGGTTCGATTCCCGTTCGCCTCCGCGATGTCGTCCTTGTCCGGGGAGACGCTCGTGACCGACGTGCGTAGGCACATCCCGCGAACCGATGTCCTTCTCGGCGAGCCACGGTTGGCCAAGGCCGTGGACGACCTCGGACGGGATCTCGTCAAAAGCGCGGTCACGGCGGCGCAGAACCGGGCACGGGCCGGGGAGATCGCGCCCGAGGCGGTCGTCGAGGAGGCGGTGGCCTCGTTGCCGACCTCCGCCTCGTCGCTGCGGGAGGTGCTCAACGCCACCGGCGTATTGGTTCATACCAATTTGGGGCGTGCGCCGTTGTCCGCCGCCGCGTTGAAGGCCGTGCGGACCGCGGGTGGGAGCACCGACGTCGAATTCGACCTCACCGACGGTCGAAGGGCCCGTCGGGGGCGAGGCGCGCTCGACGCGCTCGCGCGGGCGCTTCCCGAGGTCGGGGGCGTCGACGGCGTCCACGTGGTCAACAACAACGCCGCCGCCCTCCTGCTGTGCGCCCTCGTGCTCGCCCCCGGCAAGGAGATCATCATCAGTCGCGGCGAGTTGGTCGAGATCGGGGACTCCTTCCGCATCCCCGACCTGGTCACCTCGGCCGGAGCACGACTGCGCGAAGTGGGTGCCACCAACCGCACCCGGCTCTCCGACTACACCGACGCGCTCGGCCCCGACACCGGTTTCGTACTCAAGGTCCACCCGTCGAACTTCCGCGTCACCGGCTTCACGTCCCAAGTACCGGTCGCCCGTCTCTCCCGGCTCGACGTACCCGTGGTGGTCGACATCGGTTCGGGACTGCTCCGCCCCCACCCCCGGCTGCCCGACGAACCCGACGCCGCCACCGCCTTGGCCGCGGGCGCCGACGTCGTCACCGCCAGCGGTGACAAACTGCTCGGCGGTCCGCAGGCGGGTCTGCTGTTCGGGGACCACGCGTTGCTCCGCCGGCTGCGGCGACACCCGGCCGCCCGGGCGCTGCGCGTGGACAAACTCACGCTCGCCGCGCTGGAGGCGACCGTGCGCGGCCCCGAGCCACCGGTGCGGCGGTTCCTCGACGCCGACGTCGACGCGTTGCGCGCGCGAGCCGAGCGGATCGCGACGGTGTTGACGCGACGGGGGGTGGACGCGAAGGCCGTGTCCACCACGGCGGCGGTCGGGGGAGGCGGTGCACCCGGGGTGGAATTGCCGAGCGCCGCGGTGAGTCTGTCCGAGGACTACGCCCCCCGACTGCGCTTGGGGGAACCCGCCGTGGTGGGACGGGTCGAACGTGGACGCTGTCTGCTCGACCTGCGGACCGTCGAGCCCGAGGAGGACGAACGTCTGGTGGAGGCCGTGTCCCGATGCATGTCGTAGCCACGGCAGGGCACGTCGATCACGGCAAGTCCACTCTGGTGAAGGCCTTGACCGGCATGGAACCCGATCGACTCGGCGAGGAACGCCGCAGAGGCCTGACCATCGACCTCGGATTCGTGTGGACCGACGTGGCCGGTCAGACGTTCGCGTTCGTCGACGTACCGGGACACCAGCGGTTCGTGCCGACCATGCTCGCGGGCACCGGACCGGTGACCGCCGTGCTGTTCGTGGTGGCGGCCGACGAAGGGTGGCAGGCCCAGTCCAGCGAACACCTCGCCGCGCTCGACGCGTTCGGGGTCCGACACGGCGTCCTCGCCGTGACCAAGGCCGACAGGGCGGATCCGCGGCCCGTGCTCGTCGAAGCGAGCGAACGCCTCGCGGCGAGTAGCCTCGGCCGCGTTCCCGCCGTCGCGGTGAGTGCGCACACGGGCGCGGGAATCGACGCGTTGAGGGCGGAACTGGCGACGCTGGGACGGGAGCTTCCCGCCGCTGACACCGAGGCGGACGTACGGCTGTGGGTGGACCGGGCGTTCACGGTCCACGGTGCGGGCACGGTCGTCACCGGAACACTCGGCGCGGGTCGACTGCGGGTCGGTGACGAACTGGTGTTCGGTCGTGACGGACGTCGTTGCGGGGTGCGGGGACTGCAGTCGCTGGGACGTGCGTGCGACACCGTGGAGGCGGTGGCGCGGGTCGCGGTGAACCTCCGCGGCCTCGACCACCGTGACATCGACCGGGGAGACGCCCTCCTCACCCCGGACGCCTGGCGGTACACCCGCGAGGTCGATGTGCGGTTGCGTGGGGACAAGGCGGAGGACGTGAACCGGGAACTGACGGTGCACATCGGTGCCGCCGCCGTCCCCTGCCGGGTGCGTCCACTCGCGACCGACCTGGCGCGGCTGTCGTTGTCGGCCGAGCTGCCGTTGCGGGCGGGTGACCGGGGACTGCTGCGCGATCCGGGGCAACACCGTGTCCCCGCGGGGATCGAGGTGCTGGACCCACGGCCTCCCGGACTGCGGCGCAGAGGGGCGGCACGAGCCCGTGCGGAGGAACTGGCCCACGATGACCCCGCGGCCGGATACGTGCGTCGTCACGGTGTCGTCGCCGTTGCGGAACTGCGGGCACTCGGCTGGGAGGTACCCGGCTCGCGCGTGGGGCGCTGGGCCGTCGCCGACGGGCTGCTCGACCGGCTGGTCGGCCGTGTACGAGACCTGGTGGCCGAGCGGCGTGACCGGGACCCGTTGGCCCCTGGGTTGTCGGTGGAGTCCTTGCGTCGGGAACTCGACGTGCCCGAAGACCTCCTGGCCGCGGTGCTACCCGCCACCGGGCTCGTCGTCCGCGACGGTGTCGTGGTCGATCCACGCAGGCCGTCGGCGTTACCCGATTCGGTCGAACGAGCCGTTCGGGTGGTGCAACAGCGGCTCGAACAGGACCCGTTCACCGCGCCCGAGGCGCACGACCTCGCCGAATTGGGGCTCGGGCCGAAACAGCTCGCCGCCGCCGAACGAGCGGGGCGGTTGGTCCGGATCGCGGACGGTGTCGTCTTGGGCCCCGACGCGCTGGAAACGGCCGTGCGTGTGCTGGCGACCCTGCCCGAGCCGTTCACCGTCAGCCAGGTCCGACGTGCCCTGGGCACCACGCGCAGGGTCGCCGTTCCGTTACTCGAACGACTCGACGCCGAGGGCAGGACCCGGCGTGCGCCCGACGGCACGAGGACGCTGCGGCGTCCCGACCGGTGAGCCGGGCACGCGACAGCCCCGTGCCACCTGCGAAAACCGCCGAAACGACTCCCCGGACAGCGGATACGCCCGCGGTTCGTGAGGCGGAGTCCCCGTCGAACGGGAAATCCGACGATCACTCATGGAATGGTGGGGGACTTCGTGATGTTGACCTTATGAAGGTCCACGAGGACAGTCCACGAAGACAAGGAGAAATCCGATGGCGACAGTCGAACTGACGAGCGAGAACTTCAACGAGATCGTCGGAGCACCGGGGACGGTCTTCGTGGACTTCTGGGCCTCGTGGTGCGGACCGTGCCGTACTTTCGCGCCCGTGTTCGAACAGGCGTCGGAGCAACACCCGGACATCACCTTCGGCAAGGTGAACACCGAGGAGCAGCTCGAGTTGGCTCAGGTGTTCGGCATCTCCTCCATCCCCACGCTCATGGCGGTCCGTGACGGCATCGTGCTCTACGCCGAGCCGGGAGCACTGCCCGCGCCGGTTTTCGAGGAACTCATCGACAAGGTGCGCCAGGTCGACATGGACGAGGTGCGTGCCGAGATCGAGCGTCAGGAGCGCGAGAGCTGAGAACTCGTCGGTAGCACCGGAGTCCGGCCGGTACCCACGATCGCGCACTGTGGTTTGCGATCGTGGGTGCCTACAATGAATCCATGGATGGACCTCGACCGGTCACCGAGGTACCCGATGTCGTAGGGCTGGGTGCCGACGATGCATGTGACATCGTGCGCCGTGCCGGACTGATCCCGGTGGGGCCGGGCGGTGCGGAACTGCCGATGTCCGGAATCGTGACCGCGCAACGTCCGGTGGGCGCCGCGGGTGCGGTCGAGGGCGCGGAAGTGGTGTTGTGGATCAATCCCGGTAAGGAAGCCCCGGTCGGTGCCAGTAGTACCGGCCCGCTGGAGACCGCGTCCCCTGATCTTTGAGCACGCCACGGATGGGAAACGGGTCGGATCGGCTCACAGCCGTGCCGGAACGCTCGGCGTCCATCGGCCGCCTCGGCCGGGAGCCGAGCCGTGGCTCAGCGGACCCGAGCGCTGACGGGGCAGTGGGGCGGGACGACGGATCGCCGTACGGCGTGCGGTCGAAGCCGTCGAGACACGGACCCGTTCCCGTTCCCGGCACGGTAGGCAGACGATGACGGTGCCCGCTTCCTGACCGTCGGTGTCGATCAGCGATGCGATCCTGGCGGTACGGAAACCGCATTCACCACAGACGAATGCCGGTGCGTCCGGCCGAAATCTGACGCCTTTGTCGCCGGCTGTCGACGTCACAGCACATCGCCCTCCTCACTGAGTGTGAACGGACTGTCAGCCGGGTACCCAGGCGACGCCATGACACACGGCGTAGACGCAGAAAATTCCTGTTCAGTCGATTCGGTGAAGCACGGCGCGAATCCCCTGCGACGGACCAGGTCCAGGCGTTGCCGGCACGGAATTTCCGGTCCCGGTGGGGCAAGGCGTTCGGGTCGGTACTCAACCGGATCGGGTGTTTTCGTTCCCGTCATGGATCCGCCCGCTCACGGTGGGGCAGGGGGAGTGGACTGTCCGGCGCCGTCCCGTGGGGTGAGCATGTCCCGGCGGTGTCACGAAGTCGACAAGGCGGCGACGTGCGGACGAGGGTCGGGGCGAGGACACGAGCGAGGGGAGCACGGCCATGGCGCCGCGGCGTAGCGCGGGGATACTGCTGTATCGCGTGGTCGACGACGTGCCCCACGTGTTGCTCGGCCACATGGGCGGACCGTTCTGGGCGCGTCGTGACGCAGGGGCCTGGACCGTGCCGAAAGGCGAGTACGGAAGCGACGAAGGACCCGAAGCGGCGGCGCGACGGGAATTCACCGAGGAACTCGGCATGCCGCCACCGGAGGGCAGGCTCGTGTCGCTGGGTGAGGTGCGGCAGTCCGGTGGCAAGGTCGTGACCGCGTTCGCGCTGCGCGGCGAGCTGGACCCCGACGCGATCGCCCCGGGAACGTTCTCGCTGGAATGGCCCACGGGGTCGGGTGTGGTGCGCGAATTCCCCGAAGTGGATCGAGTCGCGTGGTTTACCCTCGATCGGGCGAGAAGCAAACTCGTGGTAGCGCAGCGGGTGTTCGTGGACCGGCTCGCGGCGTATCTCCATTGAGCGGGTACGCCGTTCGAGTGTCCACGTTGACCATGAAGAGGTGTCGTTGCGTGGAGAACCCCGCTACAACGTCGGGATCTGGATCGATCGGGCAGGAAAGGGCGATTCCGGTCGCGCTGTTTGTCGCCCCCTGACAAGGGTACGTATGCAGCCATGAGCAGCGCGCCGCAGGCTCCGCCGGTGGGAACGGGTTGGGTCCACGTTGTGGGCGACCCCAGTCACCGGATCGTGCTCGCAGACGGTACGGCGGTAGAGATCCTCGCGTCCTACCCGGTGCGGACGGACGCCGGACTCTACAGCATCGCCACGGCAATCGAGTTCGGGTGTGCCCAATGTTGCCAAGGATGTGAGGCCACACTCGTCGCCGTTCGCGACCATCAGTTGCTCTGCCCGGGATGTTACGGCTCGTTGGGGGCCGTGCAGACACCGTCGGACGAGACGCAGGAGCAAAGCGCTGCGTGAACCGTACCGTGTGGACTGCGCACTCGGCCTTCGGGCGTTCTCGGCGGGGGACAAGGCCCTTCCCTGCCCTCTTCCGGGATGAAGCCGGTGGCAGAGCCCGGTGGCCGAGGTGACGGGGCCGCTCATCGGAGTCGAAGCGGTCGGCCCGTGTGTCACCGCTACGACAGAACGCCGCAGCGGTGTCCTCGGCCCCGGGGCATGCGCTCACCGCACCGCGAACAGGGTCGGCCTCGGATCGGCGCTCCACCGCGCCAACCACGGTCCGAGCAGGGCGTAGACGTCGGGATCGAGCCCCATCCCGGTGTGGGAGCTGGTGACCTCGACGCAGTCCGCACAAGGGTCCTGGCACAGCCACCACGGCACCACGGAGTCGTTCCGGGAGAACACCGACACCGCGGGCACCTGCCGGGGCAAAGGCGCGCGCAACAGAGCCGAATTCACCCGGTAACAGGCGCCCCGGAGGCAGTCGGCGTCGAGGAGTCCAGGCACCCCGAACGCGGAAAGCCTCACCAGGGCCTGGGCGAGCTCCAGGCCCCGGGCGTGCACGCCGAGCGGGTTGAGCACGGGGGAGGCCAGCATCACCAAACCGCGCACCAGATCGGGCCTGCGGACGGCGGCGAGCCTGCTGAGCCACCCACCTCGGCTCTGCCCGATGACGATCACGCGACGGCCGGTCGTCCGCGCGAGGTCCTCCAGCCGATGTTCGAGGTGGTTGACCAACCGGGTCGTGCAGCCGAGGTTCAGCCCGGTCCGCGTGCCACGAGGGTGATATCCCCGGGCCGCGAGCCAGGAACGCAGTAGGCGCAGGCTCCAGTCACCGAAGCCGAACCCCGGAACCAACAGCACGCCCTGCCCGGTTCCGTCACCGGCATCTCCGGAACGCCAGACGGGGTGCCGGAGCAGTTGCGCGATCATCCGCGCGGTGGGACCCAGCACCCGTTCCCGAGTCGACCGCATCCTGGCTCATACCCGGGGCGATCCCGGCTTACGCCGGATCCGGCGGTGATCAGACCGTGAGGCGCACCCCGCTTTCGGGGTCGAACATGTGCGCAGCCTCCGCGTTGCGGAGGGTGACTCGCATGGTCTCGCCGAACGACGGGGTCCGGTCGGCCTCCGTGCGGACGATGAACCGCTCCTGACGGTCGGCGACGTTCACCTGCCCGTAGACGTAGGCGTCCGAGCCGAGCACCTCGACGAGTTCGACCTTCAGCGCCAGGGCGGGTTCGTCGGCCGAGGCGGGTCGCAGGCTCTCCGGCCGGATGCCCACCGTCACTTCGCGTAGACCGGAGTGACGGGTGAGCACCTCGCGGGCCACGGGGACGGTGAGACCGTCCAGCACGGCGCCCTCCTCGGTCAGCGGCACGGTGGTGAGGTTCATGGCGGGGGAACCGATGAACCCGGCCACGAACACGTTCGCGGGGGCGTTGTAAAGGGTCTTGGGCGTGTCGCACTGCTGCAGGACGCCGTCCTTGAGCACCGCCACACGGTGCCCCATCGTCATGGCCTCCACCTGGTCGTGTGTCACGTAGACGGTGGTGGTGCCCAGCCTGCTCTGCAAGGCCGTGATGTTGGCCCGGGTCTCCACCCGCAGTTTCGCATCCAAGTTGGACAGAGGTTCGTCCATCAGGAACACCGAGGGTTCCCGGACGATGGCACGCCCCATGGCGACCCGCTGGCGCTGACCTCCCGACAGCGCCTTCGGCTTGCGATCGAGGTAGTCGGTGAGATCGAGCAGGCGGGCGGCCTCGGCGACTCGTTCGGCGATCTCGGTCTTCGGCACCCGCTTGATCTTGAGGGCGAATCCCATGTTCTCCGCGACCGTCATGTGCGGGTACAGCGCATAGGACTGGAACACCATCGCGATGTCGCGGTTTTTGGGGGAGACCCCGGTGACGTCCTTGCCGCCGATGGTGATGGAGCCCTCGTCGACGTCCTCCAGGCCGGCGAGCATACGCAACGCGGTCGACTTCCCGGAACCGGAGGGGCCGACCAACACGAGGAATTCGCCGTCGGCGATGTCCAGCGACAGTTTGTCCACGGCCCGGACGGGAGGATTGCCCGGAAAGACACGGGATGCTTCGACGAACGAGACCTCGGCCATGTCGCGTTGTTCCTCTCCTGGGGCGAGCTCGGATGTGACTCGTGGTGGCGCTATGTCTACCGGGGCTCACCCGATCGTGGCTAGAGTTAGATAGTCCAGTGGACTTCCAAATTCGGGAGGCGACAGCGTGGAGCGAAACGCTCCGGCCCGACCGGAGCAGCAGCACGCGCACAATCTGGCGCTGGTATCGCGGCTGATCTTCACGCACGGTCCGGTGTCTCGGGCGGAGCTGGCCAAGCACAGCGGGTTGACGAAGACGACGGTGACGCAGTTGACCCGCGAGCTGCTGGACGCGGGACTGATCCGCGAACTGGGGCTTTCCCGGTCGAACGGTCCCGGCAGGCCCGCCACCCACCTCGTGGTGAACTCGTCCGGACCGGTGGGCATCGGTGTGCAGATCGAGGCCGACCACGTGGCGGGCTGTCTGTTCGATCTCACCGGACGGTTGCGGGACCGCGCCCTGCGCAGAGGGGACGACCTTCGAGGGGACCCGGTTCTCGCGGCGAAGGCAGCGGAGCCGGTGCTGCGCAGACTGCTGGCGACGGCCGACGCACGGGACACCGTGGTCGCCGGTGTGGCGGTGGGGGTGCCCGGACGGGTGGACGATTCGGGCAGGGTGCATTCGGTGGAGCTGGGCTGGGCCGACGTGGAGCTGTCCCGGCTGCTGACGCACCGTCTGGAGGTCCTCAGCGGAGGACTCATCCCCGTGACGACGTACAACGGATTCCAGCTCGCCGCGTTGGCCGAACACTGGTTCGGCGCGGTGGAGACCGACGGACGACCGTTGGTGGTCGTCGCCGGTGAACTCACGGTCGGTGTGGGCGTCGTGGGACTCGGGGACGTGGCCTCGTGGAGCACCGGTCCCGCGGGGGAGTTGGGGCACGTACGGGTCCGACGAGGCGGTGACCGGTGTGTGTGCGGTGCACGCGGCTGCCTGGACACCGTGGCGGGGCCCAGAACCCTGCTTCGGGCGTCGGGGCCGGACACCCCCGTGGTGTCGCGGTTGTCCGGAGGCGATGGTCGAATGCGGGCACTGGCACGTTCCCGTGATCCGGAGTCGGTCCGAGTGCTACGCCGAGCGGCGGCCGCGCTGGCCGACTCCCTCGCCGGGTTCGTGGCCGCACTCGGCCCGGCGACCGTGGTCCTCGGTGGTCATTTCGCACCGTTGGGTCCGGCTTTCGCGCAACGGGTCGCCGGCGAATTGCACAACCGCTGCGGACGGACCGAGGTGACGGTGACGGCATCGCACCTGGACGGGGACGCCGTCGCCCGCGCCGCCGCCGTGACGGTCACCCGGCGGCTCGTGGACGACCCGACTCGATGGATGGCCAGCTGACCCGTCTGTTCACCCGCGGCAGGGACACAGACGGGCCAACGACAGACTCGGCGTTCGTGGTGTTCGGCTCACCCGTTCACGCGGGGGCGGGCGGCATCAGGTCGGGGGCCATCCGCTGCAGACATGCCCGAACGGCGTCGGCCAAGTCCTCGGCCGTCGCGGCCCCGGACGCCTCGGTCGCCGTGACCCAGGCACTCACCGAGTGCTGGGCGAAGGTCTGCACCTCGGCTGAGGCGCGCCAGGCGGCGAGATCGTCGGCGGTGTCCTCGGTGACGAACCGGTCCAGGCTCGCGATGGCGACATCCCACATCGGACCCTGACGTACTGCGCCGTCCGTGGGCAGGCCGGCGTGGACGAGCTCCAGAACGGCGTTGGCGTGCTCGTCCGGCGCCAGCCGAACCGTCACGTTCGCCCCGTCGCCCCAGGTGACGGTGAACAGGTGCGGCGGCACGCATTCCAGCACCGTGCCCGTGGCATGCCCCTCCACCTCGAAGGACTCACCCACACGAGCCCCTCCGGTGAACGGAGCGAACCACGCCCGGATCCGGTCGGGTTCGGTGACGGCCTGCCACACGGTGTCGACCGCGCACCGGAACCGGCGTCGAATCACCAGGGCACAGGCGGCGTCCGTCGAGTCGCTCGTGCGTACCTCGCGGTAAGTCGCGGTGAGTCGATCGGCGATGTCGATCATCTGCGTCCCCCTCCGTGACCGGCCATCACCCCGGGGGCCAGGTGAAGCTGCGGCCACCGAGCACGTGGCAGTGGACGTGAAAGACCGTCTGCTGGGCGTCCGGCCCCGTGTTGAACACCAGCCGGTAACCGGAGGAGTCCACGCCCTCGATCTTGGCGACCTCGCCTGCGACCGCGAGCACCTCACCCGCGAGCTTGGGATCGGCCGCCGCCATCGACGCGGCGTCGGGGTAGTGCTCCTTCGGAATCACCAGGACATGGGTGTCAGCCTGGGGATTGATGTCACGGAACGCGAGCACGTCGTCCGTCTCGTGTACCACGGTGGACGGCACGGAACGCTCGACGATCCGGCAGAACAGGCAGTCTGTGCTCACAAATTCACTCTAAGCGGCCTCATCCGTGCGCGCGAGGCTCGTGTCGGTGGTGGCGTGTCCCGGCTCACCCGACCCGGGAAAGCATGGGTGAGCCGGGAAAGTGTTGAACGCTTCAGCGGGCCTTGCCGTGAGCCTTGCGGTAAGCCTCCGCAACCTCGGTGGGAATCCGGCCGCGGTCGGAGATCTCGTACCCCTGCTCCCTGGCCCAGGCGCGGATGGCCTGGTTCTGTTCCCGCTCGGCGGTGGAGGAACGGGTCGTGACCTGCCCGTTGCGACGGCGACGGCTGGACGTGCGCTTCCGGCCTCCCGCCCGGCGGGCGTGCTCGATGTACGGGGCGAGCGCATCCCGCAGCTCCTCGGCGTTCTCCGCCGACAGGTCGATCTCGTAGGTGACACCGTCGAGGGCAAACTGCACCGTCTCATCGGCTTCTGAGCCGTCGATGTCATCCACGAGGGAGACAAAAATGTGCTGCGCCACCAGTTCCTCCTGCTTTACGCCGTTCGGAAAATGAATTGAAGTCCGCTGGTTAAGAAGTGTACCCGACGGGTGTGCTGGGCTGAGCATGTGCCGTTTGCCGTAACTGCGGATAAGGAAAGTAACCTGTTGGGTTCCCAGTACCTTCCCTCCGCGTCGGAATGCGCGCCGCAGTTGCCGGTATGCGAAGCGTATTCATCGCAGGTAGGCGAGGTGGGTCGGAGGGGGTCGGTCCGTCCTCTCCGGAGGCAAGGCCGAGCGCGTGCGGGACGGCTTTTCACTGCCATACCGTCGCTTCCGTCCTTCCCGTCGCTTCTCGAACGGACGGTGTCCCGTGCTTCCGCCCGTACCGGGGCGGGTTGTCCCGATGGTTGGGAAGAGTGCCACGGTGTCGGGTGATTCCGTTGGCCGGAACGGGTGGGGCTTATCCAGCGATTTACCACCTCGTTGGTCGGCTTTTTCCGAAAGAAAGTGCCCGCACCGCTGTCCGAACCTTGAATAGTTCGCTTTCCTGAGTGCCCGGCTTTCCTTACGAAACCCACCCCGGTATGCCGATCAACGGCGTAGCCTGATCTTCGAGGCGGGCCTGGTGAAAGGAGGGCTGTTGATCCACAACAGCGACACCCGGGAGAAGGTCGCGAAGCTGCGGGCGGACACCCCGGCATGCGAGAATGTCGTCCATTTCAACAACGCGGGGTCCTCCCTTCCCCCGCGTCCCGTGGTGGACCGAGTGGTGCGACACCTGCGGCGGGAGGAGACCATCGGCGGTTACGAAGCCGCCGACGAGGTCCGCGACGAGGTCGAAGGCATCTACGAGTCCTTGGCCGAGCTCGTGGGGGCGCGTCCGGAGGACATCGCGATCACCGACAGCGCCACGCGTTCGTGGCTGGCGGTGTTCACAGCGGTGCCGTGGCGGGAGGGGGACCGGGTCCTCACCGCCGTGCCGGAGTACTCCAGCAACATCATCGCCATGCTGGCCGCCGCCCGTGACCGAGGTATCGCGGTGGACGTGGTACCCAGCACCCCTGCGGGGGAGATCGACCTCGACGCGTTGCGGAACATGCTCGACGAGCGGGTCCGCATGGTGGCGATCACCCACGTGCCGACCAACGGCGGACTGGTGCAGCCGGTGTCCCGGATCGGTTCGATGATCGCGGACAGTCCGGCGATGTTCCTGGTGGACGCCTGCCAGAGCGCGGGACAACTACCGCTCGACCTCGACGACATGGCAGCGGACGCGGTGTCGGCCACGGGGCGCAAATATCTACGGGCTCCCCGAGGCACCGGATTCCTCGCCGTCCGCGGTTCGGTGCTGGACCAGCTGACACCCACGCACCTAGACCTGTACTCGGCTCGGACCGACGGCCACGACGTGCGGCTTCGTGACGACGCGCGACGCTTCGAGTTGTACGAACGCAATGTCGCCGCCGTGCTCGGCCTCGGCGCGGCCGTGCGGTACTACCTCGACGTGGGGCCGCAGTGGGTGCACGACTACGTCACCGCGCTGGCGGAACACCTGAGGGGGAGGCTCGCCGACGTTCCGGGGGTCACCGTCACCGACATCGGAACGCGGAAGTCCGGCATCGTGTCGTTCCGCGCCGATACCGTCCCGGCTCGCACGCTGGCCGCCCGATTGAAGGAACGCGGTTTCCACGTCACCGTCTCAGCGGCTTCCTCCACCCCGTGGGACATGGGGGAGCGTGGACTCGACGCGATCGTGCGCGCGTCGGTGCACTACTACAACACACCCGACGAGGTGGACCGACTGTGTACCGAGGTGGGCTCCCTGCTGAAGGGGTGACACACCGCAGGCCGTACGGCGGGAGCCGATTCACGGCCGTCCACGGTGAACAGGAGACGGGGAGGCCACCGCGGAGCCGGTGACCTCCCCGGTGTGTCCGGGTGTCAGCAGGTACGGAAGAACCGGTCCAGCACACGCGTGCCGAACTTCAGGGCTTCCACGGGGACACGCTCGTCGACACCGTGGAACAGTGCCGAGAAGTCGAGGTCCGCGGGCAGCTTCAAGGGGGCGAACCCGAAGTTGCGGATGCCGAGCCGCTGGAACGCCTTCGCGTCGGTGCCGCCGGACAACATGTACGGCAGAGTGCGGGCGCCGGGGTCCTCGGCCACGACGGCGGCGCTCATGGCCTCCACGAGCGCGCCGTCGAACGTCGTCTCGACCGGCGGCAGTTCCAACCATTCCTTTTCGATCTCCGGGCCGAGGAGTTCGTCGATCTCCCGGTTGAACGCCTCGACACGACCGGGCAGGATGCGGCAGTCCACGGTCGCCTCGGCCACCGAGGGGATGACGTTGGCCTTGTATCCGGCGTTGAACATGGTCGGGTTGGCCGTGTCCCGCAGCGTGGCGCCGATCATGCGCGAGATGTTGCCGAGTTTGGCCACGGCACCTTCGATGTCGTCCTCGGGGAAGTCCCAACCGGTGATCTCGGTGACCCCGGCGAGGAATTCCCGCACCGAATCGGTGAGGACCAGGGGGAAACGGTGGTTGCCGAGCTTGGCCACCGCCTCGGCCAATTTGGTGACCGCGTTGTCGTGGTGCAGCATCGACCCGTGTCCAGCCGTGCCGCGCACCCGCAGCGTCATCCAGCGGATGCCCTTCTCGGCCGTTTCGATGAGATAGGCGCGGACGTTGTCGCGCAGGGTGATGGAGAAGCCGCCGACCTCGCTGATCGCCTCGGTGGCGCCTTCGAACAGCTCGGGGCGGTTGTCCACCAGCCACTGCGCCCCGTACAGGCCGCCGGCCTCCTCGTCGGCCAGGAACGCGAAGATGATGTCGCGCGGCGGCACGATGTTGTGACGCTTGTAGTGTCGGGCCAGGGCCAGCGTCATGCCGACCATGTCCTTCATGTCCACCGCGCCGCGGCCCCACACGTAGCCGTCCTGGATGGCGCCGGAGAAGGGGTGCACCGACCATTCGGAGGGATCAGCGGGGACGACGTCCAGGTGGCCGTGCACGAGCAGCGCGCCCCGACTCGGGTCAGCGCCCGGTAGCCGGGTGATCACGTTGTGTCGGTTCTTGGCGCCGGACTCCACGTAGGTGATCTCGTAGCCCACTTCGGTGAGCTTCTCGGCCACGTATTCCGCGGCCTCTCGTTCGCCGACTACCGTGTCCGGGTCGCCGGTGTTGGTGGTGTCGATGCGGATCAGGTCGCTCGTCAGCGTCACCGCCTCGTCGGCGGCCTCGTCGATCAGGTGTTCCGTCACCGCTCATTCCTATCATTCGCGCAGGTGAGCTCGTTGCGGGAGCGAAAAGGCACCCCCTGTGCACGAGCTGTTGGGCCGTCCGCTACTCTATTCACCAGCAAGTCCGAGTGGCGGAATGGCAGACGCGCTAGCTTGAGGTGCTAGTGCCCGTTACAGGGCGTGGGGGTTCAAGTCCCCCCTCGGACACCACCCCACGAGAAACCGGCCGTAGCGATGCACGGCCGGTTTTTTTGTTCATGGTCGGCTGAGCATCGTCGTTCCCTGTATCCCGGCCCTGTATCTCCAGCCCTGCGAAGTATCCGCCGAGTGTCGAGCACACGGAGTAGGGCGCCGAGGCCGAATGGCCGTCGCTGACCGGAACAGCCGATTGACCACGTCGTCCGTGCTGTGGAAGAAAGATGGTCAGGTGTATCGATTCACCGGTGTGCCGGTTTCCCGGACCGGAGGTGCGAGGTGGGTGATCGGCGGAACACGCGTCGCCGTAAAGGTGTGGACCTTTCCGCCTTGCGAGCGGATGTGCGTGCCGCGGTGCCGGACGCGACCGCCGCCCTGGTCGTCACCGTCGCGATCTTCGTCTGGCTTTACGCACGAGCACGCTCCGGATCGTCTCCGACCGTCACGGTGATGCCGTTCATGGCCGAGGCCGACACCTATGTCATGTACTGGCTGTGTCAGGCGTTCGGCTGGTCGGCCCTGCTGTGGGCGTGGGTCACGACCATGCTCGGCTTGCTGCGTTCCGGCCACACCCCAGGCTGGTTCCCGGCCTCGCCCGCGCGGTTGGAACGGTGGCACAGGACCACGAGTCTGACCACGGTCGCGCTGATGTTCCTCCACGCCATGGGTGGGCCGACTGTGGAGCGCTTTCGTTCGCACTTTCGTCCCCGGTGGATACGACTCGGGGACCGGCAAGGTCGCCATCCTGCTCGGCCTGTTGGCCTTCTATCTCGCGATTCCACTCGGACTCGCCTACTACTTCCGGACGAGGCTGGGCGCACGGTCATGGCGTGCGCTGCACCGGTTCGTGTTGGCGGTGTACGTGCTGAGCGTGTGGCACACCCTGCTGTACGGGACGAACGTGTGGTTCGACGGGTGGCCGAGGACCACGTTGTGGCTGCTGCAACTACCGCCCGCGCTGCTGCTGCTGGCACGGCTGATCGTTCCCGCACGCCCGAGCGAACGCGGTGGCGCGTTGCGCGGACGTCCGATGGCGCTGACCCTGCGCATCGCGGCACTGACGGCGGTGGCCGCCACGATCGCCACGATCATCGTGGTGGTGGTCAGCGGACGGGACGGGGGCCGGACTCCCGGGGTGGACGGAGCGGGTCTCAACGTGACGCCGGGCATGGTCTGGGCCGGATTCGCTGTCTTCGTCGTGATCCTGGCCGTGGCAATGGGGCTTTCCCGACGAGGGGAACCGGTGAGGACGGCTGAACGGGCTGCCTCCCGTTAGGCCGAATTCAGCAAAGACCGATTCAGCGTCCGCGTGGAATTCCGTTGTGGGGCAGGACTTTTGGTTCGGCCCCCTGCTGATCTCCACCCGTTCGGTCGCTGGTTGATCGTGATCTCGCCTGGGACTCTTAGCAACGGAAGATCATGTTCCAGTGATGACCGAGGTACTTCGACCGGTGTGACGATCGATTGGGGCCTGGTTCGTCGGGAGGCTGACGCCCGTGTCGGCTGCGCAAAGAACACCACTCCTCGCGGTCAAAAGCAAAGAAGGTGAACTGCAAGCCCTTCTCAACACCACCGAAGTGAACGACCGTGTGCAAGTCATGGTCGAATTACTCGACAGCGTGGATTCGGGCGGGCTGGTCATCAAGAAGGTCGTTGACTTCTGTGTCGAATCCGCTTCGCGAGGTCGTCCGGTCTGGGTCGACACGACGTGGTTGACCAGGGCCAGTGACTTGGGTGCCTCACCCCGAGCGGTACTCGAGCGTCTCGAACACGAGATCGAGGAAAGCCTTGGTCTTTTCTCGATCTGCTCAGAACAACCGTGCTTGATCCCGGTCGTCCCGCTGAACACCGATGACGAGGGACTTCGCGCGATACGGATGTTCCTGGAACATCGAAGGCGTCCCGTCGTCGTCCGTTGTCGGCAGACCAGCCTGCCGACAACGGAGCTACTGCGGACACTGGATCGGATCGCGACGGCACTGCGACTCGGGACCGACGAGTTGCACTTGGTCTTCGACGAAGGGTATGTGAGGAAACTCGAGACACATCGCGTCGATGCTCTTGTCGACAACATCACCGGACTGGCGAACCGGAACGAATACGCCTCGGTCGCGGTGTTGGCCGGTTCGACGCCACGGAAACGCGGTGGTTACGAGACACATCTCCGCCGACGCGTCGAGGTGGAGCTGTGGAAGGCCGTGCGGGAGGCGAGTGGCGAACGCATCCGGTACGGGGATTACGGAGTCGTTCATCCTGATCCCCAAAAATCGAGCAAGGGAGGGAGGATACCCAACCCTTACATCTATTACACCGTTCCGGGAGCGACGCTGTACATCGCCCGCAAGAACCCAGAGCGCAAAGGGAACTCGGTACCACCGGGATCCACCGAACGGTACTTCCTCAAAGTCGCCGACGAACTCGTGCATCGGCCCGAATTCGCCGGTGCCGACTTCTCGTGGGGTGACCGAAACCTCTACACTTGCCGCAAACGACCGAACCCACAGGTGGGCAGCGCATCGAGGTGGATCGCGTTCGCCACCTCGCACCATGCGGCGCATGTGTCGAGATCTCTGGACACACCGTGAGCGTGAAGACGCTGATCGCACCGCCCCCGGAGTGACTCGGCCCTTCCCGAATCAACGGATTTTTGGGCGGTGTGAACCGTCCAGCTCCTCGGAAAGGACGATGAGTGAGCGTCGACCGCTTAAGGCGGGACCGTATGGCGACTGCAGACATCCAGCCAGGCGAAGTGGGGACGAGCCAGCCGCTTGCTCGCTTCGTTTTCCCCCGAAACCACCGGTCGGACGTCGCGGACTCCGCTATCGTCAGCGCACAACGATGATCTTCGACAGGGGGAAGGCGCATGGGGCTCTTCGACGGGATGCTGGGCAATGCCTCGAGTATCGAACCTCGCGCGGCGATGCGGGAGTTCGGCCGTCTGCTGGCGCAGGGGGAGGAGATCCATGCCGCCTATCAGCTGATCCGGGACTCGTTCCTCTTCACCGATCGGCGTTTGATCCTTGTCGACAAGCAGGGCGTGACCGGCCGAAAGGTCGAGTACCACTCGATTCCGTATCGCAGCATCACCCACTTCGCGGTCGAGACCGCCGGCACCTTCGACCTCGACGCCGAACTGAAGCTGTGGCTTTCCGGGGAGCCGGAGCCGATCACGAAGCAGTTCGGCAAGGGGGTCGACGTCTACGAAGTCCAAGCCCTCCTGAGCACCTATGTGGTGCGGTGAGGTCGTGCTGAACACGGCTTTCCGGGGAAGCGAGGCAGCCGGAGGTCGCCCCGCGGAACGGTGGTCACGGCAGATAGAGATCCCGGGGCCCGGCGTCGATGACGTCGACCGTCGTACCGGTGTGTTCGGCCAGCCAGGTCTTGAAATCCGCCACGGCGTCCTCGGTGACGGCGACGGTGAACGTGACGTCGGCGCCGTACTCCACCTCTTGCAGCCGGTACGGCGAGTTGCGTAGCTGGTGCTCCAGACGTCCGGCGCGGTCGTGGGGGAGTGCCAGCAGCAGTTCGCGGTGGCGGACCCGGCGGAGTTCGCCGACGATGTCCAGCGTCTCGGCCAGCACACCGGAGTAGGCGCGGACCAGGCCCCCGGCACCGAGTTTGATACCGCCGAACCAGCGGGACACGATCGCGACGACGTCGGTCAGCTC
>SMEZ01000059.1_pt1 | contig 34381 bp, 28 predicted proteins | sample 2456351 | NCBI WGS metagenome assembly SMEZ01 (sample SAMN10132605, study PRJNA489261) | soil metagenome | isolation source: day120 antibiotic-loamy sand soil ammended with composted manure from dairy... | place: USA | collected 2015-04-01 | reverse complement strand
ACGAGATCAGGCCTTCGGGCACGCCGTAGGAGCCGTCGGAGGGCACGGCCATGGAGACCCAGTCACCGTCGGGGGTGCCGTTGACCCAGTCGTAGATGTGGTCGATGGCTGCGCTCGCGGCCGAGGCGGCCGAGGAGGCGCCGCGCACCTCGATGATCTCGGCGCCGCGCTTGGCGACGCGGGGGATGAATTCGTTTTCCAGCCACTGCTGGTCGTTGACGGCCTGGGCGGCGTTTTCTCCCTTGACCTCGGCGTTGAAGATGTCCGGGTACTGGGTGGCGGAGTGGTTGCCCCAGATGGTCATCTTCTTGACGTCCGAGACGGGGACTTGGAGCTTCTTGGCGAGTTGGGCGATGGCGCGGTTGTGGTCGAGGCGGGTCATCGCGGTGAAGCGCTCGGCGGGGATGTCGGGCGCGTTGGCCTGGGCGATGAGGGCGTTGGTGTTGGCGGGGTTGCCGACCACGAGCACCTTGATGTCGTCTGCGGCGCCCGCGTTGAGGGCTTCGCCCTGGGGTTTGAAGATGCCGCCGTTGGCTTCGAGCAGGTCGCCGCGTTCCATGCCCTTGGTGCGTGGGCGGGCGCCCACGAGGAGGGCGATGTTGGCGCCGTCGAAGGCGTCCTTGGGGTTGTCGTAGATGTCGATGCCCGCCAACAGCGGGAAGGCGCCGTCTTCCAGTTCGAGTGCGGTGCCTTCTGCCGCCTTCACCGCCTGGGGGATTTCCAGCAGGCGCAGCCGGACCGGTTTGTCCTGGCCCAGGAGTTGGCCGGAGGCGATGCGGAACAGCAGTGCGTATCCGATCTGGCCGGCTGCGCCGGTGACGGTGACGTTGACAGGGGGCTGCGTCATGACGTTTTTCTCCTGCTGACGGTTTCAGTGCTTGTATCGGGGATGTTATCGGCCGTGGTGGTGGTCGGTTGGGTGCGTCGCCTCACCTGAAACGATTGAGCGGTGTTGGCATGATCACCTGTTCGTGCTGTGTGTGGCGTGGGTGGGGCCGGTGTGGCCGGGGGTGGGTATTCGCAGCGGCATGATGAAACGCGCGCTGTGGCAGGGTGTGGTGTCCGGTGCCGCTGGGATGGCGGTGATGACGCTGAGTGAGAAGGCCGAGCAGCGGTGGACTGCCCGGCCGGATTCGTATGTTCCGGGGCGGGTGTTGCGGCGGCTGCTCGGGTTGGGTGAGTGTCCGGGGCCGCGGTCGTTGTTGTGGTCGAATTGGGCGATGCACTTCGGTCAGGGTGTGGCGTTGGGGGTGCTGCGCTCGATCATGGCGCATGTGGGGTTGCGTGGTGTGTGGTCGTCGGCGAAGTTCGCGGTGGTCCGGGTGACGAATGATCAGATCCTGGAGAACGCCACGGGGGTTGGTGCTCCGCCTTCCACGTGGCCTCGTCGGGAGCTGGTCGTGGATCTGTTGCACAAGGCGGTCTACGCCTTTACTACGGGTGTTGTGGCCGATGTGTTGGCGGCTCGGTCCGGTTTGGGGCCTGGGCAGCGGCATGCTGCGGCCAGGCCCGGTCGGCGTGGTGATGTGGGGCCGGTGTCTTGGCAGGCCGTGTCCGGCCGCTGAGGTGGGTTGGTGTGGGTCAGGCGTGCAGGAGCAGGTGTTCTAGTACGCGGGTGCCGAAGCGGAGGCCTTCGACGGGGACGCGTTCGTCGATGCCGTGGGCCATGGCGCGGTAGTTGAACCCTTCGGGGAGCCACAGTGGGGCGAAGCCGTAGCAGTCGATGCCGAGTTCGCTGAAGGCTTTGGCGTCGGTTCCGCCGCCGAGGCAGTAGGGCACGACGACGGCGTCGGGGTCTTGTGAGCGGAGTGCGTTGCTCAGCGCGTCGAACCAGGGTGAGTCCACGGGGGCTTGGACGGGTTTGCTGCGGGAGAGGAATTCGTATTCGACGTGGGGGCCGATGAGTTCGTCTACTTGGGACAGTAGGGCTGCTTCGGTTCCGGGTAGTACGCGGCCGTCGACGTGGGCTTCGGCGAGGCCGGGGATGACGTTGACCTTGTATCCGGCGGACAGGACGGTGGGGGTGACGCTGTTGCGGACGACTGATTCGGCCAGTGGGGCGGCGTCGCCGAGTCGGTCGAGGGTGGTGTCGATGTCGTGGAGGTCGACGGTGACGCCGAGTGCTTGGCCGGTGCGTTCGAGGAATGCTTCGACGGTGGGGGTGAGGACGACGGGCCAGTCGTGGGTGGCCAGGGCGTGTAGTGCGGTGATGAGGCGGGTGACGGCGTTGGCGTCGTTGCGGCGGGAGCCGTGTCCGGCGCGGCCTCGGGCGGTGAGTTTGAGGTGGGCGGTGCCGCGTTCGGCGGTGCCGATGGGGTAGAGGCGGACGGGGCGGCCGTCGGCGGCGCGGACGTGGTAGGTGTAGCCGCCGGATTCGCTGATGGCGGCGGCGCAGTCGGCGAAGAGGTGGGGGTGGTGGGTGACGAGCCATTCTGCGCCGTATTCGCCTCGGTCTTCTTCGTCGGCGACGAAGGCGAGGACGATGTCGCGGCGGGGTCGGCGTCCGGTGGTGGTGAGGGTGTGGACGGCGGCGAGGACGGTGGCGCAGAAGTCTTTCATGTCCACGGCGCCGCGGCCCCACAGGTAGCCGTCGGAGACGGTGCCGGAGAACGGGGGGACGCTCCATTCGGTCGCGTCGGCGGGGACGACGTCGAGGTGTCCTTGGATGAGGAGGGGGGCGAGGGTGGGGTCGTCGCCGGGGATGCGGGTGACGACGTTGGCGCGGCGGGGTGCGGATTCGAGGATGGTGGGTTCGAGGTCGGCGTCGGCGAGGATGGTGGCGCAGAATTCGGCGGCTTCGCGTTCTCCGCGGGCGTCGCCGCCGCCGTGGTTGGTGGTGTCGAAGCGGATGAGTTGGGCGCAAAGGTCCACGACGTCGACAGTCACTGTGGATTACACCGCCTTGGTGGGTGTTGCTGGGGTTGGACGGGTTGGTGGGGGTTAGCCGTATTTGCCTTGGACGGCGCTGTCGGCGATGGCGGTGACGATTTTGAACGTTTTCATCGCCTCGGTCATGGTGGGGGCGTCGAAGCTGACGGTGCGGACGCCGGTTTGTTCGACGGTGGGGATGACGGCGGCCGCCTGGGCGAGGTGGCTGGCGTCGAACTCGACGTCGATGTGGTGGGCTTGGGTGGTGGGGGTGCCTCGTCCGGCGTGTTGCATGGCGCGTTGGGCCGCGTCGGCGAGGTCGGCTGCGGTGCGGGAGGGTGGTAGGCAGATGGCGGCGTAGCGGCTGATGCACTCTTTGACGGCGACGGTGGCGGCCTGGGGGGCGTAGTCGCGGGCGTCGTCGCAGGTTTTGTCGTCGCCGCTGATCAAAAGGACGGGTACGCCGTATTCGGCGGCGAGTGCGGCGTTGAGTCGGCCTTCGCTGGCGAGGACGCCGTCGAGCCAGACCCCGGTGATCTGGTTGGGCAGGTAGGTGTGGGAGAGCACGCCGTCGCAGCCTGCCGCGGCGTGGTAGCCGAGGAAGACGACGCCGTCGACGCCGGTGTCGATGCCCTCCATCATCGACAGTGGTTTGTGTCTGCCGGTGAGCATGCGGGCGCGGGGGTCGAGGTCTTCCAACAGCAGGTTGCGTTGGGAGGAGTGTGCTTCGTTGACCAACACGTCGGTGGCGCCGCCTTCGTAGAGGCCGGTGATGACGGCGTTGACGTCGCCGGTGAACAGTCGGCGGAAGCGTTGCCATTGTTCGGTTCCGGGGACGACGTCGTCGGTCCAGGTGACGCCGGTGGCGCCTTCCATGTCGGCGGAGATCATGATCCTCACGCCCGTCAACTTAGCGGGAATGTCACAGGTTGTGCACCTGTAGGTGCAAATCGTTGACATCGTGATGTGTGGGGTGATTACTTTTCCGCTCCGGCTTCCTCTCAAACCACAGTGAGGTGGACAGTGGCTTGGACTCGCTTCCGGCGTCGTGGGGCGACGTTGGCTGCGCTGGTTGCGGCGTTGTTGGTGGTCGTGCCGTTGGCGGCGTCGATGCAGGCCGCGCCGGCGGCGCGGGCGCAGTCTCCGCAGGTGTTGCGGGTGGCGTTGGTGCAGGAGATCGACCATCTGAACCCGTTCACGGCCAGTTTCGCATCGAGCGCGATGATCGGACGGTTTGCGTGGGAGTTTTTGACGCTGCCGTCGGCTGAGGATGCGACGCCGACCGGGGGTGTGGCGGAGTCGTGGGAGTCCTCGGAGGACAAACTCACGTGGACGTTCACGATCCGGGAGGGGATGACCTGGTCGGATGGTGAGCCGGTGACGGCGCACGACGCCGCGTTCACTTTCAACAAGATCATGTCGGATCCGAAGGCGGCGGAGGCCAACGGCAGTTACGTCGTCAACTTCAAGAAGGTGTCAGCACCCGACGACCGGACGTTGGTGATCGAGACCGAAGAGCCGCAGGCGAGCATGACGGCGTTGGATGTGCCGATCGTTCCGGAGCACGTGTGGTCGAAGATCGAGGACATGCACGACCCGGTCACCGACAGTATCGAGGTGGTGGGGGTCGGTAGCGGTCCGTTCCTGATCGCCGAGTACCGCCCGAACGAGCTGGTGCGGATGACGGCGAACAAGGACTACTGGCGTGGCGCTCCGGCGTACGACGAGTTGCACTTCATCAAGTTCGAAAACGCCGACGCGGCGGTGAACGCGTTGCGCAACGGCGAGGTGGACTTCGTCAACCGGCTCACGCGGGCGCAGTTCGACAGTCTGAAGAACGAGCCGAACATCGAGACGAACCAGGCGTCGGGGCGGCGGTACCGGGAGCTGTTGATGAACCCGGGTGCGCGTAACGCCGACGGTGACGCGATCGGTGATGGTCACCCGGCTTTGCAGGACGTGCAGGTGCGGCGGGCGATCGCGATGGCGATCGACCCGGAGGTGTTGGTGGACAAGGTCCTCGGTGGTTACGGCGAGTTGCCGGGCGGGTTGGTGCCTCCGATCTATGAGGACTACCACTACGTGCCGGACGAGGACGTGCGGTACTCGTTCGATCCGGACGCGGCGAACGCGCTGTTGGACGAGGCGGGGTACCGGCGGGGCCCGGACGGGGTCCGGGTGGACTCGGAAGGCAGGCGGCTGGAGTTCCGGCTGACCGGTCGGGCCAGTGAGGACTATGCGCAGCGGGCCAGCGACTACATCGTGTCGTGGTTGCGGGACATCGGCATCGAGGTGACGAAGAACCTGGTGTCGGACAACGAGGTGGACGAGACCACCTCCTCGGGGCATTACGATCTGGCGTTCTCGGGGTGGGGCACGAACCCGGACCCGGACTACATCCTGAACAAGCAGACGTGCGCGGCGCTTCCCGCGGCCTCGGGTAGCAGCAGTAGCAACGCGTTCTTCTGCGACGAGACCTACGACAAGCTGTACGCCCAGCAGATCGCGGAGATGGACCCGAAGAAGCGGGCGAAGCTGGTGTTGCAGGCGCAGGCCCGCTACTACGAGATGGTGCCGAGCCTGGTGTTGGGCTACGACAACGTGTTGGAGGCCTACCGGTCGGATCGGTTCACCGGCTTCGTGCAGCAGCCGGAGGGCGAGGGCCAGATCATGGAGCAGACCGGTTACTGGGGTTTCTACGGCGCTCGGCCGGTGGAGGGCGCGGCCGAAAGTGACTCGGGCCTGCCGACCGGGGTGTGGTTGGCGTTGGGCGCGGGCGCGTTGGCGTTGTTGGCCGTTGGTGGCACGGTCGTGGTGCGTCGCCGCGCGACCGCCGACGACAGGGAGTGATGTCGGTCGTGACGGTGCCGTCGACCGACGCCGCATCCGGTCCGGGCTCTTTGCAGGAGGGCCCGGACCGGCGCGGTGCCGGTGGTTCCACGGTTCGGTTCCTCGCGTCGAAGCTGGGTGGGGCGCTGGCGAGTTTCTCGCTGGTGGTCGTGCTCGGGTTCTTGTTGTTCCGGATGATCCCGGGTGACCCGGTGGCCACGATGACGCGGGACCGGCCCACGAGCCCGGAGCAGCTGGCGGAGCTGCGGGAACGGCTCGGGGTCGACAAGCCCATGCACGAGCAGTTCATCGACTACGTACTCGGGCTGCTGCGAGGGGATCTGGGCACGTCCTACATGTACAACCGGCCGGTGGCGGACATGATCGGGGAACGGTTGTGGCCGACGCTGCTGCTGGTGGGCACGGCGACGCTGTTGGCGGTGGCGCTGGGCCTGTGGTTGGGGGTGCGTGCGGCGTGGCGTCACGGCAGCGCGTTCGACCGGGTCAGCACCGGGGTGGCGTTGACGTTGTGGTCGATGCCGCAGTTCTGGCTCGGCTTGCTGCTGCTGATCGCGACCCAGGGGTTGTTCCCGAGCCGGGGGATGCGGTCGCCGGTGATCCCCGAGAACCCTGTGGCGCAGGTGTTGGACGTGGCGCATCACCTGGTGTTGCCGTGTGTGACGTTGCTGGCGGTGATCTACGCGCAGTACATGCTGGTGATGCGGTCGTCGCTGTTGGAGGAGATGGGCGCGGACTATCTGACGACGGCGCGGGCGAAGGGACTGCGGGACGACCTGGTGCGGCGTCGACACGCGGTGCCGAACGCGTTGCTGCCGACGGTGACGTTGGTGTTTTTGCAGTTCGGCATGGTGGTGTCGGGCACGGTCACGGTGGAGACGGTGTTCTCGTGGCCGGGGCTGGGGTTGTTGACGTATGAGGCGTTGCGGGGGCCGGATCTGCCGCTGCTGCAGGGCGTGTTCGTGGTGTTGGCGTCCTCGGTGTTGGTGATGAACCTGCTGGCCGAGCTGTTGTACCGGGTGTTGGACCCGAGGGTGCGTGAGTCATGACCTCTCCTGTGTGGCAGCGGCGGCGGGCGGCGGCCGCGTCGGTGTGGCGTGAGTTCCGAAGCCAGCGTGGCGGGCTGGTCGGCTTGGGTGTGCTCGCGGCGGTGGTGTTGCTGGCGGTGACGGCACCGTTGTTCACCGACCCGGCGGATCTGGACGTCGTCACCGCGCCGGGCACGCCCTTGCAACCACCGAGTGCGGAGTTCCTTTTGGGCACCGACGTCGATGGGCGGTCGGTGTTGTTGTTGACGTTGTGGGGCGCGCGGGTGTCGCTGCTGGTGGGTTTCGCGGCGACCGTGTTGTCGGTGGTGATCGGCACGTTGGTGGGCTTGGCCGCCGGCCACTTCGGTGGCTGGGTGGCCAGTGTGCTGCTGCGGTTCACCGATTTCTTCTTGGTGTTGCCGTCGCTGGTGTTGGCCATCGCGTTGTCGACGGTGTTGCCGCACGGCGTGGCGACGATCGTGCTCGCGGTGGGGGTGACGTCGTGGCCTGCGACGGCGCGGCTGGTGCGGGCGCAGACGTTGACGATCGAGAGCAGACCGTTCGTGGAGCGGGCCCGGGCGTTGGGTGGGGGGCATGCCCACATCCTGGGGCGGCACGTGTTGCCGTCGGTGCTTCCGTTGGTGTTGGCGAACACGACGCTGGTGGTGGGCAACTCGATCATCGCGGAGTCGACGTTGTCGTTCCTCGGGTTGGGTGATCCCACCGCGGTGTCGTGGGGGTCGATGCTGCAGACGGCGTTGTCCTCGGGGTCGGTCAGCGCGGGGGCCTGGTGGTATCTGTTGCCACCCGGATTGGCGATCGTGGTGGTGGTGTTGTCGTTCACGTTGGTGGGCCGCGCGTTGGAGACGGTGTTGAACCCGAGGTTGAAAGGACGGTGACGCAGCCGATGACGCCGGCGACACCTTTGCTGCAGATGAACGACCTCGGGGTCACCTACCGCACCAGTGACGGGGAGTTCGCCGCGGTACGCGATGTGAACCTGACCTTGCACGCCGGGGAGACGTTGGGTATCGCAGGCGAGTCCGGGTCGGGCAAGTCGACCGTGGCGATGAGTGTGCTGCGGTTGTTACCGAAAACGGCGACGGTGACCGGGCAGGTGCTGCTCGACGGTGAGGACGTCAACACCATGCGGTGGGGGCGGCTGCGGGCGGTGCGCTGGTCCTCGGCGTCGATCGTGTTCCAGGGCGCCATGCACGCGTTGAACCCGGTGCGCACGATCGGGGAGCAGATCGCCGAGCCACTGCGACTGCACACCACCACCAACGGGTCGACGAAGGACCGGGTGGCGGAGCTGCTGCGACAGGTCGACCTTCCCCCGGAACGGGTCAACGCGTACCCGCACGAGCTGTCCGGCGGGCAGAAACAGCGGGTGATGATCGCGATGGCGTTGGCGTGCGAGCCGAAGCTGATCGTCGCCGATGAGCCGACCACGGCGTTGGACGTGGTGGTGCAGGATCAGGTGCTGCAACTGGTGAGCCGGTTGGTCACCGAACGCGGCATCGGACTGATCATGATCAGCCACGATCTGGCCGTGTTGGCGCAGACGTGCGCGCGGATCGCGGTCATGTATCGGGGCAGGATCGTGGAGGAGGGCACCTCGGCCGAGGTGTTCGGACAACCCCGACACGAGCACACCCGTGCGCTGGCCGACGCGATTCACCAGGTCGGGGATCCGCAGGCGCGGATGGTCACCGGCGAGGAGAGCACCCCGGCGGCCGGGCTCTCGGATGACCCGCCAACAGGTGAGGTGGACAGGGAACTGCTGGCCGTGCGGGACCTGGTGGTGACGTTCCGTGACCGGTCGCGGGGGATGGTGCGGGCGGTCGACGGGGTGGATCTGGGGGTCCGCCGCGGGGAGATCGTCGCCTTGGTCGGACAGTCGGGCTCGGGGAAGACGACGCTGGCGCGCACCATGCTCGGCCTCCAGCGGCCCACATCGGGGTCGGTGCTGTTCGACGGTGCCCTCCTGCCGACCTCGACGGCGGGGCTGCGGGCCTACCGGCGGCGGGTGCAACTGGTGCTGCAGGACCCCACCAGTGCGCTCAACCCGCGACACACGGTGTACGAGGCGGTGGCGGAGGGGCCACGGATCCATCGCCTGCCCGGGGACGAACGGGACATCGTGATCTCGGCGTTGGAGGCGGCGGAACTACGTCCCGCGGAGCGGTTTTTGTCCCGATTGCCGCACGAGCTGTCCGGTGGGCAACGGCAACGGGTGGTCATCGCCGGGGCGTTGGCGTGTGAGCCGAGTGTGCTCATCGCCGACGAACCGGTGGCGTCGTTGGACGCCACGGTGCGTAACGAGATCCTGGCGCTGTTGTTGCGGCTGCGGCGGGAGCTCGGCCTGGCGGCGTTGGTGATCACCCACGATCTGGGGTTGGCGTGGGCCATCGCCGATCGGGTGGCGGTGATGCGACAAGGGCGGATCGTGGAATCCGGGCCGGTGGAGCAGGTGCTGCAAAGCCCCCGGCACGACTACACGAAGGCGCTGCTTGCGGCACTCCCGGCCCCTTCGGCGAGCGCTTTTCGTCGCAGTGTGTAACCTCAGAAACCAGTATGGCCACCACCACCGATTCCGTGGCGAGCGCCGAGGCGCCCATGGAGGAGTCCGCAGCAGAAGCAGCACGGGCAGCCGCCCGTGCCCGTGAGTCGTCCCGCTTTCCGTACCGCACCATCGCGATGGGGGTCGTCGGCAGCATCGTGATGCTGCTCGCCGCCCCCGGCGCGGCCGGCACCCTCGTGCGTGATCCGATCATCGGCACGGGACCGTTGTCGTGGATGCGGTACGGCCACGGGCACGTCCTGTCCACCGCCGTGCTCTACATCGGCTTCGCACTGGTCGTCTGGGCGTGGGTGAGATTGGGCCGGTACGTGCTGGCCGGTCGGATCGGCACCAAACCCATCCTGGTCGCCGCGTTCGCGTGGATGGCCCCGTTGCTGATCGCGCCCCCACTGTTCACCCGGGACGTGTTCTCCTACCTCGGGCAAGGGGCGCAGCTGCTGCACGGGCTCAACCCCTACGACTACGGGCCCGCCGCGCTGGATGTGCTCCCGGACGTGGTGCAGAACGTGCACCCGCTGTGGCAGACCACCCCCGCGCCGTACGGTCCGCTGTTCTTGCTGGTGGCCAAGAACGTCGTGGGCATCACCGGCAACAACATGATCGCCGGGGTGATCCTGACCCGACTGGTGCTGCTGCTGGGGTTGGCCGGCATGCTCTGGGCCCTGCCGAGGCTGGTGCGGCACCTGGGGGGACGGTTGCCGGTGACCATGTGGCTGGCCGTGGCCAGCCCGATGACGGTGATCCACCTGGTCGGCGGCCCGCACAACGACCTGTTGATGCTGGCGTTTTTGACCATCGGCGTGTGGGCCGCGCTGGAACACAAACACGCGTTGGCCATCGCGCTCGTCACGATCGGCATGCTCATCAAACCCACCGCCGCGATCGCGTTGCCGTTTTTGGTGTGGGTGTGGGCCAACCACCTGCCGGGCGAGGAGAGCTTGTTCCGCCGGTTCGTCAAGGCGGTCACACCGTCGCTGGCGATCTTCGGTGTGGTGTTCACGGCGGGCACGTGGGTGTCTTTGGGCTCGTTCAACCTCGGTTGGGTCACCGGGCTGCAGGCGCCCCAGATCATCGCCAACTGGTTGAACTTCCCCACCGGTCTCGGGGAAGTGGCGCACACCCTGGTGAACTTCGTGGTCGACGTGCCGGTGTCACCGTTTGTCACCGTGGCGCGGGGCCTGGCCTGGATGGCGCTGCTCGGGGTGATGGTGTGGCAGTGGTGGAAGGCCCGCCACGGTGGGCGCGAGGCCATCCTGCGCATGGCCATCACCTTGCTGGCGGTGGCGTTGTTCGCACCACCGACCCTGCCGTGGTATCTCACCTGGGGCTTCGTGGTCGCCTCCGCGTTCGCGTGGCGTCGGATCCACCTCGCGGCGATGGTGGCCGTGTCGGTGTTCTTGGTGTTGGTGTACTACCCGACGGGTGAGCAGAGCCTCTACGACTGGTGGTTCATCATCGGCGTGATCGCCGCCAGCCTCTACGGCGCGGCGTCGTTGTGGAAACCCGACCCGCTGGGGCTGGTCGCGGCGTGGCGCCGCCGCGGCGACCAGTTCACCTCTGATACGGAGGACACCCCGCAAACCGGTCGGGAGTCGGAACATCCGACGACGCCGACCAGCCGCGCCACGTCGTGATCCGTATCCGCACCACCGGCCCGGCCGGTGGGGTACGCAGATAAGGCGGATATTTCGCCGTCAACGCGGCGATGGCCCGCTCGTCGGTGTGTGCGACGGTGGCATGCCCGTCCGCGCGCACCCACCACAGACGTGACCAGTCCTCCTCGTAGTGGTCCACCAAAACGGACACGCGGGGATTGGCGGTGATGTTGCGCAGGCGCCGCAACGCCGCGGTGGTCTTCGGTTTGGCGTCGACGGCGGACACCACGTCCTCGCCGTCCATCGCGAACGTCACCGGCACCAGGTGGGGAACGCCCTCGGCGTCGGCGGTGGCCAGCCGCGCCACCCGCGCCGTCGCGAACAACCGCCGCGCCACCGAGGCTTGCATGCGCATAAACGCAAGCCTAGGCCGCCCCAAGGTCGCGGGGGCGGCGACAGACATAGACGTGGGCGGGTGGAAGGTTCCGCCACACGGTGCGGCTCACCACCACCTCGTCGAACACCTCGTGCAGCAACGCGCGGAACCGCACGGCCCCGGACAACAAGGCCGCATGGCGGTAGGCGAACGTGCTGAACGCCCCGTGCGGGGCCAGCGCCTGAGCCACCTGGGTGAGAATCCGGCGCTGGCCCGCCTCATCGAACAACGACCACGGCAGTCCGCTCACCACCGCGTCCACCCGCCGCACGCCCTCGGCGGTCAACAGCGCGGACAGCTCGGCGGCATCACCGTCGATCACGGTCACCCCGGGGTGGGTGTGGCGCAGGTGCGCGGCGAGCACCGGGTCGATTTCCACGGCGAGGTGCTGTCCCCGAGCGGGGAGTCGCTGCGCCACCTGCGTGGTGACCGCCCCGGTTCCCGCGCCGAGCTCGACCACCGTCGGTGTCCCCGAGGTCGGGACCACCGACGCCAACACCGCTCCCAACTCGGCGGAACTCGGCGCGACAGCGCCGACCGCCCCCGGGTTGCGCAGTACGGCGGAGACGAACACTGACACGGCGCGAGACGCCCGCTGCGGCCTCGGCGGAAGATCGATATCCATAGTGCTGACGTCGACCGGGGCGATGCCGGTGCGTGTTTTCCCCTTCCGCTGTCGGCCGGTGTGCTCGCGGGGCGAGGATACGCGACGCTGATCCACAAGGATCTGCGGTATCGCCCGTCACCGACGGACTCACCGAAACCGGGCACCAACACGCCCGACAGCGCCGGTTCGTCCGGTTTCCCCGTGGTCACGGGCCGGCACAAGGCGGCCAACAGGGCATAAGGGTGCCGGTGTCGGCGTCGAAGTCGGCGTGCACCCCCAACGGCACCGCCAGCGAACCCGGGTGATGCCCGACATCCAACCGCCACGCCATGGGCACACCGAGCGGGCCGAGCCGGTCGCACAGCACTTCCCGCACCACCTGGTCGGGACCGCACCCGGTCCACGAACCCAGCGCCAATCCCGCCACCCCGTCGAACCAGCCCGACCGCAGCAACTGCGTGAGCATGCGGTCGAGTCGATAGGGCTCCTCGTCGATGTCCTCCAACACCACGATCCCGCCCCGCGCCGGAACGGACTCCCGGGTGCCGATCCCGGCGGCAAGAACGCTGAGGTTGCCACCGACGAGGTGACCGCGGGCCCGCCCTTGGCGCAACGTCTCCGCCTTCGGGCTGGTCAGCCGTCGCAGTTCGTTCGGGCTGAACAACGCCGCGCGCAGTCGTTCCGCGGCCACCGGGTCGAACAGGTGGGTGGCGGGCATGGCCGCCAACACCGTCGGCACCCGCAGGTGCGTGGCCACGGCCTCGTGCAACGCGGTGACGTCACTGGACCCGGCGAACAACACCGGCTCGGCACGGCGCAGCGCCGACCAGTCCACCAAATCCACCATGCGGTGGGCGCCGTAACCGCCGCGGGCGGCCAGCACCGCCGCCACGTCCGGGTCAAGCCAGGCGTCTTGGAAGTCGCGGGCACGGTCGGCATCGGTCGCGGCCAGGTAGGGCAACCGCGGGTGGTGAGCACGCATGGTGCTGCCCAACCGCACCCGCAGTCCCCAGGACTCCAACACCGCCACCCCGGTGTCCAACGCCTCCGGATCCACCGGGCCGGAACAGGCCACCAGCGCCACCGTGTCACCGGCACGCAACGGTCGAGGCCAGGTTCGCCGCATGGAACCCCCTCAGTACTGCAACCGCACCGGCGGCACATCGGGCGTGGCGAAACCGAACACCCGCCCGTAGAAGGCGAGTTCGGTCTCCAACGCCGTGACGATCGTGCCCGCTTGGCGGAACCCGTGCTGCTCACCGGCGAAGGTGACCAGCGCATGCGGCACACCGCTGCCATGCAAAGCGGCGACGAACCGTTCCGCCTGCTCCGGCGGGCAGATCTCGTCCTCCAACCCCTGCAACAACAGCACCGGACCGGCCAACGACTCGAGATTGTGCACCGGGGAACGCGCGGTGTAGCGGCCGTCGACATCGGGCAGCGGCCCCACCAAACCCTGGACGTAGTGGGACTCGAAGTCGTGGGTTTCCCCACCATCACTGGTCCACGACCGCAAATCCAGGATCGGGTACTTGGCCGTGGCGGCCCGATAAAGACGCACCGACGTGATCGACGCGGCGGCGGTGAACCCACCCGCACTGCCACCGCGGATCGCCAACCGCTGCGGGTCGGCGACCCCTTCGTCCACCAACGCCTGCGCGACCGTGGCGCAATCGGCGACGTCGACCACGCCCCATTGGCCGCGCAGCCGCTCCCGATAGCGTCGGCCGTAGCCGGTGGAACCGCCGTAGTCGACGGCCACGACCCCGATCCCCCGGCTGGTGAAAAACGCGAAGTCCATATCCAGCACCGGGTAGTGACGTCCCGTCGGACCGCCGTGGACATGCACCAGATACGGGGGTTTCTCCTCCTCCGGCCCCACGTGGTCCGGACTGGTCGGCGGATACACATAGGCCGGGATGGTGCTGCCGTCCTCAGCGGTGAACGACCGTGCCTGCGGGACGGGCAGATACTCCACCGGTGGCCGCGGTGTCGGGTCGGTGAGTTCGGTGACCGTGCCAGTACGCAGATCCACCCGCACCACACCGGCACCCCGCCGCGGGCCGGCCGCGACACCCACCACACCGTCGCCGTGCCGCGCCAAGGTCGGTGTCCACGCCGTGAGCTCCTCGGCGACCGGGGTCAACGTGCCGCTCGCCTCCTCGACCACCCCCAGCCCGTGCGAGGTCAGCACCGCGTGCTTGCCGCCCCCCAACGGAACGGTCCACCGCGACCCCAACTTCCACAGCGGTCCACCCATCTCGACCTCCACCGAGGTCAGCGGATTGAGCACACCGTCGAGCGTGACCCGATGGGGCACCCACCACCCGGTGGGATCGGCGAGCACGATCAACGCGTCCGGGCCGTCCCAGTCGAGTTGGCACACCGACACCTCGCCGTTGATGAGGACCCGGTGCGGGCCGAACGCGCCGTCCGTCGCCACCTCGGCCACGCACAACGACGTCGCATCCCACGGCATGTCGGGGTGGTCCCACCCCAGCCAGGCGGCGTGTCGACCGTCGGGCGCCAACTGCGGCGTGGTCACAAAGTGGTGGGTGGCCGCCAATGTTCGTACCGGCCCACCGTCCAACGGCACCGCCACCAGATCCCGGGCCACGTCGGCGCGACCGGGGCCGGTGACGGTCTCCCGCACCGCCCACACCTGCCCGGCCAGCCCGGGACGCAGATCGGAAAACCGCACCCCCTGCGGCTGCGCCGGTTCCGGGGTCAGTGGAGCGACACCGCCGTCACGCATGTCGAGGGCGTACAGCCGCTGGTCGTCCCAGTGCGTGAACACCAGCGTGTCTCCGACGACGAGCCAAGGGCGGCCCCCGTACTCGTGGACCCGGTTGCGGGCGCTCCATGGCGCGGGCAGCACTTCGTCGATGACACCGTCGACCCAGCGCACCACGGCCACGCGACCGTTCTCCTCGGGCCGGGACTCGGCCCACCACACCGCGCCGTCGACCACATCGACCCATTGGGGAGTGACATCGGCGGCAGCGACATCGCGAGCACTGATGGGGGACTTCCAGGTGCCATACGGGGTGATCGAGGGCATTGCGCCAGCCTAGAAGATCATGAACGTTTCCGGTGCCCCCGAACGAGCCCGATCATGGGAGTTGGCATAGGGTCGTAGATGCCATGGCTCGTGTCATTCACGTTTTCCGCCAACCCGACCGCTTCGTCGCGGGTACCGTCGGGCAGCCCGGTGATCGCACGTTCTACCTGCAGGCACGGGAGAACACGCGCACCGTCAGCGTGGTTTTGGAAAAGCAGCAAGTCGCGGTCCTGGCCGAGCGGTTGGCGTCGCTGTTGGAGGAGGTCGCCAACCGGTTCGGTGCCACCGTGCCCGACGACGTCCCCGAAGAACTCATCGACACCGACCCCTTGGACGTGCCGTTGGAGGAGGAGTTCCGGGTCGGCACGATGGGACTCGGCTGGGACGCCGAAAGCAAAACGGTGGTCATCGAACTGCTGGCCATCACCGACACCGAGATCGACGAAGCCGTCGTCCTCGACGACACCGAGGAAGGCCCGGACGCCGTGCGGGTGTTCCTCACCCCGGCCGCCGCCCGCGCGTTCGCCGCCCGCGCCGACCGCGTGGTCAACGCCGGACGCAAACCCTGCCCGCTGTGCGGTGAACCACTCGACCCCTCCGGCCACATCTGCCCCCGCCAGAACGGATACCGGCGCAACACCGAACTCGCCGGTGAGGACTGAACAACGCGTTGACCGATCACGTGCAAGCGGGTGATCCCGCCGTGTTCGACGTGCTCTCGCACGGAAAACTCGACGTGCAGGGCAGGCTCGTGGACGCCTCCAACCTGACGTTGCTGTGCACCGTCGAGCTCGACGGCGTCACCACGGACGCGGTGTACAAACCGGTGGCGGGGGAGCGGCCCCTGTGGGACTTCCCCGACGGCACCCTCGCCGGGCGGGAGGTCGCCACCTACCTCATCGCCGACGCGGCCGGACTCGGCAACGTTCCCCCGACGGTGTCACGGGACGGACCGTTCGGCGAAGGCATGGTGCAACTGTGGATCGACACCACCGACGAGGAGTTGGTGGCCGTGTGCGCGCCCACCGACGTGCCCGACGGGTGGCGCGTGGTGCTGCACGCCCACGGCCGCGACGGCGGACCCGTCGTCTTAGCCCACGCCGACCACGCGGGTGTGCGGGAGTTGGCCGCCTTGGACGTCGTGGTCAACAACACCGACCGCAAAGGCGGACACGTGCTCTCCGGCGCCGACGGCCGCGTCTACGGCGTCGACCACGGCGTGTGCCTCCACACCGATCCCAAACTGCGCACCGTGTTGTGGGGGTGGGCCGGCGAACCCCTCCCGGAGGAGGTGACGGACAAGCTGCGCACCCTGCGCGCCGAGTTGGACCGCGAGCTCGCCGCGGCCCTCGGTCCGCACCTCACCGCCGCCGAGATCCGGGCCCTGGCGGAGCGTACGGACGCTCTGCTGGCCACCGGGACGTTCCCCACTCCCGAGGAAGGCTGGCCCGTCCTACCCTGGCCACTGTTCTGATCCCGACGTCGGCGTGCGGAGCCTTTAGCGCACCGGTGTCGCTCTTGCACCGGCTTCGCCGTGTCCGGCGTGGCGTCCCGCCCGGTCCTGACCCGGCCGCTACGGTCGCTGCTGTGCGCTCCCATTCGTATCACGACGTGCTGGCGACCCCACGCCGCGCACCGGCGGCGCAGCGGATACCCGCCGAACCGGGACTCGTGGTGGAAGATGCGGTCAGTGGGTTCTGCGGCGCGGTCGTCGGGTGCGAGCACGGCGGTGTGGTGCTGGAGGACCGCCACGGACGTCATCGGGTGTTCCCGCTGAACCCGGCCGCGTTCCTGGTGGACGGCACCCCGGTCACCCTCGTGCCACCCCGGCGGCGGGCACCGGTGACACCATCCCGATCGGCGTCCGGGTCGGTGCGCGTGGCCGGGCTGCGGGCCCGCACCGCGCGCGGCTCGCGTATCTGGGTGGAAGGGATCCAGGACGCCGAGCTCGTGGAGCGCGTATGGGGCCACGACCTGCGCGTCGAGGGTGTGGTCGTGGAACCGATCGACGGTGTGGACGCCTTGGCCGACCGAATCGCCGCGTTCGCCCCCGGTCCGGGACGCCGGCTGGGCATCCTCGTGGACCATCTGGTGCCGGGCAGTAAGGAATCGAGGCTGGTCGAACGTTTGTCCCACGACCACGTGCTGGTCACCGGCCACCCTTACGTCGACATCTGGGCCGCGGTGAAACCCACCAGTGTCGGCATCAGCGCCTGGCCGGACGTGCCCCGGGACGTGGAGTGGAAACACGGGGTGTGCGCGGCGTTGGGCTGGGGTGAACCGCACGACGGTTGGCGGCGTGTCCTGGCGGCGGTGACAAGCTTCCGTGACGTGGAGGCCCCCTTGTTGGGGGCCGTGGAGCGGTTGATCGATTTCGTCACCGAACCCGAACCCGAACCCGCGCAACACCCCGACGAACAGGTCACGGCTCCGTCACGGCATGGGGGTTACCCGATGGGATGAGCAGGGATTTGGGAGCATAAGACCATGACACCGGCCATCATCTGGCTCATCGTCGGAGTCGCTCTCATCGCGGCCGAGGTACTTTCGGGCGACTTCGTCCTTGTCATGCTCGGCCTCGGAGCGTTGGCCGGAGCCGGTTCCACGCTCATCAGCGACAACCCGATCATCCACGTCATCGTGTTCGCTGTCGCCTCGACGGCGCTGATCGTGCTGGCCCGGCCCGCGTTGAAACGACACTTCCTCACCGGGCCGAACGTGCGCATGAACACCGAGGCGCTGCTGGGAACCCAAGCGGTGACGGTCTCCACCGTGACCAGCACGGGCGGTCAGGTCAAACTCGCCGGCGAGATCTGGTCGGCGCGCAGCATCGCCGAAGGGGAGGTGATCGAACCGGACACGACGGTCACCGTCGTGGAGATCTCCGGCGCGACCGCCGTCGTGTCGGCAACACCGTGACACCGCACGCCGCGTTGGTCACAACCGAACGGCAGTAAGGAGTAGGTCTTGGAAGACGCGACAGCATGGATCATTGTCGCCGTCATTGCGCTCTTTGTGATCATCACGCTCTCGAAGTCACTGATGGTGGTGCCACAAGCGCAATCGGCGGTCATCGAACGGCTCGGCCGGTTCCGCACGGTCGCCGGACCGGGACTGAACTTCCTGGTGCCGTTTCTGGACAAAGTGCGGGCCAGGGTCGACTTGCGCGAGCAAGTGGTGTCCTTCCCGCCGCAGCCGGTCATCACACAGGACAACCTGACCGTGTCCATCGACACGGTCGTGTACTTCCAGGTCACCGATTCACGCGCGGCGGTGTACGAGATCTCGAACTACATCGTCGGTGTCGAACAACTGACCACCACCACGCTGCGTAACCTGGTCGGCGGCATGTCGCTGGAGGATGCACTCACCTCCCGTGACCAGATCAACAGCCAGCTGCGGGGTGTGCTCGACGAGGCCACCGGCCGGTGGGGTATCCGCGTGGCCCGGGTGGAGTTGAAGGCGATCGATCCGCCGCCTTCCATCCAGGACTCGATGGAAAAGCAGATGCGCGCCGACCGGGAGAAGCGCGCCATGATCCTCACCGCCGAAGGTGAGCGCGAGTCGGCCATCAAGACCGCCGAGGGGCAGAAGCAAAGCCAGATCCTCGCCGCCGAGGGCGCCAAGCAAGCGGCCATCCTGGCCGCGGAGGCCGAACGGCAGTCCCGCATTCTGCGCGCACAGGGTGAACGCGCCGCCCGCTACCTGCAGGCGCAGGGTCAAGCCAAGGCCATCGAGAAGGTGTTCGCCGCGATCAAGGCGAGCAAGCCGACCCCGGAGGCGTTGGCCTACCAGTACTTGCAGACGTTGCCGCAGATGGCGCAGGGCGACGCCAACAAGGTGTGGCTGGTGCCCAGCGACTTCGGCAAGGCCCTCGAAGGGTTCGCCCGCCAGTTCGGCACCAAGGGCGACGACGGTGTCTTCCGCTACGAACCGCCCGCCGAGGAGACCCCCTCACCCTCGATGGACGACGAGGAGGTCGCAGGATGGTTCGACACGAGCACCGACCCCAAGGTCGCCGAAGCGGTGCGGGAAGCCGAGGCCGTGGCCCGGCAGGAAGTGCCCAGCCCACTGACCAGCCCCGGTGGTCCCACTCCGCCCGCCGCGTCGGTGTTGAAGGGGTCGGGATCCCAGCCTGCTGAACCGCCGACGGCGAGCACATCGGAACCCTCGCCGCAGCCTCCGACACCGCCGGCGGTGCCCCCGGCCCAGCCGCAGCCGCCCGCTACGCCACCGAACCCGCCACAGCAGCAGGGTGGCGGTGTCCCGTTCGGCGGCCCCCAGCCGGGTAACTATCCGCCCCAAGGTGGACAGCCGCCCCAGGGTGGGCCCATGCCCCCACAAGGCCCGCCTTTCGGCCGGCAGTGACGCGGACGTGGGGGTGCGCACTCGTGTTGTGCCGCACCCCCACGGTCACCTGCGGGATGTGATCGGGGTCAGAGTCGGGCGTTTCGGGGCCAGCCCGTCGCCGGATGAGGTGCCCCGTAACCTCCGCCCCAACCAGGGCAGCGCGTGTTCCCGCGCCCACCGTAAGTTCTCCAGCAGCCGCCGCTGACGGCTTCGCACCACCGCCTTGCCCAACGGCGTGGGCGTGATGTCGTGTTTGGCGCCGAGCGTGTCCAACACCGCCGCGGCGATGAGCACGTGTCCGGCGGTGTTGAGATGAATCCGGTCAGCCGACCACACTCGTCGATCCCGCAGCGCGCGCATCGCCCACATGTCCACCACCAGCGCACCGTGGCGGGCCGCGATCAACCGCACATGCTCGTTGTACACGGCGGTGCGGCCGCGCATCCGCCGGAAAATCGGATCCTCCACACCGTCGGCCCCGGTGAACAGCACCACGGTGGCCCCCGTGGCCGCCAACTGGTCCACCGCGGCCTCGTAGTCGTCGCACAGCGCGTCGATATCGACCTTCGGCCGCATCAGATCGTTCCCACCCGCATACATCGTCACCAGGTCAGGCTTCATCTCCAACGCCGGGGCGAGCTGCTCGTCCAACACCTGCTGTAACAGACGTCCCCTGATGGCCAGGTTCGCGTAGGCGAACCCGTCGTGGTGGTGGGCAAGCTGCTCAGCGACCCGATCAGCCCAACCGCGGACCCCGTTGGGGGCATCAGGGTCGTCATCACCGACCCCTTCGGTGAAGGAATCACCCAAAGCAACGAAGCGGGAAAACATGTCCGCACTCTAACGGCGGACCCGGTGTGGCCCTCGGCACGCTTCGACCACCACAACAGCCGCAAAAACACCGAAACGTGGGTACCCCCAGCGGGAACACGAAGGAGTGAACACACGCCCCCGTCACATCGGAAAGGTCACCACCATGCGTTACCTGATGTTCGTCAAGTCGGACGAGGAAACCGAGGCCGGTGCCCTGCCCACCGAGCAGGAACTGGCCGACATGACCGCCTTCAACGAACGGCTCGTCAAGGCGGGGGTGATGATCGACGGCAACGGACTCGCCCCCACGTCCGAGGGCGCCCGCGTCCTCTTCGACGAACACAACACCCCCATCGTCGTCGACGGTCCTTTCACCAAAGCCAAGGACCTCGTCGCCGGCTACTGGCTTGTGGAGGTCTCCTCCCGAGAGGAAGCCGTGGAGTGGGCCTGCCGCGCCCCGCTCGGTCCCGGCGGCCAGATCGAGATCCGCCGGGTGCTCACCGACGAGGACTTCGGCGACAGCCTCACCCCGGAATTGAAGGAAGCGGAAGCACGTATGCGTGACGCCGAAGCCCGACGCCGCGAGGAACTGTCACGCTGAACACCCCGCACCAACCACTCAAACCCGCGCCAAGTGGCCGAGCCTGCCCTGGTCCACCCCGCTCGGCCCCGACGCCCGGACCGTGACCGCCGACCCCGGGCGAGGCCCGAGTCTTTTTTCCAGGAGGTGGCAAGGCGTGGCGGACTCACGACCGACACCCGCCGAATTCGGGGCACTCCAGGAACTGGCCACCTTCCCCCTGACGGAGGCGATCTTCGGCCGCCGGTCACGACGCTTCGCCTTGGGGGACGAAATCCCCGACGGCCCCCTCGCATACCGCTCCTGACACGAACCCGTTCCACTCACAGAATTCGAACGGATGCTCGTGCTCAGCGCGATGGGCGGAACCACGGGCTGGCACTACTCGATCACCCGCAACGCCCACTACGCACCACACGTGGCCAACTACGCCGGCGGGGCCGCCGGGCGCACCTTCCCCTCCGCCGCCGGATTCCACACCGCCGAACTGTTCTTCACCGACGACTCGGGGGTCTACTTCTTCCCGACCCGTGACGCCGGCGCACTCGTCGACCCGGCCACCGAACAGATCACCCCGCAACTGATGGTCGAACGCCACCGGCAACGACTCCGCCGCCTGTCCACCGAACGACTCTTCCTGCCCGCAGAAGAGCCCTACCTCGAAGGGCACAACACCTGGTGTGTCAACGTCCCCGGGTCACTGCTGGTCATCCCGGTGGCCGACATCGCCCAACACCTGCTCGCCGTCCTGTGCTTTCTCACCCAAAACGGCTACGCGATCTACGACGACATCCACAACCGCGCACTACCCGAACAATACGCCCTGACCGAGGCCACCGCGGAACTGGCCACCTCCTGCTACGCGGGTGTACTGCTGTTGCAGGCAATGGGACTGGGCGGGTGGATGTTCGACGGGATCGACCGCTTCTCCATACTCGGCGCCTCCGACAACCCCGACGTGCCCGGCCTCGGCTTCCGCTACGACACCGACGAACACTGGGCCACCCCCAACCCCACCGGACGGGAAGGGGTCTTCGAAGCCTACTGCCCACCGCACTACCGGACGCCTGCGTCTCCCTACAGGCCCAATACATCCTCGACACCTTCGGGAAATTCCCCGCCACGGTGCCGACGGTGTTCATCCTCAACTACGTCCAAGCCCACCACCTGGACCTCGACTTCTACGACCGCTTCTTCACCCCCGGCGCCTACCTGCACACACACGCCACCCACATGGACACGTGGCACCGACGAGAAGAAACCCCCCACCACCCGTAGCCCCGCAAAGCGGGGGAGAGGGGCCTCCACAACCGGGCCCACACCAGCACCTCGGTTCACCGGCCGAACAACACCACCCGCGGCCGGCTGGGAACAGCACCGGCTATCACGGAACGCGCAGCAGAAAACGCAAATCCGTGCCGTTTCGTTCCGGCTCGCGAACCAATTGATACCCGTGCTTGACCGCTTCCTCCGGAACATTGCGGAACGACTGGGGACAGTCCGCCACCACCTCCAACACCTGTCCCGCCTCCATCGACGCCAACGCCTCCAACGAATAGATCACCGGATAAGGACAGACCTCACCACGAATGTCCAACCGATAGTCGGCCTCAACGCTCTGCGACACCCGCTCGCGTGCTGCCTCCGCCATACCTTCCACCCTTCCCGCTCCTAGGACACCGCCGTGGGAACCGAACGCCGTCCCTTTCGGGACTTCGAGTCCGCCGGATAACGGAAACGCCGTTCCCACCAATGGGAGAACACGAACCACGCCACCAACAAACCGACAGTGGCCACCAAAGCCCCACCGGCCCCCCACGCGGCCACCAGATCAACCTCGGGCCATCCCCGGGTCACCGCCGAGAAAATCCCCCAGTGGTCCCAGCCGTACGCCAACACCGTCGCCCCGACGATGTTGCCGACGAACACGACGACGAAATGGACCTGGCCCTCCATCGCCCGATACATCATCCCGGTCTCACATCCGCCCGCCAGCACGATGCCGAAACCGAACAACATCCCACCGATCACAGTGCCCAAAGACGCCGGCTCGATCACCGCGGGCATGCCCGCCTGGATGACGACGAACGTCAACACCGTGGCCGCCAACAACCCCACGGCCAGGGCTTTGCTCATCGTCGCCCGACCACTGACCCACAGGTCCCGGAAAGCCGACGTGAAACAGATCTGTCCACGCTGGATGAGCACACCGAACCCCACCCCGAACACCGCGGCCGCCGCAAGAAGCCCTTCCCCCCGCACCGCCAGCACCACCGCGACACCGGCCACGACAACGCCCACACCGATCCCCACGAACGGCTGAACAGGCCGAGACGGAGCGGCCGAACGAGTCGACACCTCCTGCGACGAAAGCGTCAACCGCTGCAACGCGGACAACTCCGGCCTGCCGCGCCAGAACCGCAACCGGATCACCCTGACCCCGACGACGGTGCCCACCCCCATGGACACCATGAACAACCACGCGTGAAACGAAAACTGCGGTATCCCGGTGAAAAAGGCCGCAAGATTACACCCCAACGCCATACGCGCCCCGAAACCGGCGATCGCACCACCGACCAGCCCCTGCAACAACCGCCGCTTCCGCTGTGGCACCCGGAGTTTGACATCATTGCCGAGCAACGCGGCCAACAAAGCCCCGGCCAACATCCCGATGACGACCCACCCACTGGTCCGCTCCAGCGGCGTGCCCGTCAATCCGATCATCCGGAAGTACTCCCACTCGGAGACGTCGACACCCGCAACCCCCAACAGGTGACCACCGAACCGGGTGAACTCCCCGGTCACCGCCCACTGAGTAGCGGTGACCGCGAAATAGCAGGCACTGAGCACCCCGGCCGCCACCACGGCGACATAGGGATTCCAGAAGCGACCGAACACCCTCCGATACAGCCCGCCCACCAGTTCCTCCTCGCGACCGGAACATCGCGGTGAACGCCCACAGCGCAGGCAAGGAAACGGCACACCACACGAGCGCCCACACCACACCGTCGCCTAGACGCTACGGCAAGCCACAGCAGCAGGCAGCCCACACAAACCCACACTCCCCGAATGCCCGAAACCCCGGCGAGCTCTGAAGAAAAAGACGACAGCCGCACCCAACCCACCCGCGACCTGTCGACATTCCTCCCGCGCCGAAAACGAAAACCACGCCACAGTGGGAACCAAGCCCCCACACAAACGAAACCCGAAAACCATTCGATGTCCGAAACCGCGATCTCCCACCGACAAGGACAGCGAAGGGGAGCTCGTGGACCCATCCGCCACGAGAACCGGATCCCGGGACTTCGTCGACATCCCCGACGAGGCGGATGGGCCCTTGACGAAACGGACCCGGCCGAAAGAAGGGTGCTCTCTCCCCTCCAGGGATCAAGCACAGAGCATCGCAGAGCTCAGCACCAGCGCTGATGGTTGCCCTCGGGTGGGGATGCCCACGAAACCGGGCCGAACTTCGAGGTCTGACCTACCGAGCCCCAGAGGAACGCCATGTCGAAGCCATGTCGAATAGGGCCACAGCCATCATCCTGACAGTGCTGGCGGTGATCGCCGCTACGACAATCCTCGCCGGAGTTCTTTGGTATTTCCTGAGAGATCCCGAGCCGAAAATGGTTCCTGTGAGCGCTGCGTCTTGGATGACGGCGACCGCAACGACGCCACGACCCATGACCTCTCACGTGCCCGGACTCGTCCGGGGCAACCTCGTCGACACGAACACAACACTCCGCCTGACCTGAGTGACCACCCTGGCCGCCGGGGGAGGGGAGTGGCCGTCACCTCGACGGCCAACTGCCGCGTTCGATCAACACCTCCCGCAGCAGATCCGGACGGTCGGTGACGATGCCGTGCACCCCCAGATCCAACAGCTGCCGCATCCGCTCCTGGTCGTTGATCGTCCACGTGTGCACTTCGATACCCAACCGGTGAGCCGCCGCGATGAACGCCTTGTCCACCACGGTCACCGGACCGTGCCGCAACGGCACCTGCGCCATACGACCACGACTGAACGACCCCAACCGCAGAAACGGCAACCAACCATCGGCCCGCAACAACAACGCCGAACGCGGCCCCAACGACGTCAACAACCGTGGGCCGGCGAGTTTACGCAACCGCACCAGCCGCGCCTCCGAGAACGCCGCCGCGGCCACCCGGTCGAAGGCATTCAACCGGCGGACGGTCCGCACGAACGGTTCCACGGCCGCATCGGATTTGATGTCGATGTTGAAGAACGTCTCGGGCAACTCCTCGAGCACGTCCTCCAGTCGGGACACAGGCTCCCGGCCACCGATCTTCGCCCGCCGCACCGTGCTCCACAGTTGCGTCGCGATCGGACCGGTACCGTCGGTGGTTCGATCCAACGTCCGATCGTGGTGAACGACCACGGTGCCATCAGCCGTCGCATGGACGTCGGTCTCGACGTAGCGGTAGCCTTCGAGCACCGCACGCCGGAACGCGGACAACGAATTCTCCATGCCGGACAAATCACCCACATGCCACCCGCGGTGAGCGAAGGCGCGTGGCGGGGAATCCACAAGATACGGGTGCGCGGCTGTCATGGGTTTTAAGTGTGCCCGCCCGGCGTGGCCCTGACATGGGGACGTGATGAATGACTAGTGTCGCGGTCGATGACCTCCACGACTGCAACGACTACCGCAACGACTTCGGTGGCCTCACCGGCCCAACACCACACATCCGAACACACCGACCCGAAAACGTCACGTGACGAAAACCGGAGCAGGAACCGGCGGGGTAGAAAGCCCCAGCATTGCGGGTGGTGTGGGCGACCGATCGAACAGCTCAGCACCGTCGGACGCCGCCGCCGCTACTGCGGACAGTCCTGCCGCCAACGCGCCTACGAACGCCGCACAGCCGTGGAGCGGGGCGGACTGCCGACCGACGCGGTCGTGCTGTCACGAAGCGATATCGCGGCGCTGCAGGATCGACTGTTCCAGCTGCGATGCGCGGCCGAGGACGTGGCCACGGCGGCCCGGGAAGGAGCCGACGCGCAGGAGCTGCGCATGCTGGCCGACGAACTCGCACGCACGGCGCACGAACTGGAGCGCCTGCGGTGAACGAAGACATCACGAACCCGTCGCGAACGCCGACGGTGGGTATCCGCCCTGCTCAGCACGCCACGAATAAACGCCGATAATGTACATTATGTAAAGTAAAGGTTGTGTGGCCCTCCCCAGGTGGCTTCGACCACGCGTGGACCCATCCCCTCCCAGGACTCCCCTTTCAGGACCCTGCCGCGTGACTGGGAGCGTCGCCGAGAACGACGGGCGGTACGGCATTCGCACGGGAAGAGTCACTCATTCAGCCGTAGCGATCATGCGCGTGTCACGACGCACCGGTGGTACGCCACCGACGACATGGTCGCGATCACCCGGAGGCCGGTGCCGGTCTTTCACGCTTCCCTCTTCCGCGCCCCGGCAGGAATCACCCGGGACTTGTTGACCTCAAGCTCGCGGTGGCCTCGTGGCGACATCGACCACCAACGGCGTCCGGAGATGGGTGATGCGGCGAACGGGGTCGGATTCGACGGGATAGCGACCGGGGCGACTCACCCAGCGGGACCCGGGGACGCAAAACATGAATCCATGTCGTGTATTGTGCATTCCACGACTTGGATATGATCTTTGCCGTGGCGAAGCCGGCAAACCTCTCCGACATCACGGTACGGGACGCGACACTCGAATACCTGGAGATCCTCGAACGACGTGTGATGCGCTCACAGCTGAGCGCCGCCACGCTCACCTCCTATCGCCGCGACCTCCTCGAGTTCACCACTCTCCTGGGCCCGGACACCGACCTGGACTCGATCGAGGCCGACGACCTGGAGATCGCGCTGACCACATTGGCCAAATCACCGGACCGCCGGTACCGCGTCGGGGTGAAGATCGCCGAGGACGGCTCCACTCCCCCGGGTCGGGGTCCGTACTCGCTCGCTCGCTGGTTCACGGCCGTGCGCGGCTTGTTCCGGTGGGCGGTCGACAAAGGGTATGTGCAGGTGGACCCCACCGTGAAGGTCACCCCTCCCCGGGTTCCCACGCGGGTGGGTGGCACGCGGGTCGGTCTTCGGCTCGACGAGGCGCTGACCCTGCGCGAGGCGCCCGCGGTGCGGTCGTCCGGACAGTTGCGGGCCGATCAGCGGTTGAGTTTGCGGGACGAGGCGATCCTGCGTCTGCTGGTCGAGTCAGGACCTCGTGTGTCGGAACTGTGTGGGGCGAATCGCAGCGATATCCGCGTGCACGAGGAAACCGGCACGCCGGTGCTGCATGTGCGCGGTAAGGGGCGTAAGGATCGCGATCTGCCGTTGTCGAAACCCACGGTCGAGGTGATCGAGCGGTACCTGGCCGAGGAGCGTCCCGCTCCCCCGACGCCGCAGCGGCCGCACGACATGGTGGAGCGTCGCAGGATCGACGACGCCGCTGGGGCGTTGTTCGTGTCCGTTCGTGGTTGGCGGTTGTCGCCCCGCGATGTGCAGCGCATGGTGCAGCGGTACGCGAAGGAGTTCTTGGGGCGGCGCGCTACTCCGCATTCGCTGCGGCATACGGCGCTGACGGTGTTGGCGCGGGCGGGTGTGGACATCGCGACGGTGGCGCAGATCGCTGGGCATGCGAGTCTGTCGACGACGTCGGTGTACATGGACGACTCGATGAGCGCGGCGGTGGAGGCGATCGCGGAGTCTCCTTTGGCGCGGCCGTGATGCGGTGATCTCGTGTGGTGGCCGCGGCGTTCGCTGCCGTGGGCCGGGCCGGGTGGAGTCCTGCCGTGTGAGGTGGGACGTGGTGTCGTGGTCGGGTGTCCGCCGAACGGGGGCAAGCGTGGGGCCGGATCGTTTATCGGGATAGCGCCCGGGAAGCCCTCCGGGGACCACGACGTCACGAGTCAGGACGGGCAGCATGGTGACCTACTCCTACCGGTGTCGGCAGTGCGGCGACTTCGATGTGCGGATGCCGATGGGTGAGGCGACGGGTGCGTGGGCTTGTCCGTGGTGTGGGACGTCGGCGGTTCGTCGGTTCACTGCTCCGCAGGTGCGGCGTGGTGATGTCGCTGTCAGGCGGGCGTATGAGTACGCCGAGCGTAGTGCGGATGAGCCTGAGGTGGTGTCGGCGCCTCCGCCGGCGCGGCCGCCTCGGGTGAGTCGTGATCCTCGGCATGCGCGTCTGCCCCGGCCGTGAGTTGTCCTGTCTCGAGGAGCGTTCCCATGCCTGAGGTCAAATTCCGTGTCGATCAGTCCCGGTTGTTCGCCGAGCAGGAGGTGTTAGGGCATAACCGGTGGCATCCGGATGTGCCGCCGGTGGCGACGGTGCGTCCGGGTGAGGAGTTCCGGTTGGAGTGCCGGGAGTGGTTCGACGGCGCGATCCGTAACGACGATTCGGCCGATGACGTCCGGGATTGCGATTTCACTCAGGTGCACAAGTTGTCGGGGCCGATCGCGGTGGAGGGCGCTGAGCCGGGCGATCTGCTCATGGTGGACATCGTGGATTTGGGGCCGGTGCCGCAGGAGAAGGGGCCGGTGGCTGGTCAGGGCTGGGGGTATACGGGGATTTTCGCTCGGGAGAACGGCGGCGGGTTCTTGACCGATCATTTCCCGGGTGCGTACAAGGCGGTGTGGGATTTCCGTGGTCAAACGGCGACGTCCCGGCATATTCCGGGGGTGTCGTTCGTGGGGATCGCGCACCCGGGGTTGATGGGGACGGCTCCGTCGGCGGAGTTGTTGGCGCGGTGGAACAAGCGGGAGGGCGATCTGATCGCGACGGATCCGTCGCGGGTTCCGCCGTTGGCGTTGCCGCCGACTGCGGAGAATGCGGTGTTGGGTTCGTTGTCGGGTGCGGAGTTCGAGCGGGCGGCGCAGGAGGCGGCGCGTACCGCTCCCCCGCGGGAGAACGGTGGGAACCAGGACATCAAGAACCTGTCGCGGGGTTCGCGGGTGTTTTATCCGGTGTTCGTGCCGGGTGCGAAGTTGTCGGTGGGTGATCTGCACTTCAGTCAGGGTGATGGGGAGATCACCTTCTGTGGTGCTATCGAGATGGGCGGCTACATCGATCTGCATGTCGATGTGATCAAGGGTGGGATGGAGGCTTACGGCGTGGAGACGCCGGTGTTCATCCCGGGTCGGGTGGAGCCGCGGTATTCGGAGTATCTGGCGTTCGCGGGGTTGTCGGTGACGGAGTCCGGTGAGCAGCGGTATCTGGATTCGCACTTGGCGTACCAGCGGGCGTGTTTGAATGCGATCAACTATTTGACCAAGTTCGGGTACACGCCGGAGCAGGCGTATCTGTTCTTGGGTGCGGCGCCGATCGAGGGTCGGTTCTCGGGTGTGGTGGATATTCCGAACTCGTGTGCGACGGTGTACATCCCGACCGAGGTGTTCGATTTCGATCCGAGGCCGTCGGCGGGTCCGCCGAAGCGGGTGGATCGGGGTCAGTGTGCGGTGAGCAGTCGCTGAGTTCGGTGGTGAGGACCTCAGGGCGAGGTGTCCCGGTGTGGGTGCCGTGTGGTGCGGTGGTGTGCGGGTCACCTCGCCCTGTGGTGTGGGTTAGTCGTGGTGGGTGTCCTCCGGGGCGAGGGGTGGGTAGGAGCGGTGGGTTTCTGAGGTGATCTGGTGGACGGCGGGTTTGGGGCGGCGGTCGATGGTCACTTCGAAGATGTCGGGTCGGGAGTAGTGGCCGACCGGGTCGAAGTAGTGGTTGGCGATTTCGATGGCGGTCAGGTCGATGTCGGCGTAGACGATGCCTTCTTGTTCGGGGGGTAGGACGTCGCTGAGCAGGGTGCTGTCCGGTCCGAAGATGCGGGCGTAGCCGCCGCCTGTGAAGGGTGGGGCTGAGGTGCCTGGTTCGGAGCTGAAGACGCGGCTGGCGTGCTCGGAGACGACTTGGGTCGACATCAGGACGAATTCGCTGGCTTCCATGGCGTTGGCTTGGTTGAGTGCGGTGATGTTCTCGCCGCTGAGGAAGGGGCCGCCGTAGTAGTCCAGCGGTGGCCATGAGGAGACGCGGATTTGTTCGTCCTCGGCGATGAGGGCGAATTTCGTCAGGGGTTGCATGTTTTCCGCGCAGTTGAGTGCGCCGATGCGGCCGATCGAGGTGGGGGTCACTTGGAGGTCGCTGCCGTCGCCTTGGCCGAACAGGGTGCGTTCGACGTGGGTGGGTTTGAGTTTGCGGCGGTGGAGGACGATGGCTCCGGTTTCGTCGATGACGCATTGCGACATGTAGAGCGAGCTTTCGGCTCGTTCGGCGAATCCGAGGGCGACGATGATGTCGTTTTCTCGGGCGGCCAGGCGCAGTCGCATCATCTCGGGGGAGTCCACGGCGAGGGCGGCCGCGCGGTAGCGCAGGACGTAGGGCAGTTCCTCGGAGACGGTGGTGCTCATCAGGAAGATGGGGTAGCCCGGTAGCCATAGTTCGGGGAAGGCGATGAGTCGGGCGTCGTTGTGGGCGGCTTGGCGGATCAGGTCGATGGTTTTGTCGGTTGTGGCCGGTAGGTCGAGCCAGGCGGGTTCGGCTTGGACGGATGCGACGCGGGTTGTGGTCATTGCCGGTGGCTCCTTTCTTGGGTGGTCCGGCGAGGGTTGGTCTCGTGGTTGAGGCATCCGCTGCATAGCACGTGGTGTGACTTGGATGATCATGGGCTGCTTGCTGTCCGGGTTGGGGTTCGGACGGTGGAAGCCCTGTTTTGGGAGGGTTTTCTGACGGCGCGTGATCGGCCGGGGGTGGGTGTCCCACGTTTCACCGATACCGCTGGGGTGGTGGTTTGTACCACAGTGGTCTTTCTCGGATCTCGCCGGGGAAGGTGACTGATGGCCGTGTGCAGCCGCAGGATCGTGTCACGTCGCGTGGGTACCAGGGTTTTCACCGGGTTGACCGCTGTCGGTGTCGTGGGGGTGTTGGCGGCCGGGGCGGTGGTGGTGCCGCGGTCGGTGGCGGCGGCCGAGTCGGAGTGGGTGTCGGTGACCGTCACCGAGGGCACCAATCTCACCGCGTCCGCTGCGCCGGACGGCAGTGTGGTCGTGGATCTGCAGGGGGTGCTTTTCCGGGTCCCTGCCGGTGGTGGGGAGGCCGAGCGGCTGACCTCGGTGGAGGACGAAGCCGCGATGCCCGACGTGGGCCCGGACGGTCGCATCGCCTATCAGGGTTATGCCGACGGTCGTTTCCACATCTGGATCGCTGAGCCCGATGGCAGCGAGCCGGTGCAGCTCACCCGCGGTGGGTTCGACGACCGGGAACCCCGTTGGTCTTTTGACGGCACCACGATCGCGTTCTCGTCCGATCGCGGTGGTTCCTACGACATCTGGACCGTCGATGTGGCCACCGGTGAGCTCATCCGCCGCACCGACGATCCCGGGCAGGAGCACACCCCCGCCTGGCATCCCGACGGGCGGAGCCTGGTTTACGTCGCCGACGAGGGGATCGCCGCGGTGGCCGCTGACGGCACCACCCGCACCCTCGTTCCCTCCCCCGGCGATGAGGTGGCCCTGCACGCTCCTTCCTGGTCGCCGGATGGCGGGCGGCTGGTTTACGTGCGCCATGAGGACACCCGCGCCGATCTCGTCGTCGACGGGCGTGTCGTCACCGAGGGGGAGGACGTGTTCCTCTTCGCTGCTGAGTGGCTCGACGACCAACGGTTGCTCTACACCGCTGACGGCGCGCTCCGTATCCGTGATCTCGCCGAGGGGACCACTCGCGACGTGCCGTTCGAGGCGACGTTCGAGTTGCCGCGTGTCGACTATCGGCGCAAGGAGCATGATTTCGACGATCGTTCGCGCCACCGTGTGCGCGGCATCCTCACCCCGGTGTTGTCGCCGGACGCGCGGCAGGTGGCGTTCGTCGCGTTGAACGACCTGTGGCTCATGCCGTTGGACGGGACACCGCGCAGGCTCACCCACGATCGGTTCGCTGAGAGCAACCCGGTGTTCTCCCCTGACGGTCGGTATCTGGCCTACGCCGCCGACCTTGCCGGCACGCCCGATCTGTATGTGCGGGATCTGCGTACCGGGCGGGAGCGTCGGGTGACCGCGCTCGACGGCGCTGAGGTGTCCCCTGCGTTCTCCCCCGACGGGAGGAAACTGGCCTTCCAGGATCAGGATGGGGCCACCTATGTGCTCGACCTGCGCACCGGGCGGGTGCGGCAGCTGGTGCCGCCGCTGTTCGGGCCCGGACGCCCGAGTTGGTCGGCTGATGGCAAGACGTTGGCGTTCGCGGCGGTCAAACCGTATTCGGCGCGGTTCCGGGAAGGCACCAGCCAGATCCTCACCGTCGATGTCGTCACCGGGAAGCAGACCTATCACGCCCCTGGAGGGGAACACGCCTCGATCTCCACGCGCGGCGACGACGGCCCGGTGTGGTCGCCGGACGGGCGGCAGGTGGCGTTCGTGGTCGACTCCACGTTGCGGATCATGCCGGTGGCCGCTGACGGCACTCCCCGCGGTCCGGCCCGGGAACTCAACGGTGAGGTCGCCGACGCGCCGTCGTGGAGTGGGGATGGCCGCCGGTTGCTGTATCTGTCGAACGGAACCCTGCGGCTGGCCGACGTCACCACCGGCAAGGCCCGTGACGTCGACGTGCCTTTGTCTTATCGGCCCGATGTCGCGCGGGGTCGCACCGTCATCCACGCCGGGGCGTTCTGGGACGGTGAGAGTCGACGGCTGCGTCACGACGTCGACATCGTCGTGCGGGACAACCGCATCGAGTCGGTGACCCCGCACCGCGCGGGCACCCACCACCGTGGCCGGTTCGTCGACGCATCCGAGTTCACCGTGATGCCCGGCCTGGTGGACTCCCATGTCCACCAGGAGTACGAGTCCCGTTTCTACGGTGATCGGCAGGGGCGGATCAGCCTCGCCTACGGCATCACCTCCACGCTGTCGGTGGGTGATCAGGTGTATCGGGCGATGGAGGACCGCGAGTCGCTCGACTCCGGTGCCCGTGTCGGTCCCCGCTTCTACGCCACCGGGGAGCCGATCGACGGCTCACGCGTCTACTACAACTTCATGCGCCCCACCACCGGTGATGAGCAGGTGGAGCGGGAGTTGTCGCGGGCGGAGGCCCTCGACTACGACATGATCAAAACCTATGTGCGGTTGCCCGCCGACCGCATGCGGACGGTGATCGAGGCGGCCCACGAGCTGGGGGTGCTCTCGGCGTCGCACTACCTGTCCCCCGGTGCGCACCTCGGCCAGGACGGCACCACCCACCTGGCCGCCACCCAGCGTCTCGGCTACGCGCGCACGCTCACGGCCACCGCCACTTCCTACGGTGATGTCGTCGCCCTCTACGGGCAAGGCGGGCGTTCGGTGACGGCCACACTGTTCACCACCGAGTTCCTGGGGGCCGAGGAGATCAGCGCCGATCCGCGGCTGGCGCTGTATCCGTCGTGGACACGCGAGAAACTGCTCGCCGACACCCGTGACAACACCACCGCACCGGCCGATCCGGACTGTGACAGCGCCGATTGTCGCGAGGTGCGGGCTCTGCGGGCCGTCGCCGAGGCGGGTGGTCGCGTGGTCGCGGGCACCGACGCGCCGTTGGCGTATGTGGGGGCCGGGTTGCACGCCAACCTGCGGGAACTCGTCGGCTACGGCTGGAGTCCGTACGATGCGCTGCGCACCGCCACCGTGAACGCCGCGGAGAATCTCGGGGTCGCCGAGGATGTGGGCACGCTGGAGCCGGGCAAGGTCGCTGATTTGGTCCTGGTGCGGGGCAATCCGCTGCGTGACATCGACGCGGCCATGAATGTGGAGGCGACCATGGTCGGCGGGCACCTGTACACCTTGGCCGAGCTGTTGGGGCCCTACACCGGGGGCCACGGTGCCACCACGGCCGCCGCGGCCACCGGCGAGGAGGCCGCTCCCGCCCCGGCCACGGTGGTGTCGGAGTGGGCCGACCCTAAGGTCGGGGCCCGCTACTGGTGGCATGCCCCCGAGGTGGTCGCCGCCGACCACGCCCACTCTTGCAGCGCCTACGACCGGCCTGGCCGTTAGCGCCCAGGCCGGGTCGGTTTCGCGGCTCGTGGCGCTTTGGAACCCGGCTGTTGCACCGGGCTGCGAAAACGTCCTCAGGCGTGGTCGAGGCACGCGGTCGGGTGTGGACCGTGTCCACCGCGTCCACCGCCGGCACGGTGGTCGATGCCTTGCGTCCGCCTGAGGCGGTGCAGTACCGGATCGTCGCCGACACCTGCCCGCAGGACATGCCGGTCCGGTTGACCCCGGCCATCGAAGACGGCGATGTGGCCTTCCTGCGCCAACGCCAGTCCACCCCCTGACACGGGGTTTGAGGAACATCGGAACGGAAACTGGCGCTAAGCCCTCGTCGTCCCTGGTCGCTGATCAACGCGACGCCGGCTTCGGCAGGTTCGTGAACTCATGCCGCAGATAACGGCCTATTATCTGCGGCATCGCTGATCATGTCCTGCGGGAACATCCCCGCGGCGGCGCGTGAGGCGGCCCTGTTATCTGCGGCAAGGGAGAACGCGGGTGTCCACCGTCGTCGCGCTGCCGACGAACCCCTCGGCGCTGACCATCGGTCGGGCGGCCGAGCTGTTCCTCGACTCGCTGGGCAACCCGAACACGTTCCGTGCCTACGGGGCCGGGGTG